>JAABUN010000656.1_pt1 | contig 85982 bp, 77 predicted proteins | sample 5559311 | NCBI WGS metagenome assembly JAABUN01 (sample SAMN10711877, study PRJNA513370) | rock metagenome | isolation source: Antarctica rocks | place: Antarctica: Victoria Land, Siegfried Peak sud
CGACAGAACAGAGTTCGAGCAGGCGCTCCTCTGCCTCTCGACGCGGGGCCGCGGCCTCGGCCTTCCACCGGGCCACGCTTCGAGGACTGGTATCGCTCACCCGCGCCAGGTCGGTGGTGTCGACCACGTCGCCCTCGTAGAGGTGGTCCAGCAGAGAGGTAAGTATCGTCACGGTCTTTTCGTCGCCCTAACGTGTAGCAAAACGTCTCGTGGATGTCAGCCTATACGGCGAGAGCTCGTACGAGCGTCGCTACAGCCAGCGGCATCGACCGGTCCACCTATTAGTGCCTCGAGCTCAGGCTCTCTCCAGATGGCCAATGGTCACTCCCACTCGGCGAAGTTTTTGAGGCCGGTCCAGGTGCCGCCGGCTTGTTTGATGGCGGTCTCGGTGGCGAAGAGGTAGTGCCAGGTGGGGGTGGCGTCGCCGGAGTCGTTGGCGAAGCGGGCCCACTCGAAGCCCTTGGCCTTCTTCTCCAGGACGTCGGCGTCGTTGGCTCGGTCGTCAGCCTTGCCCTCCACCATCCAGTGGTCGCCGTCCTGGGTGATCACGATGAAGTCGGGATAGTGGCGCTGGCGGTGGCCCCAGGGGATCCACACGTCTTGGTGGGTCTCCACCCGGAGCCACCAGGTGACGTCGGGGTTGGACGACTCGAACAACTCGGCGAGGGTGAGCTCGGTGCTGCGAGCGTCGAAGCGGGCGTTGGGGAGGATCGACCGCGTCCACCCGCTGTACCAGCGACGTGGAGCCCATGCGGCGGTGCGGGGGAAGACTTCGTCGGGGGCGATGATGCCGCTCGGCGGATAGTCGACCAGCTCCACACCGGTCTCCAGCGAGGAACCCCTCTGCGAGTGGTAACGGCGCACGAGCGAGAGGAACGACGACACGGCGTTGGATACCTTGGCGTCGGTCCAGGTGGTCGAGTCGTCCTCGGTCACTCCGGCGCCGCTCAGGAACGCTCCGACCAGGCGGTTGATGGCGTTGGATTCCTGTCGCGTGCTGGTGACGAACCTCGAGCGGAGAACTTCGCCCCGTATGCGGTCGCGCAGGGCGTCTACGGGCAAGGACAGCTGTGATGCCTCGATGGGGTCCTCGGCAACGGTGGCTTCGATCTGGACGCCCTCGCCGGACTCGTCGGATACTCGCTCGGCGCCGAGAGCCTGACGGTTGAGCGTCGGGGCGGTCTCGGTGGCGAAGTGCGCCCCGAGCTCAGCGGCGGCCGGGGCTTGGAACGATGGACAGCGAGAAGGACTGCGGCACGAGGTGAGGTACGAGCCGCGGGAACTTCACTCTCGGTGCCCCGGCGACGATGTCCATGGTGGTGGTGAGGGCGAGCGCCTGCTGTTCGGTCTCCTCGATACGGCGTTCGATGTCGGTGACCGCGGCACTGAACAGACCGCCTTCGACGGGGTCGCTGGTCGGGCCGATCCCGCCGGCCGGGCCGACCAGCACGTCGAGCCGCCCGGAGCCGTCAGCTGCCTCGAGCACCGATGCGACATCGCCGTTCCCGCCAAGAGTCCCTCCGTCGGGGGCGACGAACTGGGTCGGGTGTCGTTCGGTGAAGAACGCTTCGAGGAGGGTGCCGGCGTCGGTGAGCAGATCCCGGAACTTGCGGTGCGACAGCACCTCCACGGTGTCGAGCATCTGGCGGCCGGTGCGCTGGCCGAACGGCAACCGGAGACCTCGGCCCAGGACCTGCTCGGACAACGACTGGGACTCCAGTGCCCGCAGGGCACACACCACGTAGATGTTCTTGACGTCCCAGCCTTCCTTCAGCATCTGCACCGAGACGATCGCCCGCACCGGCGAGTCCGGTTCCTCGACCCGGCCAAGCGAGTCGAGGGCGGCGTCGGGTGAGTCGCTGGTGACGGTGAGCACGGCGGCAGGGTCGCCGAGCAGGTCCGGGTCGGCGAGGATCTCGGCGACCTCGTCGGCCTCCTCGATGGTGGAGCAGACCAGGAACATGACCGGGTTCACCGTTGGTTCCCCGGTCTGCTGGGCGTAGGCGGAGAGGGCGGCAACCTTGTGCTTGAGCAGGATGACGCCGTCGGCGAGTTGGCGGCGGATGTCGGCCGACCCGTCACGGCGGGCCACCAGCACCGGCACCTTCACGTAGCCATCCGCGATGGCCTCGGCCAGCGGATAGTGGAAGACGATGTGGTTCGGGTCGGTCTTCGGGTGTGGCGTGGCCGTGAGTCCGACCAGTGCCTGGGGCGACAGGTCCCGAACCGCCTTGGAGAACTGGGGGCCGAAGTAGCTGTGGTGCTCGTCGGCGATCACGATCAGGTCCTCGACCGAGCGGAGGTGCTCATACAGGCTGGCGCCGAGGTTCTCGTCGTAGTCCCGGACCCGGCGTGAGGTGTTCGCCGTCGGCCGGAGAAGTTGCTGCACGTTGAACACGAACAGCTTGAAGTCGTCGCTCGACCGCAGCGCCTCGCTCACCGATCCTCGGGCGAAGTCCTCGGCGGTGATGACCGTCGGCCGCACGTCGAGGCCTTCGACGAACTTGGCGTGGCCCGGCGTGAAGTTGTTGACCGTCTTGGTGAGGATGGTGGTTCCCGGGCACACGATCAGCATGTTGCGGACGCCGGCCGCAGCGAGGTAGTCGATCAGGCCTGCCGCGATGTAGGTCTTGCCGGTGGCGGTGGCCAGGTCGCACACGATCTCCGCACCAGACTCCGCCGAGTCCAGCGCGTCGGCCACCGCAGCGACGGCGCGGCGGTTCGGGTCTCGCAGATCGAGGCGGGCGGCCAGATCGTCGATCGACGCGGCGTCGTAGGGGATGATCATCGACGACCTCCACCCCGGAGCAGATCGTGCGGGGCGTGGCGCACCCGCGACCCGGGTGACAGCGAGCGCAGGGTCGACTCTGCGTCTTCGGTGAAGGCTTGGCCTACGACCATCACCCGCTCTCGTTCGTCGAGCGCCGCCACCATGAACTCCGCCTCGGCAGCACCGACCACACCGTCGAGCACGGCCAACCGGGTCCGACCCTTGCGCCCGCAGAACGGCGGCTCGTCGATGCGCTCGAAGCCGAGCTGGGCGGCCACCGCCTCGGAGAACGCCCCGTTGGTCGCCCACTCGGCAAGGAACACGTCGCTCGTTTCGGTATCGAGGTCGAACATCGACGGGCCGATCCGCATGTGCCGGAACGCGCCACCGCCCTTCCACTCGGCCGCCGCGGTGATCCCGCCGGGATCGTCACCGGCGATCACCTTCGCCAAGCGAGGAAGCGTGAAACGTTCGATCGTGTCGGCCTCGCGTTCCGAGGTGACCCACCGACGGCCCATCTTGTGCGCCACGGCGGCCGTGGTCCCCGACCCGGCAAAGCAGTCCAGGACGAGGTCGCCGGGATCGCTGGCGATGTGAATGATGCGCTCCATCAACCGCTCGGGTTTCGGCGTCGCGAACGTTTCGCCTCCAGGAAACAGCGCTTGGACTTCTCGTTTCGCCTCGTCTGAATGGCCCACCTCATCCTGGGGCCACCAGGACCATGGCACCAGGCCCTCGACCTCGTCGAGGTATCGGATGACCGACGGCTGCGCGTTGCCATCGCGACCGAAGTAGATCTTGCCTTCGGCATCCAGCCTGTCGAAGGTCTCACGCACGTACTTCCAGCAGGAACCTGCGGGTGGTCTCTTTACCTCGCCCGATGGAGCGACAATGTCGTACATCTGGTTTGGGCGGTATCCCTGGGCGTTCATCGGGACGGCGCGCCATGGGCCGCGAGGATCACCGGTGGGATTTCGGTACTGCTTCTTCGTCCGATCATCCGGTGGGAGCAGGTTGCGAGCCTGCTTCCATGCACCTGGGTTTGGTGAGTACACGAGTAGCGAGTCGTGGGCTGAACCGAGGGCCGGGCGGTTCTCTCGGGAGTACCGCTTCTGCCAGACGACAGAGGCAATGAAGTTCGAGGCGCCGAGGACCTCGTCCATGACACAGCGGCAGCGGTGGACCTCTGCGTCGTCGAGGTGGACCCAGATGCTGCCGTTCGCTGCGAGCAGCGGCTTGATCTGGACGAGGCGGTCGCGGAGCATCGATAACCAGACCGAGTGCTCGAGGTTGTCGTCGTAGTTGGCGAAGGCCTGGCCGGTGTTGAACGGCGGGTCGATGTAGACGAGGCGGATCTGGCCGGCGTAGCGATCCGCCAGCTCCGGGATGCGGTTCAGCGCAGTGAGCGCATGAAGGGCATCGCCCTCGATCAGCAGGTTGCGCTCGTGGGTCCCGTCGACTTCACCGACCGTTTCGACCGGTTGGAGTAGCCGAACCTCACTGACGCGAGGGTCGCTGGGGTCGACCCACTCGTACCCGCCGGTCTCGGTCGTGATCAGCCGCAGGTGCTTGTTCGTCCAGGTCAGTTCGAGGCGGCCACTTGGCTCCACCTGGTCTCTCCCTCCGGCCATCGGTCACCCGACCTTATGGCCTGGCCGGCATCCCTCCGATCGACATCGCGGCCACGCCGGGACGAAATCCGCGGCTCGCTGGCCTAGGTAGGTCATGGAGGAACAGACGAGTGCTGTGAGTATCCGCGTGTCGATCCGAGGGGTCGGCCAGGTTGGCTCGGTGATCCTTGTGGTCCTAGACGAGTGCGACCCCTTCGGGGTGTCTTGCAAATGACCTGCCCGGGGATCGCCGGCGCCGCCCTGGTGTCCGTGGCTGGCCTGATCAGGAGCCTGTCCGCCTCCGTGGCGTGACCCATCACAGTGCTGCCGCAACGGTTCCACCTCGGGGAGACGCCACCGCATCCGCATTCCCAAGGAGACAACCGAATGCTCTCAGAGATGGTCGACCATGTCGTGGGCATCGACCCCGACCGTGACCGCGTCACCGCCGTGCTCGTCGATGCCAAGACCAGAGCAGAACTGGCCGAGGCCACGTTCCCCACGACCCCAGGCGGCTACGCAGAACTCATCGACTGGGCCGACGCCGACTCGGTCCCGGAGGCACGTGTGTGGTCGATCGAGGGGGCCGGTTCCTATGGGGCCGGGCTGTGCGCCACGTTGCAAACCGCCGGCGAATGGGTCGTCGAGTTCGATCACCCCGAGACCCGAGCAGCCAAGGACGGCGCCAAGACCGACGGCCTCGACGCGGCCCGGGCCGATCGAGAGCTCCTCGGCCGAGCCAAGCTGACCCAACCCCGGGCCCGTGGCACCAGAGAAGGCATCCGAGCACTGCTGGTTGCTCGCCGCAGCGCCAAGCAGGCAAGGGTGGCGGAGATCAACGCGCTCAAGGCCCTCGTCGTCACCGCGCCCGTGGCGCTGCGCGAGCAGCTGAGAGACTTCACCACCACCAACCTGGTGAACAGCTCCCGCCGGCTGCGGCTCACCGACGGGCTCTGCCGCCAGCACCGGCGCAGGCACCCAGGCACCAAGGAACTCATGTACCGGCTCGGCCACAGCAGCCACCAAGCCGCCCTCCGCTACCAACACGCCACCCGTGATCGAGACCGCTCGATTGCCGATGCGATCAACGAAGTGATCGGCGCCGACGGTCAATCAGGTGCAGCAGCCTCCCGCCCTCGCCTCCATGGAGCCAGTGGAACCCAGGGTTAGAACGGCGGTGTGGCCAGCTCACCTGAGCGGGAACTCGGCATCCCGCCCCTGTCCCAGGTTGTTCTCCCACCGGATCAATATGGAAGGGTTACCGCTGCCACCCATGGTCCGTGCGTACAACCCGGCACGCCAAGCTGCGCCCGGCGATAACCGTCGCGCGCGGCGTCCTCCTCGAGGCGAAGCACCGACTTCCCGCCACCGATCGCCTCCACCATCACATTGAAGGCATCCTGTTCGCCGATGTTGGCAACCTCAAAGGTGTCACCGCGCCCTTCTTGGATGATCAAGCGAGTCTCTAGCGCTACCTCTGCCTGGCCGACTGTAGACGATCCAGGAGAGGCGAGCACCGAGGCCGCTGCGAAATCAAGGACTGCGTCGCTCGCCCAATTCTTGTTCTCACAGGCGGACTCGTGGTTCACCTTCATCCTCATCAGGTCTTCTGCTGAGAAGTGCTGTGGACGCAAGGAGTCGATCTCCCTGTGATGGTTGGGACAAAGGATCATTAGGTTCTCGGGGGCGTTGCGCTCCTCGTCCGTCATTTCAGGGTCGTACCGAGCAGACCCCCGCTTCTCCCCGCGAATGTGTGCAACGTCGGCTCGGACTCCGGCCCATGCCGCATCCGTCAGCCGGTGATCGCAGCCGGGAAAGGCACATCGATTGCATGATCGAGCGAAGAGAACCTTCAAGTCGGCGGTCCGCGCACCCATGGACATGACCCTACAGACCTTGTGAGGTCACCCTCGTGGAGCCGAAGGCTGTCGTCGTCAGGGCCGTCGTCGGGCGCATCTTCGTCCCGGCTCATCAGCTGTCGGTGGATCGGATGCGGATTGCTGCGGCGATTCTTAAGGTCACGTTAGGGTCACGCCGCCGATTTCGGGTCCTGTGTGCCCCGGTTACCGAGACAGGAAATGCACTCTGAACTGGACTTTCGAGTGGAGCGGGTGAGGAGAATCGAACTCCCGTATTCAGCTTGGGAAGCTGATGTTCTGCCATTGAACTACACCCGCAGGCGAGCGCTCTCAGGGCGGACCACCCTGGGACGCAAGCGACCGGCGAGCCGGCACCATATCGTACCTGCCCTCGCCCGAGACTGGACTCTGACCCGTCCCACCCGGTGGATCGCTGGCTGCGGGGGCCGGGGTGGCAACCTGTCCGGCTGTGAGCGACATCGCAGCACGAATCGAGGGGACGGCGGAGGTGGAGGCGGGGCGGCGGCTCGGCTTCGCCGAGTTCGGCCCACCCGCCGGCCGAGGCATCGTCTGGCTCCACGGCACACCGGGCGCCCGGCGCCAGATCCCCCACGAGGCCCGTCTCCTGGCCGAACGCGACGGGCTGCGCATCGTGGGCATCGACCGGCCGGGCATCGGGTGGTCGGATCCGCACCTCTACGAGAACGTGCTGGCCTTCGCCACCGACCTGGAGATCGTTGCCGACCGCATCGGCCTCGACGACTTCGCCATCATCGGTCTCTCTGGTGGTGGTCCCTACGCCCTGGCCGCCGCAGCAGCGTTTCCCGACCGGGTGCGCGCCGTCGGGGTGCTCGGTGGGGTGGCACCGACGGTCGGGCCCGACGCCATCGACGGTGGGCTGGTCTCGATCGGCCGCCACTTCGTGCCTCTGCTGAAGCGGGCCCGCCTGCCCATGGGGGTCGCCCTCACCCAAGCCGTCCGGCTGGCCCGCCCCTTCGCCTCCCGGGGCCTGGACCTCTACGCACGCCTCTCCCCCGAGGGCGACCGCCGCCTCCTGGCCCGTCCTGAGTTCAAGGCCATGTTCCTCGACGACCTCCTGAACGGCAGTCGGCGCCAGCTCTCGGCGCCGCTCGCCGACGTGCTCCTGTTCTGTCGCGACTGGGGCTTCCGGCTGGCCGATGTCGAACCTGCGGTGCGGTGGTGGCACGGCGACGCCGACCACATCGTGCCCTTCGCCCATGGCGAACACGTCGTGTCCCGCCTGCCCGACGCCGAGATGCTCACCCTCTCCGGCGAGAGCCACCTGGGCGGGCTCGGCGTGGGAGCGGAGATCCTGTCCACCCTGGTCGGGGTCTGGGACGGCGTCACCGTCACCCGCTGAGGTCTGGTCTGCTTCGCCGGTCGGCCAAGTGCTGAGGGCGCTTGGATAGCGTCCCAACGGTCATGACCTTCGCCGACGGATCGACCACCACGGACGCTCTGAAAGGCCGAACCAGTGCTCCCGACGGCACCGGGGCTGCCGCAGAGACGTTCTCGCTTCTCAGCCCCCGCCTGCTGACCCTGGGGCGGATCGGATTCGTCGGGCCGACGATCCTCATCGGCCTCGTGGCGTTCGGTCTGGCCGCCGTCGCCGAGGGACCGGTGGCCGTCCGGTTGAGCGTGGCCGCGGCGGTCCTCGCCTTGGCGGTGGCCTTGACCATCACGGTGCCGGCTGCTCGCTACCGACGCTGGCGCTACCGGGTGACGAACGACGGCATCGAGCTACGCCACGGGGTGCTGGTGCGCAACGAGTCGTCGATCCCGCACTTCCGGGTCCAACACGTCGACGTGCGCCAGGGGGTGCTCCAGCGGCGACTTGGGATCGTGAGCCTCAGCATCTCGACGGCCTCCCCGGCGACCGATGCCGAGCTCCCCGGCCTGGAGCCTGAGAGAGCCGAGGCCATCCGGCGCCTGGTCCTCGACCGCGCCGAGGCCGACGACGGTGTCTGACTCCGACCCGCCCCACCGACCACCGCCACCGCCGCCGCCACCAGTCGGGCAGGAGGCACCACCCCCCGAGGGGCGGTCTGCTGTGCCGTCGATCGGCCCACCGCTCGGGGTCGACGACCGGGCGCCGATGGACCCGCCGGGTGGGATCTTCGACGGGGAGCCTCGGCGGTTGCACCCATCGTCACCGGTCCTGAACCTTGTGCTCGCGCTGCGCGGGCTCGTCTTCCCCCTCGCCTTCTTGGTGCTCGGCTCCGGGCGGGCGTTTCTGACCGGACCGATCGCCGTCGTGGCCCTGGCCGCGCTCGTGGGCTGGCGGGTCCTGGTGTGGCGCCGGTTCTCCTACCGGATCGACCACGACGCGCTGCGGATCGAACAAGGGGTGTTCAACCGGCAGCGACGCGAGGTGCCGCTGCGGCGCATCCAACAGGTCGACCTGCAGCGCAAGCTCCGCCACCGGGTGCTCGGCGTGGCCGTGGTGCGCATCGACACCGCCGGCGGGGGCTCCGGCGCCGAGGTGGTGTTGGAGGCGATCGGCGACGACGACGCCCTGGCCCTGCGTTCTGCCCTGCTCACCAGCGCCGGTCACGCCGACCTGACGGCTGCGGACCGCAGCGACGTCGACCCGAGCGGTGTCGGGCTCGGGACCGACGGTCGCCACGATGGCGACGAGCCAGCCAGCGACAGGGCGCCCCACCAACCTCGCAGTCCGGCGCCGGCAGCGGCCCCTGAGGTCCTGGTCGAGCTCAGCCCCCGCCAGCTCGTGGTCGCCGGGGTGACCGGCTCCCGGTTGGCCGGCATCCTGCCGTTGGTCGGCGCCGGATTCGGGCTCTTCTCTGAGCTCCCCGGCTCGATCGGCGATTCGCTGGCCCGCAACGTCGGTGACCGCGTCCCGCCGGGCACGGTCATCCCGTTGCTCGTGGTGCTGGCCCTCCCCCTCGTGGCCGGCCTGGCCGCCGCCACCTCGGTCCTCACCGACCACGGCTTCACCCTGGTGCGCATCGGCCACGACCTCCACCTGCGGCGCGGGCTGCTCGACCAACGCGAGGCCACCCTCTCCCTCGAACGCATCCAGGTCCTGCGAGTGCTCGACAACCCCGTGCGCCGTCGCCTCGGGTTGGTGAGCGTGCAGCTCCAGAGCGCCGGGAGCGGCTCGAAGACCGACGGTGCGGTGAGCCGGCTCACCATCCCGCTGGTGGCCCTCGCCGACCTGGGACGCCTGCTGGGGCAGGTCCTTCCCGGCTCCGACCCCCGGCCCGACCTCGTCCCGGCACCGCCGGCCGCTCGGCGTCGGGCCTGGGTGCGACGGCTGGTGCCCGTGGCCGTTGTCGTCGCGGCGTTGATCGCCGTCAGCCGGTCCTGGTGGTCGCTGCTGGCCCTCACGATGCTGGTGCCGGCTGGGTTCCTGGCCGAGCAGGCGTTCCGGGGCCTCGGCCACGCCGCCACCTCGTCGTTCGTGTTCGCCCGTCGGGGCGGCCTGTTCCGCGAGACGGTGGCGGTGCCGGTGGCCAAGGCCCAGAGCAGCCGACTGCACAGCTCGCCGTTCCAGCGCCGCGCCGGCCTGGCCACCCTCCAGTTGGCGGTAGCCGGGCAGGGACGAACCCCTGCGGTGGTCGACGGCGACGTCGGGCGCCTCCGGGTCCTGCGCCACGCCGCGCTCTACGCGGCGGCGGCGCGGGCCGACGAAGAGGTAGTACGTCGCCGCACCCGAGCCGGTGCAGAGGACGCCGCCGAGGGCACCTGGGAGCCATCGGGGCAGCCGCTACCCACCGGGCCGTGATCCTCTCCGACCGCAGCATCCGCGAGGCCCTGGCGTCGGGACGCATCGAGATCGGCTCGAAGTATCAGGGCCAGCGCGGCCCACCCCCAGCCGCTACTGGGCGAACTTCCGCACCGGGGCCTGACGGGCCTCACCTGGAGCGGTTGACGCGCCCGGGCGTGGCGTTTCGGCCGACGGGAAGCGTTCGGCCGTCGGTGAGGGTGACGGTGGCCGGGTGGCCGTCACGGACGTCGATGACGGCCACGTCGAGGCCGGTGCGGGTGTCGAGCAGGGTGCCGTGGTCGCCGACGGTGATGCGGCGGGGCCGGCCGTAGGCCACGACCAGCAGGCCGAGCACGCACGTCAGGGCCATGCTCCGCTCGTCGGCGGCGACCGACTCGTTCCACATCAAGACGGTGAGCATGTTGACCACCGCGTGGCCGGCGGCCGTGGGCAGGATCGAACCGGACCGGTAGACCAACAGGGCGGAGAGCAGGGCAAAGGCCACGAACGGCACGGCCGACGCCACCGAGTCCATCTGGTCGCGGTGACCCGGCAGCAGCACGAACCAGAGGCCACCGATGGCCAGCCCGGCGATCCGGGCCCAGTCGGAGCGCACCCGCCCGGCCCGCAGCACCGCCGCAAGGACGGCAGGGACGGCGAGCCGGTAGATCAGCTCCTCGCCGGCCGACGCCGCCAGCAGGCTGACCCAAAGGCCTCCCCGGTCGGTGCGCACGAACAGTGCAGCCAGCACGGGCAGGGCGACGGCAATGGCGATCCAGTAGCCGATGGCGGCCCGCCGGTCGGTGGAGCGGCCGAGCAGGCGCTCGCCGCACACCACGGCCAGCCCGAACGCCGGGATGATCGACGAGTTGAGCTCGAGGCTGCCGATCGGGATGCCCGGCAGCAGGTCGGCCACCGCAGCCATCTCCACCAGGGTGGTGAACGCAGCCATGGTGAGCACCAGGCGGCGCCGGGACCCGGCGGGGGCATCGAGGGCCGACCGATAGGGATGGTCGGTTCGAGTGGCCGGAGCCACCGATGGCGGCCAGTGGTGGTGCAACACGGGAAGCGAGCTCATCGGGCGGCGCTGGTGCCGGTGAGGACCGACCCGGATGCCGGTTCGGGCACGATCTCGGGCACCGGTCCACCAGTCGGCTGACCGATCGTTGCCACCGGCTCGGTCGTCGGCCCGGCCAGGGGTTCGGCGGCGACGGTGGCTTCGAGGGCGGCTACCGCAACCTCGATCATGTCGTCGGTGGGCTCGTTGGTGGTGATGGTCTGCAGCCACGAACCGGGGGCCATGAGGATCCGGCCGACCAGTTGGTGCTGGTGGCGACCGGCGAACTTGATGGCCTCGTAGGCCACCCCGGCCACCAGCGGCAGGCCCAGGACGCGCGACGCCACCAGCACCCCCCAGCTCGGGTGGCCCACCAAGGCGTGGGCCAAGATGGTGACTAGGACCACCACCAGCAAGAACGCGGTGCCGCAGCGCGGGTGACGGCGGTCGAACCGGCGGATCTCGCCGGGCACCAGGGCCACGCGGTGCTCGAAGGCGTGGATGGTCATGTGCTCGGCGCCGTGGTAGGCGAAGACCCGGGCGATCTGCGGCGACCGGCCGAGCAGGGCCAGGTAGCTGACCAGGATGGCCAGGCGGATCAGCCCCTCGGCGAGCGAGAAGGCCAGGGGGTTGGTCACGCCAACGGCCTTGACCGCCACTGCCGGGAGCAGGCCGAAGATCCCGAACACCGCACCTAGGGCGGTGGCCACGGTCAGGACCAGCCCGCCCTTGGAGTAGCCGTCGCCCGACTCGTCGCCCCGCTCCTGTGCAGCCCACAGCGTGGCCCGGGTGCCGAGGGTGGCGGTCTCGCCCAACGCCAGCACGCCCCGCACCAACGGGAGCTTCCGCCACGGGGCCAGGCCGGTGGGCAGGGTCCGACTGGTGGTGGCGATGGTGCCGTCGGTACGTCGCACCGCCGCACCCCACGACGCCCCCCGCCGCATCATCACGCCCTCCAGCAGTGCCTGCCCGCCTATGGGACCGACGGTCTCGTCGATGGCTTCGAGGCCGGACGGTGCGTGGGGGTGGGGCGAGCGTTCGGCCACTGGCCGTCCTTCCGGGACGACCGCTCTGAGCGGTCGCGTGGTGGCGAGATGCTACGCACGGTGGTCTGAACCTGTCTAGGCCACCGACTTCGCCGGCTGTACGACGCCGTACATCTCCCTGGGTGGTGGCTCATCCACGGTTCGTGAAATCGTGGGCACCGGCGGGCGCCCGCCCCAGCGCTGCCACCGGGCCGCCGTCCGGCAGGTCAGGCGGTGACGGGGTGCTCGCCGCCGCCTACCGACCGCCGAGCGGCGCGCCCGTCGTCGTCGAGGGCCAACGCGTCGGTGAGGGCGGCCTGGAGGTCGCGGGCGTGGAAGGGACGGGCGAGGAAGCCGTCGGCGCCGGCCTGCCAGGCCAGCCGGCCGCCGGACGGTCCGGTGCCGATCACCACCACGCGCACGTCGGTCGCCGCCGGTTCGCTCCCTGCGCGCACCGCCTGCAGCGTCGCAAGGTTCCCGGCGCCGAGGTCGAGCACCAGCCCGGCAGCGCCGCTGTTCCCTACGGCGCCGGCCACGTCGGCCGACGGTTCCAGTCGCACGGCGGACAACCCGGCGGCTTCGACCACGCGCGCCACCACCTCGCGCGCCTGCGGGTCCGGCTGGGCTACGAGGATCGTCGGCGCATCCCCGTCGGCCACCGGTTCAGTCCTCGACCGTCTCGAACAGGTCGGACCTGCCCGTGGGACGCGTCGTGAGGTCGTCGACCCGGCTGGCGTCGCCGTGCTCGAGGGCCTCCAAGAGGTGCATGGCGATGTCGGCCACCTTGACGTCGTCGTCTCGACCCAGGCCCTTCACGCCGTCGTCGATCATGATGTAACAGAAGGGGCAGGCGGTGGCCACCCGCCCGGCACCGGTGCCGACCAGCTGTTCGGAACGGGCGTCGTTGACCTTGGTGCCGACCGTCTCCTCCATCCACATGCGGGCCCCGCCGGCACCGCAGCACATGCCCTTGGTGCCGTTGGAGCTGGCCTCCACCACCTCGACGCCGGCCAGGCTGCCGATCACGTTGCGCGGCGACAGGTAGACGTCGTTGTGGCGGCCCAGGTAGCAGGAGTCGTGGTACACCACCCGCTCGTCGAGCTTCGCCTCGGACATGTCGAGGCGCCCCTGGTCGATCAGCCACTCCAGGAACTGGCTGTGGTGCACCACCTCGTAGTGGCCGCCGAGCTGCGGGTACTCGTTGAGCAGCGTGTTGAAGCAGTGGGGGCACTGGGTGATGATCTTCTTCACACCCATGCCGTCGAGCGTCTCGATGTTGCCGGTGGCCAGCATCTGGAAGAGGTACTCGTTGCCGGCCCGCCGGGCGGCGTCGCCGGTGCAGTTCTCGGCGGGGCCGAGGATGGCGAAGTCGACGTCGGCCCGCTTCATCAGCTTGGCCATGGCCTGGGTGACCTTCTGGTTCTTGTCGTCGAAGCTGCCGGCGCAGCCCACCCAGTAGAGGTACTCGTGGTCGAAGGACGTCTCGGTGCCGTCGAGGATGGTCACGTCGTCGACCTTGGTGGTCCACGCGGCCCGGTCACTCTGGCTCATGCCCCACGGGTTGCCGCTGTTCTCCATGCCGCGGAAGGCGCTGCCCAGTTCGGTGGGGAAGCTGCTCTCCATGAGCGTGAGGTAGCGGCGCATGTCGAGGATCTTGTCGAGGATCTCGATGTTGACCGGGCAGATCTCGTCGCACGCCTTGCACGACGTGCAGGCCCACACCTCCTCGGAGGTGATGCGGTCGAACACCGAGTTGGAGCTGATGGTGATCTCCGGATCGGTGCCGAGCGGCGGCGACACCACCGGGGTGCCCGAGGCGGCCATCACCTCGCCGGTCTTGAGCACGATCTCGCGGGGGTCGAGCGACTTGCCGGTGGCATGGGCCGGGCAGACGCTCGTGCAGCGGCCGCACATGGTGCAGGCGTCGGTGTCGAGGAGCTGCTTCCAGGTGAAGTCCTCGACCACCGAGGCGCCAAAGGTCTCGAGCTCGGTCTCCATGAGGTTGGGCATGGCCCGCATGGCCCCCTTGGGGCGGTCGCGGTCGCCCAGGTACATGTTCAGCGGTGACGTGAACATGTGGCGCATCATGGTGACGGGCAGGATCACCAGGAAGGCGATGAACGACACCACGTGGACGACCCACCAGATCTGGTGGCCGCCGGTGACGGTGCTGGTGCCGTCGATCAGCGTGGCGATCGGGTAGCTGACGAACGACCACTTCTCGAACTCGGGCATGCCCTGCGCAGCGATGCGCCACGCTTCGGCGCCGAAGCCGGTGACGGCGAGAGCGAGGAGGGTGCCCAGTCCGAGGACGTGGTCCGCCTTGGACTTGATTCGGATCCGGTAGGGCCGGAAGACGTAGCGGCGCAGGATCGCCCAGGTGATGCCCACGAACAGGGCCAGGCCGGCGGCGTCGCCCACCGCTGAGTAGGCCTGGTAGGTGCGCCCGTTGAGGAACTTGATGCCCTCGGGGACCTGGTGGTTGATCTCCAGGATGGTGGTGACGGCCAGCAGGATCAGGAACGGGAAGTAGATGAGGCTGTGCATGAGCCCCGCCGCCGGGTCGCGCAGCAGGGTCTGCATGTAGACGCCCGAGCGGAAGTCGCCGACGCGGCGCTTGGCGTTCTTGGCCGTGGTCCGGCGGTTGTCGGGGGCGCCGCGCTCCCAGTTCTTCACCCGCATGGCGAACATCACCGAGCCGTAGGCGATGAGCAGCGGGATGACCACGTAGAACGCCAGCTTCACGCCGCTCGGGATGCCGCCGAACACCTCGCGCTGAACCTCGGCGTCGTCATGCCAGCCGGTGAGCAGCGGGACGATGCCCGAGACGACCACGAATACGGCGATCCCGGTGCCCAGCCCGATGACCAGGTGGTGGGGTTTGATCCGCTTGGCGGTGACGGTCTCTTCAGTGGCCATGCGGCGCGAAACCTAACGCATGGGGGGCTCCGCCCCCCATGCGCCCCCCGACCTCCGATCCCCGGCCTGCGGCGCGCTCGGCCGGGCTCCGTCGGAGGCCCTCAGCCGTAGATCTGGCGGTCCAGTTCTCGCACCCGTGCGGCCAGCCGGTTGAGCAACTTGTGGGCCAGGCCGGGCACCTCTTCGAGCACGCCGCTGAACTCCCGTGCGCTGAGCACGAGCACGGTGATCGTGGTGTCGGCGGTGACGGTCGCGGTGCGGGGGCCGTGGTCGAGCAGGGACATCTCGCCGATGGCGTCGCCCGGACCCAGCGTGGCGACCTTGCGGCCGTTGCGCTTCACCGTGGCCGAGCCCTCGATGATGACGAACGCCTCGCGCCCGGCGTCTCCCTGGTCCGCCAGCTGCGCGCCTGCCTCACGGGTGATCTCGTTCGAGGCCTTGGCGATGCGCTGGAGGTCGCGCTTGCTCAGGGCAGAGAAGAGGGAGATCTCGGCGAGGTGTTCGAGGTGCTTGGTGCGGGTGGCCATGGCGGGGCAGTGTACGAAGTCGATGCGACCCCTGCCCGGATGACCGTGCGACCCTCCTGCGGATCACGTCACCTCTGCGCATCTCAGGCCGGAGGGGCGCCGGCGGTGGCCTGCTTGGCCACGGCCTCGGCGGCAGCCCGGACGGCGGCCGGGTCACCCAGGGCCCGGTCCAGCGCGGGGCGGTGCTCGACAGGCCGGGCGTCAGTGCCGAGCTCATAGACGAGGGGGACGCCCGTGGGGATGTCGAGGCCGGCGATGTCGTCATCACCGATGCCGTCGAGGTGCTTGACCAGGGCCCGGAGGCTGTTGCCGTGGGCGGACACCAACACGGTGCGCCCGCCGGCCAGGTCAGGCACCATCACGTCGAACCAGTAGGGGAGCATGCGGGCCACCACGTCGGCCAGGCACTCCGAGAGCGGCAGCACGTCCACCGGCACCGTTGCGTAGCGGGGGTCGGTGTTGGGGTCGAAGGCGTTGCCGGGGGCGGTGGGTGGCGGCGGCGTGTCGTAGCTGCGGCGCCACACCTTCACCTGCTCCTCGCCGTACTGAGCGGTGGCCTCGGCCTTGTTGCGACCGGTCAGGTCGCCGTAGTGGCGCTCGTTGAGGCGCCAGTGGCGGCGCACCGGCAGCCAGAGCAGGCCCATCTCGTCGAGGGCCAGGTTGGCGGTGCGGATGGCCCGGGTCTGCAGGGAGGTGTGGACCACGTCGGGTCGTAGGGCGGCCTCGGCCATCAAGGTGCCGGCCGACGCCGCCTCCAGCACGCCCCGCTCGGACAGGTCGGCGTCCCACCACCCGGTGAAGAGGTTCTCGGCGTTCCAGGTGCTCTGGCCGTGCCGGAGCACGATCAACGTCGACGTCATGGCCAGCCACCGTACGGCAGCGATCCGGCCGCGGCCCGGGTCAGCCGTCGCGATGGCGGCGGAGGAGGACCTCCTGGGAGATGCTGGCGACGTGGACGCCGTCTTCGGTGAAGACGTGGCCCATGGTGAGGCCGCGCGACGAGATGATGCCGTGGCAGACCATGGCGGTGAGGTGCCACTGGTCGGCCCGCAGTGGGCGGTGGAACCAGAGGGCGTGGTCGAGCGAGAACGCCATGAGCGACTCGTCGGCCGATTGGACGTGGGCTGCGTCCGGGTTGCGCAGCGAGACCACGGCGTCGGTGGGGTAGTCGTCGGACATGTAGGCCACCGCGCAGGCGTGCAGGACGGGGTCGTCGCCGAGCTCGCCCCGGATCCGCATCCAGCCACGGGACCGGCCGGGGAGGTCGGTGGTCGCCACGTTGGCCCGGTCGAACATGGTGGTCCACGAGTCCTGGGCCAGTTCGTCCGGCGGCGCCACGTCGGGCAGGTCGGCCGACTGGACCTCGGGGCCCTCCTCGTCGACCTGGAACGACACCGACATCGACAAGATGGCGCCGACGGCTTGGCGGGCCGTGACGGTGCGGGTGGTGAACGAGCGGCCGTTGCGCACCCGCTCGACCTCGTAGCGCACCGGCTCGGCGTGGTCGCCGCGCCGGATGAAGTAGGCGTGCAGCGAGTGGACCCGGAACTGCGGGTCGACGGTGTGCGCAGCGGCACGAAGGGCTTGGGCCACGATCTGGCCCCCGTAGAGCCCGCCCCACGGGTAGCGCGGCCCGACGCCGACAAAGGTGTCGGGCCCCTGGGGCTCCAGCGCCATCATGGCCACGAAGTCCTTGGTCGGGTCGCCCACCAGCGCATGGTGCCACGCCGCCCCGACAGCTCGACGAACCCGGGCCCAGGCGCGGCCAGCGACGTCTCTCGGCCGATGCGGAGGTCGACCGACGGTGTGGCCCAGGCCTGGGAGGCCACGCATCCAGGTTCTGGGTGCGGATCAGCCGCAGGGTGGGCGTGAACGCGCCCAGACCCGTCCTCGGGCTGGTCGGCTGCCCCGCTCCCGTGCGACACGCAGAGCTGGGGCGAAGGATCTCTCGTGTGGGGTTGATAACGACGCGCTCAAGTTTCTATGCTGTCGGGAGCTCATCCACGCACACCCCAGGAGACCCGCATGTCCAAGGCCGTCGGAATCGACCTCGGTACCACCAACTCGGTCGTCAGCGTCCTCGAGGCCGGTGAACCCATCGTGATCCCCAACGCCGAGGGGTCGCGCACCACGCCTTCAGTGGTGGCCTTTGCCAAGAACGGCGAGGTCCTGGTGGGCGAGGTGGCCAAGCGCCAGGCCATCACCAACCCCGATCGCACCATCCGGTCGGTGAAGCGCCACATGGGCACCAACTGGAAGATCGACATCGACGGAAAGGCGTACACCGCCCAGGAGATCTCGGCCCGGACGCTGATGAAGCTCAAGCGCGACGCCGAGGCCTACCTGGGCGACACCGTGGTCCAGGCCGTCATCACCGTGCCGGCCTACTTCGACGACGCCCAGCGCACCGCCACCAAGGAGGCGGGCCAGATCGCCGGGCTCGAGGTGCTGCGCATCATCAACGAGCCCACCGCCGCCGCCCTGGCCTACGGCCTGGAGAAGGAGGGCCAGGAGCAGACGATCCTGGTGTTCGACCTCGGCGGCGGCACCTTCGACGTGTCGGTCCTGGAGATCGCCGACGGCGTGTTCGAGGTCAAGAGCACCCACGGCGACACCGCCCTGGGCGGCGACGACTGGGACCAGAAGGTCATCGACTGGCTGGTCGAGAGCTTCAAGGGCGACCACGGGGTGGACCTGTCCAAGGACAACATGGCCGTGCAGCGGCTCAAGGAAGCGGCCGAGAAGGCCAAGATCGAGCTGTCGCAGGTGCAGAGCACGCAGATCAACCTGCCGTTCATCACCGCCACTGACGCCGGCCCGCTCCACCTCGACGTCAACCTGAGCCGGGCCAAGTTCCAAGAGCTCAGCGCCGACCTGCTGGCCCGCACCCGCAAGCCCTTCGAGATGGCCATCTCGGACGCCGGGCTCACCCAGGGCCAGATCGACCATGTGGTGTTGGTGGGCGGATCCACCCGCATGCCCGCCGTCACCGACCTGGTGAAGGAGATGACCGGCAGCGATCCCAACAAGTCGGTCAACCCGGACGAGGTCGTGGCCGTAGGCGCCGCCGTGCAGGCCGGCGTGCTCAAGGGCGAGGTCAAGGACATCCTGCTGCTCGACGTGACCCCGCTGTCGCTCGGCATCGAGACCAAAGGCTCGGTGATGCACAAGCTCATCGAGCGCAACACCACCATCCCCACCAAGCGCACCGAGACCTACACCACGGCCGACGACATGCAGTCGCAGGTGGAGATCCACGTGTTGCAGGGCGAGCGCGACATGGCGCAGTACAACAAGACCCTCGGCAAGTTCAAGCTGGTCGACCTGCCGCCGGCGCCGCGGGGCGTGCCCCAGATCGAGGTCACCTTCGACATCGACGCCAACGGCATCGTGCACGTGTCGGCCAAGGACAAGGGCACCGGCAAGGAGCAATCGATGACCATCACCGGCCAGTCCTCGCTGTCGAAGGACCAGATCGACCAGATGGTGAAGGACGCCGAGGCCCACGCCGAGGAGGACAAGGCCCGCCGTGAGGAGGCCGATGTGCGCAACCAGGCCGATTCGCTCGTCTACAGCGTCGACAAGCTCCTGACCGAGCAGGGCGAGAAGGTCACCGGCGATGAGAAGACCGCCGCCGAGGCCTCGCTGGCCCGGCTCAAAGACGCCCTGGCCGGCACCGACACCGAGGCCGTCAAGTCCGGCCTCGAGGACCTCACCACCACCTCACAGGCCTTCACCCAGAAGCTCTACGAGGCCACCGCAGCCGAGGGCGCCGGCCAGTACGACCAGGGCGCGTCGGGTGGCGCCGGGGCCACCGGTGCCGACGATGACGAGGTCGTCGACGCCGAGGTCATCGACGATGACGATGACGACGACGAGCCCAAGCCGTGACCGACCCCACCGAGCCCGGCGACGGGACCGCCGATGGGGCTGAGGGGGTCGAGGATCCCCTCGGCCCCCCCGGTGAGGCCGGCGTCCTGGAACCGGACGAGGGCGAGGTGGGCGCGGACCCCTCCAGTGACGTCACGGACCGCGCGACCGACGGTGCGGCCACCGACCCTCCTGGGTCCGTCGACCGCACCGGGTCGTCGGTGGAGGAGTTGATCGTGGACCTCGAGCGCACCGCCGCCGAGCGCGACGACTACCTCGACCGGCTGCGGCGCAACCAGGCCGACTTCGAGAACTACCGCAAGCGGGTCACCAAGCAGGCCGGCGACGACGCGGCTCGCGCCGCCGAGTCCTTGGTGGACCGGCTCCTGCCCGTGCTCGACGCCTGCGACGGGGCCATCACCCACGGCGCCGCCGAGGTCGAGCCGATCTTCGCCTCCCTCCTCGGCACCTTGGAGAAGGAAGGCCTCGAACGCATCGCCCCGGCGGGCGAGGAGTTCGACCCCAACCTCCACGACGCCGTGCTCCACGAGCCGGCCACCGACGACGACGAGGGCACGGTCGTGTCCGACGTCCTGCGACCCGGCTACCTCTGGAAGGGGCGCGTCGTGCGCCCCGCCATGGTCAAGGTCCGGGGCTAGGCGTCCGCTGTGGCCGCGCAGCGCGAGTGGTTCGAGAAGGACTACTACAAGGTCCTTGGCGTCGACGGAAAGGCCGACGCCAAGGAGATCACGCGCGCCTACCGGAAGCTGGCCCGGGAGAACCACCCCGACGCCAACCCCGGTGATCCGAAGGCCGAGGAGCGCTTCAAAGAGATCTCGTCGGCCTACGACGTGGTGGGCGACGCCGAGAAGCGCAAGGAGTACGACGAGGTCCGCGCCGCCGGGCCGCTGGGGGGCTTCGGCGGCCCGGGTGGTCCCGGAGGCTTCGGTGGTGCTGGCGGACCCGGCGGGTTCACGTTCGACCCTGGCTCCATGGCCGGCGGCGGTATCAACGACGTGCTCGGCAACCTCTTTGGCGGTGGTGCTCGTGGCCGAGGTCGAGGCGGTCGCGCTCGTGGCCCGTCCGGCTCGCAGCGCGGCGGAGACCTCGAAGCGTCTCTCCACCTCGGCTTCACCGATGCCGTGGCCGGGCTCACCACCACCCTGCACCTGGTCAGCGACGCCGTCTGCCACATGTGCGCAGGGGTGGGGGCCGAACCAGGGACCACGCCCAGCACCTGTCCGGTCTGCGCCGGGCGGGGCCTGGTCGACGACGACCAGGGCTTCTTCGCCACGTCACGGCCGTGCCCGAACTGCGCCGGTCGCGGCGTGCTCATCGAACACCCGTGCACCAACTGCCGAGGCCAGGGCATCGAGCGGCGGCCCCGCGACGTCAAGGTGCGCATCCCTGCCGGAGTGGCCGACGGCCAACGCATCCGGCTCAAGGGGCGCGGCGATCCCGGTCGCAACGGCGGCCCGCCCGGCGACCTGTTCGTGAGCTGTCGGGTGGAGCCCCACGAGCACTTCCGCATGGACGGCCGCGACCTCCGCCTCACCGTGCCCATCACCTTCGCCGAGGCCGCCCTGGGCGCGGACATCGTGGTGCCCACCATCGCGGCCCAGCCGGTCAAGGTCCGCATCCCTGCCGGCACCCGTACCGGCCGCACCTTCCGCCTGAAGGGCCGGGGCGTGGCCACCACCAAGGCCACCGGTGACCTGCTGGTCAACGTGGAGGTGGCGGTCCCGGCGTCCCTTACCGCCGCCGAGCGCAAGGCCGTGCAGGCCCTGGCCGACGCGTCTGAGGGGTCGCCGCGTGAGCACCTGGCCCACCTGCTCGCGGCGAGAGCCACTGCGAGCTCGTCGGCTGCCGGTGCGCCGAACGCCGATGTCGGCGATGAGCGGTGAGCCGGCCCGAGTGATGACCGAAGGAGGAGCACCGATGGCCCGATCGCCCCGCCACGCCGTCTACGTGATCTCGGTAGCCGCCGAGCTGGCCGGCGTCCACCCCCAGACCCTGCGGATCTACGAGCGCAAGGGGCTGGTGGACCCGGCCCGCACCCAGGGCGGCAGCCGCCGCTACAGCGACGCCGACATCGCCCTGCTGCGGCGCATCCAGGAGCTCACCGCCGAGGGCCTCAACCTGGCCGGCGTTCAGCGGGTGCTGGCGTTGGAGCACGACAACGAGCGCCTGCGCGCTGAGCTAGCTCGTACGCGCGTGGAAGCACAGGCCGAGGTGGCCGAGGTCGAGCGACGCAACCGCTACGACATCGTCCCGGTGCGCCAGGCCGTGGTCCTCTACGAAGGCCGACGACGCCGACGGGGCTGACCGACCAGTCGATCAGGCGCCGGGAATGCCTGTCGGAACCTGCGCCCACCGGCAGCTCCGGGGCGATGATGGGCCCGTGAAGGTCGCGCTGACCCGTTCACGGCGGTGCGGTACTGCCCTGGATTCCGGTGGTGAGGACGGTCGCGATGCGGTCGTAGCGAGGGTCGGCGTCGCCGGCGATGCGGCCGACCCAGCGAAGCACTTCGGCGGCGTCGAGTGCGGTGCCCTGGGCCTGGATGGCGTCGATGTCGACCCAGTCCTTGGGGCGATCGAACACCGCCTTGCAGACCACGAGATGCGGCGCCGAGAGGATCGGGATCGTCACGTCGGCGAAAGGAACCACGATGCGCCCTCGTGCCGCGGCGTCGTGGAAGGCGTCGTACGCGAAGAAGAGGTCGATCGGGGTGTCGTCCCAGAAGGCTCGGCCTTGCCCGTCGCGGACGATCGTCGATCGCAGGTCGTCGGACAGCTCGATGCCGAGCCCGGCCAAGGCGACGGCGACCCGATCGAGCTGGTCGACGTCGACGAAGAGGTTCAGGTCGATGTCGCGGGTCGCCCTGGGTTCCGCATGGTACGCGAGGGCCAGCGCGCCGCCGAAGGCGTGCGGGATGTGGACCAGCGCGCGATGGACGGCCACGATCCGCTCGGGGAGGGTGAGTGCACGCTCCTCGGTCATGAGCCGTCGGTCATGAGCCGTCGGCCGACGACCGCGACCGCATCTCGGGCGCGTCGAGGGGTCCGGGATCCGCTCGACGAGGGATGGCGTCGGCGAGCAGGAGGACGTCGACCAGCCGCCGGCTGCTCTCTTCGGACGAGGCCGCCGGCGGGATGGCAGGTTCGGGCTGGGCCAAGCCGAGGACCAGGCGGTTCCCGGTGGCCGCGATCAGGCGGGCCAGCGTGGCCGTGGTGGGATCCCGTCGATCGTGCTCGTAGGCCGAGATCACCGGCTGGGACGTGCCCGCGCGAGCGGCCACCTGTGCCTGGCTCAGGCCGCGCCGACGGCGGGCGGCGAGCAGGAGTGATCCACCTCGGCCAGCCACGATCGCCATCATATCGCTTCGTCTATGACCTGTCACGACGAGGTGGATGCGGGGGCCACGCTCGATGGCGCGTGGTGAGGGTCTGCCGATAAAACCTGATGGTGTGACTGTCAACTTTGTCCTTCGAAGGTAGCGTCGGACCATGGCCATGGACCCGAACCGCTGGACCCTCAAGACCCAGGAGGCGTTTAACGCGGCGGTGTCGCGAGCCCGCACCGACAACCACCCCGAGGTCACCCCGGATCACCTGCTCACCGCCCTGCTCGGCCAGGCCGAGGGCGTGGTCCTGCCCATCTTGGAGAAGGTCGGCGCGTCGCCGGCCGCCCTGCGCACCAGGGCCGAGGACGCGCTCGGCCGCCTGCCCAAGGCCTACGGCTCCGAGGCCCGCATCTCCCGAGACCTCAACGCGGTGGTCGACGTGGCCGACGCAGCTCGCACCGAGCTCGGTGACGAGTACCTCTCCACCGAGCACCTCCTGCTGGCCCTGGCCGATCGCCTGGGTGCGTCCAAGGAGGACCTCCTCACCGCCCTGCGGGAGGTGCGCGGCAGCCACCGGGTCACCAGCCAGAGCCCCGAGGACCAGTACCAGGCCCTGGAGCGCTTCGGGCGCGACCTCACCGAGGCCGCCCGCCGGGGCCAGCTCGACCCCGTCATCGGGCGCGACGAGGAGATCCGTCGGACCATCCAGGTGTTGAGCCGCCGCACCAAGAACAACCCGGTGCTAATCGGCGAGCCCGGCGTGGGCAAGACCGCGATCGTGGAGGGCCTGGCCCGCCGGATCGTGGAGGGCGACGTGCCCGAGGGCCTCAAGGACAAGCGCCTCATCAGCCTCGACATCGGCGCCATGGTGGCCGGGGCCAAGTTCCGCGGCGAGTTCGAGGAGCGCCTCAAGTCCGTCATGAAGGAGATCACCGACGCCGAGGGCGAGGTCATCACCTTCATCGACGAGATGCACACGATCGTCGGTGCGGGCCGGGCCGAGGGGTCGATGGACGCCGGCCAGATGATCAAGCCGATGCTGGCCCGCGGCGAGCTGCGACTGATCGGGGCCACCACCCTGGAGGAGTACCGCAAGTTCATCGAGGCCGACGCCGCCCTCGAACGGCGGTTCCAGCAGGTCTACGTGGCCCCGCCCTCGGTCCACGACACCATCGCCATCCTGCGCGGGCTCAAGGAGCGCTACGAGGTCCACCACGGCATCCGGATCCAGGACGCCGCCCTGGTGGCCGCGGCCGTGTTGTCGGATCGCTACATCACCGGGCGCTTCCTGCCCGACAAGGCGATCGACCTGGTCGACGAGGCCGGCTCCAAGCTGCGCATCGAGATCGACTCGCTGCCCACCGAGATCGATGTGGTGGAGCGTCGCATCCGCCAGCTCGAGATCGAACGGGTGGCGCTGTCCAAGGAGACCGATGCGGCGTCGGCCGAGCGCCTGGCTGCGCTCGACAAGGAGTTGGCCGACCTCTCCGAGACGAGCCTGTCGATGACCGCGCACTGGCAGGGCGAGAAGGATGCCATCGCCGCCATCCGCGACCTCAAGGAGCAGCTCGAGGCCCGCCGGGGTGAGATCGAGCGCGAAGCCGACCTGGAGAAGGCGGCCGAGATCCGCTATGGGCAGATCCCCGAGCTCGAGCGCCAGGTCGACGAGGCCACCGGGCGCCTGGCTGAGCTCCAGGGCACCCACCAGATGCTCAAGGAGGAGGTCGACGAGGAGGACGTGGCCGAGGTGGTCGCCAAGTGGACCGGCGTGCCCGTCACCCGCCTCATGGAGGGCGAGCTGGCCAAGTTGGTCCGCATGGAGGACGTGCTCCACCAACGGGTGGTGGGCCAGGACGAGGCCGTCGTGGCAGTGGCCAACGCCATCCGCCGCAGCCGCGCCGGGCTGTCCGATCCCGACCGGCCGATCGGGTCGTTCCTGTTCCTCGGCCCCACCGGCGTGGGCAAGACCGAGCTGGCCCGCACCCTGGCCGACTTCCTCTTCGACGACGCCCGGGCCATGGTCCGCATCGACATGAGCGAGTACTCCGAGAAGCACTCCGTGTCGCGCCTGGTGGGAGCGCCTCCGGGCTACGTCGGCTACGACCAGGGCGGCCAGCTGACCGAACTGGTCCGGCGCCGGCCGTACTCGGTAATCCTCCTCGACGAGATCGAGAAGGCCCACCCCGACGTGTTCAACATCCTCCTGCAGGTCCTCGACGACGGCCGCCTCACCGACGGCCAGGGCCGCACCGTCGACTTCACCAACACCGTGCTGATCATGACGTCGAACCTGCCGGGTGACCCGCTCACCCTGTTCAAGCCCGAGTTCGTCAACCGCATCGACGAGATCGTGCGCTTCCGCACCCTGACCACCACCGACCTCTCGCGGATCGTCGGCATCCAGCTCGAGGGGCTGCGGGAGCGCCTGGCCCAGCGCCGCATCACGCTGGTGGTCGAGCCTGAAGCCGAGGAGGTCCTGGCCCGTGAGGGCTTCGACCCCGCCTTTGGTGCCCGCCCCCTCAAGCGCGTGATCCAGCGCGAGATCGGCGACCGCCTGGCCGTGCTCCTGCTGGAGGGGAAGGCCGCCGACGGAGACACCGTCACCGTCGGGATCTCTACCGACGGCACCGAGATCACCGTCTCGGCCTGACCGACGAGGTCGTGGGAACAGGCCGTTCTGGAGCGACCAAGCCAGACGCTGCGGTCATGGCGCGAGGCGGGTAGCTGTCCGCGCCCGGCGAGAGGTCCGCGCCGGGCGCCATCTACTGTTGTTGCGAGCGCAGCCGACACCCCAGGGCGACGAGACGAGCCGACATGCGATTCCACCTCCGAGCCCGTGGCCGTCGGCGCTTGACGCTGGTAGCCCTCGTCCTCAGCGCCACGACGCTCACCTCATGCCTCCCTACCGACCCGCCCGACAAGATCGAGCTGCCTGCGGCGTATGAGGTCCAGTCACTTTGCGACCCGACGGCTAAGCCTGGGACCGAGGCGCTGGCGGCGATCCTGCGATCGAGGTACTCCGGCACGTCGACCGGCATCGTCCGAGACTGCGGGGTGGGGGGACGGTCCGAGCACAAGGAGGGCCGGGCGATCGACTGGAGCGGTGTGTCCGCCTTCGACGGCGCCTCGCGCACTCGCGTCGACTCGACGTTGCGCTGGCTGCTCGATGCCGACGACCAGGGCCGCCGGTTCGCCCTCGCCCGACGCCTCGGCGTCATGTACATCATCTGGAACAAGCAGATCTGGATCGCCGACGACGCAGACCTCGGCTGGCAGCCCTATCCCTGCAGCGGCGTCACCCTCTGCCACCAAGACCACGTCCACCTGTCCCTGTCCCAAGCGGGGGCGGCCAAGCAGACCTCGTACTGGACCGGTCGCACCGGCGAGCCCGCCGGCCTCACCGTGGCGTGGCTCGACCCACGAACTGGGCGACTCGACCTCCCGGTGACGGTGCAGCCCGGCCACCGGTACCGCATCACTGCCCACGGAGCGTTCATCACGTCGACGCCCAGCCCCAGTCCTAGGCCGATGGCCGACGCCAACTGCTCCGCCGACACCGCCTACGGCTGGGCGACCAAGGGCGTCGGGATCTCCGTCGACGGCAGCACCGCGTGGACGCCGGCGACCAGCTCGATCCCGGGCTGCGACCTCTTCACCCACACCTACACGATGGTCCTCACCCCCATCACTGCCCACCAGCCGGTGCTCCGCATCGTCGGCGATGTCGACCTGTCCGACAACAGCAATCAGGTCTCCGTCACCGTCCGCCAGCTCAGCTGACCAGCTCGCAGCGTGTACGCGTCAAACCCCGGGGACACCAGGGATGGGGTCACCAGAGCCCAGGAGGGGGGCGGAGCCGAACCCGGGGCTTGGCAATGAGACGCCGACGCCGATTCCAGCGGTTGGGGCGGCTCGGCTCGCTCAGCCCGACGTGGGGTCGCTGACCTGGACCACGGTCTTGCCGATGTTGGCGCCGGTGAACAAGCCGTTGAGCGCGTCGACTGCGGACTCGACCCCCTCGAACACGTGCTCGCGGTGGACGAGGCGCCCCTCGGATTCCCACGCCTTGAGGTGGGCAAAGGCTTCGTCGAATCGGCCCCACTCGTCCAGGGTGTTGAAACCCTGCATCGATGCGCTCTTGGCCAGGAGGTTCACGTAGTTCGAAGGGCCAGGGTGCTCGCCGGTGAGGTAGCTGGAGATCACGCCGCACAGCGCCACACGGGCCTTGGGTGCCAGGCGGCCGAGGACGGCGTCGAGGATCGGGCCGCCGACGTTGTCGAAGTAGACGTCGACCCGCTTCGGGCAGTGGTCCTTGAGCTGGGCCGCCAAGTCGCCGGCCTGGTAGTCGATGCACGAGTCGAACCCGAACTCATCGACCACCACCCGGCACTTCTCGGGACCGCCGGCGATGCCCACCACACGAGCGCCGGCGATCTTGGCGATCTGACCGGCCAGCGAGCCGGTCGCACCCGCCGCCGCCGAGACCACCGCCGTCTCACCCGCCTGCGGCCGACCGATGTCGGTCATGCCGAAGTACGCCGTGGCCCCGGTCGACCCGTAGACCGAAAGCATGGCCAGTTGGTCCACCACGTCGGGGATGACCGTGGTGAACAGGTCGTCTCGGACCACGGCCAGCTCCTGGAACCCCGACAGGGTGGTGACCACGTCGCCCACCGCATAGGCATCGCAGCGGGTGGCGATCACCTCGCCCACCCCGGCGGCGCGGACGACCTCGCCGAGGCCGACGGGCGGGAGGTAGCCGCGCTGGTCGTCGAGCCAGGTCCTCACCGCAGCGTCGATGCCCAGGTAGGTGGTGCGCACCAGGGCTTCGCCGTCGCCCAGTTCAGGCGCCGGGGTGGTCACCGCCTCGGTGTCGTCCGGTCGCAGCAGCCCCTCGGGCCGCCGCCGCAAGAGGATCTGACGGTTCACCAGGTCGGCCACGGCGCCGAAGACTACCGGCGGTCGGCGAGCAAGGCGCCGGGGCGCTCGCCGCAGGTGCCCGGACTGCATCTTCGGAGTGCTGGCGACCGAACCGAGCCACGGAAGCGAGCTGGACCTCGAGCTCGGGCTGGGAGGAAGGTGCTAGCCGGCAGCCTCCCAGCCTCGGGCAGGCGCGCGTGATCGATCAGCCTCGTCAGCTGCTCTGCTGCCACCTCGTCGAGCGGGACGCCGGCAACCGTGGCCAACGTGCCGGTGTGCAGGCTCCATAGCCGGTAACCCCTGCGCCGGAAGCCCAACGTCCGGACCAGTTGCTGGATTCGGTTGCCACCGGTGCTCGTCGAAGGAGGCTGGTTCCCTACGCTTGATCGCCAGCGCCACCCGTCAGGGACTGAACCGCTCTTGGCTCCGAGAGGATCCTGTCCGTCCATGACCATCCCCGAAAGACCACGCGGCCCACGCCCGCCCCCGCGCCGAACCCGCGGCGGCAGCGGTGCCGAGCCGGGATCGCCACGAGTCGCCCCCAGTCCTCACCGGTCGCGCCGGCCGACCAGCTCCGGCGACGCCTCGCTCGTCGGTCCTCGTTCGGCCGGTCCTCAGCCAATCGCTCCGCAGCCAGAGGCTCCTGGGCCGGCCCGGTCCCGTCCACTCCCCGACCCGGGGCCGCTGACTCGGCCGGATGGGGGCAGCCGGGTTTCGGCAAAGACCCACGGCGGCGACCACCAACCTCGCTCGCCCCGCCACGCCCCGGTTCGGCGGCGCCGCACCCTGGCCGGTGGTGGCGTCCTGGCGGTCGTGGTGCTGCTAGTGGGGTTCTGTACGAAGATCGGAGGCGACGACGGGTCCAAACCTGCCGACCGGTCGGGCTCGGTCGCCCGCAATGGCGATGGCGAAGTTGGTGGCGATCGTGAGGTCGCAGCCGAGGCCACGGTGACCACGTCTGGGCTGGCACCCGAACCGACCCAGCCCTACGCCGGGTGGGTCGATCCGGCGAGTTCAGGCGAACCGTGGAGCTCCAAGGTGGTGGGCCAGCTCACCTTTCGAGGCAACCCCACCCGTAGTTACTACGGCCTGGGCCCGGTGCCCGAAGCGCCGACGATCCAGTGGCAGTACCCCGAGAGCGGTGGGATGTGCGGCAACTCGCCGGTGGGCGGCCAGGACAAGAGCTGGTGCGGCAGCGGCTGGACCGGCCAGCCGTCGGCCTGGGAGCAGGACGGCCGGACCTGGGTGTCGCTGGGTGCCTACGACAAGAACGTCCACTTCTTCGACGCCACCTCGGGGGAGTCGATCATCGGCGACTTCGACATCGGCGACATCGTCAAGGGCTCGGTGACCCGTGACCCCGACGGGTTCCCGTTGCTCTACTCGGGCAGCCGGGCCGACTTCCACGTCATCGCCACCGACCGGGCCAACGGCCAGCCCGAGAGCCTGTGGTCGCTCGATGCCGAGGCGGTGGCCCCCACCAAGTGGAACAACGACTGGGACAGCTCGGCGCTGGTGGTCGACGACCACCTCTTCGAGGGTGGCGAGAACGGCCAGTTCCACATCGTCAAGCTCAACCGCAAGATGGGCGACGACGGCAAGGTCACCGTCGACCCGCAGATCGTGTTCAACGCCCCAGGCTGGGACGACGAGCTGCTCGAAGTCCTGTCGGGCTCGGGCTCGCGGGTCAACGACGTGTCCATCGAGAACTCGGTGGCCATCTCGGGCAACACCGTCTACTTCTCCAACTCCGGCGGTCTCGTCCAGGGCTGGGACATCGCCGGCCTGAAGGACGGCACCGTGCCCACCCGAACGTTCCGCTTCTGGACCGGCGACGATACCGACGCCTCGATCGTCGTCGACAAGGAGGGGATGTTGTACGTGGCCCAGGAGGTGGAGCGGGGATCGAGCGCAGCGCGCAACGCCGAGGTGGGCCAGCTGGTGAAGCTCGATCCGTCGAAGCCCGACGACCCGGTGGTGTGGTCCGTGGCCGATGACGGTGGCATGTGGGCCACCCCGGCGCTCTACGACGGCGTGGTGGTGGCGCCCACCGACAGCGGCCGCATCATCGGCGTCGATCAACAGAGCGGCCAGGTCCTCTGGGAGAAGGACCTGCCCGGGCCCACGTGGTCATCACCGGTGATCGTCGACGACGTGTGGGTGCAGGGCGACTGCAACGGCGTGCTTCACGGCTTCGACTTCTCCGACCCCCGCACCGAACCACCTGAGCTGTGGTCCGTGCAGCTCGAGGGTTGCGTGGAGTCCACCCCCACCGTCTTCCAGGGCCAGATCTTCGTCGGTGCCCGCGGCGGCAAGTTCTACGCGCTGGGCGACACCTGAGGCGAGGCCGCGTGGGCGGTGCGGCGGGACCGCTGGCTACTCGGCGCCGACGGCGTCGAGCACGTTGAGCTTGCCGGCACGGTGTGCTGGTCGGAGCGCCGCCAGCACCCCCAGGCCGGCACCGAGCAGCACCACGAAGGCCATCTGACCCCACGGCACCACGTAGGTACCGAGGCCGTAGCCCTGAAGGCCCTTGATCACCAGCCAGCTCAACCCCACGCTCATGGCCAAACCGAGGACCGTGCCGATGAGGGCCACGACGATCGCCTCCCACCGGATCGTCGAGCGCAACTGCCCTCGGGACATGCCGACGGCGCGCAGCAGGCCGAGCTCACGGGTGCGCTCATGGATCGACAGCGAGAGCGTGTTGGCGATGCCGATCAGGGCGATCACGACCGACAGGCCGAGCAGGGCGATGATGATGATCAGGAACTGGTTGATGGTGGCGGTGAGGCTCCCGATGAACTGGTCCCGGTCCTGGAGGGCGACCGTGGGGTACTGGTCGACCTCCTGGCGCAGCTTGGAGCGGAGGGCGTCCGCATCGGTGCCGTCGGCCACCTTGACAGCCACCAGGAAGTCGATCGGCTCCACCGTGAGCCGGGTGAAGTCCGCGGCGGTGATCGTCCAGTCGCCGAGCAGCGTGGCATCGTCGCCGATCGCCGTCACCCGGAACGGAGCCCCATCGCCGCCGGGGAACACGACGGTGACCTCGTCACCGATGCCGAGGTCCTTGGTATCGGCGATCTCCCGGTCGACGATCACGCCGCCGTCGTCCAGATCCGCCAGGGAGCCGGTGTCCATGCGGATCGAGAAGACCTGTGCATAGTCGTCGGGGTCGATCGCACCGACGTTGGCGCCGGTCTCGGTGCCGTCGGGCAGGCCGATCTTCGTCTCGCTCTGCTTGAAGCCGGTGGCCACGGCCACCCCGTCGACCTCGGCCAGGTCGGTGGCCAGCTGCGGGCTCACGCCGCCGAAGCCGAAGCTGTTCGGCTGCTGGATGATGTAGTCGCCCCGGAAACCCCGCTCGACGTCGGTGGTGACCGCGGCGCGCGTGGAGGCGGCGAAGATGGTGATGAACCCCACGAGGGTGATGCCGATCGCCAGAGCGGCCGACGTGGAGGCGGTACGGGCGGGGTTGCGGCGGGCGTTCTGCGTGGCCAGCCGGCCGGTGATGCCACGGAACCGCGGGAGCCATCCACCGAGCAGCCAGCTCAACGGCTTGGCGATCAGCGGGCCCGCGGCCAGGACCGCCAACAAGATGCCCACGGCACCGAGCGCGATGGGCGTGAGGCTCGATCGCTTGATGTCGTCGCCGAAGGCCGGCGCAGCCAGGAAGAGGCCGCCGACCAGCAGGACCAAGCCCAGGACGGCACGGACCCAGGAGCGGCTGGACCGGTCCACCGAGACGTTGCGCAACGCCGCGATCGGCGGGATCCGGGTGGCTCGGATGGCCGGCAGGATGGCCGAACCGGTGGTGACCACCAGGCCCACGACCAGCGCGGTGGCGATCGTGCTGGGGCTGACCACGATGGTGTCGCCGGGGAGCTCGGCACCGGCAAAGGTGCGGAGCGCGCCGAGGGCACCGATGGCGAGGGCCACACCCGCCGCCAGGCCGATCAACGCAGCGGCCACGCCGATCAGCAACGCCTCGAGGACGACGGACCCGAGCACCTGGGACCGGCTGGCACCGATGGCCCGGAGGAGGGCCAGCTCACGGGTGCGCTGGGCCAGCAGGATGGCGAAGGTGTTCGAGATGATGAAGGTGCCCACGAACAGCGCGATCCCGGCGAACACCAGCAGGAGCTGCGACAAGAAACCGAAGCCCGACGACACCGCGTCGGCCAGCTCCTGGGCGGACTCCTCGCCGGTCACGGCGAAGACCTCGCCTGGCAGGGCCAGTTGGACCCGGTCCGTGAGGTCCGCATCGGGCAGGCTGCCGTCCCCCCTGACGAGGAGGGTGTCGACCTCGTCGGCCTTGGTACCCGAGACGCGCTGCGCCTCGGACACCGTCATGTCGATGGTGATGACCCCGGCTTGTGAACCGGAGTCGCCGTACCTGGTGATTCCCACCAGGGAGAACTTCTCCCGACCGTCGAGGGTGAGGAGCGTGACGTCGTCGCCCAACTGGTACCCGCCGTCCTCGACGGCGGTCTCGTTGATGGCCGCCTCACCGTCGGCTGCGGGGGCCCGGCCCTCGGACACCCGGAAGCTGTTGAGCGTCGAGTCGTCCACCCACGACTGGAAGATCGTTGGTGGCCCGGCACCCCCGAGGGCGTCGCCCTGGTCGTCGAGGATCGCTCCCGAGAGCGACAGCACGTAGGGCTCTGCCCCTTCGACACCATCGACTGCCCGCACCGCCTCGACCGTGTCGGTCTTGATCTTGGCCCGGAGCGTGCCGGCGCCCTGGCCGGAGGTGAAGAGGTCCTTGCCCTGCACCACGGTGTCGACGCCCTGGTTGGCGTCGGCGAAGAGGTCGCTGAACGCCTTGTCGAGGGTGCCCGACAGTACGAGGGTACCCGTCATGAAGGCCACGCCGAGCAGGACGGCAAGGGCGGTGGAGAACAGCCGGCGCTTGTGTGACCACAGGGATTTGAGGGTGACGCGGAACATGGGGAGCGCCGGCTCAGTCGCCCAGGGTCCGCATGAAGTCCATCACCGAGTCGGTGCTGGGGTCGGCGATCTCGTGGACGAGCTTGCCGTCGGCCAGGACCAGGGCCCGGTCGGCGTAGGACGCCGCGACCGGGTCGTGGGTGACCATCACGATCGTCTGGCCGTACTCGGACACAGCCCGGCGCATGAAGCCCAGGATCTCGGCGCTGGCCCGCGAGTCGAGGTTGCCGGTGGGTTCGTCGGCGAAGATGATCGCCGGCTTGGAGGCCAGGGCCCGGGCGACGGCGACCCGTTGCTGCTGGCCACCGGAGAGCTCGCTCGGGCGGTGGTTGAGGCGGTCGCCGAGGCCGACGGTCCGCACCACCTCCTCGAACCAGGCCTGGTCGGGGTCGTTGCCCGCCAGCGAGAGCGGGAGGGTGATGTTCTCCTCGGCGGTGAGGGTGGGGATGAGGTTGAAGGCCTGGAAGACGAAGCCCACCCGGTCCCTCCGGAGCTTGGTGAGGTCCTTCTCCTTGAGCTCGCTCAGGTTGGTGCCCTCGATCCAGACGCTGCCGGCGGTGAGCGAGTCGAGCCCGGCCAGGCAGTGCATCAGGGTGCTCTTGCCCGAGCCGGACGGGCCCATGATGGCGGCGTACTGGCCGGCGGCGAAGTCGACGGTGACCCCGGCCAGGGCGTTGACCACGGTGTCGCCCTCGCCGTAGACCTTCTCGGCGTCGATGGCCCGGGCGGCGACGTCGCGGCCCGGCGCGGCGGCCGGCGGCGGCGGGGAGCTGGTCATCGTCATGGGTGCCATCCTGGTCGGTGAGCTGCAGTGGGGCGCAGCGACGGTCGCTCGTCGGTCGGGCCAAGTGTGTCAGCCGTCGGTCCGGGCCGGTGCAAGGGCTCGAGCTGTTGTCGGTCCCGACGCCCGGCGTTCACGGGGTCGATGGGGTCCGACCGGTGGCGGGGCGTCAACTCATCGGCCGGGCCGGTCACCCGAGCCGCTGGGAGCCGGCAGGTAGCATCGTTTCCCGGTCAGCCAGCACCTGTGAGGAGACGGCCGTGCCAGCGACCGTGGTGGTCGGTACCCAGTGGGGCGACGAGGGCAAGGGCAAGTTCACCGACCTCATGGCCAAGGAGATGTCGCTGGTGGTGCGCTTCCAGGGCGGCCACAACGCTGGGCACACCCTGGTGGTCGACGGCCAGAGCTTCGCCCTCCAGCTGTGCCCGAGCGGGATCCTCTACCCCCACATCACCCCCGTGATCGGCAACGGCGTGGTGGTCGACCCGCGCGTGCTCATCACCGAGATGGACATGCTGCGGGCCAAGGGCGTCGACCCGTCGCGCCTCAAGGTCAGCGGCAACGCCCACCTGATCCTCCCGTACCACCAGGAGATCGACCGCCTCACCGAGCGCCGCCTGGGCAGCGGCAAGCTGGGGACCACCAAGCGGGGGATCGGTCCGGCCTACGCCGACAAGGCGGCACGCGTGGGGCTACGGGTGCAGGACCTGCTCGACCCCAAGATCTTCCGGGTCAAGCTCGACGGGTTGGCCAAGGAGAAGAACGCAGTCCTGGCCAAGGTGTTCAACCAGCTCCCGCTCGACCCGGGTGAGATCGCGGATGAGTACCTCGACGTGTGCCGTCCCCGGCTCGAGGCCCACATCGCCGACACCGTGTCGCTGGTGCACGAGTCGCTCGAGCGCGGCGAGCACGTCCTCTTCGAGGGGGCTCAGGCGACCTTCTTGGACCTGGACCACGGCACCTATCCGTTCGTCACGTCGTCGAACCCGGTGGCGGGCGGCGTGTGCACGGGTGCCGGGGTCGGGCCCCGCTACATCGACCGCGTCATCGGCGTGGCCAAGGCCTACGTCACCCGCGTCGGCACCGGGCCTTTCCCTACGGAGTTGGCCATCTCCGCCGACGCCGTCGGGGGCAAGTCGGCCGACGACGCCAGCGCCGAGGAGGTCCGCCTGGGTGACCACATCGTGGAGGTCGGACGCGAGTACGGGACCGTCACCGGTCGTCGCCGGCGTCCCGGCTGGTTCGACGCGGTCATGTTGCGCCAGGCCGTGCGGCTGAACTCGCTCTCGGAGCTGGCCATCACCAAGCTCGACATCCTCGACTCGCTCGATACGGTGAAGGTCTGCGTGGCCTACGACGTGAACGGCAGCCGCGTCACCCACCTGCCGTACCACCAGAGCGACCTGCATGCCGCGGTGCCGGTCTACGAGGAGCTGCCCGGCTGGGGCACGGCGCTGGTCGACATCACCGAGACCCACGAGCTTCCCGTGGAGGCCGAGGCCTACCTCGCGTTCCTCGAAGCTCAGGTCGGCGTCCCCGTGAAGCTGGTAGGCGTCGGCCCCGGCCGTGAGCAGTTCGTCCACCGCAACGCCGGCTGATCGGGTCGAACCGTGAAGTCACCAGCCACGGGACCCCGATTCCTCGAACTGGGTTGGGTTCCCGGGGTCATACCGCGGGCAAACCAACCCACTTCGGGAGTTCTGCCGCCGCTCGATCGAACTGGGTTTGATTCACCGGGTCAGAGCGCGGCAAACCCAACCCACTTCGGGGTCGGGGGCTGTCGGTGAGGGTCGTGGTGGTGGGGTCGGGGGGGCGCGAGCACGCCCTGGCCGAGGTGCTGGGGCGCACGGCCGAGGTGGTGGTCACGCCGGGCAACGCCATGATCGCCGGGTCGGTGCCGACCCCTGTGGAGGAGTTGGTGGCCGACGGGTCCGTCGACCTGGTGGTCATCGGGCCCGAGCAGCCGTTGGTGGACGGGCTGGCCGACCGGTTGCGGGCTACGGGGGTCGCAGTGTTCGGCCCTGGCGCCGACGGGGCGCAGATGGAGGGTTCGAAGGCCTGGATGAAGGACCTGGTCGCCGCGGCCGCTCTTCCGACGGCGGGTTACGGCACGTTCACAGAGGTGGAACCGGCGTTGGCCTACCTGCGGACGCTGCCCGGCCCTTACGTGGTCAAGACCGACGGGTTGGCTGCCGGCAAGGGGGTGCTGGTCACGGGGTCGCTGGTCGACGCCGAAGCCGACGTGCGCCACAAGTTGGCCGGGGCGTCGTTCGGTGACGCCGGCCGCCGGGTGGTGATCGAGGAGGGCCTCACCGGTCCCGAGGTCTCGGTGTTCGCCATCTGCGACGGCACCCGCACCGTCTGCCTCCCGCCGGCCCAGGACTTCAAGCGGGTCGGCGACGGCGGCAACGGCCCCAACACGGGCGGCATGGGCGCATGGTCGCCACTGCCGTTCCTCCCTGCCGACTTCGCCGCCGACGCGGCCCGTCGGTTCGTGGAACCCACCCTGACCGCTCTTCGGGCTCGGGGCATCGACTACCGGGGCGTGCTCTACGCCGGGCTCATGGTGACCCCCGGCGGCCCCAAGCTCATCGAGTACAACATCCGTTTCGGCGACCCCGACTCGCAGGTCGTCATGCTGCGGATGACGTCGGACCTGGCTGCGCTGCTGGCGGCAGCCGCCGACGGGGATCTCACCGCCGTCGCTGCCCCGGCGTTCGCCGACGAAACCGCAGTGCTGGTGGTGGCAGCCAGCGAGGGCTACCCGGTGGCGCCGAGGACCGGCGACGTGATCGACGGCCTCGACGCGACCCGCGCGGTGCCCGATGTGACCGTGTTCGGTGCCGGCGTGGCAACTGACGGCGACGGTCGGCTCGTCACCGCCGGCGGCCGGGTGCTGAACGTGGTGGGCCGGGGCGCCGACGCCGCCGCTGCCCGCTCGGCCGCCTACGAGGGCGTAGCCCAGCTCTCCTGGCCGGGCCTGCACCACCGCTCCGACATCGCGGCGGGCGCTTGACTCAGCGGCCGGTCCGGCGGCCTCAGCGGGCACCCGTGTCGGCGCCGAGGGCCGAGAGCGTCCGCCGCTGAACTGATCGGTCCTGGGCCAGCGCCGCCCCCGCTGAGGGCCGCGTTCGGCTACCTGTTCGCCGTCGTGGAGCCACCCTCTGAGGCGCCGGCTCAACTGACCTCGGGCGAGTTGACCCTGGCCGACGCGGTCCACCGTTAGCGTCCGTCGCCGGAGACATCGCAGCGAGGAGCAAGCTCATGACCGAGTACAAGGTGGCGATCATCATGGGATCGCCCAACGACCGGGCCAAGGTCGAGCCAGCGGCCGAGACGCTGGACGGGTTCGGGATCAGCGCCGACGTGCAGGTCATGTCGGCCCATCGCAGCCCGGCTCGGGTCGCCGAGTTCGTGGGCGGGGCCAGGGCCAACGGCTACTCGGCGGTGATCGCCGCAGCGGGTATGGCCGCTCACCTTGCCGGTGCCGCCGCCGCCCACACCACCCTGCCGGTGGTCGGTCTTCCGCTGTCGAGCGGCGCCCTCAACGGCGTCGACGCCCTCTACTCCACGGTGCAGATGCCCAAGGGAATCCCCGTGGCCACGGTGGCCATCGACGGTGCGGTCAACGCCGCCCTGTTGGTGGTGCAGATGCTGGCCATCAGCGACGACGACCTCGCCGACCGGCTGGCTGCCGACCGTGAAGCTCGCGCCGCGGTGTAGTGCGAGCCCCGAACCGGTGGATCAGGCCCGGGTGCCGCCAGGGGCTCGGGCCAGGAGCTCGCTCGGTGCCGGCACCTGCGAAGAACGTGCCGCACCGGCACCCAGCGTCTGGTCCAGGCTCGAGGCCTCGCCCTTGCGGGAGGCCCGCTTGGCCGCCTTGGCCGAAGCCTTCTGTGCGTCTCGCTCGGCTCGGCGGTAGGCCCGCGCCACCCGCTTGTCTTCAACCGCTGCCGGTGGCGGTGCGTCCTCGATCAGGGTTACGTCCACCACCCGGTGCCCGTTGCGGATCCCCGAGGCGTGCAACGCGCACCCCACGCAGAACGGGGGCTTCTTGGGGCCGAAGGCGTACACCAGGCATCGGGCGCAGAACGGGTGCTGGCACGCACGGCAGCGTGCCGTGATCGGCTCCTCGTAGTGGCGTAGGCAGTGGTTCACCTGCGGTCCTCCTGTGGTCGAGCACCTTCCTTGTCGGCACACGTTCGCCGGGTTGAAGGTCGAGCGGGCGATTCGGTGGCAAGGGGCGGCACCTCGCCGTGAGCCCTGCTCGGCCGAGGGCAGTGGCTCCTAAGGTCGGGTCGTGAAGCCCACCATCGCCAACGTGCTGGCATCCCGCTATGCCAGCGAGGACATGGCGGTGCTGTGGTCCGCCGAGCACAAGATCGTCCTGGAGCGGCGCTTGTGGCTGGCGGTGCTACGCGCCCAGCGCCAGCTCGGTGTCGACGTGCCCGCGGGTGCGGTCGAGGCCTACGAGGCGGTGGTCCACGACGTCGACCTCGGCTCCATCGCTGCCCGGGAGCGGGTGACCCGCCACGACGTGAAGGCCCGCATCGAGGAGTTCTCGGCTCTGGCCGGCCACGAGCAGGTGCACAAGGGGATGACGTCGCGCGACCTCACCGAGAACGTGGAGCAGCTCCAGATCCGAGACGCACTGGTGCTGGTGCGGTGTCGCATGGTGGCCACGCTGGTCCGCCTGGCCGAGCGGGCGGCCGAGCATGCCTACACGGTGATCACCGGACGCAGCCACAACGTCGCGGCCCAGGCCACCACGCTCGGCAAGCGCTTCGCCAACGCCGGTCAGGAACTGCTGGTGGCCCTGAGCCGGGTCGACGAGCTGCTCGACCGCTACCCGCTGCGGGGCATCAAGGGCCCGGTGGGGACCCAACAGGACATGCTCGACCTGCTCGGATCGCCGGCGGCAGTGGACCGGTTGGAGGAGGAGGTGGCCGGCCACCTCGGGTTCAGCGCCTCGCTGGCCAACGTCGGCCAGGTCTACCCCCGCTCGCTCGACCTCGACGTGGTGGCGGCGCTGGTGCAGGTGGCGGCCGGGCCGGCGAGCCTGGCCACCACCATCCGCCTGATGGCCGGCCAGGAACTGGTGACGGAGGGCTTCAAGGCGGGCCAGGTGGGCTCGTCGGCCATGCCCCACAAGATGAACTCGCGCTCGTGCGAGCGGGTGTGCGGGTTCGCCACCATCCTCGCGGGCCACCTGGCCATGGTCGCCCAGCTGTCGGGCGGCCAGTGGAACGAGGGCGACGTGAGCGACTCGGTGGTCCGACGGGTGGCCGTGCCCGACGCGTTCTTCGCCATCGACGGGCTCTTCGAGACCTTCCTCACCGTGCTGGACGAGTTCGGCGCCTACCCGGCCGTTATCGAGCGCGAGCTGCGTCGCTACCTCCCGTTCCTGACCACCACCAAGGTGCTGATGGCGGCGGTCCGCAACGGGGTGGGTCGCGAGGTGGCCCACGAGGCCATCAAGGACCATGCCGTGACCGTGGCCCTGGCCATGCGGGAGCAGGGCACCGAGGGCAACGGCCTGTTCGACCGCCTGGCGGCCGATGACCGCCTCCGGTTGTCGGCCGAGGACCTGGCCGACATCGTGGCCGACCCCGCTGCCTTCGTGGGCACCGCCGCCAGCCAGGTGGCTGCGTTCGTGGCCGAGGTGCAGGCCCTGGCCGAGGCCGACCCGGAGGCCGCCGCCTACTGTCCCGCAGAGATCCTCTGAGCCCTGTGGTTGGTAGGTTCGGCCCGATGATCACCGTCTCACTGCCCCACCTGTCCTCCGGCAAGGTTCGCGACATCTACGACGCCGGCGACGACCGGCTGCTCATGGTCACCTCGGACCGGCTCTCGGCGTTCGACGTGGTGATGTCTGAGCCCATCCCCGACAAGGGACGGGTGCTCACCGCCATGTCGGCGTTCTGGTTCGATCGCCTGGCCGACGTGATACCGGGGCACCTCGTCTCCACCGACCTGGCCGACGTGCCCGTCGACGACCCCGACCCTGCCCTCGCCGGTCGGGTCATGTTGTGCCGACGGGCCGAGATGCTCGACATCGAGTGCATCGTCCGGGGCTACCTCACCGGTTCGGCGTGGAAGGAGTACCTGGCGTCGGGGACCATGCACGGCACCCGGCTCCCGAAGGGGCTGTTGGAGTCGTCGAAGCTCCCCGAGCCGGTGTTCACGCCGTCCACCAAGGCCGAGGTGGGCGACCACGACGTGAACGTGAGCTTCTCCGAGGCGGCCGGGCTCGTCGGGACGAAGCTGGCCGAGCAGGCGCGTGACATCTCGATCGAGCTCTACCGGCGCGGCGCCGAGTGGGCGGCCGAGCGGGGCATCCTCATCGCCGACACCAAGTTCGAGCTGGGGGTGATCGACGGGGAGCTGGTCCTCGCCGACGAGGTCCTCACCCCCGACTCCTCGCGCTTCTGGCCCGCTGACGAGTGGGTGCCGGGGACCACGCCCCCCTCGTTCGACAAGCAACCGGTCCGTGACCACCTCGAAGGTCTCGGCTGGGACAAGACACCACCCCCTCCTCCGCTCGCCGCCGACGTGGTGGCCGCCACCCGGGGCCGTTACGTGGAGGCCTACGAGCGCATCACCGGCCTGACCTTTGGCGACTGGCCCGGGGTGTCCTGAGTGTTCGCGGGCAGTGGCGGCTGAAGGGAAAGCGGTGCGTGGAAAGATGAGGCCCATGTTGTTCTCGGTGCAGGTCGAGGTGTCACTGCGCGAGGGGGTGGCGGACCCGCAGGGCGCCACCATCGAGCGGTCCCTGCCCCACCTCGGGTTCGACGGCGTGCGGGGCGTGCGGGTGGGCAAGGCCATCCGCTTCGAGGTCGAGTCGGCCGACGAGGCCACCGCCCGGGCTGAGGTCGACGACCTCTGCCGGCGATTCCTCACCAACCCGGTCATCGAGGACTCGACGGTGCGCATCAACGCGGTCACGGGGAGCTGATGGCGGCGCGCATCGGTGTGGTGCAGTTCCCGGGCTCCAACTGCGAGTTCGACGTGATGGAAGCGGTGCGCCTCCTCGGTGGTGACGCCGAGATCCTCTGGCACGGTGACCAGACGGTGGCCGGGGTCGACGCCGTGGTGGTGCCGGGCGGGTTCGCCCACGGCGACTACCTCCGGCCGGGCGCCATCGCCCGGTTCTCGCCGGTGATGGCGGCGGTGGTCGCCCTTGCCGAGAGCGGCGGGCCGGTGGTGGGCATCTGCAACGGGTTCCAGGTCCTGACCGAGGCCGGCCTGCTACCTGGTGCCCTGCAGAAGAACCGCGGCCTCAAGTTCCTGTGCCGCACGGTGGAGTTGCAGGTCACGTCCCCCCGTTCGGTCCTGACCACGGGCGTGGAGGCCGGGTCGGTGTTGCGGGTGCCGATCAACCACTTCGAAGGCAACTACACGTGTTCACCTGAGACGCTGGCCGAGTTGCGTGAGGCCGACCGGGTGGTCCTGCGCTACGTCGACAACCCCAATGGCTCGGTGGACGACATCGCCGGGATCGCCTCCGCCGGCGGCAACGTGGTCGGGCTGATGCCGCACCCGGAGCGGGCCACCAGCGCCCTGTTGGGGTCCACCGACGGCCTACCGCTGCTCGGGTCGCTGCTGGCCGCCGCCTCGGTCCGCCCGATGGCGACCTCGATCTGAATAGCCGGTCGGTACCGCCCGGCGCCGCCTCAGCGAGAGGTGTACAGCTTCGGAGCGCGGCCCCGGCCGTTGTGCTGCGGGTCGTCGCCCAGGTCCTTCACCGACCCGTCGGCGACGAGCTTGTTGACGTAGTTCCGGATGGTAGCGGGCTCACGGTCGAGGGCACCAGCCAGGTCACCGAGCTTCCACTGGGCGCCCAATGATCTCGCCGCGGCTTGGACGTCTTCCATCGGGATCTTCTGAGCCCGACCACCGGTGCGGGTGGAACCGGTCGACCGGCTGGACGAGACGGAGAAGCCGGCCGCCCGCAACACGTCGTCGGGCACCTTCAGCGACTGGAAGGCCGACGCGGAGATCCCTTCGTCTGCAGCCCACGCCTTGGCCTCGGCCACGAACACGGCCTCGTGGGCGCTGTGGTCGGGCATCCGACCAGCTCGTTCGTCTTCGAGCGCAGCCAGCAGCCGCAACTTCTCGATGGGATCGGCAGTGTTTCGCACCTGGGTCTTCAGGCTCTTCACCGCTTCCCGGTCCACCATCGGTTTGCTCGTCGAACCGATCGATCCGAGATAGGAACGAATGCCGTCTTCGATCTTCTTTGTTGCCATGTTCGGACAGTAGCCCGCCAGGGGACACGTCGCGCTATTGACAACACGGGTTCGCGGTTGACCGACGGGCATGGCGACATCCCCAACACGTGGGGTCGGTCTCGCGGGCGCCGGCAATCGTCGGTGCATAGCCTGGACCCGTGCCTGTGAACTGGTCCGGACCCGCCACGTGACCTTCCTGCGGATCGGGCAGGCCGCGGAGTTGCTTGGAGTGAGCGCGGACACCGTGCGACGCCTGGTCGACCGGGGCGAGGTGGCGGGTGAGCGCTCCGGTGGCGGCCAACGTCACGTCGACGGTGTCGACCTGGCCCGGTACCTGGTCGACCAGGCCGACGCACCGGAGATGGCTGTGTCCGTGAGGCGATCGGCCCGCAATCGTTTCACCGGCCTGGTCACCAAGGTGACCGTCGACGGACTGGTGGCCCAGGTGGAGCTACAGTCCGGTCAACACCGGATCGTGTCCCTGCTCACCAGCGAGGCCGTGGGCGACCTGGGGTTGGCCCCGGGGATGGTGGCCACTGCGTCGGTGAAGGCCACGTCGGTGGTCATCGAGGCGCCGGAGCCGTAGCCGCCGAGGCCGTCGGGGTCGTCCGAGCCGCTGGCGCCCCGCCGGTAGCCTCGCCGCAGTGACCGACGCCGCCGCCCCGCCGATCCACCGGGCCCTCGGGTTGACCGACACCGAGCTGGCCGACATCGTCGACATCCTGGGTCGGGAGCCGAACCGCCTCGAGCTCTCCATGTACTCGGTCATGTGGTCCGAGCACTGTTCGTACAAGTCGTCTCGCATCCACCTCAAGCGGCTGCCCACCACCGGCGAAGGGGTGCTGGTCGGACCGGGCGAGAACGCCGGCGTGATGGACGTGGGCGACGGCATCGCCGCGGCGATCCGCATCGAGAGCCACAACCACCCGTCCTACATCGAGCCCTACCAAGGCGCGGCCACTGGGGCCGGCGGGATCCTGCGTGACATCTTCACCATGGGCGCCCGACCCATCGCCCTCATGGACCCGCTGCGCTTCGGTCCGTTGAGCGATCCCCGCAGCCGGTGGGTGGCCGAGGGCGTGGTGTCGGGCATCTCCGGCTACGGCAACTCCGTGGGCGTGCCCACCGTGGGCGGCGAGCTGGTGTTCGACGAGTGCTATCGGGCCAACCCCCTCGTCAACGTGTTGTGCCTCGGCATCCTCCCGGTGGAGCGCTTGGTGCTGGCCAAGGCCACGGGGGCCGGGAACCTGGCCGTACTGCTGGGCTCGGCCACGGGGCGAGACGGGATCGGCGGGGTGAGCGTCCTGGCCTCGGCCGGTTTCGATGAGGGCAGCGAGGACAAGCGCCCGGCCGTCCAGGTGGGCGACCCGTTCGAGGAGAAGCGCCTGATCGAGGCGTGCCTGGCGCTGCTCGACGCCGGCCTGGTGGTGGGCATCCAGGATCTGGGCGGCGCCGGGCTCACCTGCGCCGCCAGCGAGACCGCAGCCAACGGCGGGATGGGCATGGACTTCGACGTGGCCGCCGTGCCCCGTCGGGAGGACGGCATGGAGCCCTTCGAGGTGATGACCTCGGAGTCCCAGGAGCGCATGTTGGCCATCGTCACCCCCAACGACCTGGCCGAGGTGCTGCGGCTGTGCGGGCGGTGGGAGGTGCTGGCCACCGTGGTCGGCCGGGTCACCGAACCCGGTCCCGACGGCGAGGGGGTGCTGCGCATCGTCGACGGCTTCGACGGCGAGGTGCTGGCCGACGTGCCGGCCTCCAGCCTCCACGACGCAGCACCGCTCTACGAGCGGCCCATGGCCGAGCCCGCCGACCGGGCGGCACGCCGGGCCGACGCCCCGCAGCCACCGGCCGACGCCGACGCCGCCGATGCCCTGGGTGACCTGCTCTACGACACCACCTGGGTGTCGTCTCAGTACGACCACCAGCTCTTCCTCAACACCGTCGAGGGGCCCGGTGGCGATGCCGTGGTCCTGCGGCTCAAGCACCCCACCACCGGCCTCGACACCGGCCGGGGCCTGGCCCTCACCACCGACGGCAACCACCGTTGGTGCGCTGTCGACCCCCGGCAGGGCACCGCCCTGACCGTGGCCGAAGCCGTCCTCAACCTGGCCTGCGTCGGCGCCCGCCCCATCGCGGTGGTCAACTGCCTCAACTTCGGCAACCCCGAGCACCCCGGGGTCATGTGGCAGCTGTCGGAGGCGGTCGACGGGATGTCCGAGGCGTGCCGTGCCTTTGGGCTGCCGGTGATCGGCGGCAACGTCAGCCTCTACAACGAGTCGCGCGGCGTCGACATCGACCCGACCCCGGTGATCGGCCTCCTGGGCATGGTCGACTCGCTCGTGCGTCCACCGCCGGGCGTCGGCTTGGCCGAGGGTGACACCCTCGTGCTGTTGGGCGACGACCTCGGCGGACCGGCCCCGTCGCTCGCGGGTTCGGCGGTGGCGTGGGCATCGGGCCAGCGTGGTGGCGAGTTGGCCGACCTCGACGCGCCGGCCCACACCCGCGTCGCCGACTTCGTGCGGCAGCTGGTGGTCGACGGCGATCTCCACGGCGTCCACGACGCCTCGTCAGGCGGTGTGGGCGTGGCCCTGGCCGAGTTGTCGGTCCGGTCGGGCGTCGGCGTGCAGGTAGTGGGCATGCCGGGCACCGCCCACCTCTTCGCCGAGTCGCCGTCTCGCGTGGTCGCCGCCGTGGCTGCCCAGGGGCTCCGGGACCTGCTGGCCGCCGCCGAGGCCGCGAGCGTCCCCGCCGTCGAGCTCGGCACCGCAGGAGGCGACCGCTTCACGATCTCCACACCGGGCGGCGCGACCCTCGTCGAGGTGACCGTCGCCCACCTCACCGCCACCTGGCGCGACCGCCTCCCCCACGCCCTCGGCGCCGGCACCACCCAGGCCTGATCGATTCGCCGCCATGGCCTCCCACGCTCAACAGCGCCTGCAGGCCACCGGGCGTGGCTGAAAGGTCTCGACCGGACCTGGTCCTGGCTTCGGGTTCCCCTCGGCGCCGCACCCTGCTGGGCGCGCTCGGCGTCGCGTTCGACGTGAGGCCCGTCGACCTCGACGAGTCACCGCAGCGGGGGGAGACGCCCGACGAGCTGGTGCGCCGGTTGGCCGTGGCCAAGGCCGAAGCCGGCCTGGCCGCCGCGACCGAACCCAACGTGGTTGTGCTGGCCGCCGACAGCGTCGTGGGCCTCGACGGTGACGTCCTGGGCAAACCGGTCGATGTCGCCGACGCGTCCCGCATGCTCCGGCACCTGTCGGGCCGGACCCATGTCGTGGTGACCGGCGTCGCCGTCGCCTACCGATCCAGCGCACCCGACGTGGCGGACGACGCCGACACCGCGCTGGCGGCGTCGACGGGGTTGGCGGTGGAGGTGGGGGCCACCGAGGTCACCTTCCGCGAACTGTCCGACGCCGAGATCGTCCGCTACATCGCTACCGGCGAACCGCTCGACAAGGCCGGCGCCTACGCCATCCAGGGAGCCGGTGGCGCCTTCGTGTCTGCCTTGCGGGGCAGCCACGACAACGTGGTCGGCCTCGACCTCGACACCACCCGCCGCCTCTTGGCCGAAGCCGGACTCGAGCTCTCGACGTAGAGGGTCTGGTCAACCTCCGCTGGGGGCGATGTCAGCAGCGGCGCCGAGAGGGGTGGGGTCGTCGCGGTCGAGCCAGAACCGGTCGGGCACGGTGACCGATCGGGGACCGTGCTGGTGGCCGCGCGGGAGGCCCACCGAGTCGGGCGGCAGCTCGACCGTGGGGTCGAGCTCGTCGAGGCGCGCCTCGAACTGGTCGAGGGTCTCGGCCTCCACCAGGCGACGACGGATGGCAGAACCCACCGGGTAGCCCTGGAGGTACCAGCCGACGTGCTTGCGGAGGTCGCGTACGCCGACGCGCTCGCCGTGCCACTCGACGAGGCGGCGAGCGTGGTCGCGGAGAGCTGAGGCGACCGTTCCGACCGATGGCGCCGCATCGGCCGGTCGACCGTCGAACGCAGCGGCCAGGTCGCCGAAGAGCCAGGGCCGACCCAGGCAACCCCGCCCGACCACCACGCCGTCACACCCGGTCTCGGCGATCATGCGGAGCGCGTCGGCGGCCACCCAGATGTCACCGTTGCCGAGCACCGGGATCGTGGTGACCCGGGTCTTGAGTTCGGCGATGGCGGACCAGTCGGCCGACCCGGAGTAGGCCTGCTGGGCGGTGCGGGCGTGCAGGGCCACCGCAGCCGCACCTTCGGCCTCGGCGATCGGGCCGGCGTCGAGGTAGGTGAGGTGGTCGGCGTCGAGGCCGGTGCGGAGCTTGACGGTGACCGGCACCTCGCCGGCGCCGGCCACCGCGGCAGCCACCACGTTCTGGAACAGGCGCCGGCGCCACGGCAGGGCTGCGCCGCCACCGTGGCGGGTGACCTTGCGGACCGGGCACCCGAAGTTCAAGTCGACGTGCTCGGCTCCCAGATCGCCCACCAGCCGCTGCACCGCCAGGCCCATGATCCCGGGATCGGTGCCGTAGAGCTGGATGGACCTGGGCGATTCACCGGGGCCGAACCGGGCCAGCCGGTGGGTCTTGTCGTGACCCTCCACCAGGCCCCGGGCCGCGATCATCTCGCTGACGTACAACCCGGCGCCGTGAGCCCGGCACAGGGCCCGGAACGGGGCGTTGGTCACTCCCGCCATGGGCGCCAGCACCACCGGCGGCCACACCTCGTGCGGCCCGATCCGCAGGGCCTCGATGCGTTGGCCCTCCGACCGGCCGACGCCTCGCTCAGCCGTAGCGGGGGCAGTGGGTTCGGCGGCGGCGTCGACGGCGGTCATGGCCCGACCAGGCTGCCAGACCACCGGCCAAGGCTCTGGTCCCGACCGCCCACTCGTTCTGTGTCGCATCCGGAGCGTCAACGCGCTCGTGGAGACACAGAACCGATCGAGCAGATCGCAGTGGCCCTTCTGTGTCGCCACCGGATTGCGGACGCTCTCGTGGAGGCACGAACTGCTTTCAGGTGGCGGCGGGTGTGGTGACCGGGGGACCGGCTGGTCCGGCTGGGGGGCGGGGCTTGGGCTTCTTCACGTAGCTGCGGCCCAGCACGAAGATGATCGGCAGGGTCAGCACGAGCGGACCGACAAAGGCAAGGGGGCGGGTGAGCCACCACTGGAGGTCGGGCCGGCGGAGCTGTTCGTTGTTCAGCACGAAGCGGTCGAACGCCGCCCACAGCGCCATGCCGGTGGAGTGGAACAGGAACAGCGGCAGAGAGAACCGGTTGATGACCTCGTTGACCGTGGCCCAGCGGTCCGACGTGCGCAGCCGTTCCAGCACCCACGGCCGCACCAGCAGGGCCACGCCGGCCTGGAACAGCAGCAGGGCCAGGATGCAGATGGTGGGCGGCGCCATGTTGGAGAACCGCTCGCCGGGGACGCCCACCATCGACCCCGGGTAGATCTTCGAGCCCACCAGCGCGGCCAGGGCGAACAGCCCGCCCCACATGAGGCTCCAGGCCACCCGTCGGCCCATGCCCACCAGGTCCGCCCAGAAGTAGCCGAGCTGGTGGCAGGTGGCCCAGACCACGACCATGTTCACCCAGCCGGCCCACGACACGTCGTGGCTGAAGCGGGCCACGTCGACCACCACCGAGATGCCCACGCCCCACACCACCACCAGGCCGCCGAAGCGCTCGTGGAGCCAGTGGGTGAGGGGGAACAGGACGATGAGGAGGAGGTAGACGATGATGAACCACAACGGGCTGAGGATCAGACGCACCGACCGCGGCACGCCGTCGACCTCGAAGAGGGCTACCGCCACCGAGCCGATGGCCCACCAGGCCCCGGCCAAGATGAGCGCCGGCCGGGCCAGCTGGCCGGCTCGGCTCCAGGCGAAGCCGAGGGTGGTACGGAACCGTCCCCGCTCCTCGGCCGCCTCCCACGACTCGGCGTGGGCGAAGCCGCCCACGAAGAAGAACAGCGGCATCACCTGGAACAACCAGGTGGCGATGAACAGGCCCCGGGTGAAGCCGATCGGGTTGGAGGCGTAGGGGCCGTCGGGCTTCCAGATGATGATGGTGAACACCCAGTGCCAGGCCACGACAACCAGCAGGCTGAAGGCCCGCACGAAGTCGATGAAGGCGTCGCGCTCGGCCGGGGCAGACCGCTCGGATGGCCCGCTGGCCTGGCGGACAGCGCTGGTACCGTCGTCCGCCATGGCCCGAGCTCGTGGCTGGTGGCCCATCGGCGTGATCGTACTGGCCCTGCTCGCCGTGAACGTGGCCTCCAACCGGCTGGTGCCGGGCGCATTCTACGTGCCGCTGGCGGTGCTGTGGTCGGCCGCCTTGGTGGCCTTTGCCGTCCGGATCGACGGACGCTCCTGGGCCGACCTCGGCCTGGCCCGGTCGCAGGTGCCCCAGGGCCTGCGGTGGGGCGCGGTGCTGGCCGGCTCGGTGGTAGCGATCTACCTGGTGGCGTTGGCGGTGCCCGCCACTCGCGACCTGTTCCGCGACGAACGGGTGGCCGACTGGTCGCTGGCCCGGACCTTCTACGCCACGTTCGTGCGGGTGCCGTTCGGCACCGTCCTGCTCGAGGAGGTGGCCTTCCGGGCCGTGCTTCCGGCGATGCTGGTGGTGCGCACCCGGACCTCGGTGGCCGTCGCCGTGTCGGCCGCGCTGTTCGGGCTGTGGCACGTGCTGCCGTCGCTCGGGGTGGGCACGGTCAACCCGGTGGCCACCGACACCGTGGGCCAGCTACCCCTCTGGGTCACCGTGGCCGGCTCGGTCCTGTCCGCCGCTGCGGTCGGCGTCTGGTTCTGGTTCCTCCGCCACCGCAGCGACAGCCTCCTCGCCCCCATGGCCCTCCACTGGGCCACCAACGGCCTCGCCTACCTGGGTGCCAGTTACGTCTGGCGCTAACTTCGCCCGTCGTCCGGCCCACGACGCATCGAGCCCGAGAGTGAGGGAGAAGAGGGGTCGGCGTGCGAGGATGAAGGCGTGCGCGAACCGGTTGGTGACGTGGTCTCGGCCCGTGACCCCGACGACGATTCGCCCAAGGAGGCGTGCGGCGTCTTCGGCGTCTACGCCCCCGGCCAGCCGGTGGCCCACCTGACCTACCTGGGCCTCTATGCGCTGCAGCACCGCGGGCAGGAGTCGGCAGGCATGGCGGTCAGCGACCGCCAGCAGGTGATGGTGGTCAAGGAGATGGGCCTGGTGTCGCACGTGTTCAACGAGCGCACCCTGGCCCCGCTCACCGGCGACCTGGCCATCGGCCACACGCGCTACTCCACGACCGGGTCCAGCACGTGGCGCAACGCCCAGCCGGTCTACCGGGGGGTGGGCGACACCCAGTTCGCCCTCGGCCACAACGGCAACCTGGTGAACACCGCCGAGCTGGCCGCCGAGGCCGGCATGTTGCCGGGCACGGTGGCGTCGGACTCGGACCTGGTGGCCGAGCTGGTGGCTATGGAACTGAAAGCAGCCGACAGTGCCGCGATCGACGGCGACGAGCCCACCGGCGCCGAGGCCTCGCTCGACGCAGCAGTGGCCAAGGTCCTGCCCCGCCTCGAAGGCGCCTTCTCGCTGGTCCTCATGGACGAGAACCGGGTGATCGGCGTGCGTGACCCCAACGGCTTCCGGCCGCTGTGCCTCGGTCGCCTCGACGGTGGGGGCTGGGTCCTGGCATCGGAGAGCCCGGCGCTCGACGTGGTGGGCGCCCACTTCGTGCGTGAGGTCGACCCCGGCGAGATGGTGATCCTCGACGAGACCGGGGTCCGATCGGTCATGGTGTTCCCGCCCGAGCGCCTTGACCCCAAGCTCTGCATCTTCGAGTTCGTCTACTTCGCCCGGCCTGATACCCGCCTCTACGGCAGGAGCGTGCACCACGCCCGGGTCCGCCAGGGCGAGCTGCTGGCGGAGCAGGCCCCCGTCGAAGCCGACATGGTCATGGGCGTCCCCGAGTCGGGCATCCCTGCGGCTGAGGGCTACGCCCGCGCCAGCGGCATCCCCTACGGCCAGGGCCTGGTCAAGAACCGCTACATCGGTCGCACGTTCATCGCGCCCAGCCAGGAGTTGCGGGCCCAGGCGGTGCGCATGAAGCTCAACCCGCTGAAGGAGAACCTGGCCGGCAAGCGGGTGGTGGTGGTCGACGACTCGGTGGTGCGCGGCACCACCCAGAAGCAGCTGGTGAAGATGCTCCGCGAGAGCGGGGTCACCGAGGTGCACCTACGGCTGACATCCCCGCCGATCAAGTGGTCGTGCTTCTACGGGATCGACACCGGTCGACGCTCGGAGCTGTTGGCCCACAACCTCACCGTCGACGAGATCCGCGACTACCTCAACGTCGACTCCCTCGCCTTCATCACCCTCGATCGGCTCATCTCGTCCACCGGCACCAGCGGGGCCGGGTTCTGCGACGCCTGCTTCACCGGTCACTATCCGGTGGCCGTGCCGGTATCGCTCCACAAGGGCGTGCTCGACGGCAGCGAACGCATCGGCCACACCGGCGAGGCCGTGCCCGTGCCGGCGCCCGACGCGGACCTGTTCACCACCAGCGACCTGCTCGCCGTCGACGACGCCGCGTCGGGTCGCTGATCCCGCCCCCGGACGAGGACGAGACCGATGGGTGAGACCTACCAGGGCGCCGGCGTCGACATCGCGGCGGGCGAGCAGGCTGTGGAGCGGATCAAGGACAAGGTGCGGTCCACGTTTCGGCCCGAGGTCATCGGCGACATCGGTGGTTTCGGCGGGCTGTTCAGCTTCGCCAACCACCGCTTCCGCCACCCGGTGCTGGTGTCGTCCACCGACGGCGTGGGCACCAAGGCGCTGATCGCCCAGGCGGCCGACCGCTTCGACACCATCGGGGTGGACCTGGTGGCCATGTGCGTCGACGACCTGGTGTGCCAGGGCGCGGAGCCGCTGTTCTTCCTCGACTACATCGCAGTTGGCAAGCTCGACCCCGACCACATCGAGCAGCTCGTGGAAGGGGTGGCCGAGGGCTGCCGCCAAGCCGGGTGCGCGCTCATCGGCGGTGAGATGGCCGAGCACCCCGGAGCCATGGAGCCCGGCGAGTTCGACCTGGTTGGCTTCGCCGTGGGCGTGGTCGAGCGCGACCAGCTCATCACCGGCGAACACGTGGGCCCCGGCGACGTGCTCATCGGGCTTCCGTCGCCGGGCATCCGTTCCAACGGCTACTCGCTGGCCCGCAAGGTCCTGCTGGAGACGGCGGGCCGTGACCTTGACGGGCCGGCGTTCGACGGTGCTCGCCACAGCTTGGCCGAAGAGCTGTTGGTGCCGTCGGTGATCTACGCCCCAGCGGTGCTGGCCCTGCTCGAGCAGGTGGACGTGCGGGCCGTGGCCCACGTGACGGGCGGCGGCCTGGCCGGCAACCTCTCCCGGGTCTTGCCCAAGGGCCTCGACGCCACCGTCGACCCGCGCTCGTGGGAGGAGCCGCGGATCTTCGCTGAGATCCGCCACGCCGGCGAGATCGCCGATGCCGAGATGCGCAAGGTCTTCAACCTCGGCATCGGCATGGTGGTGGTGGTCCCCGGCGACGAAGCGTTCCGGGCCATCGACCTCCTCCGCACCAACGGTCACCGAGCTACCCAGATCGGCGAGATCCAAAAGGGCGACGGCCAGGTCCACTTCACCTGACCTCGGACCACCGGCGCGGTTCCCCGACCTCCCGCCCGCCCCCAATCTGTTCTGCCGACGGTGGTCCACGTGGACCCGGGTGTTCCCCCGGCAGAAACGCATGCTGCGGCATCTCTCGACTGCGACGGGGGTGGCGCTGTAAGACGCCGGTGATGAACGACGGTCGCTCGGACCCTTTTCTCCTTGGCTGCGCTGGCCCCGCAGCTGTCCATCGAGCGGGTCCGAGGTGCGGTGGATGAAGCGGTCCGGCTCCGGCTCGCAACTGACAAGTGGCTCTGGTGGCGCCTCGAGAAGCTCCGGTGCCGGGGCCGAAACGGCGTGTCGATCTTTGAGGCGGTGCTCACGGCGCGGGCTGGGGGCTCGGTGACTGAAAGTTGGCTCGAACGCGAGTTCATCCGGCTGCTCGATGCCTGCGTGAGCCAGCACGCTGGACACCCGTCGCCACCTGCTTCGTCGACCCGTTCTGCCGGCGGTGGTGAACCTGGGTGGGGGTGTTCTCCCGGCAGAACCGCAGGTTGTCATGCAGGCCGCAGTGCGGGTCGGCGGCTAGTCGTTCCAGGCGACGGAGCACCAGGTGCGGTTGGCGCAGATCGGGCAGCGCATCCAGTGGCCGTTGCGGCGGCCGGGGAGCCAGACCGAGCCGCTGAGCCAGCGGAGGCCGAGGTCGGTGAGGTTGATGCGTGAGCGGGCCTCGCACGACGAGCAGGTGACCACCACGGTGCCGGCCTGCCTCGGTCCGGTCGAGTAGAGGGCAGCCTTGCCATCACGGGGTTTGCCCGACCGAATCGTGTCCCGAGCTGCGCTGACCGGGGTCTCGAAGAGGGCCCGACGGCCCTGGGGGTCGAGCGACCGCTGTCGCCCGGACGCCCTGCGCTGGGCCGACGTTTGCCTCGCCCCACCCGAGCCGACGCCGGATTCGGAGCTCTCTGTCGAGCGCGTGGCGCTACGTCGCGGACCGCTGCCGCTCGCTGCTGCGGTGTCGAGCCCGGACCCGCTCCTGCGTGCCCTTGCCTTCTGCGGTCCGGCGCGGCGGCCCGTCCCGTCGGGGGTCACGACTTCTTGGCCCGGCGGGCCAGCAGCTGGCCGGCGAGGTCGCGGTAGGCCGCTGCGCTGGGTGAGCGGGGGGCGTGGGTGAGAACCGATCGGCCCTTGGCCGGGGCTTCAGCCACCCGCACCGATTTGGGCACGTAGGGCTCGAGCACCTCGATCCCGTAGTCGCGCCGGACCTGCTCGACCACCTGGTGAGCCAGGTTCGTCCGGCCGTCGAACATGGTGGCAATAGCCCCCCGCACCTGCAGTGACTCGTTGGTGTAGTCGCGGACGTCCTCGATGGTGTCGAGCAGCTGGCCCACGCCGCGCTGGCTGAGCGATTCGCACTGGAGCGGGATGAGCACCTCATCGGCGGCGGTGAGGCCGTTGATGGTGAGGATGCCGAGCGACGGCGGGCAGTCGATCAGCACCCGGTCGTAGTCGTCGGTCAACTTGGCCAGCGCCTTGCGCAGCACGTACTCCCGGCCGGTCTTGGTCAGCAGGTGCAGCTCGGCACCGGCCAGGTCGATGGTGGACGGCAGCAGGTGCAGCGCACCGGTCCGCTCGGTCTTGGCGCCACCACCACTTGCCGTCCCGCCATCGTTCGCCGGTGCCGGCTTCGGCGCCTCCAGCTCGACGAGGGCGTCGGACGCCTTGGCCCGCTTGAGCAGCACGTCGTGGATGGAGATCTCGAGCGTGTCGGGGTCGACCCCGCAGGCCCAGCTGAGCGATGCCTGCGGGTCGAGGTCCACCAGCAGGACCCTGCGTCCACGCTCGGCCATGCCCACGCCCAGGGCGTGCACCGACGTGGTCTTGGCCACGCCGCCCTTCTGGTTCGCCACCGCCACCGTCGTCACGGGTCCGAGTGTGCCACTTGCGGGCGGTCACCGGACATCCTCAGCGAGCGGGTTCTCGCAGCGTTCACCTACCCCCGGCGAGGCCTCGGGGCGCCGGCCGACGACCGGGTACGGTCCGGCCAGCCACCTGACCGGAGACCGCATGTCGAACGCCGCCCTCGTCGAACACCTGCTGGCCCATTCGGTGCGGACCGGCGAGTTCACCCTCAAGTCGGGCCGCCGCAGCAACTGGTTCATCGATGCCAAGCAGACCACGTGCTCGGCCGACGGGATGTTGCTGGTCGCCGACGCGGCGCTCGCCGTGCTTCCGAGCGATGTCACCGCGGTAGGGGGCCTGACCATGGGCGCCGACGCCGCCACCTTCTCCATAGCGGCAGTGGCGGCAACCCGGGGCCGGCTGTTGCGCTCGTTCAGCGTTCGCAAGGAGACCAAGGGCCACGGCGGTGGCGGCCGCATCGCCGGCGCCCTCGAACCGGGCGACCGCGTGGCCATCACCGAGGACACCGTCACCCGGGGGGTCTCGATGCTCGAAGCGGCGCAGGTGGTGCGCCACGCCGGAGCGGTGCCGGTCCTGCTCCTACCGGTGGTGGATCGGGGTGGCACCGTCACTGCGCTCGCCGCCGAACAGGGTCTACCGGTCCACGCGCTGGTCACCGCACCGGACCTCGGGTTCGCCTTCGAGTCGGGCGCCTGACGGCCACCTGCGCCCGATCCGCCGTGCTGGCGCGCCGACCAAGGGAGGTTGGGGACGTCCAGAACGATGCGACTACCGTCGGCGGATGGTCTCGCCCACGGCTGCGTTCTCCGTGTCGGTCCGGGTGCGGTTCGACAACCAGCCTGGTGTCCTCGGCCGGCTGGCGGCGGCGATCGGCTCGGTCGGCGGCAACATCGTGGCCTTCGAGGGCTTCGAAGCGCGCGACGAGTACCTCGACGAGGACCTGATCGTCAACTGCATCTCCGAAGACCACAGCCACGAGGTGGCCGAGGCCATCCGCAACCTCGAAGGCGTCGAAGTCCTGTCGGTCAGCGACCGCACCTTTGACATGCACGAGGGCGGCAAGATCGAGGTGCTGGCCCGCATGGACGTCAAGGACCGAGACGACCTCTCGATGGCTTACACGCCCGGCGTGGCCCGGGTCTGCACCGAGATCGAACGGCGCCCCCACCGGGTCCACGAGCTGACCATCAAGAAGAACACCGTGGCCATCGTCACCGACGGCACCGCAGTGCTGGGACTGGGCGACATCGGGCCCGAGGCCTCGCTGCCGGTGATGGAGGGCAAGGCGCTCCTGTTCAAGAACTTCGCCGGCGTCGACGGGTTCCCGATCTGCGTCGACGTCGGTCCCGGGGTCTCGCTCGGCGAGCGGGTCGACGCCATCGTCGAGACCGTGCAGCGCATCGCCCCCGTGTTCGGCGGCATCAACCTGGAGGACATCTCGGCGCCAGCGTGCTTCGCGGTGGAGGACCGCCTGCGCGCCGCCCTCGACATCCCCGTGTTCCACGACGACCAGCACGGCACCGCGGTCGTCACGCTCGCCGCCCTCACGAACTCGCTCAAGATCGTGGGCAAGACGTTCGCCGAGGTCCGGGTGGTCATCGCCGGCGCCGGCGCTGCCGGCGTGGCCGTGGCCAAGATCCTCATGAACGCCGGCGTGCCCAACGTGGTTGCCTGCGACCGCCAGGGCGCGATCCACAAAGGCCGCACCGACCTCAACGACGTCAAGCGCCTCTTCGCCGACATCACCAACCCCGAGGGCATCAGCGGGTCGCTCACCGACGTGCTACCCGGTGCCGACGTGTTCATCGGCGTGAGCGCCCCCGACCTGATCGGCCCCGACGACCTCCGCAAGATGGCCACCGACCCCGTCGTCTTCGCCATGTCGAACCCGAACCCTGAGATCCGCCCCGAACTGGCTCGGGACCTCTGCGCAGTGATGGCCACCGGCCGCAGCGACTACCCCAACCAGATCAACAACGTGCTGGCCTTCCCGGGCATCTTCCGCGGCGCGCTCGATGCCGGCGCCACCGATGTCACCGAGCACATGAAGGTGGCTGCCGCGGAGGCGATCGCGTCGGCGGTGTCGCCCGAAGAACTCCGGCCCGGGTTCATCATCCCGTCGGTGTTCGACACGAGGGTGGCCGAGCTGGTGGCCAGCGCGGTGGCCGAGGCCGCCGTGGTCGACGGCGTGTGCCGAGGCCAGGCGTAGCCCTCTCGCGACCTCGACACCGTCGAGGACGAAGACGAGCGGCCGACTGGCCTCTCGCGCAACACGACCAACCCGTTGCTTCTCGGTGAGGGCGTAACCCTCGATCGCCTTGCGCAGTAGTCGCGGAGGTGGCGCTCGACTGCAGCGTCGTAGCCTGCGCCGACCGCCCGCTACCAGGAGGTTCGCGCCCATGGGTCCTCAGATCGCCACCACCACCGAGATCGATCTGGCCGATCTGCTCGAGTTCATCGGGTCCCGCCACAAGGTGGTGTTGGTGACCACCAGATCTGACGGCTCGCCGCAGCTCTCGCCGGTCACCGCCGGTGTCGACGAGGGCCGCATCGTGGTCGCCACCTATCCCGAGCGGGCCAAGGCCGTGAACCTGCGCCGGTTCCCCGAGGCGAGCGTGCTGGTGCTGTCCGACGACTGGAACGGGCCGTGGGTGCAGGTCGACGGGACCGCCGAGGTCCTCGACGCCCCCGAGTCCGTGGAGCCGCTGGTGGGCTACTTCCGCTGCATCTCGGGTGAGCACGACGACTGGGACGAGTACCGCCAGGCCATGGTTCGCCAGGAAAAGTCGCTGCTCCGCATCACGCCCCTGCGCTGGGGCCCGGTGGCCACCGGCGGCTTCCCGCCTGACCGAGCCTGAGGCACCCGCTGCCCATCCCCCGCTGACCCCCGAGAGTCGCGTGGCAGTTCGCACCGGATAGCGGTCAGAACTGCAGGCGGCTGCCGATCGGACAGCGGGCTACTGACCGGTGCGGCGGCGGATCTTGGTGAAGTCGTGGTCGAGGGTGGCGCCGTCGAGCTCGGCTCGGTAGATGCCCGTGTCGAAGTCGGCGGTGGCGTAGGGGGCGTCCCAGCGAAGCCCGTCGGGGTGTAGGTCCTGCTCGTCGCCGTCGACCACCAGCGGTAGCGTCGGCTGCCAAGCGCTCTGCGGCCTCCAGCCGAAGGAGATCTCGCCCTGGCTCGGTGACCGGTACTCGACCCCGGCGCCGAGGGATGCGTCGTCCGGGTCGCCGGGGCACTCGGCCTCGGGCGGGCACGCGTAGCGGGAGATCACCTCTGGCTTGGACTTGGTGATGGCGTCGACATAGGCGTCGAACGGGTCGCCGGACCCGTTGCCGGGATAGTCCGATGCCTGGGCCACCTCGGTGATCCACACGTTGTCCGGGCCGCCCTCGGCCACCAGGTCGAACCGCTCGATGAGCCCACGGGTGAACTCGTCGTCGGCGTAGGTCCGCCAGGTGGTGGGCCGGGCCGACCACAGCGCCACGTAACCGTCGCCCTTGCGGCCGATCACCCAACCGTCGCGCTCCACCACCTCGTCGAAGTGCTCGGTGGGGAAGAAGGCGTGGGTGGAATCCTCATAGCTGAAGGAGTAGGCGCCTTCGCCGATCCCGCCAGAGGAGCCGTACTGCGGGGCGTAGATGCTGATGCCCACGTTCTCGTGCTGGACCGAGCGGGGCATGGCGGCGTCGCCGGTCCAGTACCCCTCGTCCTCGTTGGGATCGGTGGCGCTGGGTACGCCGTCTCGGGCGTGCGTGGTGAACACCAGCGCGTCGGGGTCCAGCGTCGCTTGCCAGATGTGGTCCTGCTCCCCGCGCTGGCCCGGCCGCCAGTCCTGGGCCGTCGACAACATCACGTCCCGAGACCGCCAGGTGTAGGTGTCGACCTGGGACAAGAGGCCCGGGTTGACCTCGGTGGCCAGCGCCAATGTCAGCTCCCGGGCGGTCTCGTCGTCGATGTCCTCCACAACGGGGGCCAGGGCGGCTGCCTTCTGGAAGTTGGCCGTCTCGAACAGGTCGAACTCCTTGACGGCGTCGATCGAGGTCGGCGCCACTTGCCAGGGGAACTGGCCGCCGAGGCCCCACCAGATCATCAGGCCGTCCTCGCCCTCGTACGTCAGGCCGTATGGCGCCTCGGCATCGGGGTCGATCGGCGCCTTCGGGTCGATGGGCAGGCTCGACTTGGTGCGGAACACCGCTGGTTCGTCGGACCGGGCGATGCGCATCGCCACCTCGGGTGGCCGGTAGCGCTCGGCCACCGCCAGCAGCGTGGCCGTGTCGGTCTCGGCGTAGGGCACCGGTGTCTGGTCGAAGGCCATCTTGACCGTGGAGAACGTGTCCTCGTCGCGCCCGTTGAGCTTGTCCTTCTGGTACGAACGGCCGTGGGTCGAGCCGAACGTGCCCTGCTGCACATGGCCAGCCAGTTCCACGAACATCACGTCGAGCGTCATCGAGGCCAGCCGGGCCATCTCGGGATCGGTGGCGAACTCGGCCAGCAGCAGGACGCCCATCAGGTCCTCGGTCCAGTACACGTTGGAGAGCCACTCGCTGAACCCGAACCGGCTGCGCCACTCGAACCACTTGCGCAGGCGCTCCTCGGCGTGGGCCACGTGCTCGGCGCCGGTCAGCTCCGCGTTGGTGAAGGTGGCGTCCGGGAACGCCTGGCCGGCCACGTATTCGTTGGCCAGGAAGATGATCTGGTGGTTCTCGGTCCAGTAGTACTGGTCGTCGATCACCCCGGCAGGGGTCGGTTCGGTCCACCAGTACTTGAAGGCCAGGATCCGCTCCTCGATGGCGTCGGCCAGGTCGGGGTCGAGTTGGTTGCGGTAGCGGAGGTGCAGGGTGATGAGGCGGTTGACGTCGAAGTCGCCGGTGTCCTCGAACGCACGGAGCTTGTCGAAGACGGGCGCGAACGTCTTGGGCGTGGCTGCCGACAGGTCGGCTTCGGTGCCGTTGCGCTCGGCGACGGCGGCATGGGCGATGACCGAGAGCGGATCGGCCGGGTCGAGGTCGTCGTCGGTGGCGAACGTGAGGTAGTCGTCCTGGCGGGCCCGCCACGACTCCTCGGACACCAAGCCGGCCATCTCGGTTGCTGGCAGCGCACCCGCTCGGTCACCGGGCCGGGCATCGGTGTCGTCGTCACCGGTGCAGCCGGCTGCGACCAGTGCCAGCACCGCCATCGCAGCTACGAACCGTCGCACGTCGTCCCCTCGCGTCGCCCTCGTCGGACGGCGCTGAACCTACTGGGGTTCGGGCTGGTAGGTCCGGCGCACCGGCGAGCGACACGGCTGCGTACGACAATGCCGGTACCCGGGTGGTCCGGCTCCGGCGCTGCCGTCTAGTGCCGCGTCCGGCAACGTTTACTCGTTGGTGGCGTGACTCCGAACCGGCGATCAGGGGCGCCCCTCGTCAGGACTTTTGAAGCCACGCAGCGACCTCCGGGGCTGTGAGGTCCGACATGCGGACGTGGTAGCGGCGGAGCTGGTCGTCCGAACAGGCCCGGGTTCCTTCGCCGGTGGACCCGGATCGGAAGAAGGCTCCCGGGTCCTTGAGCACGCCGAGCCGGTCGGGAACGGTGGCTGTCGGATGGGCTCGCATCGAGTCGAACGAGGCGGCGTCGCTCAGCGAAGGCCACGCACGGCTCGGCACGTCGATCCCAAGCCAGATCGCGATCCTGCTCATCGTCGCTTCTCGGTCATCGAGCAAGTCCGTGAAGTGCACCAGGAGCACGTTGCCGGCACCTTCTCGGTGCCACGCATCCGAGACGTGGTGCACGTTGCCGGCGAGGGTGTCGAGCTCTTCCCGTGGTGCGCGTTGGTCCTCGATCCACGCCTCCATCCATTCGTCGATCGGTGGGCGGAGCCGGTCGGTGGACCGTGTCGAGCCTCGGAGCGCGTCGCTGCGCTCGTGGTCGATGTTCTCGACGTGGTGATACAGCGAGACGGCGACGTCGAGTGGGTGCCGGCCGACCACGATGTACCGCACGTCGGGGTCGAGGGGGATGCCGTCGAGCGGCGTGTGGGTCTTGATCACCCGACGATGCCGTTGCGCCGCGAGGCGTGCGTAGACAACATCCTCGGGCTCGATGTCCCAGTCGATCCATGGCGACATCACCGAGACCGGTGCGGGTAGCGGGGTGCCGTGGATGAGCATGAGGCAGATCATCTGCATCCAGGTCGTGCCGCACTTCGAGCGGGTGCTCACCACGAGGTCGCCCGGTCGGTACTCGAAGCCGATCCATCGCTCAGAACGTTCGGATCGGTATCGCTCCACGGAGCACCACGCTATGCGCCAGTACGACGACCGATGATCGTGGTTCCATCGAACCGGGGTGCCCTCAATGCGCCGGGCGACGTCGGTCGCCACCGAGCCGGCGGTAGGGGGTAGGTGCGGCTGCACGATTACTACGCTGGGTGGAGTGGCGGAACGTGCCGTGAAGGTCATGTGGGACTATGAGGCCTTCCCCCTGTGGGTGGACACGGGGCGGATCGGCCAGGCCAGCTCCCACGCGGTGCCGATCCCCAAAGATCTGCAGGACGAGCTTCAGGCTTGGTCGGATCAGATGAGTGCGCTCATGTGGGGGCCGAAGGGGCCGGATGCTCCGGGCTGGGACGGACCGGACCGTGGCGATCTTGAGCGCCTCAATGATGACGGGCTACGTCTGGCAGTCCGTGTGCGAGAAGCCCTCGACAACTCGTGGGCCGTTGTCTTCTTCGATGAACTCGCAGCGGAAGAGGTGGAGGTGAAGCGCCCTCCCAGCCCCAGAGTTCGACGCCGTCACTGACAAGCCCGACCTTGTTGCACACAGATCACCACCGGGGACCTCGAGAGTCGCAGTCCCGGCGTTCTGGGGCACCTCGCAGGGGCGGTTTGAAGCTCGTGCGCACGGCTGACTGCTTTGCCTTGGAGTATCCTTCGGTTTCGGAGTCGACCCCAGGTCCTATTAGGTCAGGAACCCATGATGCCTTCTGACTCGTCGTTGGCTGATGACGCCGCCGCACGCCCTGTTCAAGGCCCGCTACAGCTGGCACGGCGTCGACCGCTGCGTTGGTTCATCGGTGCCGGTTGGTGGATCCCTGGGGTGGCGAACATGGTGTGGTCCAACGTGAGCGATGAGTGGATGCTGATCCATGCGGTGGTGCTCGTCTGGGCGGTTACATCACTCAGCAGCAGGGCTCTGGCTGCCTGGGGAACTGTGACCGCCGACGTGAACGGCATGTCGGTCAGGTATCGGTGGATCACGAGACGCTTCGGGTTGCAGCGCCGATGGGATTGGTCGGAGGTGCGCGCTATGCACTCCGAGGACCGTATGGCCCTCGAACTCCACGACGGCCGCACCGTCCGGCCGATCCCACGCCCGCTATGTTCTGCATTACGTGTCGATGGGTGGGATAAGGACTTGAATGCATTCGTCAACGAGGTGCAGGCCCTCGCTCGGTCGTCCGATGGATCTCATTCAGTGGCCGTTGGTGGGAGTGGTGACCCCGATGATGGACTTAGCACCTGACCAGTCGCTCGTTCAGCAGTGCCCATAGTGCCGGATGGCCGCGACCCCGACCCGGCGGTCTAGGGCACCCCGAGCCGCCGATGCCATGCGGGTGCGGCAGCGGGCCGCTATCTGGCCAGTGCCACCGCGACAGCGCAACCGGTGCAGAGCCAGGCGGCCCAGCGCCAAGCGCTATCACGGTGTGCTCGCCGGATCGATAGGTAGGCGGCACATGTAAGGGCGCCAGCTATGAGTGCGCGGAGGGCGTACGTCCGCTGCACAAGTTGCTCACCAGTTGTCAGCCCACCGGAATACCAGGTGAGGTTCCAGGCCAGGAAGCCGGCCGCTGGCACGAGGAGGAACAGAGGAACCAACATCGGCAGCCATCTCATTGGGCCGGTGTGGTCAGGCGCGCGGGCACCGTGCTCGATGAACCCCGCGGCGACCTCGTCGGGCGGTCCGAGTTCGTCGATGGCCAGTGTGATCGCCTGTTCGCGAGGGTTTCCGAGGCCCATGTGAGCGGCCGCACCGTCGTTCAGGTGGTTCTCGATCTCCTCAAGGACTCGGAGTCGTTGCTTCTTGGGCAGGTGCAGAGATGACCGAACGCTCCGGATGTACGCCTTGATCGGCTCGTCTTGGCTCATGCGATCTCCTCTAGAACGCTGTCGACGCACCTCTTGAACAGCTCCCACGAACGCGTCTCCTCATCTAGCGCGGTTTTGCCGTCGGCGGTCAGCTCGTAGCGCCGTCTGCGTCTGCCATCGGCGGTCTCGGTCGAGCTGGCGACCAGCCCGGCTGCCTCGAGCCTGTGCAACGCCGGGTAGAGCGAGCCTTCAACGATCGCGAGGAGCCCGTCGCTGCGGCGCCGGAGGTCTGCACTCAGTGCGTAGCCGTGGGCGGGGCCTGACGCGAGCGCAGCGAGGAGCAACATCCCGAGGTGGCCACGTAGCTGATCCGGTCTCATACATCGACAGACTATACACTAAGGCTGTCGATGCATTTGTTCCGCGTCCCGTACAGCGCCGGCTGCCTCGAACAACCCGGGAGGTGCCGATACCGGATGCGCGCTCTCCGTCAGCAAGAGGTGGGAGTTACGCCTTCGCCAGAAAGCCCCGTACCGCGCTGGAAACCCTCACTCCCCCCTCAGATCCGAAGCGCCAGCAAAGGAGCCGAAGTCGTTCGAGGGGGTATCCCCGATGTGCCGTTGAAGGACAGGGCAAACGTTGCCTGACGCGGCACCAGTCAGGTCAGGAGAGCGCGGCGGAGTAGACGGGGAGGTCCAACAGGGTGAGGACGCCAGGCTCGGCTGCCACCACGTGGGGGATGGCGTTCACCACGTGCATGGCGGTGGCCAGGCATCCGGCATGGTTGTGGTCTCCACGGTCCGAGGTGAGACCTAGCTCCACCGACACGTTGGGCTCGCCGGCCACGTCGATCCGATAGCCGTGGCCCTGGGGCCAGTCGGGGGCGTCGGAGTCGCGCAGGCGGGTCACGTGTTCGACCACGATGCGCTCCTCGCCGTCGGCCACGCCGATGATCTCGAAGCGCATGCCCGAGATGGTCCCGGCCTCTACCGTGCCCGAGGCGATCTCGATGTCGGCGTCGGCCCGGATCACCTCGTGGCGTTCGATGACCTCGCTCAGCTCCAGCCCGATGGCTGCCGCCACCAGTTCGATGACCGGACCCCAGGCCAAGGCGGTGGAACCGGGCGACAGCAGCAACGACTGGCTCGGGTCGGCCTTGCCGAAGCCCATGATCTCGAACATGGTGAAGGGGTTGTCCCAGGTGGCGTAGTTCACGATCTCCATCATCCGGACGGTCTGCACCTCCTTGCAGAGGGCGAGAGCGTGGATGGTGACGCCGGCGTTGCCGAAGCCCGGGTCGATGCCCGAGGTGTAGAGGCTCGATGCGCCGGCCACGCACGCGGCCTGGAGCCGGTCGTGGATCCCGTCGCCCGCCGCCTTGGGGAACAGGAGCGGTACGAACGAGGTGTTGACCACGTTGAGCCCGCTCTCGAGGAGGCGGCACAGGTCGTCGACCACGGCGTCGGGCCGGATGTCGGAGCTGGCGGTGTAGCAGACCGCCTCAGCGTCGAGCGCCAGCAAGGCGTCGACGTCCTGGGTGGCCGTGACCCCCACCGCCGGGCCTCCGCACAGCTCCCCCGCGTCGCGCCCGGCCTTGGTGTCGGAGTGGACCCAGAGCCCGGCCAGCTCGAGCTTGGGATGGGCCACGATGGCCGGCACCGCATGGATGCCCACCGTCCCCGTGGCCCACTGGATGACGCGTATGGACATGAGTGCCCTGCTTCCTGGGTTGTCGACGGGTGCCGGCGGCGGCCTGCCGATGCTTGATGGAACGAGAACACGTTCTACTGCAGGGCCCAGGGCCGATGAGGACGCTCGTGGGCCCTCTCCGTCGCCGTGACGGAGCAGGCGGCATCGCTCGTAGGGTGAGACTGCGTCGCCGACGGACGCGCGGCGCGCCGACCACGACGAGGGGAGAACCATGGACGTCGGGGTCTTCGTGCCGCTGGGGAACGGCAATGCATCGGCAGAGATCCTGCGAGCCGTGGGGCGCGAGACCGAGGACCGCGGTTTCGAGTCGATCTGGGTGCCCGAGCACGTGGTGCTCTTCGACGAGTACTCGTCGGCGTACCCCTACGCCGTCGACGGGAAGTTCCCCGGGGGCGCCGACAGCGGCATGCTCGAGCCGCTCGGCGTGCTCACGTTCCTGGCCGCGGTCACCGACCGGGTGCGGCTCGGCACCGGCATCTGCCTCGTGCCCCAGCGCAACCCCGTCTACACGGCGAAGTCGGTCACCGATCTCGACTCGCTGTCAGGCGGGCGGGTCGACTTCGGCGTGGGCGCGGGTTGGTTGCGCGAGGAGTTCGAGGCCTTGGGGGTGCCGTTCGAGAAGCGAGGGCAGCGCACCGACGAGCACCTGCAGGCGATGGTGTCGCTGTGGTGCGACGAGGTCTCCGAGTTCCACGGCGAGCTCTACGACCTTCCCCCGTGCCGCATGTACCCGAAGCCGATCCAGGAGCCGCACCCCCCGATCCACATCGGTGGCGAGAGCGACGCCGCCCTGCGCCGGGTGGCTCGGTTCGGGCAGGGTTGGTTCTCGTTCGACCGCCTGCCCGCTGACCTGCCCGAGCCGCTGGCCCGCCTCGATGCCGCGCTGGCCGCCGAGGGTCGCGCCCGCACCGAGGTGGTCCTCTCGGTCAGCCCGTACTTCCACCAGACGACGCCCCAGATGGTGGACGAGTACGCCGCGCTCGGCGTCGACCGCCTCATCGTGATGTGCCTGGCGTTCGACGTCGACACCCTGCGCAGCCAACTCGACGGTCTCGTCACCGACGTCCTCGTACCGGCCCGTTCCTGACGAGCACCGGCGGCGGGGTCGTGTACGCCGCCACCGGCGTGACCGGGCCGAGGTCGTCCGCTCTGCTGACACCTTCTTCTTCACCTGACGCGCAACTCGACCGAGCTGCCAGCACCCACGGTCGGTATCCGTACCTGGCCGCTGCCACCTCGCCACGTTGGGGGTGCAGGACGGGCGCGCCTCGGGTCAGAGCCAGCCGTTGCGGTGGAACAGGCGGTGCAGGACGACGCAGGCCGAAAGGATGAGGGCGACCACGATGAAGTAGCCGTACTCCCAGTACAGCTCGGGCATGTTCTCGAAGTTCATGCCGTAGATGCCGGCCACCGCCGTGGGCAGCAGGCCGATGGCGGCCCACGCCGAGATCTTGCGCATGTCCTCGTTCTGGCGGACGCTGATCTCGCTCTGGCGCACGCTCAGGCGGGCCAGGTCGGCCTGCAGGACGTCGCTGAGCAGGCGGTCGTGACCCTCGATCGAGTCGATGGAGCGCATCAGATGGTCGTGGACGTCGCGAAAGTAGGCCGAAGCGGCCCGGTCGATGCCGGTGATCTCCTTCTCGGCCAGTCGCTCCATCGGCGTGGCCAACGGCATGACCGCTCGACGGAGCTCGGCGATCTCCCGCTTGAGCTTGTAGATCCTCTCGGCGTGACCGACCTCGTTTTCGTCGAAGACCTGGAGCTCGATCTCGTCGACGTCATCGTTGATGGAGTCGATGGTGTCCTCGTAGCCGTCGACCACCAGGTCGGCGGTCCGGTACAACACCGCCGTGGGACCGTGGGCCAGGAGCTCCGAGCCGCGGTCGAGCTCGTCCCGGACCGCCTTGAGCACGTTGCTCTCGCCGTGGCGGACCGTGACCACGAAGCTGGGACCGACGAACATGGCGATCTCGCTCACCTCCACGATCTCGTCGTGGTCGATGTAGCGCACCGGCTTGAGCACCATGAAGACCACGTCCCCGTAGATCTCCAGCTTGGGGCGCTGGTGGGCCTTCACCGCGTCTTCCACCGCCAGCTCCGGCAGGCCGAACTCGGCAGACACCTCGGCGATCTCGGCATCGGTCGGTTGCTGCAGCCCGATCCACACGAACCCATGGGTGTTGCGGGCCGTGGCGCCGGCGTCTTCCAGCCGAATGCGGCCTGGCTGTCTGCATCCGTCCTCGTAGAGGGCGCAGTCGCCGATCTTCCCGTGGAGCGCAGTGGCCTCCCGGTCGTCGGTGGTGCCGCCGTCGTTCCCGCTCGTCACAGGACGAACCCTACGAGGTGACCATCGAGGCGGCACGCCGATCGCTGGGCCCGGTTGCGCGGCCAGGTGTCCGTGGCCGGGGTTGGGTGACCTAGCTGGCACATGCAAGCTGATCGTGATATCAACCGTTGCTGCGAGAGCTTTGGCACCATCCCTGGAGGCGACCTGTTCCGATCACCGCTACGCCTGGTGACCGCCCTCTGCGCCGTGTCGGTGCTCCTCCTCGGAGCGTGCGGGAGCGACGGCGAGGACGCCGGCGACCCCACCAGCACAGTCGACGACGCAGGCACCAACGCGTCCTCGGAGCTGTCGGGCAAGATCACCGTCTCGGCGGCCGCCTCGCTCACCGACGCCATTGACCAGATCAAGGCCGACTTCGAAGCGGTCAACCCCGACACCACGGTGACGGCTACCTACGACTCGTCGGGCACGCTCTCCGAGCAGATCCTCGACGGTGCACCGGTCGATGTGTTCGCATCGGCCGACGAGGCCAACATGGCCAAGCTCACCGACGAGGACCTGGTGGCCGGCGAGCCCACCGTCTTCGCCCGCAACCAACTGGCCATCGTGACCAAGCCCGGCAACCCCGAAGGCATCGAGACGTTGGCCGACCTGGCCGACGTCGGCGTGGTGTCGCTCTGCGGTGAGGACGTTCCCTGCGGCACGTTCGCCCAGCGGGTGCTCGACGGGGCGGGGGTGGCCATCCCCGAGACCAGCGTCACCAGGGGCCAGAACGTGAAAGCGACGTTGACCGCCGTGACCGAAGGCGACGCAGTGGCCGGCATCGTCTACGTGACCGACGCCCTCGGCGCGGCCGATGAGGCCGAGATCGTCGACATCGCCGAGGCCGACAACGCCGTTGCCGTCTACCCGGCAGCCGTCCTGGCCGATGCTGCCAACGTGGAAGTAGCCGAGGCGTTCGTCGCCTACGTCGCGTCCGACGAAGGTCAGGCCGTGTTGAGGGAGCTCGGGTTCCTGCCCCCCACCTGAGCCGGAGCGCCCGGCGGCGTCCACCATTCCTCGTGGTGGCGGTGGCCGTGGTCGCACTGGCGTTCTTCGCCCTTCCGCTGGGCGGCCTGCTCCAGCGGACCGACTGGCCCAACCTCTGGACCGACCTCCGTACGCCTCAGGCCAGCGACGCGCTACGCCTGTCGATGGTGTCGTCGCTCACGTCGGCCGCCCTCTCGGTGGTGTTCGGTACCCCCCTGGCGTGGGCCCTGGCCCGGATCGAGCTCCCCGGTCGGGGCCTTCTCCGGGGCCTGGTGCTGCTGCCGATGGTGCTCCCTCCGGTGGTGGGCGGCGTGGCCCTCCTCGAGGTGCTGAGCTTGCGCAGCCCGATCGGCGGGTGGCTGAGCGACACGTTCGGCATCCAGTTCACCTTCACCCTGGCCGGGGTGGTGCTGGCCGAGACGTTCGTGGCCATGCCGTTCTTCGTGATCACCGTGGAGGCGGCGCTGCGCAACCTCGACCAGGGCTACGAGCAGGTGGCGGCCAGCCTCGGCGCATCGCGCCTGACGGTGTTCCGCCGGGTGACGTTGCCGTTGGTGGGCCCGTCGGTGGCGGCCGGCGCAGTGTTGGCCTGGGCCCGGGCGCTCGGCGAGTTCGGTGCCACCATTACCTTTGCCGGCAACATCGCCGGGCGCACCCAGACCCTGCCGCTGGCCATCTACCTCAGGTTCGAGTCCGACCCGCAGGCGGCCATCGCCATGAGCTTGGTGCTGCTCGTGGTCTCCTTCGCCGTCCTCGTCGGCCTGCGCGACAAGTGGCTGACCCGCCCGTGACCCTCGATGCGTCGCTGCACCTGCAACTCGGCAGCCTGGCGTTGCACGTGGAGTTCGAGGCGGTCCCCGGATCCGTGGTGGCCGTCCTGGGACCGAACGGGTCGGGCAAGACCACGATCCTGCGGTGCCTGGCAGGGCTCGAAGCCGTGCACGACGGCCATGTGCGACTCCAGGGGCGGGCACTCGACGAGCCGGCCCGCCGCACGTTCGTGGCGCCTGAGCACCGGCGCGTCGCTTTCGTCCACCAGGATGTGCTGCTCTTCCCGCACCTGAGCGTGCTCGACAACGTGGCCTTCGCTCCCCGCAGTGCCGGTGCTTCTCGTGCGGCATCACGTCGGGCCGCCGAACCGTGGCTGGAGCGGGTGGGTTTGGCCGACTACGCCAAGGCCCGGCCAAGGGCGCTCTCGGGCGGTCAGGCCCAGCGGGTGGCCCTGGCCCGGGCGCTGGTGGCCGAACCGGCGCTGCTCCTGCTCGACGAGCCGCTCGCTGCCCTCGACGTGACCACCCGCGCCGCCACCCGCCGCGACCTGCGCCACCACCTCGTGGGCTACGCCGGCGTCACCCTCCTCGTCACCCACGATCCGCTGGACGCGCTCATGCTCGCCGACGAGGTGCTGATCCTCGAGGCAGGAGCGGTCACCCAGGCCGGCCCCGTGGCCGACGTGACGGCCCGTCCACGTACCAGGTACGTCGCCGACCTCATCGGCACCAACCTGCTGCGGGGCGTGGCCTCCGGGACGGCGGTGCGGGTGGGCGCAGCCACCGTCGAGCTGGCCGAGCCGGCCACCGGCGACCTGTTCCTGACCGTGGCGCCCAGTGCCATCACGGTGCACACCCGCCCACCGGAGGGCAGCGCCCGCAACGTGTGGGCGGCGACCGTGACCGCCGTCGACCTGCTCGGCGACCGGGTTCGGGTCCATCTCGCCGGCCCCGTCGACCTGGTGGCCGAGATCACCCCCGCCGCGCTCTCCGCGCTCGGCCTGCAAGTCGGCAGCGAGGTCTGGGCCAGCACCAAGGCCACCGAGATCGGCTCCTACGCCGCCTGATGCGGCGCGGGGCGGTCGGCCGGTGCGGCCCCGGTTCTCCTCTTGAACCGGGTCGACCGGCGACCGTTGACACAAGGAGAACGGTCCCAGCCGGGGCGGCCCCGGGTCTCCTTGTGGAGTTGGTCGATCGACGACCTTGGACACAAGCAGGACGAGGGCGGTCGGCCGACGGGAAGGGCGGTGGCCGTACCGTCACGGCTAGCGTGGGTCCGACGGGCCCGGGGGCCCACCAGTCTCGAAGGACGAACATGAGCCCCGCACCGCCGCCGACCTGGACCACCGAACCGCGGGAACCGTCGCCCGCCGACTCCACGACGGCCGAGCCCAGCTTGCTGCGCCCACTGCTGGTGATGGCGGCGATCGGGTCGGCGGTCATCCACTTCGCGTTCGCGCCGCCGCACCTCGACTTGGCGGTGAGCCACGGCGCGTTCTTCCTCACCGTGGCCTGGCTGCAGGTGGCGTGGGCGTTGGCTGTGGCTCGTCGCCCGTCGACGCTGACCTACCGCCTCGTGCTCAACGCAGCGGTCATCGCGGTCTGGCTGGTCTCGCGCACCATCGGGATCGACGGCGACAAGGAGGCGATCGGCTTCCCCGATTCGGTGGCGACGGCGCTCGAAGCGTTCGTCGTACTTGGGTCGTTCGGACCCCTGGCTCGTCTACTTCCGACGCGTCCGGTGCGAGACCTCACCGCTGAGCGGTGCTGGGGGCGTCGGCCCTGCTGATCACCGGACTCGTATCGGTCGGCATGGCGCCCTCGCTCAGCGGCCACGGGGACGGTGCCGGTGCGGACCACCACGGTGGCGCACCTGCCTCGTCCGTGGTTGCCGCCGCCACCGGCGCCGACCACCACGGCACCGGCGACGATGCATCGACGGTGACGCCGGCAGCGGCCCACCCCGATGCCGCAGCGCACGAACCGGCGGTCGCGGTGCCCTACGACCCGGATCTCCCGATCGACCTGAGCGGCATCGATGGGGTGACCCCGGAGCAGCAGGCCGAGGCCGAGAACATCGTCTCCAGCACCCTGCTGGGTCTGCCCCAATGGACTGATCCCGCGGTGGCCGAGGCCGCCGGCTTCCGCAGCATCGGCGATGGCGGCACCGGCACCGAGCACTTGGTGAACCAGGCGTTCATGGACGACGACACCATCCTCGACCCGGACAAGCCCGAGTCACTCGTCTTCGACACCTCTGGTGGGGGCCGCGAGCTGGTGGCGGCCATGTACATGCTCAAGCGGGGTACGCCCCTCGACGAGGCGCCCACGCTCGGCGGCGACCTGATGCAGTGGCACACCCACCAGGACCTCTGTTTCAACGCGCAGGGCAAGGTCGCCGGTCTGATCAAGGCCGACGGGACCTGTCCGGGGGGCCTGGTCAAGCCCGAGGAGACGCCGATGATCCATGTCTGGATCGAGCCGCACCCGTGCGGTCCCTTCGCCGCCCTCGAGGGCATCGGTGCCGGCGCCATCGCCGAAGGCGAAGAGCGCCTCTGCGACACCGCCCACGGCGGCGGTCACTGAGGCCCGGCGAGCAGGCTCTGTCGCCTTGGCGGTGGGCCCGCTCGCCGTTCCGGCGGCCTACGTTCTCCTGGTGAATCCGGTCGACTCGACCCTGGTCACAAGCGGAACGATGCTGCGCCCCGCCCTCACCTATCTCCTCGTGCAACTGGTCGATCCTGCGCCGCAGTCACAAGGAGAACCAGGCAACCGCCCAAGCGGACGGTACCCCTACGGCGTGGCGCCGGGCAGGCGGGCGAACAGGCCGAGGTCGGGGTACGAGGCCCCCAGCACGCCGGTGGCGTCGCCGCCCATCCAACCCTGCAAGACCGAGGCGTAGGCGCTGCGGTAGTCGACGTGGATCTTGGCGTTACCCCGGATGTCGAGGTCGTCGAGGCGGGGGAACTGGCCGAACAAGCCGCCTTTCACGTTGTCGCCGATGACCAACAGGCATGACGACGTGCCGTGGTCGGTGCCGCCTGACCCGTTGGCCTGAGCCCGCCGACCGAACTCCGAGAAGCTCATGAACGCCACCTTGCGGCTCCACGCAGGGTGGATGGTGGCGTAGAAGGCGGCGATGGCAGCGTCGAGGTCGGTGAGCAGAGCGTTGTGCTCGTAGAGCTGGCCGTCGTGGGTGTCGAAGCTCCCGAGGGTGGCGTCGAACACGCGGATGCCGAGGCCGGCGTTGATCAGCCGGCGATCACGGTGAGCTGCGAGGTCAGCGAGTCGTCGGGCAGTTCGGGGGTGAACACGGGGGTCAGGTCGTCGGCCGGGCGCACCGACGATGCGCCGGCGGCGGCGATGCGATCGGCCCAGGTGCCCTTGCCGGTGGGTGCGCTGCCGAACGCCGAGACGGTGTCGTAGACGCTGGACATCCAGGGCTCGCTGCGGTCGGCGCCGAACAGGTCCCCACCGGTGTCGAGGGCGGTGACCACGGCCTGCTGTCCCACCAGGTGGAGCGGTACCGACGACCCCATGGCCACCGCTCGCAGGCCGTCGGTGGAACCGGGCACGCCGTCGAGCCAGCGGCCCAGCCAACCCGAGCTGCGGCTCGGGCCGGCGGTGCCGGCCATCCAGTTGGCGGTCGAGGAGAAGTGGCTGAGGTCGTTGATGGTGGCCTGGCCGACGCCCTGCACGATGGCCACCTTGCCGGCGGCATAGCGGTCGCGCAGCGCAGGGAGGGCGGGGTGGAACCCGAACGACGACGTGAGCGGTAGCGGGTTGGTGATGGCCAGCGACCCTCGGCGGTCCCGGTAGGGGCCGTTGCCGATCGGCACCACGGTGTTGTAGCCGTCGTTGCCACCGCCGAGGTGCAACAACTCGGGGTGGAGGTCGGCGGCCGACATCCCCACGGCGCGCATGGTGGCCACCATCCACTCGATCGGGCTGCGCACCAGCGCGGTGCGGGTGGCGGGGGCACGGAACTCGGGGTGGAGGAACACCTCCCGCAGGAACGCCTTGACGTTCATGCCACCGGAGATAAGTGCGGCGGACAGCTCGTCGACCAGGGCGGTCGACGGGTTGGGGTAGGCGAAGAAGGACCAGATCTTGGCGGCCAGGAACCGGGCGCAGACCTGCTGGCGCGAGCCGCGGACGATCTCCGTGATGGTGGCCGGTCCGTCCCAGTTCTGAGTGATGCCAAAGAGCGTCTTGTTGGCGTTGTCGTGCTTGGTGGCCTGTCGAGGTAGTCGAGCATGGCCGGGTCGACAGCCATGGCGACTACGAGTCGGCCGGGCCCGGTGCGACCGACCTCTGGGTCATCTGCGCCGATGGCATCGGCGAGCGAGGGCTCACCAGCCGGGCGTTGGCGGGAGCACCGGCCTAGTCGCCGGGGGGCGACGATTCGATCGCCTGGCACCCTGATGGTGACCAGCTGCTGGTGAGCACCTTGGCCGGCGAGAACGGGCGCCTGCTACTCCTCGGGGTGGAGTCGGGGTCGAGCCAGGTGATCGCCAAGGGAGCCACCTTCGCCACCTGGTCGCCTGACGGATCCAGCCTCTACTACTTCACCAAAGCAGGCGCGACGACCAGAGCGCGCTGGCGCTTCGAGGAGGGCCACCTCGACACAGGCGACGTCGTCCGCGACCGGTTCATCGGCAAGGGCGACGCGTACCTGTACGGGTATTCGGGACCAGCACCCGGCCATGCCCGAAGTCCCTCCCCAGCGACTGACACGACATAGGTCGAGTGGACGACCCGCGGCTGCGCAGCACCGGCGCCTGCTCGCCAGGAGCGGCAGAGTCTTGACTCAGCTGAGGGGAGCCGTCAGCTCGATGTTGATGCCGTCGGGGTCCTGGAAGGACAAGATCGCCATGCCGGCATCGGTCAGGTCGGTGACGTCACCGTGCTCGATGCCGGCGTCGGTCAGTGCCGTCGTTGCTGCTTCGAGGTCCGAGCGCGATGACACGGCGAAACTGACGTGGTCGAGCCCGGTGTGGTCAGCGTCGAAGGCCGATGTACCGACCGGTCGGAGGCCGAAGAGCGTGCCCTGCGGCGTCTGGTACACGGTGCCCCCGTAGAACTTCTCCTGGGAGTCCTTGACGCCAGGCTCGTCGGCCGAGCCGGACTCATCGACCGCCGTGGGCCAGCCGAAGACCTGGTCGTAGAAGGCCTTGGAGCGGCCGATGTCGGTGACCGTGAGCCGGACGTGGGCGAATCCGGTGCTGCCGATGAGTGCCATGGCCCCCCCACTACCCGGTGGCGCTTGTCGTACCCCCGGTTCAGCAGACAGCTGGCGCCACCGGTGGCTTCAGTCGGCGCCATCCGCAATGCAAGCCTCGATGGCTCCCTCCAACGCATTCGTGCGTGGGACCGTCTTCGACCGGAAGTTCGATCCGGATCGGCTCCCCGCCGCCCTTGGCGAAGGTGAGGAAGAAGGTGAACGTCTTCTTCGATTCCGGCAGGGCGTGGGCGTCGCATCGGGCGGCGGTGACCACCAGGTCACGCACAGCTTCCGACTCGAGAGCGACTGGGTGTTCCAGCACGCCATGTCGGTCAACGGGAAGTTCCTCGGCGCGACCCTCGACGACTTCGCCCACGTTGCTGATCTCTTCGAAGTTCCCGGTGCTGCGGGCGTTGTCGACGACGTCCTAACGGCGATCAGCCGGTGGCAGGACTTCGCAGGCGAGGCGGGCCTCGACCTCTTCTCGGACAAGGTCGAGACGGTCTTCAACGACATCGAGACGATGCGCCCCCGCTGAGGACAAGGCCGGCCCCGGCCAAAAACGACACCAGGTCAGCTCCGGGATCGGGGCTGACCTGGTGGTTCACCTGTGGTCGGAACCGGCGTCGATCCGGTGACCTACCGCTTTTCAGGCGGTCGCTCTGCCAACTGAGCTACCCGACCGTGTTCCCGGCGGCCGGACGAGTCCGACCGCCGGAGCGGTCCCGACGGGATTTGAACCCGCGACCTCCGGCTTGACAGGCCGGCGTGCACTCCAAACTGCACCACGGGACCTACAGGTCCCGATGCCGAGGCACCGGGGTCCCACCCCGTCTCCGAGGCGGTGGAACGCTACCGGTCGTCGTCCGACACCCGCAAACAGGAACTTGGCATCGGCCGGCGTCGCACTCCATCCCCCACCAGGCTCAACGAGGCAGGTCGGGCTGGTCGGGAGCACGCAACCACGTGTCCGCGAAGTCGTCCAGCTCTTCGTCGGCGACGTCCTCGGCGAGGGATAAGAAGTCGTCGGTGGTGACCGAGGAGCCGGCGTTGTCGGCGAACCAGCGGCGGAGCAGTTCGGCGAAGTCCTCGTCTCCCACGGTGAGGCGCAGGGCGTGCAGGGCTCGGGCTCCGCCCAGGTAGATCGTCGGGTCGAAAGTGGCGGCGGCCTCGGGATCGACCACGGCGAGATCGGACCCGCGCCCTAGCTCCGCAAGCTCGTCCAGGGTGACATCGCCGAGGTGGTCCTGGTAGAGCCAGTCGGCGTAGGTGGCGAAGCTCTCGTTGAGCCACAGGTCGCTCCACGTGGCGGGGGTGACGGCGTTGCCGAACCACTGGTGGGCCAACTCGTGGGCGAGGGCGGCGACCGTGGCGCCGCCGGTGGAGTCCAGCCCGAAGAGGGGGCGGGTCTGGGTCTCCAACGCCAGGCCGAGGGCGGTGGGCACCACGACGGCACCGGTGTCGTCGTCGGGGTACGGGCCGAACTGCTCGGTGAAGAAGGTGAGGATGGCGTCGAGCTCGTCGAACGCCTCGCGGTCCTCGGCTGGCAGGTCGACCGGGAAGGCGAACACCACCTGGGTGCCGTCCGGGCCATCGCGCTCGACCAGGTCGTAGGCCCCGACTGCGGCGAACACCAGGTAAGGCGCCATGGGCTGGTCGGTCTCCCACACCCAGCTCTTTCGGACGCCGGTCTTCTCCCGCGACGTGAGGCGGCCGTTGCCCACGCCGGTCACGTCCGACGGGGTGTCGAGGGTCGTGGTCCAGGTCGCCTTGTCGGACGGGTGCTCGTTCACCGGCACCCACGACGACGTGCCGTCGGGTTCGGACATGGTGAACCACCCGCCGTCGTCGTCGCTCTGCCAGCCGACCGGCACACCGAGGCTGGGGAACTCGGTTTCCAGGGGTGACCCGGCGTAGGCGATCACGAGCTCGACGGCGACGTCGGGTTCGAGCGGCGACGCCGGGGTGACCTCGATCTCGCCGTCCTCCAACACCTCGACGTCGGCTTCGTCGTCGTCGACGGAGGCCGACGTGACCCTGGGACCGGAGAAGTCGAGGGTGAACGCACGGAGCGGGTCGGCGGTGCGCGCCGACAGGGTGAGGGTGGCGGTGCCTTCGATCGACCGCTCTCCCGGGTCGGCGCGCACGACGACGTCGTAGTGGGACACGTCGATGCGGGGGTCACCCTGGCCGGGGAACACGGTGTCGGGCACGTCGTCGACGTCGGGGTCGGGCGCGTCGTCCGGCTCGCCTCCCGGCAGAGAGGTACTCGAAGGGGTGGTCGATGGGCCAGTGGTCGACGGACCTGAGTCGGTGGTAGGGCTCGTGGTCGGGCGGTCGGTGCTCGGCGGGGCCTGGTCGGCCTGGCTGCCACCTGAGGCCGAGCACGCGGCCAGCAGGGCGGCAATCACGGCGACGACGATCAACGCCACCAGGGGCCTGCCCTCCACCTTCCTCACGGGCCGGAGGGCCGATCCCCATCGAGGGCCAGCGACAGTTCCATCGGCGGCACCACCTCGAGTTGGGCGAACGTGCATGACGACGGGTCACGGTCGGGGCGCCAGCGCTGGAACCGGGCGCTGTGGCGGAAGCGGCCCGAGTCGACGCGCTCGTAGGCCACCTCGACCACCAGATCGGGGCGCAACGGGGTGAACGACAGGTCCTTCTTGGCGTTCCAGCGGGACGGTGCGCCGGGGAGGCGACCGGTGCTCTCTGAGGCGTGGGCGGCGGCGTCGGCCCACTCGCCCCATGGGTGGTCGCTGAGGTCGGCGGCCACGTACGGGGCCAGTTCGTCTCGTAGCTCGGCCCTCCGAGCCACCGAGAACGACGACGCCACCCCCAAGTTGTGCAGTCGCCCCTCCTCGTCGTAGAGGCCGAGCATGAGCGACCCGGGCCCGTCGCCGTTCTTGTGCTCCCGGTAGCCGGCCACCACGCAGTCGGCGGTGCGGAGGTGCTTGACCTTGAGCTGGGCCCGCTTGTTGGGTTGGTAGGTCCCGTCGGCCGCCTTGGCCAGCACCCCGTCGAGACCGGCACCTTCGAAGCGCGAGAACCAGTCCTCGGCGAGGGCCCGGTCGTAGGTGCCCGGCGTGAGGTGAACGGGCGACACCGCTGCGGCCAGAGCCTGCTCGAGGAGGTGCCGTCGCTCGCTCAGCGGTGTGTCGAGCAGCGGGTCGTCGCCCAGGGCCACCAGGTCGAAGGCCACGAACGAGGCCGGGGTCTCGGAAGCCAGCAGGTCCACTCGGGACTGAGCAGGGTGGATGCGTTGCTGGAGGGCGTCGAAGTCGAGCCCGTCCGGACCGGCCACCACGATTTCTCCGTCGACCACGCACCGTTCGGGCAGCGAGGAGCGCAGCGGGTCCAGCAGCTCCGGGAAGTAGCGGGTCAGGGGCCGGTCGTTGCGCGACCCGAGCTCCACCTCGTCGCCGTCTCGGAAGACCAGGCAGCGAAAGCCATCCCATTTGGGCTCGAACCAGTAGTCGCCCTCAGCGGCGTCGGGGAGCTCGGGCGCCGCCTTGGCCAGCATCGGCAACAGGGGCGGCATCACCGGCAGGTCCATGGCTTCGGAGCGTAGGTCTGGTGGCGGTCGCCTCCCGGTCGACCCCGCTGCGCCCGGAGATCCAGCCGCTGGCCGATGTCCACCCACCCGGTCGTCGGGGAGGTAGTACGAGCGGGTCACATCGGAAGCGTTGCGGGCCAGCACGGCGTAGAGGCGCCGGACCCGGCTCAGAATCGAGCCAGGTCGAGAACGCGTTCGGCGAAGGCACGGTCACCGATCACGTCGAGGGTGTCGAGCGGACGTCGCCGCCAGAGGGTGAGCAGAAGGTCCTGCGCCGGTCCCCGCAGGGCGACGTCTCCCTTGGCGTGGATGGTCGCCACCTCGACGTTGTCGGTGGTGAAGGTGAGGAGCCACTCGGCGCCGTCGGACGGGGCGGGATCGTCGGTGCCGTGGACGTGGATGGTGCGACCGGCGAGGTCGGCAGGGAGGGGGCCGTTGCGCTGCTGCCAGCGGGTGGCCAGGAAGAGGGTGGCCCACTCGTCGACGGCATCGCTGGCGTGGTCGACCGCCAGCGACTCGGGAACCGGGCCACCCGCCGCGTGGACGGCGTCAGCGGCGTCGATGCGGTGCACGGCCACCTCGTGGGCCTGGCGGCGGTACCAGAACGCCGTGGTGCCTGCGCCGATGAAGGTCATCGACTCCTCGTCGGGGTCGTGGCCAGCCAGCTCGGCGACCACCGCGTCGAGCGCCTCTCGATAGGCGGGCAGGCAGGCTGGGCCGCGGGGGATACCGGGGAGATCGACAGCCAGGTCGGCGCCGGGCCCTGCGGCCAGGGTGGCGGCGACCCACTGGTGGACCTTGCCGGTGTGGCGCAGCACCCGTTCGATGGTCCAGTCCGGGAGGGCCGGAACCGGCGCATCGAGCGAGGCGGCCGGCATCGCCGCCAGCCGCTCGCCTTCGATCCGCAGCAGTTCCAGGTGTCGTGACGGATCCATGGCCGGAGTCTGCCCGCGAGCCGGGTGGCCCAGGTGTCCGGAACAGGAGCAGGAACCTGCGACCAGAGACGGAGCTGCTCGTCGTAGGTGGCGGCCAGCGCAGCCCAGGTGGCGTCGGAGAGGACCGAGTCGGTGTGCAGCTCGTCAGCTGCCCGCACCAGCAACGCGTCGTGAGGGTCCCGGTCGGTGGGAGTGGAACTGGCCAGGCCGGGGCGGCGCCTAGGTTGACCGCCATGCCCGAGCACCCCATCCGCGAGCGCCTGGCCGACCTGCACGCCCGCAAGGAACAGGCTCGCTCGCCCGGCTCTGAGCGGTCGGTCCAGCGCCAGCACGACCGAGGCAAGATGCTGGCTCGCGAGCGCGTCGAGTACCTGCTCGACGAGGGCTCGTTCCGCGAGCTCGACATGTTGGCGCGGCACCGCAACCCCGACCTTGCCGAGCGCCCCTACACCGACGGGGTGATCACCGGCTGGGGCACGGTCGAGGGTCGCAAGGTCTTCGTGTTCTCCCAGGACTTCACCCTGTTCGGGGGGGCGCTGGGCGAGGTGTTCGCCGAGAAGACCCACAAGCTCATGGACATGGCCCTCAAGGTCGGAGCCCCGGTGGTGGGCATCAACGACGGGGCCGGTGCCCGCATCCAGGAGGGCCCGGTCAGCCTGGCCTCCTACGGCGGCATCTTCTACCGCAACGTCAAGTCGTCGGGCGTGGTGCCGCAGATCAGCGTGATCATGGGACCGTGCGCCGGCGGTGCCGTCTACAGCCCGGCCATGACCGACTTCGTTTTTATGGTCGAGGACACCTCGTACATGTTCATCACCGGGCCCGACGTGGTGAAGACGGTGACCGGCGAGGACGTCACCCAACTGGAGCTGGGTGGCGCGCAGACCCACTCCTCGAAATCGGGCATCGCCGCCTTCACTGCACCCGATGACAAGGCCTGCCTCGACGACGTCCGCTTCCTCTTGTCGTTCCTGCCGTCGAACAACCTCGAGACCGCGCCCGACCTCGACAGCGGCGACCCCTACGACCGACCCACCCCCGAACTGATCGAGCTCATGCCCGACAGTGCCAACGTGCCCTACGACATGCGCGAGGTCGTCAAGGTGGTGGCCGACGACAACGAGTTCTTCGAGTACTTCTCGAAGTGGGCCACCAACATCGTGTGTGGCTTCGTGCGCCTCGGTGGTCGCTCGGTGGGCGTCGTCGGCAACCAGCCGTCGGCCTACGCAGGCGTGCTCGACATCGAGGCCTCCGAGAAGGCGGCCCGGTTCGTTCGCACCTGCGACTCGTTCAACATCCCGCTGGTGACCTTCGTCGACGTGCCCGGGTTCCTCCCGGGCGTCGACCAGGAGTACAACGGCATCATCCGCCACGGCGCCAAGCTGCTCTACGCCTACTGCGAGGCCACCGTGCCTCGCATCCAGGTCATCACCCGCAAGGCCTACGGCGGCGCCTACGTGGTGATGAACTCCAAGTCGATCGGGTGTGACCTGGCCTACGCCTGGCCGTCGGCCGAGCTGGCGGTGATGGGCGCATCGGGGGCGGTGGAGATCCTCAACCGGCCCGAGATCGCCGCCGCCGACGACAAGGTGGCCAAGAAGGCCGAGCTGGTCGACACCTACGCCGAGAAGTGGCTCAACCCGTACGTGGCTGCCGAGCGGGGCTACGTCGACGACGTGATCGACCCCACCGACACCCGCCGGATGCTCATCGACGCCTTGACCATGCTGGAGTCCAAGAAGGAGGAGCTCCCGCCCCGCAAGCACGGCAACATGCCGCTGTGAGCCGGGCCCGAGCCGACCGACGATGACCGAGCCGACACTGACCGGGCTGGGCATCACGCCGGACCCGACGCCCGAGGAGGTTGCCGCCATCGTCGCTGCCGTGGAAGTGGCCTGGCCCCGTGCCGCCGCCCCGGCCGCTCGAGAGACCACCCCCCGCTGGCGCTGGTCGGGCCGCTGGTGGTCCCGGCCGATCCCCCAACGCCGCAACCGTCCCTGGTGAGCCACCAACAGCGAGCCGGTCGAGTCGGGGCTCAGCACCGGGGGCCGTGCGAATGATGCCGGTCGGCGCTAGCTACCTTCGGCGGCTGGGGAACCGGGCCACGGTTCGTATGCCGGCAGCTCGTTGAGCGGAGGGGTGGCGTCGAGGATCGAGGCGGCGATGGTCACGTCGTCGACACCGAATGCCGCCGCCGCGTCGGCCAGCTCACTGCCGGTGCCCGACAGCTTCGTCTGGAACAAGAAGTCCTGGGTGACGCCCTCGGGGACGACAGGATCGGAGAGCGAGACGCGCAAGCCCAGGCCGGTGGCCATCCACATGCCTTTGCCCACCACCCCGTTCTCGTCGGGCCCGACGGCATCGGCGTTCCACCAGGCCGATGTGAAGTCGTCGACCGCCACGTAGTCGGCCACCATGTCGTCGTCATCTTCGAAACCGAAGCTGATGGCCGGCGTGGTGTCGCCGTTGAGGTACCCCTCGAGGTAGAGCTCGGTGGGCGCCTTCCCAGCGGTGTCGGTGCCGCCGGTGGGCGGGTAGTTGAAGAGCCCGCCGGCAAAGGTCTCGGGCCGAAGGCGGGGTCCGGCCATGTGGATGCCGAGGAACAGCTCCTGCACCACTGGCCCCCAGTACAGGAGCGTCTTGGCCGCCTTGGGTTCGCGACCGAACCACCACTTGTACATCCGCCACTCCTCTGACAGCTCCGGTTTCGTACGGGCCGGGTTGCTGGAGGCCCCGAACGCATGGGTCATCTGGGACTGGTCGTAGAGCCGGGCCACCACAGTCGTGTCGGTGAACACGGTGCCGGTGAAGATCCACTCGGGGCGTGGTAGTCCTGCTTGGTGGCCTGCTGGGTGAGCACCCGGGGCATGAGCGGGTCGCCCAGGAACACCACCGAGGTGACCTCTTCGCGCTTGAGCCGGCCGATGATGGCCTGGGCCTGGGCGTTGAGGCTGTTTGGGTCGAGCAGGTACTGGATGATCACGTCGACCGACCGGCCCTGCTTGGCGAACCGTGCGGTGGCCTCCTCCTTCAACGGCCCGAAGACCGGTGGATCCTGCTCGTAGTGGACGATGCCGAACTTGCGCTTCCGGGTGCGCATCTCGGGATCGCCGGCGAACTTGGCCTTCTTGTCGTAGAGGATTTCAGCGCCAAAGCCGACGGTGCCGTAGAGCAGCTGGTCCGGTGTGGCCAGGTGGCCCCAGGCGTAGGGGGCGTCGGTGGCCAGGACGTCGTCGGTGGAGGCGTACCCGCACTGGAGGCACAGCACCTCGTTGCGGGCCAGCTCGTGTTGGTAGGCGGAGGTCTGCGTGGGTCCGCCGATGGAGGCGAACGCCCCCAGCTCCACCACCTTCACCGCGTCCGCCTTGGCGGCTGACGGGCTACGTCCGTCGCCGGTGGCCCGGAACGGGACCAGCTCTACCTTGCGGCCGTAGGTCTCGTAGAGGTTGTTGCTCATCTCGACCAGGTCCTTGACGCCTTGCGTGGTGGCGCTGGGGCTGTCGGCCACCCCGAAGTGCTCGAGTTGCTTGGCGATGTCGAGCTCGGCCGCCAGGTAGAAGACCACCTTGATCTTCGTCTCGGTGACCCCCGGGACGGTGCTGGCGCCGTTGCCGGTGAACGTCTCACCGCCCTTGCTCACCCAGGGCTTGTCGCCGTCCCAGACCGGCACGCACGGCGGGGCGTAGGTGGAGGGGATGGCCAGCCTGGCCAGCATGTTCTTTGTGTCGTTGTAGCGACGGGTGGTGTCGCACTTGTCCCCCCAGTCGTAGTCGTCGACCGTCTCGGCCTTCTGGGCTTCGGCGTAGGTGACCGGGAGCTCCAGGAGCTCGGCGTAGCCCCTGACCCTCTCGACCGAGGGGCCTTGAAGGGTCTCGGTGGGCTCGCTCCGGCCTTTGGCGGTGCCGGCCAGTGCTACGGCCACCAGGGCGCCGACCACCAAGACGGCGGGTCCGATCCGCCGGAGCGCGGAGGTCTTCGGCCATGGGCGTTCGCTTCTCGGGCTCACAGGTTCGCTCCTCGACCGTGATCGGATCGTTGCCGGGCCTTGGTCCCGGTCCCCAGGTACGAAGCCACCACCTCGGGGTGGTCGAGCACTTCACCGGGTGCACCGACGGTGACCACGGCGCCCTGGTCGAGGGCCACCAACCGATCGGCGATCGACGAGATGAGGGAGATGTCGTGCTCGATCACCAGCAGCGATGCGCTCAGGCGGTCGCCCAGGCCGAGCAGGAGGGGCCCGAGCGCCTCGGCTTCGCGCTGGGCGATGCCCGACGAGGGTTCGTCGAGCAGCACGACCGAGGGTCGGTGGGCCACGACGCAGGCCAGGTCGACCATCCGTCGTGAGCCGGTGGACAGGTTGCCGACCCGCTTGGACCGGAATGCTCCGATGCCGAAGAGGTCGATCAGCTCATCCACCCGCTCTGCGATGTGTCGCTCGGCCGAGCGGGTGGCCGGCAGGCGGAAGGCGCCTCCGAGCACGTCGTCGCCCTCGATCCAGCGTTCCAACGACACGGCGATCGTCTCGGCGACGGTGAGCCCGCCGAAGAGCTTGGCGTCCTGGAACGACCGGCCGATCCCGGCGCGGGCCCGTGCTGATGGAGGCTGCGACGAAAGGTCGTGGCCGTGGAGGAACACCCGGCCCCGGTCAACGGCGGTGAACCCCGAGATCAGGTCGAACATCGTGGTCTTGCCGGCGCCGTTGGGGCCGATCAGGCCGACCACCTCCCCGGGGGCGACGGCGAAGTCGACGCTGTCGACTGCGGTGATGCCACCGAACGACACGGTCAGGTCCTTGACCTCGATCGCCGCCGAGCCGTCGGGTGAGCGACCGCGGCTCGGAGCATCGACGCCTTGTGGGGCTGCGAGACGGGAAGCCGCCGTGTCGACGGGTCTCGGGTCGTCGGCCGCCGAGTCGGTTGGGGTCGGGTCTGGCGGCGACCCCAATGCGTCGCGTGCGCCCTGGAGGTAGACCGCACGGACGAGGTCGGGCTGTTCGAGCAGGAGGTCGGCGTCGCCAGAGAAGCGGACCTCGCCCTTCTCCATGAAGTAGGCGCGGTCGGCGATGGTGAGGGCGACGTTGACCGACTGCTCCACCACCACGATGGTGGTGCCCTGGTCTCGCAGCTGACGCAGCTCGTCCAGCAGGGTGTCCACCATCACGGGTGCCAAGCCCAGTGACAGCTCGTCGACCAGCAACAGCTTCGGACGGGCCAGCAGGGCCATGGCCAGAGCGAGTTGCTGCTGCTGGCCACCCGAGAGGTCGGCAGCCGGGTCGTTGCGGCGGGCCTCAAGGATGGCGAAGCGCGAGCGGGCGGCGGCGATGCGCTCATCGGCGTCGGTCCGGTCCTTGCGGAACAACCAGGCCGCCACCCGGAGGTTCTCGTCGACGGTGAGCGACGGGAACACGCCGTGGCCGCCGGGCATCTGGACGATGCCGTGGCGGGGAACCTGCTCGGGCCGCAGCGCCGCCAGGTCGACCTCGCCGAGGTGGATCGTGCCACCGGTGACCGGGGCGACGCCGCCGATCGCCCGCAGGAGGGTGGACTTCCCTGCGCCGTTGGTACCCAGCAGGGCCGTGATGTGTCCTTCGACGATGTCGATGTCGACGCCGAACAGCACCTGTACCCCGTCGTAGGCCGCGTCGAGGTCGCGAACCGACAACCACCCCCGCTCCCCGTCGTCATCGCCGTGGCCGGTGACGACCGGGCGGTCCCTGTCAGGGGCGGCGGACGAGGCGGGCGGTTCGCGGGCGTCGTCCTGCGACGGCTGCGGCGTCAGCTGCGGCGGGTGGGGGGAGGAACCAATGTCGTCCACCCGACTGTCGGCCAGGAGGCTGGGCACGTGGATGCCCCGCTTGGCGGCGTAGCGCCGTAGCACCCTGTCGCGACCCCGGTACAGGACATCGGCCAGCCCGCCAGGCAGCGCCAGGAGCACCGCGAGCACACCGACCGCCGAGGGCAGGAGCGCAGCCGGCCCGGAGAGGAACCCTCGGCTTCCGTCGATCACCACGGCACCGAGCACCGCGCCCAACGAGCTGCTGACCCCGCCCACCACCGCGGCGATGAAGACGTTGAGCCCTTCGGTGGGCGAGAACAGGGCCACCTCGTAGCGCTCGTTGACGTAGAAGAGCAGCGACCCTCCGACGCCGGCGAGGAAGCCGGACAGGCCGAACGCCCCCAACCGGGCCAGCGGCACGCGGATGCCGAACGACTGGGCGGCGGAGCGGTTGTCGCGCACAGCTCGGAGGATGCGACCGACCCGGGTGCGCCGGATGCCGGCCACGGCCACGAAGCACGAGACGGCCACCGCCAGGGCAAGCTCGTACATGGACGTGCGGCTGCTGAGGTCCCACACTCCCAGAAGGGGCCTGCGGGCCACGTCCTCGGTGGGGATCCACGTGGCGACGGTGGGGTTGAGGAGGTAGTTGGTCGACGCCAGGGCGAAGGCGAGCGTGGTCACGGCCAGGAAGATGCCCTGCCAGCGCAGCGACGGGAGGGCAACCAGCACCGCCACCACCGACGCGGCCAGCCCGGCCAGCATGAGGCAGACGGTGAAGTCGAGCGCCACTCCAGGGTGGCCATGGCGGCCACTGCGGCGCCGGTGGCGGCGAAGGACATCTGACCGAGGGTGACCTCGCCGGTCCAGCCGGTGAGCACCACGACCGACAGGGCCAAGATGATCAGCGCAATGACCGTCGACGCTCGCAGCAGTTGGCTCTCGCCGAGGACCAGCGGAAGGGCCGCAGCACCGGCGACAACCGCCAGGATGGCCGCCCATCGCAGGACCCGGATCGGGGCCAGGCGGGCCAGTTCATTCGGCACCGAACGAGGCTCGGCTGAGGCCTGCCAGCTGGATGCCGAGTCGCGATCGCTGCGTCGGTTCGACGTCCGGCGCAGGAGGAGGCCGACGATCACCACGCCGGCCAAGACGGCGTCGGTGAGGGTGAGGGAGTGGTTGCCCGCCGGTCCGGTGGCCTGGGTGAGCACACCGATGGCCACGGCTGCGAACAGCATGGTCGGCATCGAGGAGAACCCGCCCAACGCCATGGCCCCGAGCGCAGCCACCATCACGCGCAGACCGATGCCGGCGGTGATCTCGAGCCCCAGGATGCCGGCTTGGATGTAGGTGCTGACGAAGGCCAGCACCGATGCCACGATCCACACCCCGGCCTCGATGCGAGGCACCGGGATGCCCAGCATCGACGCCCGGTCGCCGCCGTCGGCTGCCGCCCGCACCGCCATGCCGACGTGGGTCCAGCGCAACGCCGCGCTCACCACGGCGATGCACAGGAGTGAGACCACCACGGCCACGATCTCGGCACTGCCGAACACGGTGGAGCCGATGGTGAAGGTGAGGTGGCCAGGGACCTCGAACCCGGTGCGGTCGCCGCCGGGGTCCACCAGGGCCACCTCGCCCCACAGCCGAGGCGTCAGTAACCCCAGGACCACGAAGAGCTGGGCCAGACCGATCGTGGCCACGGTGACGATCAGGCGGGGCGACGTGCGGAAGCGCTGGATCACGACGGCATCGATGCCGATGCCCGAGAGGACGGCGACGACCAGGCCGGTGGCCAGGCCGCCGGCCCAGCCGAAGTCGCCGGCGACACGCAGGCCGACGGCGCTCAACGCCATCGCGGCCGCCGCGAGTGGCAGGGCCCGGGCGGAGCGAAGCCGGAGCACCGAGAGCGCGCCCAGCGCCACGATGAGCCCGGCGACCACGCTGAGCAAACCGGTGGTGACCAGGCTCGGCCCGTCGAACAGCACGACGGCGCCGGCGACCGTGGCCGGGAAGGTCCCGATCGAGGCCTGCGCCAGGTTCACCACCCGGTTGGCCCGGTACACCAGGATCAGCCCGAGCACCACCAGTGCGTTGAGCAGCCCGAGCACCACGCCCTGCAACGAAACACCTAAGGGCACCGGGAAGAACGTGAGCTGGATCGCCATGACCACTGCCGCCGGCCACAGGACCGAAGCGATGCGGTGGAGCACGGAGCCTTCGGTCACCAGGTCGATCCGGCGAGCCACCTCTGCGTTAGCGATCACGACAGAGTCGGTTCGAAACGGTCCGCGGTGGACTCGAGGAAGCTCGTGCCGTAGAAGATCGTGTCGACGGGGTGCTCCTCCCCGGCGGTGTCGATCACCGAGTGCTTGCGCACCTCCCGCAGCCCGTTGACGACGACACGGGTTCGCTGGAACAACGTGAGCGAGGAGACATCTGGCTTGCCAACCGTCCTCATGCAGGGAGTTGTAATTCACATGCAGTCTTGACCGCAAGTGAATGCTCGGCGAGGCTGTCCCCATGCCCGAGCCCCGCGACACCGACCCAGCGGGGCGTCGCCCGGGTCGTCGAAGCCAGCCCGAGCGGCGGGCGGCCATGCAGGCCCGGCTGCTCGACGCCACCGTCGAGTGCCTCGTGGAGCTGGGGTGGGCCAAGACCTCGCTCCCCGAGGTCGTCGCCCGCGCCGGCGTGGGCCGAGGCGCCCAGGTCCACCACTTCCCGACCAAGGCCGCCTTGATGGAAGCCGTAGGCGACCACCTCCTGGCCCGGCACCGTGGCGAGTTCGTGTCCGCCTTCTCCGCCCTGTCACCGAGCGAGCGCACGCCGAGCGCCGCCATCGAGGCGCTCTGGACGGTGTTCGGCGGGCCCACCTGGATCGCAGTGATGGAGCTGGCTGTGGCCGGCCGGACCGACGCCTCGGCCAGGGTCGCGCTGCGCAACTTCACGGGTCGCGTCGATGACACGGTGCTCGAGGTGGCCGCCGAGCACTTCCCCGTGGTGCAGACCGACCCCGCCGGGCCGGCGATGGTGCGGGGCCTGCTGGCCCTCCTCGTCGGTTTGGCCATGCAGACCGCCATCGACGGTGACCGCCACGGGCACCAAGCCGAGGTCTTCGCCTACCTCAAGGTCCTGGCCGATGTCTTGGTCCCGACCCCGTCGCAGCCCGACCCCGCCCCCGCCACGCCCTGAACGAAGCGCCGCCCTGCCCCACCTCTTCGCGGACACGGCCGCCGCCGACGGTCGGGAGCGTCGCCGGAGCTTGTCGCGTCTCCGGAAGTCCCCATTTGCGACAGGGACCTGCTCCACCATCTCCTCGCTTACAACCGGCCCGGGTTCCACCCCGATCAACCAGACAGCGACGCGTCCTCTAGGAAAAACCTCTGAGACACCTGGCCGTCGGGTCCACGACACCCGGCGAACGTAGGGTCCGACCATGCGACCTGCTGATGCCATCGTCGGAGATCCCGCCCACGTGGAGGCGGTGGTGGACGCGCTGTTGGACCCGGCGCTCGA
>JAABUN010000657.1_pt1 | contig 85970 bp, 85 predicted proteins | sample 5559311 | NCBI WGS metagenome assembly JAABUN01 (sample SAMN10711877, study PRJNA513370) | rock metagenome | isolation source: Antarctica rocks | place: Antarctica: Victoria Land, Siegfried Peak sud
GGGGGTGTTTCCCACCAAAGGCGGGTTTAACACCGGTTGCTTCAGCAAAGCGCGTTTCACCCGCCTCGAGCGTCGACTCTTCCCATATCAGATGATCCAGCGTGTGCATAGTTGACATTTTACCTCGGCCAAAGCGACCCCGACTCTGAAGTGACGCCTCGTCCCTTTGACTTGCAAGAACCCCTCCTCTACCTAAGTGCTAGAGTATCTGCACATCGTTATTCAGGAGGCTTCCATGACCCACATCGCCAGCAAAACCCAAGACCTGCGCGAACGGCAGCAAAAATATCTCGCGCCCAGCCTCACCAACATGCTCTATTATGGTGACGAACCCATCGCCGTCGACCACGCCAAAGACCAGTATCTCTGGGACGTGGAGGGCAACCGTTATCTGGACTTTTTCGGTGGCATCCTGACGGTCTCCATCGGACACTGCAACGACGAGGTGGTGGCGGCGACCACTGAGCAGATGAAAAAAACGGGCCACACCAGCACGCTTTATATAAATGAAATCACGCTTAAAGTCGCGGAAAAGATCGCCGAGATTACGCCTGGACGGTTGCAGCATTCTTTTTTCACCAACTCGGGTACCGAAGCCGACGAGACGGCGATTATGGCGGCGCGCGTCTATACCGGCAACACCGATATCATCGCCCTGCGCCACGCCTATTCGGGCCGGAGCAGCGCCATGATGGGGATGACCGCGCACGCCAACTGGAAGCTCGGCGGCGTCTATGACGGTACCATCAAGCACGTCCGCAGCCCCAACATGTACCGCCGACCCGGAGGTATGAGTGAAGACGCCTATCTGGACTTTCTGGTCGAAGACCTTGAGGACTTCCTGGCGACCTGTACCGACGGCAAGATTGCGGCGTTTATAGCGGAGCCGATTCAGGGGGTCGGCGGGTTTGCGGTGGTGCCGAAAGACTATTTCAAGCGTATCTTGCCGCTCGTCAAGGAAGCGGGGGGCGTGCTGATTATCGACGAGGTGCAGACCGGTTGGGGGCGAACCGGCAAGCACTGGTGCGGGATCGAGCACTGGGGCGTCGAACCCGACATCATGACCTTTGCCAAAGGCATCGCCAACGGTGCGCCGGTCGGTTGCACGGTGATGACGCCGGAGATCGCGCAGGCGCTGAGTGGCCTGACCTTGTCGACCTATGGCGGCAACCCGGTGTCGATGGCGCAGACGTACGCCACCATTATGTATATCGACAAGCACCGGTTATGGGAAAACGCCGAAGCGCAGGGCGGTGCGTTGCGGGCCTTCATGGACGAACAAGGTGCCAAATACGACTTTATCGGTGATGTGCGTGGGATGGGGCTGATGCAGGCGTTCGAGATGGTGCAGCCGGGGACGAAGACCCCCGACGCGGCGCGGGCCAACGCGCTGGTCGTTGCCGCGCGCAAACGCGGGCTACTTATCGGCAAAGGGGGACGTTACAGCAACGTCAACCGGATCGCGCCGCACCTGAACGTTTCAGCAGATGATATGGCGGCGGGGTGTGAGCTGCTGGGTGGGGCGCTCGCCGACGTTGCCTAGAGTAATGCTCGAGGTCTGTACTGAAAACGTCGCCGGGGTGGTGGCGGCAGGGGCGGCGGGCGCGCACCGCATAGAGTTGTGCAGCGCGCTCGCCGAAGGGGGCGTAACGCCGAGTTTGGGACTGTTCCGGCAGGCTCGGGCGCGTTCGCGCCTCCCTATTCACGTGCTGATCCGGCCCAGAGCCGGGAATTTTTGCTATTCAGACACCGAAATCGAGGTGATGCTGGACGACATCACGCTTTTCAAAAGGGCGGGTGCGGATGGTCTCGTTTTTGGTGTGCTCGATGAAGATAGCACGCTCAACCTGCCGCAGATGGAACACCTTATGGAGGCAGCCGGAAACGTACCCGTGACCTTTCACCGCGCCTTCGATAGGTGCCGGGAACCCCTCGAGGTTTTAGAGCAGCTCGTCGTTTTGGGTGTAACGCGCCTGTTGACCTCAGGGGGGCAACCGGACGCGCTAAAAGGTGCCCCCCTCATCCGAGACCTTACCGAACAGGCTGCCGGTCGCCTCACCGTGATGGCGGGGGGCGGCGTCCGGCCTCACCATGCGGCGCAGCTCGTGCGGGAGAGCGGCGTTACCGAACTGCATGTTTCAGCTCGGCAACCCTCCCTGGTCGACCTTTCAGGGTTTGCGTTCGGCACTCCGGCTTTTACCGACGAAGCGTCTGTTGGCACGTTTGTGAGGAGTCTCTGATGGACCTTCGCATCGCTTTTGGCGGTATCCACACCGAATCGAGCACCTTTAACCCGGTACCGACGACCCTGACGGACTTTCATGTGCTGCGCGGCGACGCTCTGCGGGAGAGTGAGCGTTACCGTTTTTTAGCGACGTATAACGCCGAGTTTTTACCGACGCTCCACGCTCGCGCCCTCCCCGGTGGCCCGGTGACGCTCGAGACCTACGAAGCGCTTAAAACCGAGTTTTTGACGCGGCTTGGGGCGCTCGGCCCGGTGGACGGGCTCTATCTGGATATGCACGGCGCGATGAACGTCGCGGGTCTGGACGACGCCGAGGGGGACTGGATTGCGGCGGCGCGTGAGCGGGTAGGTCTGGAGTGTTTAATCGTGGCAAGTTACGACCTGCACGGTAACGTTTCCGAACGGGTCGTTCGCGCGCTCGACGGGTTTAGCGCGTTTCGCACCGCGCCGCATATCGACGTTATGGCGACCAAAGAGCGCGCGTGTACGCTGCTTACAAGCGCGCTACGTGGGGGCTACCGCCCGCAGCTCGTATGGCTGCCGATTCCGGTGGTGTTGCCCGGTGAGATGACGAGCACCGGGGACGAACCCGCGCGCAGCCTCTACGAGAGTCTGCCTGAACTCGACGCGCTGGACGGCGTACTCGGCGCGTCGCTGCTGGTCGGTTACGTGTGGGCGGACGAGCCGCGCGCGCAGGCGAGTGTGGTGCTGACCGGGACGGACGCGGCGGTGTTGCGGTGTGAGGCGGCAGGGTTGGCGGGGCGGTACTGGGACGCGCGCCGCGCGTTCGGCTTCGGGGTGCGGGCCGGGAGTTTGGCGCAGTGTCTGGGGTGGGTTGCAGAGTTGGACGCTTACCCCGTCGTCCTGAGCGATTCGGGTGACAATCCGACCGGCGGCGGCGTCGGCGATACGACCTTTGTACTGGCGGAAGTTCTCAGGCGAAAGCTCGAGGGGGTGGTCGTCGCCGGACTTGCCGACGCGCCCGCCACTGAAGCCTGCTACGCCGCTGGAGAGGGAGCTGAGCTCGAGCTGAGCGTCGGCGCGACCCTCGACCCCGTAACGAGTCACCCGCTGTCCGTACGCGCCCGCGTCGACTATCTCCATCCTGCTGAGACTTCAAGAGACCGCCAAGCGGTCGTCGACGTCGGGGGCGTCAGGGTGGTGCTCACCGCCGCACGCCGCCCCTACCACTACCCTGCCGATATCGAACGCCTGGGTATCGACCTTTCGGAGACGCGCCTACTGGTCGTCAAATCGGGATATCTGACGGCTGAACTGACCCGCGCCGCGGCTCATACGTTGCTGGCGCTGACGCCCGGAACGGTCTCTCAGAACTTGAGCGGGCTCGAGTACAAACGGCAGGGCGCTAGGTTTCCCTTAGAGCCCAAGCTCGAGTGGAGCGCCACCTTTCGGTAAGGTTGACCTAGAGCTTGGCGGTTACACCAGGGCGTCGATGAAACGGATTCTTTGTAGGCCGGAGATGATTCCGTAACACGATTGGTAACACAGTGGTACACTCAGGTGTACTAACTTGCAGGTGTAAGAATCTTCAGGAGGTTGGCTATGGTATGGCGTAAGGTCAAACTGACGTTTAAGGCTCTTTCGGTTCTGGCGCTGCTGAGTCTCGCGGCGGCCCAGGAAAAAGCGACATTTTTCGGAGGTTATCCCTATCCGGTTCCCCCTGACGGACATTTCAACACCTTTGCAACCAACGCCATCAACTTTTACAGCTTTTATTCGGACCTGCTCGAGCCGCCCTTGGGCGTCTACAAGTGGGCTGAGGGTGAATACGAAGGTCTGCTCGCCGAGTCGTTCGGTTTCGACGACGACAACAATTACACGGTCACGTTAAAAGACGGCGTTACCTGGAGCGACGGAACACCGTTTAGTTCAGCCGACGTGGTGACGACGTTTAACGTCGGTTACTTGCTCAACCGAACGGTGTGGGAGGGTCTGGAGCGCGTCGAGGCCGTAGACGACCGGACGGTCACATTTACGTTCGCCGAACCGTCGTTCGCGGCCGAGCGGCAGATCATGGTCGAGCCGATCCGCGCTAACAGCGTGTACGGCGATTTCGGTGAGCGCGCCGGGGTGCTCGCCAGCGAAGGGGTCGCCTCGGACGACGCCGCCTTCGTCTCACTTTTAGAGGAGTTGACCGAGTTTCGGCCTGAAGTCTACGTCACCTCCGGCCCCTACACCCTGACCCGCAACAACGTCTCCGACGCGCGCGCCCTGCTGACCAAAAACGAGGGCGGCTTCAATTCGGACGTGGTGCGTTTCGACGAAGTGGTGCTCTGGAACGGGGAGACCGAAACCGTGACCCCGCTCGTGACTGCGGGCGAACTCTGGTACGGTACCTACGGCTTTCCACCGGCGACCGAAGCGGCGTTTGTCGCGCAGGGTATCGACATCGTGCGGGGGCCGCTCTACTCGGGTCCGGCCTTGTACTTCAACCATACGGTGACGCCGCTCGATCGTCCTGAAGTGCGCCGCGCGCTCGCGCACGCGATCGACCGCGACGAAAACGGCTTTGTCAGTCTCGGCGATTCAGGTGTCGCCGTCGAGTACATGTCCGGGATGAGCGACCTGGTAGCTGAAAACAACGTCGACGAAGCTGTGCTAGATGAGCTGGATACCTACGACTACGATCCCGAGGCTGCCGCGCAGATGCTCACCGACGTCGGTTTCTCAAAAGGTGACGACGGTGTGTGGATGGACGATACCGGCAAGCGCATGGCCTTTACGCTGGTATTCCCGTCGGATTACGCGGACTGGGCCGCCGCCGCTGAAAACGTCACGCAGGCGCTCACCGACTTCGGTTTCGATATTACCGCGCGCGGTGTGTTGTCGGCGCAGCAGCAGCAAGACGTATACGACGGCAACTTCGAGTTGGCGATCCGTAATTGGGGCGCGGCGAGCCCGCTGCCTTACGTCAGTTATCTGGAGCCGTACGAGCGTTACAACGGTCAGGGTCAGTTCGCCGGTGAAGGTACGGGCGGCGGGATGGGTTTCGACACCAACGTAACCTATTCGGGCGGCGAGGTCGACCTGCTCGAGCTGACGCTGGCGTCTTCACGTGGTCTCGACGAGGCGCAGCAGCGTGAGCAGGCGGGTGAGCTGGCCCGTTCGTTTAATGAACTTCTGCCGACCATTCCGCTCTGGGAGCGTTACGGTAACAACCCGCTAAACCGTAAGTTCGTCGACGCGCCGCCGAGCGACGATCCGGTGTATCAGAACGGGACGGCGATCCCCGACCCCTTTATGACCTACCTGCTGCTTACGGGCGGTATCGGTCCCGCTTCCGAATAAAGAGGCTTTGAGGACACCCTGAGGGTGTCCTCGAGGGTTTATGCAACCACCCACGTCCACTTCGCCGCCCCTCCAGAGCGGGTGGCTCAGGCGGGTGGCCTCGAGCTACGCTGTTCGCACGCTCTTTCAGGCGCTGCTGACGGTCTGGGCCGTCGTCACCTTTACCTTTTTTTTGATTCGGCTGATGCCCGGCAACCCGATTGACGTGTACGTAGGTTTTCTGATGAACCAGTCGAACGTAACCTACCAAGAGGCGCTTCAACAGGCCGCCTCGCAGTTCTCGTTCAATCCCGACGCCAACGTCTTTCAGCAGTACTTGGATTATCTCGGCGACCTTTTGCGTGGTGACCTGGGCCGCTCGATTACCTCGACCGGTACGCAAGTCGTCGACCAGATCGCCCGCTTTTTGCCCTGGACGCTCTTTTGTGTGGGTCTGGGCTTGCTGATCAGCTTCGTGATCGGTATGGGTTTGGGGATGCTTACCGCCTACTACCGCAACTCGGTGCTCGACACGGCGGTGTCGTTTTTTGCGGCGGTTTTGGGCGCGGTTCCCGACTATATCTGGGGTCTGCTTATTCTGGTGATCTTCGGGGTGCAGTTGGGCTGGTTTAATATCGGCGCGCTACGTGGAACCTACGACCCCGACCTGACCCCCGGCTTCACTCCGGCGTTTATCTGGAGCGTCCTGGAGCACGCCTTTTTGCCGGTGCTGGTCTACGTCATCGGAACCCTGGGCAGCTGGACGCTCAATATGCGGAGCAGCACCATCAGCGTACTGGGCGAAGATTACGTCAATGTGGCGCGTGCCCGCGGGTTGTCGCCGGGGCGCGTCGCTACGGCTTACGTCGGGCGTAACGCGGCGCTGCCGCTCTTTACCCTGCTGGCAGTCAACATCGGTTTGGTGCTCGGGGGCAGCGTGATTATCGAAGAACTGTTCGTCTATAAGGGTATCGGCTCGTTTCTCTTTTTTTCAATTTCGCAACGCGACTACACCTCGATGCAGGGGGTTTTTCTGGTGATCGCTATCTCGGTGGTCGTCGCCAACATCTTGGCGGACCTGCTCTATAGCCGTCTCGACCCGCGGGTACGCGTCGAAGGTGAACGCTAGTGTGGTTTTTTCGGGCGCTGCTGCGAACCCGGGCCGGGCTTATTGGGTTTGTCGGGCTGGTTTTTTACGCGCTGCTGGTCGTCGTGGGGCCGCTTTTAGTTCCTTTCGACGGTGAGGTCAAAACCGATCAGGTCAACGCGCCACCGGGCTCGAGGCTTCAGCTCGTCACCCGAGCTGCCGACGCGGAGCAACTGGGTACACTGGCGGCGCTTAGCGGCAAGGTTGTGGGGTACGTCAGGAGTTCGGCAGGGGAGACGCTGGTCGAACCCCTCGAGGACACCTTTGCCGATACCGAACGTTACCGCCGAGGTGCAGGGCTGGAGGACGGTTTGACCGAACTCGCCGACGGCGACATCGACGCGCTGGTACTTTTTTCCGAAGCGTTTAAGGTCAACCCCATCGGCCCGGGCAGCGACTTTCCCGGCTTGGCTATCGCCAACGCCCGCCTGAGCGCGCCGCACCTGCTCGGCACCGATACGCAGGGGCGCGACATCTTCAGCCATATCGTCAACGGGGGCCGCACGCTGATCGTCACGGCGCTGCTGGCGGGCCTGATCTCGACGACCATCGCCGTGCTGCTGGGGTCGGTCGCCGCGCTCGCGGGGGGCGTCGTCGACCGGGTGCTGAGCGCCCTGGCGAACTTTATTCTGGTGCTGCCGCGGTTTCCACTGCTGATCGTGCTGGCGGCGCTTTTTACGCTCGACAATATCGTGCTGCTGGCGACGCTCATCGGACTGCTGGTGTGGCCCGCGCTGATGCGGGCGGTGCGCGCGCAGGTGCTTTCCTTACGCGAACGCGACTACGTGGAGGCGGCGCGCGCGCTCGACCTGGGGGGGCGTCACATCGTCTTTCGGGAAATTCTGCCCAATATGATGAGTTTCGTCGTCATCAACTTGATTCTGGCGGTGACGTTCGCCATGTACGACCAGATCGGCCTGATCTTTCTAGGGATGGCCCCGATCAACGACTATTCGTGGGGGGTGATGCTCTATTTTGGACGTACTCGGGGGGCGCTGTTTAGCCCCGACAGCGCCGCGATGGTGCTCGCGCCGGTGGTAGCGATTGCGCTTTTTCAGGTCAGTATGGTGATGTTCGCGCGGGCGCTCGAAGAGGTGTTCGACCCGCGTTTGAGGACGGCGTGACGGGCAGGGTGATGGGCGGCGTGACGGGGGGCGTGGCCCCCGAAGGCGTTGGCGAGGTGGTGCTCGAGGTTCGTAACCTCTCGGCTGAATACGCGGCTTCGCGCGGCGCGGTGCGGGCCGTCGAGAACGTCTCGTTTACGCTCCACCGCGGCGAAGCCCTGGCGCTGATCGGTGAGTCGGGCAGTGGCAAAACGACGCTGTCGCTGGCGCTGATCCGGATGCTCGTACGTTCGGCAAAGGTCACGCAGGGGTCGGTGCGTTACCTCAAAAACGGCCAAAGCGTGGACGTGCTGGCTCTAAGCGAACGTGAGCTGCGGCGGTTTCGCTGGGCCGAGTGCGCGATGGTGTTTCAGGGCGCGCAAAACGCCTTCAACCCGGTTTTGCGCGTACGCGAGCAGTTTTTGGATACGGCGTACGCCCACGGCAAACGCGACCGGGCGTGGGTTAAAAAAAGAACGCTAGATTTATTTAAGCTCGTCCGGCTCGATCCCGAGCGCGTTTACAACAGCTACCCGCATGAACTCTCCGGCGGCATGAAACAGCGGGCGCTGCTGGCGCTGGGCGTGCTGCTGGGTCCGCAGGTGGTGATTTTAGACGAACCGACGACGGCGCTCGACATTTTGACGCAGCGCGCCATTATCGACGTGCTGAGCGAGATGCGCTCGAGGCTGGGGTTTTCAATTATTTTTATCAGCCACGACCTCGCGCTCGCCGCTGAAATGGCCGACCGCGTAGCGACGATGTACGCCGGTGAGATCGTCGAGGCGGGTACGGTCGACGACCTCTTCTATGAGCCGCTCCATCCCTACACGCTGGGGCTGCTGCGGTCGGTACCGCGCCTTAGCGGGTCGCAAGACCTCGTAAGTATTCCGGGCTCGCCACCCGACCTGATCAGCCCGCCACCAGGGTGCAAGTTTCACCCGCGCTGCCCTTTCGCTACCGGGCGTTGTGAGCAGGACGCGCCGCCTCTGGAAGATTACGGCGGCGGTCACCAGGCGGCGTGCTGGCATACCGAACGAGTCATCGAGGCGCGCGCAGGTTTGTGGGACGCCCCCGCCGTCAGCTCTACTCAGGCGGGAGTTCAGGCTGGTACCCCGTCAGACGTTCGGAGCCCGGGTGAGTCGGAGGCCGGATGAGTAACGTTCCGCTCCTCGAGTTCAGGCGCGTAAGTCGGAGTTTCGGGGGCGCGCGCGCGCCCGTGCCGGTTTTGCGTGACGTCGACTTGTCGGTCAACGCGCTCGAGTTTCTCTGCCTGGTCGGGGAGTCGGGGTGCGGCAAAACGACGACCGGCAAGATTTTGGCGGGGTTGCTCGAGCCTACCGGTGGGCGCGTGCTCTTCGAGGGTCAAGACGTAAGCACCCTTAAGGGCGAGGTCTACCGGCGTTACCGGCGTGCGGTACAGATCATTCATCAAGACCCCTACGCGTCGTTGAACCCGACGCAGAGCGTGCTCGAGATCATGAGTTATCCGCTGCTTCGGCACGGCTTCGCTAAACGCAAGGGCGCGCGTGAACGGGCGTCGGAACTCCTCGAGCTGGTCGGTCTGACGCCCACGCGCGACGTGATCGGCAAGTATCCGCACGAACTCTCCGGCGGGCAGCGGCAGCGCGTCTCGATTGCCCGGGCGCTGACCACGCAACCCAAGGTCATCGTCGCCGACGAAGCCGTGAGCATGGTCGACGTATCGATTCGTATCTCAATTCTCAATACGCTGATGCAGATGCGTGAGACGCTCTCGCTGACAATTGTTTTTATCACCCACGATCTGGCCCTGGCCAAATATTTCGCGCAGACGGGTCGTATTGCGGTGATGTATCTGGGCCGCGTCGTCGAGGTCGGGCCGACCACGGACATCACCGATTCGCCGCAGCATCCGTATACCAAAACGCTCCTGTCCGCTATTCCGGAACCCGATCCGGAGCGGACGCGCGGCAAAGAGACGCTCGCCCTGCGAAGTGAAGACGTGCCGCGCCTGACCGAACTACCCCCAGGCTGCACCTTCGGGCCGCGCTGCCCGTTTTTCGAGCCGGGGCGTTGCGACCAAGAAGAGCCGGAACTGGCGGACGCTCCGGAAACAGGCAGCGCCGCGCAGGTCGCGTGCCTGCCCCTCACCGGAGGCGGTACACTCAGACCTTATGGTGGATAGTCGGCTCGGCGCAGGTACTTATGTTCGGTGACGGTCTCAAGCTTTTTTTGCGCGCCGGGGTGTTTCTGGTGCTGGTATCGCTGCTGCTCCTCTTTCTGGTCCCGCGTGACAGCGCCGAGTTCGTGGTGTCGGCGTTGTCGCTCGTGATCGGGTCGGTGCTGGTCGTGCTGGTGCTCGCTGCTCACGGTTGGGGGCGGCGGTAGCGGGTGGGGCGTCCTCCTCGTCCGGTGTCGCTCCCGCTCTGGACAGCGTATCTGGGATTTGTCGCAGTAGGGTTGTCGAACAACGTCCTGGGCGCGTCGTGGCTCTTGTTAGGGCCGACCTTCGGGCAATCGCTGGGGTCGGTCGGGATGCTGATCGCGGCGCTGATGCTGGGGAGTCTGGCCTCGAGCCTCACCTCGGGTTGGGTGTTGTCGCGGTTGCCGGTCGCCCGTTACTGCGCGCTCGGGAGCGCCGTGGCGTTTGCGGGACTGCTCGGCTACCTGAGTTCGTCGTGGTCTCTGGTCGTCGCCGCAACCTTTATCACTGGCGTCGGCAGTGGAATGCTCACGGCGGGCCTCAACACCTTTGTGGCGACGCACTACCCCGCGAGCCGGATGAACTGGCTTCACGCTTGCTACGGGTTGGGCTCGAGCCTCGGCCCTTTTTTGTTTACACTCTGGGCATTTTCGCTCGAGCTGCCGTGGCGCTGGACGTACGGGGGTATCGCGGCGGTGTACCTGGGCCTCGCCGTGTTGGTCTTTGCGACGCGCCACAACTGGCTCCCGCTGCGTTCGGAAGACGCTTCCAGAGACACTTCCGCAGAGACCGGCGTACCGAGCAATGGACTTCGGCGCACCCTCAGCCTCAGCGTAGTGTGGCTGGCGGGAGGGGTCTTTTTTGTCCATAACGGCACCTCGATGAGCACCGGACAGCTCGGCGGTAGCCTTTTCAACCTCGGTCGGGGTGTTCCGGCGGAGGTAGCGGGCAACGCGGCGGCCCTCTACTGGGCGTGTGTGACGGTGGGTCGGCTGCTCGTCGGCGTCTTCGTCGACCGCGTGGGCAGCGTGCGGCTGCTTCAGCTGTGTATGCCTGTGACGGTTTTGGGCGCGCTGCTATTGTGGTTTGCTCCGACGCCGCTGGCCGGTTTTGTCGCGCTGGCAGTAATGGGTCTGACGCTCGCGCCGGTCTACCCGACGATGATCTCCCGGACGCCGCAACTCGTCGGCGCGGGCCTCAGCGCCTACGCTATCGGCGTACAGACGGCGGCGGCGTCGCTCGGGTCGGCGGCGCTGCCAGGGGTGCTGAGCGCCGCTGCGGATCGGGGCGGCGCTCAGCTGATCGCGCCGGGTCTCCTGATCTTCGCGGGTGTTCAATTTGTCGTCCACGAGGCGCTCGTTCGGCGCGGAAGACGAGCGTCGGATACCCGGACTGCGGAGGCTTAGATGATCGGCGTCGTCGGATGTGGCAGCATCAGTCCGCTCTACTTGCGTGCTTCGGAGCATTTTCCCAGCCTCGAGTTCACTGCGTGTAGCGACCTCGATATGAACCTGGCGCGGGCGAGAGCCGCCGAATTCGGACTCGAGGCGCTCCCGGTCGCCAAACTGTTGGTGCGGCCAGAAATAGAGATTATCGTCAACCTGACCGTGCCGCAGGCGCACGCGGAGGTGGCGAGAGCCGCGCTCGAGGCGGGCAAGCACGTCTACAACGAAAAACCGCTGGCAACGTCTTTGACGGACGCGCGCGCGCTGCTCGAGCTGGCCCAAAAGAGAGACCTACGCGTTGCCTGCGCTCCCTCGACCTTTTTGGGCGCGGCGGTGCAGACGTGCCGCAAAACGATCGATGAAGGTGCCATCGGTCAGCCCGTCGCGTTTCACGCGGCGATGCTCAGCCGCGGGATGGAGGCGTGGCATCCGAACCCGGCGTTTTTCTATGGGCCGGGTGCGGGGCCGCTGTTCGACATCGGGCCGTACTATCTGGCGGCGCTCGTGGTGCTTTTGGGGCCGGTAACGCGGGTTGCCGGAATGAGCCGGATCAGCTTCCCGGAACGCACCATCACATCCGAGCCGCTTGCCGGGACAACGTTTGAGGTCACGACGCCGACGCATATCGTCAGCACCCTCGAGTTCGAGAGCGGCGTCATCGGCACCCTCACGACCTCGTTCGATGTGTGGGCCTCGGAGCAGCCGAAGTTCGAGGTCTACGGTTCGGAAGGTACCCTGAGTCTGGCTGCGCCCAACGCGATGGACGGGCCGGTGCGGGTTTGTCGGGCAGGAGAAAAAGTATGGCACGAGCAGCCGCTCGTCCACCGTTTCGATACCCTCGAGTCCGGTTGGGGTCTGGCCCTAGCTGATTTAGTTTCGGCGATAGTGCAGGGGAGAGCGCACCGGGCGGATGGGCAGTTTGCGCTGCACGTGCTCGAGGTTATGCAGGCGTGCCTTACCGCATCTGAGACTGGGCAGACGGTGACACTCGAGAGCCGTTGTGAGAGACCGGAGCCGCTCCGGGACGTTTCTTTCTGACACAGTGCCTTTAAGTCTATAATGACGTCATTTACAACGTAAAACGTCGAGGAACTTGGCGGCTGACCCTAAGACTGAGTAGAGCACGCGTTTTAGGCGAAAGCGAGCGTGAGGTTTTGAGACGTCAGGTCGAGGCGCATAGTGACTGGAACCTCGAGAGGCGTGCTGAAGCGTTGGCAAGAGAGACCGGGATCACGCTCAAGAAGTCGGCGCTAGGAAGTTACCTCAAACGCCTGGGCATTACCCACAAGTTGAGTCCAAAGGCCCCCGGACTTATCCTCAAAAAAGCTTTATCTCCACTGAACGAGATGAGCTAAAACGTCAGGTCTTCTGCCAAGAGGCTGCCCAAAAAGACGTTGCCAAGCTTGTGTTTATAGATGAAGCTAAGTGCTCATGTCGGGCAGAGCCGTGAGTATGGCTGGGCTTCAAGTAAAGAGCGGCTCATCGACAGCAGACCCAAAGGCAAGAAAGAACGAGTAAGTCTGATCGCCGCCATCACCCTCGATAGTCATATGGCTGAGCAAGCTCTGATCATCCCTGACACCGTCAACAAAAACGCCTTTTTGTGTTTTCTCGAAACCACCCTGCTCTCAATCCTTACCAGGGGTAGCGTTCTAGTTATGGATAACTGAAGCGCGGAGCACCCCGAAGGGACTGTGCATCATGGCGATGATGTCAGAGACCTTGTTGAAACCTGCGGTTGCGAGCTCTTGTACCTGCCGACCCACTCACCTGACCTCGTCTTGGGCAAAACGGCACATCACAAGGGTGCGAAGTTCCAGCCTCCCGGGCCTGTCCGCTGCAAAGGCGTCAGGTGGAAACGCCCCCGGGCAATGAGCGAAGCGACCTCAGGCCGGGGTAGCTTGGGACCGTCTTACGGCTTCAAGCTCCACGCCGTCACCGACCAACAAGGACCGATCTGCCGCTTCGCTGTCGCCCCAGCTCACGAGCATGACGTTACCGTCGCGCGTCTGCTCCTGGCTGATACCCCTGTTCTAGTCATCGGTGACAAAGGTTACCTGGGCTCGAGCGTCTATGCTCAGCCCAAAGACAACGCCCGCCATCCTAAAGTTTGGACCTCGGCCTTGGCTTGGTTGCCTAAGTCCATCGAGTCGGTCTTCTCGTCGTTGTTGCGTTCCAGACACATCTTGGCGGGTCAGCTCAACTCCTTCTCGTCAATTCGGGCAAGCGTTTGTCGCAAGATCGCGGCGCATAACCTCGCTTGGTTCTTGACCCACTAAGCTGCTGACCCTCTAGCACTCGAGGTTTACAGTGGCTTCCAAACCCATCGGCTTTAGACGGTGCGTTGTTTGGTTGTTCAGGTCTGACGAGATGTACCTGACCCGTCTCTATCTCCACTGCTATAGCCTCGAACGCGCTGACATTTTTAGTTGAACCACTTTTTCCTCTCTGCTTACTTCTACTTGTCCGCGGCAGCCTCGCTGGTACGTCCCAGCACCGGCAGCATCACCGTAAAGACCGTTCCCTCTCCCACCTTCGACTCGACCGCTACGGTACCTTCGTGCTGTTCGACGATCCACTTGACGATAGCGAGACCCAATCCCGAGCCGTTGCCACGGGTGCTGCGCGCGCCGTCGACCCGGTAAAACCGCTCGAACAGGTTCGGCAGCGCCGCTTCGGGGATACCGGGGCCGTTGTCCAGCACCTCGAGCCTCGCCCATTCGCCTTCGCGGAGCAGCGACACGCTGACGACGCTCGAGCCTGCGTTGAGCGCATTTTGCACCAGATTTTGCACGACCTGTTTAAGCCGCGCGGCGTCGCCGGAAACCTCCAGCAGCGGTTGTGGTGACGAAGCGGTCAAATCGGCGTTCGTTGCGAGCGGCGCGAGTTCGCGTTCGACCCCCTCGACAATTTCGACCAGGTTCATCGGTTCCCGTTTGACCGTGAGACCGGCGTCGGCGCGGGCTAACTCCAAAAGGTCGTTGACGAGCTTGCTCATCCGCTGCGCCTCGCTCCGAATGATGGTGAGCGGTTCGACCTGGTCGGGGCTCGGATCGGTGCGGCGCAACAAGTAGCTCGCGTGTCCGGAAATCGCTGTAACCGGCGTCCGCAGTTCGTGAGACGCGTCGGCGGTAAAACGGCGCTGCGTCTCGAACGTGTCTTGAAGCCGCGCCAGCATCCGGTTGAGCGTCCGCGACAATTCGCCGACCTCGTCGCGGCTCCTCGAGACCGGAACGCGCTGCGACAGGTCTTGCGAGCTGATCCCCGAAGCGGCCCGGGTCATCCGTTTAAGCGGCGCGAGCGCCCGCTGCGCGAGCCACCACACCCCCAGCGGAAACACCACCAGCGCGACCAAAATCGTCTGCATCAGGTTCGTCCGCAGCTGCGTCAGGGTGTCCCGGCGAACCGGCATGGCGATCATCACAAGCATCGGCACATCGCCACCCGCTGCAAACTGAAACACGGCTCGCTGCGCCCGCACCACCCAGACGATATTGTCGGCGTCGGTTACGTTGACCGTAAGCTCTTCGGTTGCCTGGAGACTGCGATAGTTCGCCTCACCGACAAGCTGAACGACTCTGGTATCGCCCGCCGAGATAACCACCGTGGGCGAGCGCGGTACCCGCTCAAACGCTGCAAACAAGGTCGGTGGGTCTGCTCGCAGGTCGGTGTAGATGCTGACGTAAAGAAGGGCGTCACTCGGCAAACCCTGCACCCAGTTACTTCGGCTCGCTGGCTCCATCGACGGATTTTGCTCGATGGCGGCGAGAGCGTCTCTATAAGCCTGAGACGCCTGCGCCTCGACCGCCCCGATCAGCGAGCGCCGCGTCAGGCTGTAGACGAGCACACCGACTAAAATCAGCACCAGCACCATAAACCCGGCAAAAAACAGCGTCAGCCGCAGCTGTAACGAGATTCCGGCAGCGACGCCGGTCTGGGCGGGCGCGCTCACAGGGTTTGGCTCGAGCTTCTCTTCATAGGGCTACCTATACGGACGCTTCTTCGGACGGTTCTAGTACGTAGTTCTCGCAACACTTCAGTTTCTCCAGCTGTTTCCGGCGCTGCCGTGTTCGTTTGGCGGACGAAGCCACCCTACCGCCCGACCCGGTGAGAGGCGTGACGGCGCGGTGATAGACGCGCCCTGTAAACAGGGTGCGAGAAACAGCCTGCTTACTGCTAAAAGGCCCCGCGCCTACTCTTCGCGCAGCACGTAACCGACGCCGCGAACGGTGTGAATCAGGCGGCGCTCGCCCTCGTGCTCGAGCTTGCGCCGCAGATAGCCCACATATACATCGACGACGTTGCTGCCGCCGGTATATTCGGGCCACACCTTCTCTTCGATCTCAAAACGGTTGAAGACCTTGCCGGGACTCCGGGCAAAAAGTTCTAACAGCTCAAACTCTTTGGCCGAGAGTTCGATGCGGCGTCCGTCGCGGAAAACCTCGCGCCCGTCCAGGTTCATCACCAGGTCGGCGACCCGCACCTCGCCGGTTACAGCCGGGTTGACGCGGCGCAGATGGGCGCGCACCCGCGCCAGCAACTCTTCGATAGAAAAAGGTTTGACCAGGTAGTCGTCCGCGCCCGAATCGAGCCCCTGCACCTTGTCTTCGACGCTGTCTTTAGCCGTCAAGATGATAATCGGCGTGTTCGAGGTTTTGCGGATACGACGCGCCACCTCGATACCGTCTAAAACCGGCAACATCAGGTCGAGAACTACTAAATCGGGGTTGAGTTCACGAAACTTCGACAAGCCGGTAACGCCGTCGTAAGTCACGACCGTTTCGTACGATTCGGCTTGCAACTCCAGGTCGATAAACTTGGCGATCTCTTTTTCGTCTTCGACAACGAGTACGAGGGGTTTTCTGTCCATGCCGCGATTATGAGACGCCGCGAGATGAGAGACTTAATGAGAAGGTGAGAACGACCCGACGGTTTTTCTCATTTTGCCCACATGCTTACGGGAGCAGCACCGTCTCCTGAACGATAATCTCATCTTTCAGGATACGTTCGGCCCACGCTTTTGCGCCGAACAACGAGTGGTCACGGAAGTTGCCGCACCGCTCCTCACTGCATCCGGGAATCTCGCCTTCGTGGGTCCGAACCGCGTCTAGGGCGCGCGTCAGCGCCTCAGCGACCCCGGTTTGGTCCGGTTCACCGAACACCGTCAGGTAAAACCCGGTGCGGCATCCCATCGGACTGGCGTCGATCAGCTCGCCGAGCGAGGCGCGCAGATAACCCGCCAAAAGGTGTTCGATAGTGTGAAGCGCAGCGGTCGGCACCTCGGCCTGGTTGGGTTGAACGAGGCGCAGGTCGAACTTGCTGACCACGTCACCTTTAGGGCCGGTGTAAGACCCGGCGAGGCGGACGTAGGGCGCGCGCACCCGGGTATGGTCGAGGTCGAACGACGCGACCGTTTTTGCAGTGAGGGGGTTCATGGGTACAGCCTACCGCAAAGGCTGCCGTGGGCATCTCGAAGGTCGGAAGCACCGTGGAGCAATGAGTGCCGAGTTCTGAGTGCCGAGCAATTAGTGCCGAGTAAAAGCGTCAAGCCTCATCTCTCATTGCCCATTGCTCACCCCTCGTAACTCGAGGTCTTGCAATTCCTTTGCGTACGGCTTTTCACACGGACTATGCGGGGCCAACTGTAACCCCGGCGATTGCAGGGGCTGCTACATATACTCAGGCGCGCGCTGAGTAGCGTTAAACGATAGGGAAAGGGGGCAGGTGTGGCTGAAGACGGAGTTGAAAACAGGCTGAACGGCGGCCCGATGAGCGTCGTTACCGACAGCAGCGGCGAGCGGCTGGAGGCGGCAGTCCGCGATTTGGAAGACGGCTACGAGGTGCGACTGGGGGACAACCGGACGTTGCGGGTACCGCTAGGGTTACTCGAGGCGACGGCTGAGGGTGAATACCGGTTGCACGAATCGTTCGCGGCCCTTAGCTCGGCTGAGTACAGCGCCGATACCTACGGCGTGACGGGCGAGACCAGGGGAACCGTGTCAGACGACGCGGCCTACACTGCCGGGGATTTTAGAGTCACCGAGCGGAGCACAGAAGAACTCGAGTCGGCGGTCGTGCCGGTCGTCGCCGAAAGGCTGAACGTCAGCAAGCGCCAGCTCGAGCGTGGGCGCGTCGTCGTTCACAAACGGGTCGTCTCGCAGCAGACGACGGTAGACGAACCGCTCATGGACGAGCAGATCGAGATCAACCGGATTCCCGTCAACAAGATCGTCGAGGCCGCCGAACCCGAACGTACCGAGGGTGACACCCTGATCATTCCACTTTACGAAGAGGTGCTGGTGGTCGAAAAACGTCTGGTACTGGTCGAAGAGCTGCACATCATCAAGCGTGTGCGCGAGCACCGCGACCCGCAACAAATCACGTTGCGCCGCGAAGAGGTCGATATCGAGCGGCAGAGCGGCGACGATAGCCTGGTGTAACGGGTATGTTATGATCTCGAGGTAAATCAGTAGCAGCGCAACACGCAGGACACTTCAGCTTGGGGAGGCAAACATGGCAAACAATGTAATCGGGCTTTTCGACAATGAGAACGTCGCGCAGAGCGTCGTCGACGACCTTATCAGCAGCGGTTTCGACCGCGGCACCATCAACCGTTACGAAGGTGACAACGACGGTCTGGAAAATGAACTCGAGCGCGAGGGTATCCCTAGCGACGAGGCCAACTACTACGTCGAGGGTCTTGCAGGCGGCGGCGCGCTGGTTTCGGTTCGCGCCGAAGAAGCCGACACGAACCGCGCCGTCGAGATCATGAACCGCTACGCCAACACCGGCGACGCGGATATGGACTCGAGCATGGACGCCGACGTCGATTACGTCGCAGGCCGCGACACCGTACCCGATACCGACCTGAACACCTTAGACACCGACGCGAGCACCGCGGACTTTGACACCGTACGCCCGCAGACGACCGAAGTCACGGAGAGCATGGGCGCAACTACCCGCGGCACCGAAGACGAAGCGCGCCTAGACGTGGTCGAAGAGCGCCTCCGCATCGGCAAACGCGAGGTTGACCGGGGCGGGGTGCGGGTACGCCGCGTCGTCTCCGAAACGCCGGTCGAGGAGCAGGTTACCCTCCGCGACGAAACCATCGAAGTCGACCGCCGCGTCGTTGACCGCGCAGTAGACGGTAACGACGCCGACTTGTTCTCTGAAAAGACCTACGAGTTCAGCGAAACCGATGAAGAGGCCGTGATCGCTAAAGAGGCGCGCGTGGTCGAAGAGGTCGTCATCGACAAATCCGTCGAGGAGCGCACCGAAACCGTCCGCGACACCGTACGCCGCACCGACGTCGAGGTCGAGCAGCTCAGTGGGGGCAGCAGCGCCAGCTACGATTCCGATCCGAACTACGCCTACGTGCAGAGCATGTCGAGCGACGCCCGCTACACGGGCCGCGAGTGGAACGACGTCGAAGCCGACGTAAGAACCGATTGGGAATCGAAAAACGAGGGTAGTGTCTGGGACGACGTTAAAGACAGCATCGGCAACGCCTGGGGGCGTAACCGCCGCTAACGCAAGCTGAATTTGAAAAGACGTGAGGTAAAACCTCACGTCTTTTTGTTGGTGTTGGCCTCGTTTATAGGGACTGGTGACGCGGACGCTACCGAAGCTGAGCAGAGATTCGGGAAGGTCTTACCACTTACGCCTCCGAAAACTCATCGTTACGCCCGCAGAACCCCTCTTATACTTTTCCCAGATGTTACATTGACCGCACAGCTGCCCCGAATCTTGGGTTAGGGAACGAGTTAAGCAGATAAAGGGCATGTGAGGAGGTAGATGTGAGACGTGTAGGTATCGTCGGCGCAGGACTTATCGGAAGCTGGCACGCGGCGCGGTGGCAACAGTTACCCGTCCAGCTGGTCGGTTTTTACGACCACACCCCCGAGCACGCCCAACGCGCCGCCCGAACATTCGGCGGCGAGGCGTTCGGGACGCTCGAGGCGCTTTTGGCAGCGGTCGATTTAGTGGACATCTGCACCCCCACCTTCGCCCACAAAGAAGCGGTGCTGGCTGCTGCCTCCAACCCAATCCTCGAGGCGATCATCTGCGAAAAACCCATCGCGCGGCGTCTGCGCGACGCCGAAACGATGATCGAAGCGTGTGAAGCGGCGAATGTCCCGCTCTTTATCGCCCACGTGGTGCGGTTTTTTCCGCAGTACGCGCGGGCCAAGGCGCTTCAAGACGCGGGCGACCTCGGGCGGCCCGGCGTGCTCCGGACGGTGCGGGCCGGAAGCTTTCCGAGACCCGACCCGGATACCTGGTACAGCAGCTTCACTAAGGGTGGCGGCGTGGTCATGGACCTGTCGATTCACGACCTCGACTTCGCGCGCTGGCTTTTCGGCGAGGTCGAACGGGTTTTTGCCCGTGGCCTCACCTTCGCAGGCGAAAGCAGACGCGATCACGCACTCATCACCCTGCGGTTCAAAAACGGCGCGATAGGCCACATCGAAGGAAGCTGGGCGTCACCACCCGGACAGTTTCGGACGGCGCTCGAGGTCGCGGGCGAAGGGACGCTGCTCGAGTGGGACTCGGGCGACCCTTCCCCCTTTCTGCTCAGCGTCGACGCTGCCAAGACCGGCGATGAAAAGGTTCCCGGTAGCGACAATCCGCTCGTGGCGACCGACGACCCGTACTACCTCGAGCTGAAACATGTGCTGGATTGTCTGGACGCCAAAAAGCCCTTTCTGGTCTCGCCTCGCGACGGCCTAATGGCCCTCAAACTCTCTCTCGCTGTGATCGAGTCGATTAAAACAGGTCAGCCCGTGACGGTCGACACCTTTGCCGAGACGGACGCTGAAACCGACACTGAGATTGACGTTGAGACCGACTCGGAGGTTCGCTCATGACGACCCCCACACCGGGCCGCCCCAAAGTCGGCGTCATCAGCTTCGCCCACATGCACGCGCAGAGCTACGCGGGTGCGCTGCAAACGCTCGGCGTCGGCGTAGCCGGTATACACGACGACGACGCGGCGCGCGGGCAGGAGCAGGCGAGGCGTTTCGGCACGCACTTTTTCGCCGACCTGGACGCGCTGCTCGCTGAAAGTCTGGACGGCGTGATCGTCTGTTCAGAAAATGCCCGGCACCACCGGCACGTTACGGCGGCGGCCCGAAAGGTGCCGCATATCCTCTGCGAAAAGCCGATTTCGACGAACCTGGACGACGCGCGCGCGATGATCTCGGCGTGCGAAGAGGCCGGGAGTAAATTGCAGATCGCTTTCCCGGTGCGTTTCGCGCCGCCGGTTCAGAAACTCAAAAGCTTGCTCGAGGCGGGTACGCTCGGGCGGCCCATCAGCGCCACCTGTACGAACCACGGGCAGATGCCGGGGGGCTGGTTTATCGACCCCGAACAGGCGGGGGGCGGCGCGGTCATCGACCACACCGTTCACGTCGTCGACGTGTTGCGCTGGATTTTCGGGGCAGAAGTGACGGAAGTCTACGCCGAGGTCGGTCACGGCCTGCTTCACGATACCGAGATAGACGACGCCGGGATGCTCTCATTCAAGCTGGATAACGGCGTGTACGGCACACTCGATACAAGTTGGTCGCGGCCTGAAAACTACGCCTCTTGGGGCGACGTAAAGCTCGAGGTTCTAGGTGATCGCGGTTTGGTGCAGGTCGACGCGTTCGAGCAAAACCTGACGCTCACATCCGCACCAGCTCACAAAACCGCTGCGGTCGGGTGGGGCAGCGACGCCGACCTGGGGCTGATTCGGGACTTTCTAGAGATGATTCAAAGCGGACGAGAGCCTTCGATTAGCGGTGAGGACGGACTGAGGGCGCTCGAGGTGGCGCTGGCAGCGTACCGCTCGGCGGAAACGAACGAACCCGTCAAGCTTTAAGCTTGTGGCGAGTGGCTTGTAGAACGGCTTTCACCGTAAGCTTTGAAAGGAATGACTATGACCACCCTTCGCCTCGGCGTCTCATCTTACTCGTACTGGCACTTCACCCCGGAAAAGGTTCTGCTCTCAGTCATCATCGATAAAGCTGCCGACTCCGGCGTAATGGGGCTCGAGATTCTCGAGCAGCAGTTGGAGAGCGAAGACAACGGCTACTTGCAAGGCGTCAAACGTCAGGCGTTCAGGCGCGGTTTGGCGCTCTACAACATCGGCACTTCACAAAACTTCATCGCCAAGGACGCCGAGACGCGCCGGGAGCAAGTGCAGCACACCCTGCGCTGCATCGACCTGGCGCACGCACTCGGCGTACCGTCTATCCGCGTCAACGCCGGAACCTGGCAACGTCCGGGCGGGCCGGGTCTGGTCGAGAGCCGGGGCTGGACGCAGCCGTGGGAGGGCTTCAGCGAAGACGACGGTTTTGCCTGGGCCATAGAAGGCTTAGGGGCGTGCGTCGCGCACGCCGAAGAACGCGGCGTGATGCTGCTGCTCGAGAACCACTGGGGCTTAACGACGACCGCCGAGGGAATGCTGCGCGTTCTGGAGGGCGTCGATTCGCCGTGGCTCCGCGCCATCCTCGATATGGGCAACTTTTACTACGACGGCGACATGTACACCGCGATGGAGCGAATCGCGCCCTACGTCGACCTCGCCCACGCCAAGACGTATCCGGGTGGTGGTTTGGTCTTTACCATAGACATCGACTACGCCCGCGTCTTTCGTATTCTCAAAAACGCCGGGTTTCAGGGGTATGTGTCGATTGAGATGGAAGGTAAAGAGCACGCGGAGACGGCGGTACCGAAGGGGGTTGAGGTGTTGCGGGAAGCGTGGGAAGGTTCTTAACAGTAGGCAAGATGGTAGTGGCTCCGTCCGAACTGATAAGTTAGAGAATGTTTACTACGGTTGTGAAGATTCGTCCGGAAAACCCTACCGTTCTCCAAGTCCGACTAGACACGTCTCATTCGTTTGCGCCTACCCTTGGTTCGCTACGACCTCGAGCGACAAGTTGTCTTCGTAACTATTACCGCTCAGGGAACAGGCGTGCCGCGCGCGGCCTCGAGCAAGCTGTACCACTCCACACGGTCGAGCGTCACGTCGTCGGCTTTGACCGAGTCGGCGATGCGTTCGGCTTTGTGCGTCCCTAAAATCGGCTGAATCCCGGCCGGATGGCGGAGCAGCCAACCGAGCGCGATAGCCTCTTTCGTCGTGCCTTTTTGTTCGGCCATCTCCGCAATAAGTTTCGCTACCGCCCGAACATTTTCGGGAGCGTCGTCTGCGGGCGCGAACAGCTGCCCACCGGCGACCGGCGACCACGCCTGCACGGTGATGTCGTTTATACGGCAGTACTCCAGAACGCTCTGCGTATTGGCGAAAGACGCTGCGGGTTGGTTGACCAAGACACCGTTACTGATCATGTATGAGTGCAGCAAACTCAGCTCGAGCTGATTGACCACTAACGGAAAGTCGATATATTTCTTGAGCAGTTCGATCTGCATGGGGCTGTGGTTACTGACGCCGAAGTGCCGCACCATCCCGTTTTTGTGCAGGTGTTCGGCGGCGCGCGCGACCTCTTCAGGTTCGACGAGCGCGTCCGGACGGTGAAACGCGAGCAGGTCTACGTAGTCGGTGCCGAGACGCTTCAAGCTGCCCTCGACCACACCGACGAGGTGATCGAACGAATAGTCGTAACGCCCCGGTTGTCCGTAGTCCGGGTTTGCCCCGACGATAATGCCCGCTTTTTCCTGCAACACCAGCTTTTCCCGCAGACTGGGGTTTTGTTTGAGCGCGTAACCGATAACCTCGTCGGATTTGCCCATCGTATAGATGTCGGCCAGGTCGATGTGGTTGATGCCGTGTTCATACGCCGCCGTGAGCAGCGTGTTGGCGCGGTCTTTAATCTCTTGTGTGGGCGGGGTTTTGTCCCAGTCGCCGCCGATATGCCAAGTACCGAAAGCGATACGGCTGACCTCGAGGTCGGTATTTGCAAGCTTGTAGGTCTTCATAGTCCTCTTTTCTATAGCTAGTTTTGTGTAGAGGGTAGAGCCGACCGGAAGTATAACGCCGGTACGCACCGACTTTTGCGCTTCAGGATAAGAAGCACCGGTAAACAGGCAAAAAAAAGCGCGCCGTTAGCGCGTTTGATTTCTATAGTTTACACCTGTATACGGTATTCGTCAAGGTCATGCGCCTGAGACCCGGACGAAGGTGTGTAAGACGCTTTTAGAGTTCGGCAAAAGCTACCAGCTAATACGATAAAACGGTTTGCGTCCCGGACTGTTTTGAGAACAATTGCACCGGACAGGGTAAACCACGCGTCGTTCGGGTTTCGACACGCGCTGGGAAATCGAACCCATGGTACGTCCAACGCTCACGCTTACACGTATGCAAAATACATCACGAAATATGTTCGTCTATCTATAGCAACCCTACTGCTCGCCTCCCCTTAGCTTCGGACGCCAGTCTCAATTCAAGACGGCGCTATGCGCTAAACTGGATTCACAGTCACCAGGAGGTTTTATGCTGAGTCTCGCGTCGTTAGTTTCTGAACACGCCCGCGTCTCCCCGGAGCGCACCGCCATGCGTCTGGGTGAGACGACCTACTCTTACGGTCAGTTGGAGGGGATGGCGAGCGCCGTCGCCCGCTACTTGGTCGCGCAGGGTTTGGAGGTCGGAGACAAGGTGGCCCTCAGCTGCCCCAACCTGCCCTTTTTCCCGGCGGTGTACTACGGCGTGCTGCGCGCCGGGATGGTTGTCGTCCCGCTCAACGTGCTCTTAAAACCCGCTGAAATCAACTATCACCTGAAAGATTCGAACGCCAAAGCCTATTTCGTCTTCGAGGGTAGTGCCGAGCTGCCGCTCGCGCAAGCGGGGGCCGCAGCCTTTGCCGACGCGCCCGCCTGCGAGCATCTAGTCGTAATGACCGCCGATCTGGGCGCGCCGAGCCCGGTCGAGGGGGCCGTCACCTTTGCTCAGGTGATGCAGCACGCTGGAACGTTCGAGCTGGTGCCGCGTGAGGCTGAAGATACGGCGGTGATCCTCTACACCTCCGGGACGACCGGCAAACCCAAAGGCGCGGAGCTGACGCAGCTCAATATGGTGATGAACGCCGTCGTCAGCTCTAAACTCGTTCACGTTGCGGGCCTCGAGCCCAAAAATCAGGTGTCGTTGACGGCGCTGCCGCTGTTTCACGTCTTCGGTCAGACCTGCGTGATGAACACCATGTTTTACCTGGGCGCGCAGATGGTGCTGCTGCCGCGGTTTACCCCCGAGGACGCGCTAAAACTCATCAGAGCGCGTCAGGTAACGACCTTTGCGGGGGTTCCGACGATGTACTGGGGACTGATAAACGGAGCCAAGGCGCTCCCGCCGGAGGACTTGGCAGCGATCAAAACGCACCTCAAGGCGTGTCTCAGCGGGGGTTCGGCGATGCCGGTAGATATCTTGCGGCGATTTGAAGAGGTCTTCGAGGTGGGCGTTCTAGAGGGCTACGGACTGTCTGAAACGAGTCCGCTCGCGTGCTTTAACCACCAAGACCGCGAGCGCAAGGTCGGTACGGTCGGTCAGGCGGTGTCGGGCGTCGAGCTTAAAATCGTCGGTGACGATGACGAGGAGGTCGCTACCGGCGAGTCCGGCGAGATCGTCGTGCGTGGTCACAACGTGATGAAGGGTTACTACGGGCGTCCGGAGGCGACCGCCGAGACGCTGCGGGGCGGCTGGTTTCACACCGGCGACATAGGGACGATGGACAAAGAGCGTTACGTGACGGTCGTCGACCGGCTTAAAGACATGATTATCCGGGGAGGTTTCAACGTCTATCCGCGCGAGGTCGAAGAGGTGCTGATGACGCACCCCGAAGTGTCTTTAGCAGCGGTTGTAGGCGTGCCGAACGAAGAGTATGGCGAGGAGATTAAGGCGTTCGTGGTGCTCGAGGGGGACTCGAGCCTCACCTCCGAGAGCCTGCGCGAATGGAGCAAAGAGCAACTCGCGTCGTACAAATACCCGCGTCAACTCGAGGTCGTCGAAGCGTTGCCGATGAACGCCACCGGCAAGATTTTGCGTCGTGAACTGCGGGACGCGGAGCAGGTGAGTGCTTAGGGCAGGCTGAACTAATAGCTGAGGCCGTAAGGTTTTTATGCGGAGTCGAGGCGCTGGCGGCTGTCCACCAGCGCCTCAGAAGCTACAGAAATCTAAAGACGACCGGGCAGTTGATAATGATGCCGCTCGAGCCGAACGGTTCGCCCTCGGGAGAGGTGATAAAGCCCCCTTGGGCCATCCCCAGATACTGAAACTCGTCGATCATCCGTGAGCGGTAGCCGTTGTCGATCGCTTCTTGGGTCCACATACCGAGGTTCATATCCCATAGCGGGCTGTAGTCGAGCGCGATGGTCGGGACGCCGCCGAACAGATTTAGCGGGCCGTTACCCTCTTCAAGTAGCAAGCTATTGAGCCCCTGACGCTGAGGGTTGTCCGCGCCGGTCGGACCGTTGACGGTAACGAAAAGGCGTTCGACGGCGCTAAAGGCCCCGTCGTCGAAACCGACCCGGATGTTGGCTAAGGCGGGGGCGTAAGTCGACTCCTCTAAAACCGCCGCCACCGGGTCCGAAGCGTCGAAACTCACGTACATGATGGGCCGCGCGAACGAAAAGCCGGGAACCAACTGCAAGGTGACGGTCATGTCGGCGGGGCAGATTGAGAGAACCTTGTCGTGAATCAGGCTGTAGTCGGGGTTGCCGTCACAGAAGTTGATCTCCTCGGCCTCGACACCGTAGGCGAGGACGGGCGCGTTATAGATGTGGTTGCCCGCGTTTTGGATACGCACGAGCGGGCTGTACGCCTCGTCACCGACCGAACCCGGCTCGGCGACCGAGGGGGGGAAGGGCGCTTCCGCTGGTCCGGGCAAGAGCACGCGTTCCGGGGAAAAATCTACGGTGCCGCTCTCAAAGGTCAGGCTGAGGTCGTTGCCCAGCGTGGCAACGCGGGTAGCGCCCGGCACGTCGGCGTAGGTCAGTTTGCCTGAGTGGTTGAGTCCGAGCGCGTCGGCGTTGGCCTTATCGGTGGTGTCGGTGAGGATGTACCAGACCGGCGCGCCGTCTTTCATCTGACCGCGGTATAGGGGCAGGGTCATGGTTCCGGCCTCGAGGTCGAGCGTGGCTGCCCGGAGCAGCTGCGTTTCACCGACGAGCGCCCGGTCGCGCGGGTCGAGCAGGGCTCCTGAGGGCGTCGGGCCGAAATAGGTCAGCGGGATGTCGGTACCGATAGAGGGCGGTGCGGGCGCGGCGTCTTGGGCCAGCGCGGGAGCGCCGAAGCCTAGAGCGAGCAGCGCACCGAGGGCGAAACCATGGGTTGTTTTCATAAACGTCTCCTTGGGGCCGTCAGTCGGGGAACGTGACGGAATATGTAAGGTGAACGGCTGCACTTCAGAGTTCTTTTCGCCAGCGCGCCTACCGGGGCGAGTCGGTTTTCTGAAACGTTGCCACGTCACCTTCACCCAGACGATAGCGGCGAGAAGTCACAATTTCTTCGCAAAAAAGTCACGAATGTATCACACGCAGCTTTCGTCCCTACAAGCTCTGGAGTCTCAGGCCGTCGGCAAGCTAAAACTAAAGGTCGTACCGACGCCGACCTGACTGCTGACCTCGAGCCGGGTGTTGTGAAGTCCCAGCATCCGCTGGCTGATGGTCAGCCCGAGCCCCGCGCCCTCGCCCCGGTAGCCACGCGCCCGGTAAAACCGCTCGAAGACGTGCGGTAGTTCGGCCTCCGGGATACCGGAACCGGTGTCGTTCACCGCAGCGACGACGCCCTGAACCGAAGGCGTAAGCGACACGCACACGACGCCTCCGGGCGGGGTATGGCGCAGCGCGTTGTCGAGAAGGTTGCCGAGTACCCGCTCGAGAAAACTCACGTCCGCGTAGACGGAGGGGCGTACGCTCACGTCGGCGACCAGCGTGACGCCCGCCTTTTCCGCAGCTAAAGCGAATTTTTGCACCACGTCTTGTACGAGTTCGGCCAAAGGGAAACGTTCTTTGTGTAAAGGCGCGGCGTTCGCCTCTAATTTAGCCAGGTCGAACAGCTCGCCGACCAGCGTGCTCAGCTGCGCGCTGTGTTTGGTAGCGACGTCTAAGTAGCGGCGTTTGTCGTCTTCACTTAGGGTTCCTAACTGGAGCGTTTCCAGATAACCTTGTAACGCCGTTAGCGGCGTCCGCAGATCGTGCGAGACGTTCTCGACGAGCTCGCGGCGGAGGCGGTCGCTTTCTCTCAAGCTGCCCACCTGCTCGGCGATCCGCGCCGCCATAGTGTAAAAAATCCGGTCGAGGTCGCCTACCTCGTCGCCCGCGCGGGTGGAGACGGGTCTAAGGGCGACGCCCCCGAAGTCTCTACGTTCAAAGTCCATCATCAGCGCCGCCAGACGTTTAAGGCGGCGCGTCAGCAAGGTAAAGATCGAGATACCCGCCAAAAAGACCAGGGTGAGCCCGGTCAACCCGACCCAGATACCGAGCCGAATGATGGTGCTGCTCTCGACCATCGCCGCCACCGAGTCCTGAACTTCATCGGCCAATACGACGTACAAGTAGCCCTCGAGCGGCCCTTCGGCGGGAATAGCCGCTACTGAAAACACTTTCGGTCGCGCCGGGTCGCGCGGGTTGTCGCCCAGCACCGGGTACGCCACCGACGCGTGCATCACGGCGTTTACGGGTTCGAGCGATACGGTCTGCTGCTCGAGCTTGTCAGCCGGTAGCGACGCCCGCAAAATCCCGCCGGTCGCGCCCAGCACGTACACATCTACGTCGGGATGGGTCATTGACAAGGCTTCGACGGCGGTACTCAGCCCGGCGGTGTTCGCGCCGCTCCCCACCATCAGGTCGTGGGTGCGGACCAGGCGCGCGGCCAGGTCTTTGTTGACCTGTTGGCTGACCTCCTGCGCGTAGCGTTGACTGGTCGCTACGGTAGACGCGACGTAAAGGACGCCCAGCGGAATAAAAAGGGCCAACAGCACGAGTGAAAGTCTGCCGTGCAAGGTTCTGAGCATCGTTCACCTAAAGGTTACGGAATGGTTTCTGCCGGGGCTCGAGCGACCGGGGTAAACCTGTACCCCACCCCCCACACGGTCTGGATATATTCGGGGTTGCCGGGGTCGTGCTCGAGTTTGCCGCGGAGCCGATTGATATGCGAGTTGACGGTGTGTTCCAACCCCTCGTAGCCGTACCCCCAGACCAGATCGAGCAGCTGGGTACGGGTATAAACCCGGCCCGGATGGCGCGCAAACTGCACCAGCAGATCGAACTCTTTGACCGTAAGCGGTAGGGGTCTGCCCTCAAAGACCGCCACCCGGTTCTCGGTGTCGATCACCAGCGCGTCCGCTTCGATGAGGTTGGCTGTAGGGGCTGCCTGCCTGAACTGGTCTCTGCGCCGCAGCAGGGCTTTGACCCGCGCCTGGAGTTCGCGGAAACTAAAGGGTTTGGTGAGGTAGTCGTCCGCGCCCAGCTCGAGGCCGAGCACGCGGTCGATCTCTCCCGATTTAGCCGTCAGCATCAAGACGAGGGTGGTGTCGCCGCCCGCGCGTAGCCGCTGACAGAGTTCGGTACCGCTGAGTTTGGGGAGCACGACGTCGAGCACGATCAGGTCGTAACCCGAAGCGGCCCGCTCGAGGCCCTTTTCACCGTTGTAAACCAGCTCGACCACGCACCCTACTTCGCGCAAATGGAGGGCGATCAGGTCGGCGATATCGTGATCGTCTTCGACGACGAGGATGCGGGCGGCGTTCACAACACTATTGTGGCAAAAATAGATCACGAAAAGGTCACAACGGACAGCGTCACCTTTCGAGCTCGTGATACTTTCGTGACGGCTTTTCTCTAAAGTGTAGCTGCGTACGCCGTAACTACCGTTCGCTGCACCGCGGCGGTGATCGCCGCCAACTGTCGACCGCGCTTGAAAGGATACGTGTTTCGCCTCGTCGCGCCTGTTTTGCCGAGCCGACGATGTAAAGGAGTCGCAATCATGTCCAAACCGCGTATCTTGTCCAGTTTGTTGCCGGGTGTCCTGCTCACTCTGCTGCTCACTGCGCCGCTGCTGGCGCTGATGTTTTTGGCTCAGCAGGTTTTGGGAACGCCGTTTATCCCCTATGACGTGTTCGATCTGGTGTCGCGCAGTCTGCCCGGCCCCGTCGTCACCGCCGGTATCGACGCGATCGTCGGCGTGCTCACGGCGCTCGGCTTGTCGGTAAGAGATACCGCTAAGCTGGCCGAGCAGGGCATGGCGGTGGGGTTGGCGTTCGTGGGCGGCGCGGTTTTTTTCGTCTGGCAACGGGGAGGGCGCTCGAGCCTGCGTACCGGGCTCGTTTACGGTGTCATCGTCGGGGTAGCTCTCGCGGCGGTCAGCGCCACCCGTCCGGGCGCGTCAGTTGTCGACGGTCTCTGGACCCTGCTGGCGCTTCTCGTCTGGGGCGCGGGGCTGGCCTGGGTACAGCGCCGCTGGTCGCAGCCGAGCCCTTCGGAACCCGTTTCCGCCGAACGCCTGAACCGTCGTCAGTTCGTCGTCCGGGTCGGCGGCGCGGCGGCGCTGATCACCGTGGCGGGGGCTGGGGTCGGCGCGGCTCTGGGGCGGCGCAACGACGCGCTGGCAAGGGCCGCTGAAGGTCAGCGCTGGTCGGCGGGCAACACGTTACCCAACGCCGGAGCTGCCGTTAAAGCGGTTGACGGCACCCGCCCCGAATATACGCCCCTAGAGCAGTACTACCGCATCGACATCAACCTCACGCCACCTGCGGTCGAGGAGGCCGACTGGCGTTTACGGGTCGAAGGGCTGGTCGATACGCCCAAAGAGTACACGCTTGACGAGCTGCGCGCTTACGACCCCATACACCAGTTCATCACGATGGCCTGCATCTCGAACCCGGTCGGCGGTGAGCTGACCAGCACCACGCGCTGGACAGGCGTCTCTCTGCAACGCCTACTTGACGAGTGGGGGCTGCAAGATACCGCGTCGCACCTGCGGATCACCTCAGCTGATGGCTTTTTCGAGTACGTCGCCGTTAAAGACATACAAAACGACGAACGCATCATGCTGGCGTATGCCTGGGACGGTGTGCCGCTACGCATCCGCAACGGCTTCCCGTTACGTATCTACCTTCCCGACCGCTTCGGCATGAAACAACCCAAGTGGATCGAGTCGATTGAGGCGGTTGAGGCGTGGGAACCGGGATACTGGGTGGCTCGCAGTTGGGACCGCGAGGCGCAGATGCGCGCGGTTTCGGTCGTCGATACGGTCGGGGTGAACATGATGCTCGCCGGAGCCGACGCCGACACGGTGATCCTCATCGGCGGGATGGCGCACGCCGGGGCGCGGGGCATCTCTAAAGTCGAGGTCAAAGTTGACGAAGGCGACTGGCAGGAGGCCGAGCTGCGCGAGCCGATGTCGGATTTGACCTGGGTGTTGTGGCGTTTCGAGTGGCCCTTCAGGGCGGGCGAACACACCTTTACCGTGCGCTGTTTTGAGGGTGACGGCACCGAGCAGACCACTGAACGCCGCCCGCCGCACCCGAGTGGCGCGACCGGTTTACATAGAGAGCAGGTGATGTTGTGAAACCTCGAGCCGTTTTATACAGCCTAGTCCCCGTTTCGTTGCTGGGCTTATCGAGCTGGGGTTCGGCGCAAGTGGGAGACCCCGCCCCCGACTTCGTTCCCGGCGGGGCGTGGCTCAACACCGAACCTCTGACCGTTGCGAGTTTGCGCGGTAAGGTCGTGCTGGTCAACGTCTGGGTTTACTCGTGTTACAACTGCACTCGCAGCCTGCCTATGCTGAAAGGGTGGTACGACGCGTATAAAGACGACGGGTTTGAGATCGTCGGCGTCCACACCCCGGAGTTCGAGTCGGACAAGGTGCTCGCCGACGTCGAGGCGGCCAGTAAGCGCGAAGGTATTACCTGGCCGGTTTTTCAGGACAACCGCGCGGCGACCTGGCGTGCGTACGGCAACACCGTCCGGCCGACGTTTTATCTGCTAGACCGGGAGGGCGTTGTGCGCCGGGTGCAGCGCGGCGAAATCTCCGCTGTGTTCCCGGGAGGGATTAAACCGCTCGAGAACGCTACCGAAGCTCTGCTGGCTTCGCCGTGAGCTGCCGAACCGTACTCTTGGTCGCGGTGACGCTCGTCGGTTGGGGCCACGCCCAACCGACGAGCGAAGCAGGGGAGACGGTAACGGTGCGGCTCGAGGTCGAAGCCGAACCGGGTATCTTGATAAGCCGCCGCAACCCGCCGCTTATAGAGCTGAGTAACCCCTTTGGAACGGGCGTACTTACCGCTACAGCGGACGGCGAACCGTACCCGGGCGACCCGGAGCTTTACTACGCTCGCCTGGACCCTGTGAGCTGGACGGTTTCGGTTCCGCAAGGTGTTGCGCCCGGAAGCTACCCCATAGAAATCCGGGCTACCTTTGCGCTCTGCTCCAAAACACGAGGGGTTTGCTTTACCGATGAGCAGACCACTTCAGCGACGGTGCAGGTAGGTAGGAAAGAGAACGAGACCGTCGTGGTGCAGCTGCGTCAGCCGGAACGGTAACGCGCCCGCGCCTGCTCGAGAAATAGAAATGCAGCGAGTAAAGGCACGAACTGGGTGAAAAACAGCAGGTATGTAGAGAGGGCGCTAAGATAACCTTTACTGGAGTCTTAACGTTCAACGCTAACAAACGCTTCCGAGTTGAAGAAAGAGGATTTTATGTCGAAATGGTTTTTGCTGACAGCTCTGCTTACTGCTCCCCTCGCCTTGGCGCAAACAGACAGCGCCGCGCCCGGGGCCGAGCACGCCACCGCTTACTTTGCCGCAGGCTGCTTCTGGTCGACCGAATCGGGGTTCGAGGGACGTGAAGGGGTGCTGGAGGTCGTGTCCGGTTACATGGGTGGGACGCTTCCTGACCCCACCTACGAAGACGTTCTGACTGAAACTACCGGACACCGTGAAACGGTCGAAGTTCGTTACGACCCTGAAGTCGTCTCGTACCAGAACCTGCTCGATATTTTTTGGCGGCTGCACGATCCTTCGGACGCGGGCGGTGCATTTTACGACCGGGGTGAGTCTTACACCTCGGCGATTTTTTACGGCGGCGAGGCCGAGCAGCAGCTCGCCGAGGGTGCGAAAGCGGCGCTCGAGGCGTCGGGCAAGTTCAGTGACCCCATCGCCACCACCCTCGCCGCCGCCGACACCTTTTATCCGGCAGAGGCGTATCATCAGGATTTTTACCAAAAAAACGCCGAATATTACGCCTCTTACCGCGCCGGGTCGGGCCGAGACGCGTTTTTCGCCGCCGTCTGGGACGATGACAAAACCGTCTATCAGCGTGCGGCTGTTCAGAACAGCGACCAACCCTACTCGAGACCCGCAGATGCGGCGCTCCGTGAGCAGCTCACGCCCGAGCAGTATTACGTCACCCAAGAAGACGGGACCGAGCCGCCCTTCCGAAACGAATTTTTCGACCATTACGAGGCCGGTATCTACGTCGATGTGGCGTCGGGCGAACCGCTTTTTTCATCTCTGGACAAGTACGATTCGGGAACCGGTTGGCCCTCGTTTACCCGCCCGCTGGTCGCTGAAAATGTGCTCGAGCACGCCGACACCACGCTCGGCATGACCCGCACCGAGGTTCGTAGCCGGTACGGGGATTCACACCTCGGTCATCTCTTTACGGACGGCCCCGACCCCACCGGGCTCCGCTACTGCCTCAACTCCGCCGCGCTGCGATTTGTTCCGGCGGCGCAGCTGGGCGCGGAGGGCTACGGCGAGTTCGCCTCCCTGTTCGGAAGCGAACAGGCTCAGCGCACACGCTGACGGGGGGGTCGCGGTTTACACCGGGTCGCTTGCTCATGCGGCCCGGTGGAACCTGCGAACAGCCATCTACAAGCTACAAACGACAGGCCGCAGGCCCTCAAGGACTGAAGTGATACGCCAGCAAAACTCCCGCAGCGGTGATGGGCCATACGCCGTTTTCGTTGTGAACGGCAATCGCGCGACCGGTGACCTCGCCGGTTTCGTCCCACGGGGCCAGCAGCGCGTAGCCGCGCGACCCGAAGTAAAAGGTGCCGCCGCGCCCCTTGCTGATCGAGTCGATATAGACCGGACGTTTCAAAACGGGTGAATAGTAGATCGCAGGTCGCACCTCACCTACGTCACCCGCCATAAAGCTGTTCCGACTCCCGCCGTCGAGCAGTTTTTCGGACAGGGTGTTGGCAATCCCTCTCATCGTGGGCTCGTCCAGCACGCCCTCGAGCCCCAGGTCGGCAAGCGCCGACATCGACTCCCCGGCGTACCCGACCGGTTGATAACTCCACCACATCTTGCCACCACGATCCCCCAGATATTCGTTGACGGCGTGCGTCCACACGAACGCCCCGTCGTCGGGTAGCAAGTGACGTTTGATGACCTCTACCTGACGGTCGCGCTCGAGCCGGTAGGCGTCTGTGCCGGTAAGCCTGAACATGTAGTGGTAGTAGCGGGTGTTGTTGACGTAGGGGTGAAACAGGCTTTTTTCGATAACCGGATAGCCTTTTTCACCGGTTCGCCCCTGCCACTTCGCTTCGTAATGGTCGATGAGGTAATCTTCCCAGAACGAGGCTGCCTCGCTGTATTTACCGTCCAGGTTGCTGTTAAGCCTGAAAGCGTAAGCCGCCTGCGCCACGATAGCGTGCGCCATAATCTCTTCCATGACGTGCTTGTCGGTGCCGTGCAGCCCGGGGTTGTCGTTCGGGTTTGCGGCGAGGTAGAGCCAGTCGAGGTAGCCGTCGCCGTCGTTGTCTGCAAGCGTTGCGCGTTCACGCTCCATCACCACATAAACTTTTTCAAGTAGCGCCCGGTCGCCCGTCGCGCGCAGCGCCGCCAGCACGCCTGTGAGTTGCAAGTTGAGGTGGCGTGACAAGTCCTGAACGCGTCCGCTTCCTGCCAGCCGCTCGAGGCTGTAGCGCGACGTGCGGCTCTGAAAGTTTTGGGTGCTCTTGAGCGCCGAAAGCCAGTAGTCGGTGTCGAGGCTCAGTTGGGCCGGACGAACGCGCATCTCGAGTGGAATCGGCGAGAGGACGCGTTGTGGGGCCGTGCTCTCAAAGGCCGTACTTTCAGGGGACGTACTCTCGGAGGATACGCTAGCGGCGCTGGCGAAACCGGAACCGAGTTCCGTGGTGGGTAGGCCGTTACACGCCGAAAGCGCCAGCGCCGCGCCCAAAGCGCCAGCGCGCCCGCACTTGCCCAAAACCTGCTGCGTCAAGTGTCTAAAGGTGTAGCCGCTGACGCTTCGGCGCGCGCCAGCGTTCACCACATCGCTCGTTACAGGGGTCATCTCGGTCGTCCGGGCCACGAGCTTTACGTTACTGCCCGGTCGGGTATTCGGGCCGCTGATATGACCAGACCCACACCCTCGAACTGCTGCAACCGAACCAAAACAGACCCCCGGAGCAGGGTTTTGCCAGCTTTTTACTTTGCCTAACCCGGTTTCCGGCCTTCTGAAACGTATCTGGGACACACCGGGAACACACCGCACTGAAAGCTTTTTCTTCGCCGTTTGCGGGCAAAGAGGTTTTCTACACAACGAGTCGTGGTGCGGCGCATTAAACCTGGTTGGTACGAGCCTCAGAGAGACGGTAAACGAGACCTGCGCGCCCTGCTCCCGTGCGGCTGATAAAAGCGAGCCGGTGACGCGCGCCGAAGTCCTGACCGAACCTCTGGGCGCGCCGCCGAGCGTCGTAACGCTGATTCGGCATCCGACCTGAACCACGCGCGCGGCGGGGCCGCCGATAGGGTAGGCTGAGCAGGGAGGCGTTTATGAGCATGAAAGAGATTAAACTCGAGGTCGATAAAGAGACCGCGCGCGGACGTTACGCCAACGTAGCGATTATCGCCCACACCAAAGACGAATTTATTATGGATTTCGCGCTCGCCTATCCGGGCCAGTCGCCGTCGGTCGGATCGCGGGTGATTACCAGCCCGCACCACGCCAAGGCGCTCTTGCGGAGCCTTGAAGACAACGTTCGCAAATACGAGGCGCGTTTCGGCCCTATCGGTGAACCACCCCGGCCCCCGCAGGGTGAAAACTAACCTTGTCGCTTGTTTTGGTTTGTAGTGACGTTATCGGCTGAGCGCCGTGACAGAGAAAAGAAGTAAGGAGTAGGGAGCAGGAAGAAAAAGTAAGAAGAGCGGGAAAGCGCTCGCGGGTTGCGTGGAGAGGGCTCGAGCGTATCCCCTTAACCGCAAAGGTCGAAAGAAACTGGCTGAACGTAGAGCGGTAAGTGATAAGTAGAATCTCGTTACTTGCCGTTTTGTGTTCGGCGGCTTCGAGTTAGACAACCGAACCCGCGTGGTGCCAGTTTCACGTCGCAAACTAAGCTTCTACGCGTCGAACCCACGGTGAGGGTTCCGAAAACGCCGTCACCGGGACGCTCTTACGCCCCCGCTTCGTTGCCCGTTTCGGCGGGGCTGTTTTTCGGCTTACCAGGGTTTCTCAGCCTGAAGGCTTTAATGTCCCTATGCCTGAAGTGGTCACCGTCTATTACGATTATGTTTGCCCCTATGCGTGGCGCGGCGCGGAACTCGCGCGGCAGGTCGCGCCGGTACTCGGCCTCGAGTTCGTCTGGCGTCACTTCAGCCTCTATCAGAACAATTACGAAGGCACCGACGGCTGGCAGCTCTGGAACGACAAGCTTTCGTTTGAAGACGGCAGCGGCGACAAGGGCTTGCTGCCGTTTATGGCGTCTTGTGCGGCGCGCCGTCAGGGACCTGAAAAACACGCGCACTTTCGCCTGGAGGCGATGCGGGCGCGGCACCGTGACCACCGGCCCTTCGACCTCTCGACCCTGCGTGAGGTGGCGGGGCGGGTGGGGCTCGAGATGAACCGTTTCGAGTCCGATTTGTCGAACCCCGAGTGCCGCACCGTACTCGCGCACGAGCACCACCACGCGGTCTCGCAAAATATCTTCGGTACCCCGACGTTTAGCTTTGGGAACGGTCACACCGCCTACTTGCGGCTTAAAGAACTGCCCCCGAGCGCCCACGAAGCCGCCGAGCTGTTCGTGTGCTACCGAAAGTTGCTCGAGAACTATCCCTACCTCGAGACGGTCAAACGCCCACGTCCGAAGGGTAACTAGGCTCGCTCACTTTTGCCGACGCTCTTCGGTATATGCGGGCAGGTGGGCTGTACGTAAAGCCGTCTATCCTCCGCTCGCCCCGCTCACAGATGACCGGAACGTGATTAGCGATTACGACCTCGGAAAGATGGAATCTGAGCAGAGACGCTGAACGCTCCTGATCTACCCCCAACACGCAGCCGCCCCTCGAGCCTGTGCATTTTTTGTAAGAGCTGTGCCGTTAGGCTATAGACTATGAGAGGGCGATTCGAGGTTCGTGGTGGTGCAGTGCTCTGGCTAGGGGTGTCGGTGTGGGCGGTGGTGATGGCGGCGCTTACGCGTCTGCCGCGTGTGTTCGGCGTTGCGGTGATGGTTTCGCTGCTGCTGCTCCCGCTGCTGCTGGGCGCGCCCGGTTTGGGGGGCGGCTCGAGGCAGGGTTTCGCGCCGCTCGTGCTGCTCGCGCTCGGCGTCGGGTTGTTCATTCCCCCGAGCAGGCCCGCCCGCGCCTCCCGCGTCGCGCCGCGCCGACACACCCAGACTCGTTCGGTTCGCCAAGCGGTCGTCCATAATGTCCGCCGTACCCTCGTCGGCGGGATTCCCGCGCTGACCCCCGCGCTGATCCCCGCTCTGCGCGACACCACCTCACCTTTCGACCTGCACGATATTCCCGGTTACGAGGTGCTCGAGAAGGTCGGTTCGGGCGGGATGGCGAGCGTGTTTCGGGCGCGGCGCAAGCGTGACGGTGAGATTGTGGCGCTCAAACTCCCGAACGAAAACTTTATCGACGACGAAAAGTTCATCAGCCGTTTTCACCGCGAGGCCGAGGTCGCGCAACGTCTCGACCATGCCAACGTGGTGCAGATGTTCGAGCACGGCAGCGTCGGCGCAAAACATTTCATGGTGATGGAGTTCGTCGACGGTTACAGCCTGGAAACGTATCTCGACGCGCCCGAGTACCGCCGCAGCTACGCCGTCAGTTGCGAGTTGATGCGGCAGGCGGTGCGGGCGCTTCTTCACATTCATGAAGCGGGCGTCGTTCACCGCGACGTCAAACCTGCCAATCTGATGCTCCGGCGGGGCGGCGTCGACACTGCGCTGATCGACGCCTCGGCGACCGACTTCGTCGGCGCGGCTCCCGGAATCGCGCCGGATACGCTTAAGCTGATGGATTTCGGCATCGCGGGCGGGCAGGTAGCGAGCAAACTGACGGTGGTAGGCGCGCGCGTCGGTACCCCGAGCTATATGTCCCCGGAACAGGCGCGGGGTCTGCGTACAGACGAGCGCACCGATACCTACAGTCTGGGTCTGGTTTTTTACGAACTGCTGACCGGGCAACCCGCTTTTCGGGGCGGCTACGAGGTTATCGTTCACCAGCAGATTTTTCAGCAGCCGCCCCCGCCCCGGCAGCTCGACCCCCGGATTCCGGTGCAGTTGGAGCGTCTAGTAATGCAGATGATCGCCAAGGAACCCGAAGCGCGCCCGAGTTTGGCCGAGGTCGCGTACCGCCTCGACGAACCCTTGGAGCTGCCCGACATAGCACCCCGGAGCCGCCTGCTCTGCGCCGTCGACGCGCCGGGTAGCACGCTCCGTATTCTCGATACGCTCGGCAATCTGCACAGCTCCCTCGGCGACCTGAGCGCGGCGCTGCCCGCACCGCCGCAGGCGTGTATCGGCGACGCCGCAGGACACTTTTACGTCGCCGTTACCGAAGCGGCGGGACTCGAGGCCGACTACGAGATGATCCACAAGCTCGCCCCCGACGGCACCCTGCTGCTCTCGTTCGGGCGTTACGGGATGCAACCCGGCGAGTTTTTGCGCCCGGTCGCGCTCGCATTGGCCCCCGACGGCAGCCTCTGGGTACTCGACGCCGAAACGCACCGCGTCGAACACTTTAGCGGGGAGGGCGAACCGCTCGGCGGTTTCGGCGGTAGCGGGGACGGTAACGGACGTTTCAGCGACCCCCGCGACCTCCTGGTAGACGCTCACGGCGAGCTTTTTGTGCTCGACTACGGCAACCGGCAGGTTCAGCACTTTAGTCCGGGCGGGACCTACAAAAACCGCTGGGCGTTCCGGCTGCCCGACCCTGACGTGAAGGACCACGGTTCCGAAGACGGTAGCGCAGACGGGGACGCAAGTGACGGCCGGGACGTAAAGGCTCGAGCCGACAGCAACGTCACCAGGCACCTCGAGGGCGCAGCGGGACTCCGGCAGCTGAGCGGCTTTACCCTCAGCAGCACCGGCGACCTCTACTTGCGCGAGGCGGAGAGCGGCAAAGTTCACCGCATCGCGCCCCACGGCGGGGCCTTCGATACCCTCGCGCTCCCCCAAACCGCGACTCCGCACGACACGCTCGTCGACCTGGGCGTCGACGACGTAGGCAACTTGTTCGCCGCCGAACGGGGCGGTAGCGCCATCCGCAAATACGCGCCGAGCGGAGAACTGCTCGCTACCCTCGAGACATATGCCCCTATCGTGCAGCTGCGCGTCGAGGTGAGAGCGTAGCGCGGACGCGCCCCTAACCACCGGAGCAAGCATGGGCGAGCGGCGCAGAGGGCGTCGGGCAGTCCTTTTCTCCGGTTTTTGCGCCCGCCCTGTCCGGCAGGATTGTTACGTCGTCGGTAGCGCGACCGCCTCCCTTTTTCGTTGACACTTTTTCAGCGGGTTGCTATGCTGAACGCCGTAAAGCGCGACGTCTTCAACTTCGCGTTTTTTTATGCCGTACGATGCACGTCAAACCTGTGCCCGGGAGGTGGTCTCTTTGCCACGCCGTTTTCGGGACAAGGGGGCGGTGCGTCTGCACCATAGGGAAGGAGGACCGGTTGGAAGCTCAGGGTGAAAAACTTTTGCAAAATCTGGTCCACGAAGAGCAGCAACTCGTGGCTAAGGTAGAACAGGCCGAGCAGGAAGCGGCGGAGATCGTCGCCGAAGCCGAGCGCAAGGCGGCTCAGATTCGTGAGCAGGCCAGTTCAAGGGCTGACAAGACCGCACAAACCCGCCGTGACGAAGCTGAACAAGAAAGTCAGGCGGCCCGTCAAGAGGTGTTGAGCCGCGCCGAACGTGAAGTCGCCGACGCCGAGGCGGGCGCAGCGGAAAAACGTCAGGCGGCGGTCGAGCGGGTACTAGAACAGGTGTTGCCGTGATCGCCACGATGGAGCAGCTGCTGATCGTCGGTCGCAAGGGCGCGTCGAAAGAGCTGTTGGCGAGCTTGCAGCAGCTCGGCGTGGTGCAGATCGTTCCTGCCCACAACGATACGCTTGGTGACGCGCTCGGCGCGTTCGAGCTGGTCGACGCTGACAAAGAGGCTCAAGAGGCTTGGGACGGGGCCGTCTCGCGTAGCGAAGGGCTGATCGGTAGTCTGGGTTTAGAAGGCGCTGTCTTGCCCCCGAACCGGGAACGTGCCCCGTCGGGTCTCGCCGAGATTCAGGACTATCTCGACGAGATCGGTTCACAGACCGACCGCCTGGTCGCCGAACGCGGCGAATTCGCCGACGAGCAAGACCTGATCGGCGCGTATCTGCCGCAGTTTCGTGAACTGGCCCCGATGCTGGCCCCCCTGGAAGAAAGTCGTTACCTCGGTAGCGCCGCCTTTTTCGTCCCGGATGACGACACGCTGGGGCGGGTTCGGGCGACCCTGCAAGAGGCCCTGCCGGAACGTTTTGAACTGGCGCTCAAACCTCAAAATAAGGGTTTTCTGGCGGTCGCTGCCGTGCTCAAGGCTGACCGCCCGGAGCTGTTGACGGCGCTCTCGAGGCTCGGTTTAGGCGAGTTGCAGTTACCTGAACGCTACGCCCGGGAGGGTATCGCCAAAGCCGTTCATCTGATGGAGGAGCGTTCGCAGTCGCTGCCCAAACGCCGCCGGAACGTCGACGCCGAACTCGAGCAACTCGGCAAAACGCACGCCGCCAAACTTCGGGCAGTGCGCGATACGGCCCACAACCACCGGGCACGTTACGACGCTCTTCAAAACCTCGCGGGGGGCCGCTACAGCTTCGCCTTGCAGGGCTGGGTACCCACAGACGAGCGCGCGCGGGTCGTGGCGGCGCTCGAGAAAGGGTTCGGCGAAGGTTTGGTCATCGAAAGCCGCCGCGCCGACGAACACCATGACGCCCGGATTCCGGTCAAGCTCGAGAACCCCGGCTGGGTTAAACCCTTCGAGGGTTTGTTGTCACTCTTTGCGCCGCCCCAATACGGTTACTTCGACCCCTCATGGACGCTGGCGGTCTTTTTCCCGCTGTTTTTCGGGATCGTCGTCGGTGATATCGGTTTCGGTCTGATCTTTCTGGCGCTCGGCGTATGGTTGCAGGTCCGGGGTAAAGCCGGTAAGCCGCTCAGCCTGGGGCCGCTCGGCATCACCTTGCAACCGGCGGCTATGCCGTCTATCGGCACCGTCATCAACTGGTGCGCGGTGTGGTCTATCTTGTGGGGCTTTTTGTACGGCGAGTTCTTCGGCAACTTTTTAGAGAAGTGGTACGGCATCGGCGGCAAACCGGTCTTTTATACCCCGCTCCATCACGAAGCGGGTTACGGCTGGATTCCCATCGTGCTCTTCCGCGTCGAGGAGTACACTCCGCTCCTGCTCCTGTCACTCGGTTTCGGCGTCTTTCAGGTGTTGTTCGGTTGGGTGCTTCGCGCCTATTACGGGTTCCGCCACGGCGATAGAGGACACTTCTGGGAAGGGATCGGGATGATCGGTGGGCTCATAGCAATCGTCGTCTTCGCTACGGCCTATCTAACCAATTCTCTAGCTGGAAACACGTTCGTTACTTTTGTCACCATTCTCGGTTTCGCCGTGTTCATCAGCGGGATGATCTTTGCGCGCCTGCCGCTGATGCTCGTCGAGCTGATCTCGAACTCGGGCAACATCTTGTCTTATCTGCGACTTTTCGCGGTCGGTCTGTCGGCGGCGCTCGTCGCTAACCTGGCGACCGAATTGGGCTTCGCCATCGGTGAGGTTGCCCCCATCGTCGGGCCGGTCTTGGGTATTCTCGTCGCGCTCGCCGTTCACACGCTGGCGATTGCGCTCACTATCATCGGTCACACGCTGCAACCGCTGCGTTTACACTACGTCGAATTCTTTACTAAATTCGGGTTTTACGACGAAGATGGTACGCCGTACCGTCCGTTTCGTTTTCTGGGAGGAAAAGCATGAAAAAAGTTTTTATTTTGGTCGCTCTTTTGGCACTCGTCAGCTTGGGTCTGGCTCAGGAGGAAGCTGAAGCCGCTCTGGGCGCGGGTCGTAGCCTCGGTGACGGTCTTATCGCTATCGGCGCGGCGCTTGCCATCGGTTTGGCGGCTATCGGTGTAGGTATCGCGCAGGCGTCTATCGGTAGCGCCGGTGCCGGAACCCTCGCCGAACGTCCGCAAGCCTTCGGTCAGATTCTGATCTATCTGGTCATCCCGGAGACGCTTATCATCTTCGGTTTCGTTATCGCCTTTTTCTTAAACGCTCAGATCGGTTAAACATGGCGAATCTTGCGGCTCTGCTTGAAAAAGAAGCGGGCGCGGAAGTCGAGTCGATTCTCTCCGAGGCGCGGCAACGTGCCTCGGAGATCGTCGCTAAGGCTGAGGACGACGCCAAGACGATGACGGCGCAACGCGAACGTACGTCGCAAACCCAAAGTGAGGCGGCGCGGGTACGGGCGGCGAGTTCGGCGCAGCTCGAGGCGTCGTCGATGAAACTGCGCGCGCAGCACACCGTCGTCGAAGGGGTCTTTGAGGCCGCCGAAACCGAACTCCGCACGCTTCAAAAGGACGATAAACGCTACACCCCGGTCTTTTCGTCGCTCCTCGACGAAGCCGTGGACGCGCTCGGCGGCAAGGCTGAGGTGGCTAAGGTCATCGTCAACCCGGCCGACGAAAAACGCGCCAAGGAAGCGGCTAAAAAGTACGGTTTGGAAAGCGAAATTGAAACCGATGCGGCGGTCGAGGGGGGGGTCAAGCTCAAGGCGCGCTCGAACGTGACGATTGAAAATAGCCTTTTTGACCGTCTGCGGTCCGCTCGAGAGGAGCTGGCGTCGGAGGTTTCCAAGCTGCTCGGAGCCCCTTCGACGCAGCCGGAGGCTTAGAATGCCCTCGGACTTCGGTTATATCAACGCCCGTGTACGCGGCCTTAAGGCCAAGCTTTTAGGCGACGAGTTTTACAGCGACGCGCTTTCGGGCAGCGACTTTAGTGCCTTTTTAAGCGCGTTCGCGCAGACCACCTATTCGCGCGAGGTCGAAGAGGCGCAGGCGCGTTACGGCGGCGACCTTAAAACCGTCGACGAGGCGCTCGCCCGCAACTTCTACACCACCACCCGGACGTTGCTGAACGTCGCCGACGGGTTGCCGGAACAACTTCTCCGGCTTCTTCTACTACGCTACGACCTCGGCAACCTCAAAACGATTGCCCGGGCCAAGAGCGCAGGCCGCGACGCCGACGACGTGCAGGCGGGTCTTTTGCCCGCCGGTGAACTTAAACCGGCGGTTTTGGAGGCGGTCGCGCAGGCGAGCGACCTGCCCGCCGCCGCGCAAGCTGTCGCAGTGACGGGGCACCCGCTCGGGCCTGCCTTCACGCGCGCGGTCGCCGCGTACAGCTCGGACGGCGATCTGTACGAGCTCGAGCTCTTCCTCGACCGCGCCTACTACGAAGCCTTGAGTCAAGTCGGGGGTGGGTTCCCCGCCGATTTCAAACGCTACCTTCAGCGTGAAGTCGACGCGACGAACATCCGCACCGCGCTCAAGATACGCGGTTCCGGAGGCAGCGCCGAGGCGGACGGCGGCGCTGCCCAGGCCGAGGCGCTCTTTATCAAAGGGGGCAAAGAGGTTCGGCGTACGACCTTCGACGCGCTTCTCAACGGTGACGCGCAGGCGCTCGCCAACACGACATTCGCCGAGGTCGCCGAAACCGACGACCTCAGCCGCGCCGAGGAAATCTTACGGACGAGTCTCGACCGGCAAGCCCGCAAGCTCGCCCTGCGCGACCCGCTCGGCGTCGGGGTGATCTTAAACTACCTCCGCCTTAAAGAGACTGAAACCGCCCGCCTGCGTCTGCTGGCGCGCGGCAAATACTACGGCGTGCCGCGGCAGCAGCTGGAACAGGAGCTGGGGTATGCCTAAGATGATCGTGCTGACCGATAGCGAAACCGCGACCGGCTTTCGGCTCGCCGGAGTAGAGGTGCGCGAAACCGACCAGGGCGGCGCGCAGGCGGCGTTAGAAGAGCTTATTGAATCGGAGGGTTACGGCCTGGTCGCCGTCGACGAGGCGCTCGTTCCCGACCCGAACCGTTCGTCGGCTCGAGTGATGCGGGGCCGTGAGCTGCCGGTGCTGTTAAGTATGCCGAGTCTGGGCGCAGCCTTCGACGAAGGCGCGGACGCCATGGACTATATGAAACAGCTCGTCCGCAGCGCCATCGGTTTCGATGTGAAGCTCGAGTAAACCCGTGCTCGGCGCTAGACTTGGGTTATAGATTTTAGAGTTCTAGACACCCTACCTCTAGAAACGTGCTTCTAGAGACGTGAGCGCGCCCGATTGCACCCTGGAGATTGCGGTCTGAGGATTGCACCCTGAAACCGCGCGGCCCGTGGCGGCGCGGTTTACACTTAAACAAACCAAACCTACAGGAGGAACTGTGGCTATCGAAGGAACAATTCAGCGTATCTCCGGCCCGGCAGTGATCGCCGAAGGGATGATGGGCGCGCGTATGTTCGACATCGTACGCGTCGGTAAAGAGAGTCTGGTCGGGGAGATTATTCGTCTGGACGGCACCACCGCGTTCGTTCAGGTTTACGAAGATACCGGCGGTCTGACGATTGGCGAACCCGTCGTCTCGACCGAGCTGCCGCTTGCCGTCGAACTCGGACCGGGGATGCTCAACGGCATTTTCGACGGTATTCAGCGTCCGCTGGACAAAATCTATGACGCTTCGGGAACCTATATCGACCGCGGCATCAACGTCAACTCGCTTTCACGTGAGCAGAAGTGGCCCTTTACCCCGACCGCCAAAGTCGGTGATGAGGTCAGCGGGGGTCAGGTGCTCGGGACGGTCCCCGAGTTTTCGTTTGCGCACAAGATTCTGGTGCCGCCGAACAAGTCGGGCAAGCTTAAAACGCTCGCCGACGAGGGCGAATACACCGTCGAAGACGTGATCGGCACCCTCGAGGACGGCACTGAACTTCGGCTCTATCACCCCTGGCCCGTACGTCAGGCGCGCCCGGTCGAACAAAAACTCGACCCCGTGACGCCCTTTTTGACCGGGATGCGGATTCTGGACGTACTCTTTCCGCTCACTATGGGCGGCACAGCTGCTATTCCGGGACCGTTCGGTTCGGGTAAAACCGTTACGCAGCAGTCAATAGCTAAATACGGCAACGCCGACATCGTGGTCTACGTGGGTTGCGGCGAACGCGGCAACGAGATGACCGACGTACTCGTCGAATTTCCGGAGTTGGAGGACCCCCAGACCGGCAACCCGCTGATGCACCGCACCGTGCTGATCGCCAACACCTCGAACATGCCGGTAGCCGCGCGCGAAGCCTCGATCTATACGGGCATCACCTTGGCTGAGTATTTTCGTGACCAGGGCTACGCCGTTTCGGTTATGGCCGACTCGACCTCGCGTTGGGCCGAGGCGCTCCGCGAAATCTCTTCACGGCTTGAGGAGATGCCCGCCGAAGAGGGCTACCCGCCGTACCTCGCCTCGCGTCTGGCAGCCTTTTACGAACGTGGAGGCCGCGTCACCACGCTTGCAAATGAACAGGGCGCAGTGTCGATTATCGGCGCGGTTTCGCCCGCCGGTGGCGACTTCTCCGAACCCGTGACGCAGGCGACGCTCCGCATCACCGGCTGCTTTTGGGCGCTCGACGCGTCCCTGGCTCGCCGCCGCCACTTCCCGGCGATCAACTGGAACCGCTCGTACTCGCTCTTTACGGGGATTCTCGAAGAGTGGTACGCCGAAAACGTCGCTGAAGACTACAGCGAGCTTCGTAACCGCGCGGTGAACTTATTGCAGCGCGAGGCCGAGTTACAAGAGGTCGTGCAGCTCGTCGGTCCGGACGCCCTGCAAGACCAGGAACGTCTGGTGATCGAAGTGGGCCGCATCTTGCGCCAGGACTTTTTGCAGCAAAACGGTTTCGACCCCGTCGACGCCTCGTGCTCGATGCCCAAAGCTTACGGCATGTTGCAGATGATGACCACGCTCAACGATCAGGCGCGGCGCGCCCTCGAGGGTGGCGCGACGGTCGACGATATCCTCAAAGACCCGGTGGTCGAAAAGGTCAGCCGTTCGCGTTATGTTCCGGAAGACGAGTTTGAAGCCTATAAAGACGAGACGCTCAAAGAACTGGGCGACGCCTTCGCGGTCGCCGCGTAGAGAGGGGAGACATGGCTACGACAAAAGACACCAAATCGGCAGAAAGCAAACCGACAGACACCAAATCGGCAAATAACAAACCGACCAAGAAGATGAAAAAAGAGTACAGCGAGGTCTCGTATATTTCAGGGCCGCTGCTGTACCTGCAAAATGCCCCCGACCTGGCCTACAACGCCATCGTCCGCATTAAAGACGCCTCCGGGCGTGAACGTGGCGGTCAGGTGATCGAGGTTTCGGACAAGGTGACGATTTTGCAGGTGTTCGAGGAACCCTCGGGTATCGACCTCTCGAGCACCACCGTCTGGCTCGTCGAAGACGTGGCGCGCCTCGGCGTTTCGCGTGAGATGATCGGTCGCCGCTTTAACGGTATCGGCGAACCTATCGACGGTCTGCCCCCGGTGGTCGCCGACAAGCGCCTGCCTATCGGCGGCGCGCCCATCAACCCGGTGGCGCGGCAGAAGCCCGAGGAGTTTATCCAGACCGGTATCTCGACTATCGACACGCTGATTACGCTCGTCCGTGGTCAGAAGCTGCCGATCTTTTCGGGTTCGGGTCTTCCGGCAAACGAACTGGCCGCACAGATTGCGCGTCAGGCCAAGGTGCTCGGCGAAGGTTCCGAGTTCGCCGTGGTCTTCGCCGCGATGGGTGTAACCCAGCGCGAGATCACCTACTTCACCAAAGAGTTCGAGCGCACGGGCGCGCTGGCCCGCTCGGTGCTGTTTCTCAACAAAGCCGACGACCCCGCCGTCGAGCGTCTGCTGACGCCGAAGATGGCGCTGACCGCCGCCGAATACTTGGCGTTCGAGCACGACTATCACGTGCTCGTCATCCTCACCGACATGACCAACTACTGCGAGGCGCTCCGGGAGATCGGCGGCGCGCGTGAAGAGATTCCGGGTCGCCGCGGCTACCCCGGTTATATGTATACCGACCTGGCGTCGATCTATGAGCGCGCCGGGGTCGTCGAGGGCCGCAAAGGTTCGGTAACGCAGTTACCGATCTTGTCGATGCCCGACGACGACGTGACGCACCCCATCCCCGACCTGACCGGATACATCACCGAGGGTCAGATCTACCTGGCGCGGAACCTACACAATCAGGGTATCTACCCGCCCATCAACCCCGGTCCGAGTCTGTCGCGCTTGATGAACAACGGTATCGGAGAGGGCAAAACGCGCCCCGACCACAAAAACATCGCCGATCAGTTGCAATCGGCCTACGCTAACGGTCTCGACCTCCGGCGTCTGGTGGCGATTACCGGTGAGGACGCGCTTTCCGAAAACGATAAACTCTACCTGAAGTTCGCCGACGCCTTTGAAAAACACTTCGTCAATCAGGGGTCGGAGGACCGCTCCATCGAAAACTCGCTCGACATCGCTTGGGCCATCCTTTCGACGCTGCCAAAAAGCGAACTGACGCGCCTGTCGCGCGATCAGATCGACAAGGGCTACGGGGCCAAGATGGACGAGCTGTGGGGGGCGTAACCGGAGGCGCAGATGGCTGAAACGATTGCACCGACCCGCTCGAACCTGCTTCAGCGGCGCGACCAGCTCAAGCTGGCGAACCGTGGGGCCGACCTCTTGAAACGCAAACGCGACGCGCTAATCGGCGAGTTTTTTAGCCTGGTGCAGGAATCGCTCAAGGCGCGGCGCGCGCTTAACGAGGGCAGCCGCGAGGCGTACTTCAGCCTCTTTTTAGCCAAGGCGTGGGACGGCCCCGAAGCGGTCGAAAGCCTCAGCCTGGCAGGGGATAAGTCGCTCGAGTTAGACATCGAGGTGAAAAACCTGTTCGGCGTCAAGGTGCCGCAGGTGCAACCACCCGAGTTCGACAAAAAGTTGCCCTTTTCGCCGGTCGGGGCGGGCGCGCGTACCCTGGACGCCGCCGCGCAGTTCCGGGCGTTGACCGCGGCGCTGATTCAGGTCGCGGCGACCGAAACACGGCTACGTCTGATCGGTGAGGAGATCAAAAAGACCAGCCGCCGCGTCAACGCTCTCGAGCAGATCGTCATCCCCGGTGTGCAGCGGCAGATTCAGGACATCCGCAGTGTGCTGGATCAGCGCGCTCTGGAGGAGACTACGGTCTTGAAACGCATCAAGGCGAAGCTCGAGGCGCGTGAAGAGGCTGAAGCCGAGGCGGAGGCGTTGCAGAAACAATCTTCGGTGGCGCAGACCTCGGCGTAGTCGCGGGTTTTCAGCCGTTAGTCTAGGGGCAGCTCACAAGTTTGAGCTGCCCTTTCCTGTGTGGTCTACCTCTATGTGGTCTACCTCGAATCTTGGAACCATGCTCTATTTGAGCAGACCTCCCCAAACTTGACAACCTGCTCGGCAAATGGCGTGTGGGCACTGCCGAAATCTTTCTGGTGCGCCACTGCGTCCAACTTCACTTTGTCCGGGACGATACCCCCCCCGAGACGGTGATATGGAGCAACTCAAGTCTTTCAAAGACCGAGATGGTTGCGGGGCTTGAGTTATGTAGCAAGTATCATCTAGTTCGCACCACGCTCGGCGGGGAAAGCGCAATCGAGCACGTATTTTGAGAGATGGTATCTGCGGAGAAATGGTGAAGTGTTTCTTGGGATTGCTATTAGCGTGCTATCCGAGCAGAGCTATAGTGCAAGAACACGAAGATGATCCGGGGCTTGGCGCTGCAACTGTATCGCAGCCCAGTTAGCTGCTTTCTGATCGTCTTTTCGTGGTGTGCTGTTGCAACGAACTCCGGTTCACCCAACAGCGTACAGTAGCCTGGTTTTGCTCTTAACGAACGTGGCAAAAGGTAATCGCCGAGGCTCGAGCCCTCCCCAGTTCTTTACAAGCCACCGTCCGGACAGGTATATTGCAGGAAGCCTTTCCCGGCTCAACTGCACCACAAGACATCTGCAAGACCCTATTTGGAGGAGAACTGATGCGAACATGGATCCTTTTAACACTCGTCGGCACGCTACTTTTGGGTGGCGCTTTCGCTCAGGACGGCGGTAAGCTCGCCGAGGTCAAAGAGCGCGGCGAACTTATCTGCGGCGTCAACGACCAGCTGCCCGGTTTCGGCAGCGTGAACGAAGCGGGCGAATTTACCGGTTTCGACACCGATTTTTGCCGCGCCATCGCCGCCGCCGTTTTAGGCGACGCCGAAGCGGTGCGTTTTCGTCCGCTCTCCGCGCAGGAGCGGTTTACCGCCGTTCAGACCGGTGAGGTCGACGTGCTGATCCGTAACACCACCTGGACCAGCAGCCGCGACACCGACGTGGGCCTCGACTTCGCGCCGACCAACTTTTTCGACGGTCAGGGCTTTATGGTGCGCCGCGACGCAGGTATCGCTGAACTTACCGACCTCGAGGGTTTGCGTATCGGCGTTCAATCCGGCACCACCACCGAACTTAACCTGGCCGACGTGATGGGGGCGCTCGACATTCAGTACGAACCCGTCATCTTCGAGCAGGCCGACCAATTGGTACGTGCGTACGACCAGGGCGCGGTAGACGCCTGGACGACTGACAAGTCGGGTTTGGCGAGCTACCTGCCGACCCTGCAAGACCCTAGCGCCCACCAGATTTTAGAGGCGACCATCTCTAAAGAGCCGCTCGCGCCCGCCGTGTTGCAAGGCGACAGCCAGTGGAAAGACGTGGTGAGTTGGGTGCTCTACGGGCTCTTCGGCGCTGAAGAGTACGGCATTACCATGGACAACGTCGAAGACCAGGCCGCTAACTCGCAGATTCCGGACGTGCAGCGTCTCCTCGGCGTCGAGCCGGAGCCGGTACAGCAGCTGGGTCTCGAGGCCAGCGCCATCCGCGACGCGATTGCGGCAGTCGGCAACTACGCCGAAATCTACGACCGCAATCTCGGCCCGGATACGCAGTTCGATGTCCCGCGTGGTCTGAACGCGCAGTGGAGTGACGGCGGGCTCCTCTACGGAATGCCCTTCCGCTAACCCATAGTCTCGACCGGGGGTGGCCTAGCCACCCCTATTTTTTTTAGAGGAGGTGCAGATGGCGACGCGTACGCAGGCGCAGAAAACCTCGAGCGAACGTATTCCTTTTTACCGTAACGTCAAGATATTGGGCGTGCTGGCGCAACTTATCTTCGTGGGCGCGCTCGTTTTGGGTGTGCTGATTCTCTATTTCAACGTCACAAACGCCCTTGAACGTTCACGGATTCCAGCGAGTTTCGGCTTTCTGGACTCGAGGGCCGGTATTCCTATCGGCGAATCCTTGATTCGCTACAGCCCCAGCGATACCTACGCGCGGGCACTGGTGGTCGGTGTCCTCAACACCCTGCGCGTGGCGCTCGTCGGGGTCGTGCTGGCAACGCTTTTGGGTATCCTGATCGGCGTCATGCGTTTATCCAAAAACTGGCTTTTGGGCCAGTTGGCGCTCGCTTATATCGAAACGATTCGCAACACACCGCTGGCGGTGCAGCTGGTGTTCTGGTTTTACGCTATCCTGGTACCCCTGCCACCCCTTATCAGCAACCCCGTCGAGTTGCCGCTGGGCGGTTACTTTAGTCAGGTGGGGCTGGCGCTTCCGTGGCTTTACGCGAGCTATACCTTTTCGGCTTGGATACCGTGGTTGCTGGGCGCGCTGGCGGTTTTTGTCGTGCTCTACTTTTTGCGGCGCGCACAGCTGCGCCGTCAGGAACGCCCCGGCAACGCCTGGGTGTTGCCGCTTTTAGTGGCAGCGGTCGTTGCCGGGATCGGGTTTCCGCTCTCGTCGGGAACGCTGCCGGAAGCCACCACTACCGACTTCACCGCCGACCGCGGGCGTGGTACGGTTTTTGTCGATAGCGACGGCAACGGCGTACGTAACGCGGGTGAACAGGCGCTCCCTTACTCGCGGGTGCAGATCAAGATTCCGACGGGCGCTCTAACTCAGAACACCCAAAACATCGTCGAGTCGAGGCGGCGAGTGCAGAGCACTTTTCGTTTTTCGGCGCTTAAAGAGCGTCAGTTCAGCGAGGCTGAAGTCACTTTCGCCAATCCTGACGCGGCGCAGGGGCTCGGTATTCACTATCTTAATTTCCCCTCGTCGGGTCTCGTCTACCGCGACCGCAACGGCAACGGCGAATACGACCAAGACGAGGAGCGTAACCTCGAGAATCCCGATCAGGGAGGCTTTAACGGCCTCCCCGTACGCCTCACCGTCAAAGATTTCGAGAGCACCCTTACCGCCGATCGTACGGGTCAGTTCCGGATTCCGCAGTTCAGCTCCGAGGCGCAACTCGCAGCGGTGGCGGCTCCTGCCGACACAGAGGCTGAGGGCGGGGATGCGGGTGGCGATACCACCAGCCCGGCGTCGCTCTTCGGTGGCGGCAGCAGCGCGCAGCGCGATACCACCAGCCCGTCGGGCTTGTTCGGCGGAGGTACCGACGATGCCGATGAAGCCGCCGCCGACGAACCCGAGCCGGTCGAAACGAACTTGTCCGTCTTGCCGAGCGGACCTCTGGTCGCCAGCTTTCCGACCATCCCGCTGACCAGCTACGAGGGCGGGGTTCAGCTCTCCGCGCCGTTTTTAGCGTTGCTGCTCGGTCTGGTCATCTACACGGCGTCGTTTATCGCCGAGATCGTCCGCGGCGGTATTCAGGCCGTCAACAAGGGGCAGCGCGAGGCGTCGAAATCACTCGGGCTGAGCGATAACCTGACCTTTAGCCTGATCGTGTTTCCGCAGGCGCTCCGGATCATCTTGCCGCCCCTCTTAAGCCAGTACCTGAACCTTATTAAAAACTCGTCGCTGGCGCTGCTGATTACCTTTGTCGACTTTTTCGCTATCGGCAGAATTATCGGCAACCAGACCGGGGCGACGGTGCCGATTATCGTAATCATTATCGGAGGTTACTTGCTGGTGAGCTTCGTTTTCGCTTTTGTGCTCAACCTCGTCAACGCCCGCTTTGCGCTGGTCGAACGGTGACGGAGGCGCGCCGTCCCCCCCTCGGTCAAACGGGTGTTCAGGCGTGGCTGCGCCGCAACCTGTTCGGTTCGTTTGTAAGCACCGTAGCGACGGTCGTGATCGCCGGGGCCGTCGCCTACGTGCTCTGGCAGCTTTTGACCTGGGTCTTTTTCGCCGCGTCGTGGCAGCAGCTATGGAACAACCTCAAGCTCTTTACGGTCTACCGTTATCCGGCGGACCTGCTCTGGCGGCCTCTGTCGGCAGCGGCGATGCTGATGGCGTTACTCGGCGCGACTGCCGGAGCCTCGAGTGGCGGCGTGGGGCGTATCGTCCGCGGCGTCTTTATTCAGCTTTTCGCGCTCGTGCTGGTACTGACCGTGCTGGCGCTCCTCTACTGGGAGGGTGTGCGCTGGGGCTGGGTCGCGGTCAGCGTCTCGGGCGTGCTCGGCTACGCGCTGGGGCTCGCGCAACCCCGTATTCTGGTCGGGATGATGTGGGCGTGGCTGGCGGCGTTGCCGATAGCGTTCTTTTTACTGCTCGGGATGCCCGGAACACGTGGCGGCAACTTACGCGTCGTACCGACCCGTGAGTGGGGCGGTTTTATGCTGACGCTGATCTTGTCGGTCGTCGGCATCGCGGTGAGTTTCCCGCTCGGTATCGCCCTGGCGCTCGGTCGCAAAAGCCGTCTGCCCGCCATCAAATACGTCTGTATCGCTTTTATCGAGATCGTCCGGGGCGCGCCGCTGATTACCTGGCTTTACATCGCCTCGCTGATGGTGCCGCTGCTCCTCAATATCGACTCCGACCGTATCGGCGCGCTGACAAAGGCACTCGTCGCGCTCACGCTCTTTTCGTCGGCGTATATGGCCGAAAACGTACGCGGCGGTCTGCAAGCGGTCGCCAAAGGTCAGGGTGAAGCGGCGCGGGCGCTCGGGCTTTCGGCGTGGCAGTCGATGCGGCTGATCGTCCTGCCGCAGGCGCTCAAAGCGGTGATTCCGGCTATCGTGGGCCAGTCTATCGGTTTGTTCAAAGACACCTCGCTGGTCTTGATCGTCGGCTTGCAAGACTTTTTTCAGATTCACAACATCGTCGCGCAACAACCGGCGTCGTTGCAGGTGCAGGGTGGGGTAAGGCTCGAGCTGTCTCTCTTTTTAGCCCTGACCTACTGGTACTTCGCCTTCCGGATGAGCCGCGCGAGCCAGCAGCTCGAGAAAGAACTCGGCGTAGGGACGCGCTAAGCTCTCCCTTCCAGACCCCCTTTAGGAGACCTATGACCACACCCGTGACCATTACCCCGACAACCACCGCAGAGGGCGTCAGCGTTCGCGCCGACGCCCCGGCGGGCGCGCAAAAAATTATCGAGATCGAGGGTCTGAACAAATGGTTCGGCGAGTTTCACGTGCTGCGCGACGTGAGCTTGTCGGTCAACAAGGCCGAAGTGGTAGTCGTGATCGGGCCGTCGGGGTCGGGCAAATCGACCCTGATCCGCTGCGTCAACCGCCTAGAAGAGCACCAGGAGGGCAGGATCACCGTCGACGGCGTCGAGCTGACCGACGACGTCAAAAAGATCGACCAGATTCGCCGTGAAACCGGGATGGTCTTTCAGCAGTTCAATTTGTTTCCGCACCTGACCGTATTGGAAAACATCACGCTGGCCCCCATCCGCGTGCGGAAGTGGAAGCGGTCGAAAGCCGAGGAGCGCGCCCGCTATTTTCTCGAAAAAGTCGGTATCCCCGAACAGGCGGACAAATATCCGGGTCAGCTCTCGGGCGGGCAGCAGCAGCGTGTGGCGATTGCTCGGGCGCTGACGATGGAACCCAAAGTGATGCTCTTCGACGAACCCACCTCGGCGCTAGACCCCGAGGTTATCGGGGAGGTTTTGGAGGTTATGGTCAACCTGGCCAAGGAGGGCATCACCATGATCGTGGTCACGCACGAGATGGGTTTTGCCCGCGAGGTCGGCGACCGGGTGATCTTTATGGACCGCGGCCAGATCGTCGAGGTCGGTTCACCCGAGCACTTTTTTACCAACCCGCAAGAAGAGCGCACCAAGTCGTTTTTGTCGAAAATCTTGTGAAGCTGCTCCGAAATGCGGTGCTGGTACCTTTTCACGAGGTGTCAGGCCGTGTTTTGGTACAAGACCGGGACGGTTACAAGCCGCCGCCATGGGGCTTTTTTGGCGGCGCGATCCAAACAGGGGAGACGCCGCTACAGGCGGTCGTCCGTGAGGCCAGGGAAGAGCTGTCGGTCTCGGTATCGCCCACATCGCTTACGGTGCTGAACGTGTGCAGCGGACAGTTCCGCGACCTGAAATTTATCCTTTACCCATTTTTATGGCCTTTCGACGGGGACTTGAGCGTGTTGGGGCAACGTGAAGGTGCGGGGATGGAACTCGTCTCGGCAGACGAGATGTTGCGGCGTGCAGCGCCGGGTGGCCCCGACCACACTCTGACGCTTATGCTGAAGCGTTCGCTCTAAAAACAGCTGTTCAGGACTTGTGGCTACCCTTTGGCTGTTCCTGCCTCAAACCCTGCACAGGTTTGTGATAAGGTGCCGCGTGACCGACGACATCATCCTCGAGCCCGCCCATCCGGAGTGGCCCGAATTATTTGAGCGAGAAAAAGCGCGACTACTAGCTGCTTTCGGTCCGCGTTTTATCGCCCTCGAGCACATCGGCAGCACGGCGGTTCACGGTTTGGACGCGAAGCCGGTGATCGACATGCTCGGCGGTGTAGCGTCGATGGCGGCGGCGGACGCGCTTTTGGAACCTCTGTGCGCGGTCGGTTGGGACACCTCGCCGGAATTTAACGTGACACTTTCCGACCGGCGTTTTTTGCTCCGTTAGCCCGCAGGTGTTCGTACCCATCACCTGCACCTGGTCGTTTACGGCGGTGAGCCGTGGCGATCGATGCTCGGGTTCCGTGACCGTCTCCGGTCTCACCCTGAACTCGCCGAGCGGTACCGAAAACTAAAGGTCGAGCTGGTAGCGGCCCACAAAATGGATCGTTTCGCCTACACCGAAGCCAAAACAGCTTTTATCGCGGACGCCTTGGAGAGGTACGACTGAGCCGCTACCGCTAAGCCACCTCAGCCCGCTCGGGCGTACGCTTCTCATCGGTGGCGGGGATGACCTGAAGCCCATCCTCTAACTTTCCGAGCGTGACGATCAGCTTGCGGTAACGCCGCCTGACCTTGAGGCTCGAGCCCCGGTACGACGTTTCGTAGCTCTCCTCGAGCCTTAAGGTCGGCGTAGCTCTCCGCCCCGTCGTACCCAGAGTCTTTGCGTGCAGCGTTTTTCGTAGGCGTGGCTCCCTACCCAACCGTAGGGGCATCTTTACAAAGGGAACGGTTACGAGTCACGGAATCGGGAGATTATGGCTTCGGCAGCGCCAAGTGTGGTGATTTGCACAGGCGGCGAGCCTGAATCAGGTCGCGCTTACGCTCAAAGACGATAAAAGACAACGCCCCTCGTTTCACGGTTTAGGCGAACCTTCGGGGTCGTTTTGTGACCGTCCTATATGGGGCGAGGGTCAGGCCATTTACGAATCAGACCATACTCAGGACGTTGGGCCGCCACGCCACCGGCCCCACCACGTCGCCGGAAAGATCGTACGCGGTCGCGCCGGTCACGTTGACCCTGACCACGTCGCCGATCTTGACCGTCCCGTCGCCGACGGCGAGCACGGTACCGTCGATTCCCGGCGCGTCGGCTTTGCTGCGCCCGACGACCTCGCCGGGCAGGTCGCCGTAGCTGTCGACGATGACCTCTACCTCTCGCCCGACCTTGGCCCGGTTTATCTGGGTACTGATAGCTTGCTGAGTCGCCATCAACCGCTCGAACCGCTCCTGCTTGACCTCTTGGGGAACTTGGCCGTCAAAACCGTTCGCTACCGCGCCCGGTACCTCGCTGTAGGTAAATGCGCCGACACGCTCGAGCCTCGCCTCCCCCAAAAAGTCCAGCAGTTGCACGAAGTCGTCTTCGGTCTCACCGGGAAAACCCACGATGAAAGTCGAGCGAATCGCCAGCTCCGGGCAGATGTTGCGCCACGAGCGGAGGGTCTCGAGGTGGCTTTTCGCCCCGCCCGGTCGCCGCATCGCCCGCAAAATCTTCGGGCTCGCGTGTTGCAAGGGTACGTCCAAATACGGGAGCAGCTTGCCTTCTGCCATCAGCGGAATCAGCTCCTTTACGTGCGGGTACGGATAGACGTAATGCAGCCGTACCCACACGCCCATGTCGGCGAGTTCCGTAACCAGGGGGACGAGGTGTGCGCCGACCTGCCGCCCCTGAAACTCACTTTCCCGGTGCTGAATATCCGAACCGTAAGCTGATGAGTCTTGCGCGATCACCAGCAGCTCTTTGGTGCCGCTCGCCACCAGCCGGTACGCCTCGTAGAGCAGGTCGCCCGCGTCGCGCGAGACCTGCAAACCGCGCATCTGCGGAATGATGCAAAACGCGCACTTGTGGTTGCAGCCTTCGGCAATTTTGAGATACGAGTAGTGGCGCGGCGTGAGCTTGACGCCCTGCGGCGGGACAAGGCTGGTAAAGGGGTTTCGGTCGGGCGGCAAGGTTTGGTGAACCGCCGCCATCACGCCGTCTACGTCGGCGTGTCCGGTAATTGCCAGTACGCTCGGGTGGCGCTCCATAATCTCGTCCGGACGTTCGCCCAGACAACCGGTAACGATGACCTTACCGTTGTGCTCCAGAGCCTCACCGATTGCGCCCAGAGACTCCTCGACCGCCGGAGTGATAAAGCCGCAGGTGTTGACGACCACCACGTCCGCGTCGTTATAACTCGGGACGACGCTGTAACCCTCGGCGCGGAGCTGGGTCAAGATGCGTTCGCTATCGACGAGGGCTTTGGGGCAGCCCAGACTTACAAAACCGACTTTGCCAGACATTTAGACTCCAGAATTTTCACTCAAAAAATAAACAGGGCAAATCCTATCAATTTCTCAAGTATAGCGTTTGGGAATGCTGGAGAGATGGAAGAAGGTTGCATAAACGCGTGCGATGATATGGTTGTAAAGACATGTTCGGGCAGCAAAAGGACTCACGGCATCTTGATACGGAGCGCGCTTACGAATTTTACAAAGCTGAGATTTTGGGTTCGGCAAGGTCTCGGAGTCATTGGTATGAAGCGTATGGTTTCAAGAATCCTAGAACGACTTCGGTTGGCTGGGAAGTGTTCGGCGCGGTGTTGTTACGTCAGAAGCGGAGTAACAATCCTTATGGTCATGACCTCGAGCAGGCTGAGGTAAAAAGTTGCGGACCGTCCGGCTCGAGTTTCGAGTATCAGTACCACAAAAAGGGCGGGGCTACCAAGCTCGAGCAAGAGCACCTGATCAACCACGTTTTTATCCTCTACTCGGACGACTATCTGGACGTGACGGTTTACCTGGTCGAAGGGGCCTTGCTTAAACCCCTTTTCGACTCATGGCGCGACGCCTTGATCGCCAACTACGCCGGTGGGTTGAGGCAGAGATACCGCAAAGCTGTCCCCAAAAGTACAGTGGTTCAGTCAGGTAGGCTCGTTTTGGAAATTGGCTCTGGAAACCTCGTGTCATCCAGCGATTCTCTTTCGTAGCTCAAAATATCGTGCAATTCGACGTGCTCGCCGGTTAGGGTTTCAAGAGCTTTGAGAATGTCTGCGAGAGACTCGAAATCGACCCCGGAAGTTTCGCCCCGGGTGATTTTGTACAAACCCGTCTTGCTCATCTGCCCGCCCAGCTCTGCGTGGAGGCGATAGACGCTTAGACCTATTTGCTCGAGAAACGCGCCCAGTTTCCACCTGACGATAGCCACAAAGCGATTATCGGCGCAGGTTCGGCAGGGTTGCAATAGTGCAACTGTGGTTGTATCATCGGCTCATGCTTTTGCCGTCGCTAGCCCGCAGCTTAAAAGTTGACTCCGGCGCGTGAGGTTCGCGGAGTTCTTCGCCGGTATTGGACTCGTCCGGCTCGGCCTCGAGAAGAGCGGTTGGACGTGCGTTTTCGCCAACGACAACGACGCCCGCAAAGCCGAAATCTACCGCCGAAACTTCGGTAAGGACGATCTGGTTGTGAAGGATGTAGCTGAAATAGAGGCTTGTCAGCTTCCGGACTTCGACGTCGCCACAGCGTCTTTCCCCTGTCAAGACCTGTCTCTCGCCGGAAAACGCGAAGGGCTTGCAGGAAAACGTAGCGGTACTTTGGGCGAATTTATGCGGTTACTCGGTGAGCTTCGTTTGCAGCACCGGCAACCTCGAGCGGTCATTATCGAAAATGTACCAGGGCTGCTGACCTCTCACGGAGGGCGTGATGTAAGCACCGTCCTTGCGTCTCTAGCTTCGCTGGGGTACGTGGTCGATCTACTCGTTATCGACGCTCGCTTGTTCGTCCCTCAGAGCAGAGTACGGGTTTTTGTTATCGGCCTCTACGCTGGTAACGAATCAGCTGGTGAACTCGCAGAACCTGCGCTTACCCATAAGCTGAGGGGAGCGCAGGTTCGTAAAGTATTCCTCGAAAATAACCATATCCACTGGGGATTTTTAGACTTGCCGGTCATTCCTTCTCAAACAGTAGAGACTCTCGAGGATATCGTCGAACAAAGCGACGGCGGGTTCGAGGGCGCGAGGCTCGTCAAAGAGTTGTCCTACATACGAGGTGGTAGCCGCTTGCGACTCGGGAAAGCCTCGGCAGTAGCAGCTGGAACAGGAAACCCCGTTTATCTGACAGGTTTCCGGCGTATGCGTAAGGGCTGCGTCTCACTCGAGCTGCGCGACGACGGTGTTGCCGGATGTTTGCGGGCGGTTGCGGGTGGAAGCAGCAAGCAGCTTCTCGTTCAAGCTAAGTCTGACGGTCAGGTGCAGATACGCTACATGACCCCCCGCGAGTATGCAAGGCTTCAGGGTGTACCGGATAGTTTTTGGCTTCCTGAAAACCAGGTAGCAGGGCTTCACGCTTTGGGAGAAGCCGTTGCTGTGCCGGTGCTCGAGTGGCTTGGTGGGGCCGTTGGAAATGCTGTGACCCGCGAGCTTGTTTCAAGTTAAATTGAATAAGCTACCACTACAAGGAACCGGCTACCCCAGCAACCGTTAAGACAAAGGTGCTACCTTTTCTGCTCTACCTTCTCTTTGCTGTCCGAAACGTCCCTAAACTCCGCGTCTACCGGCTCCTCCAACCCCTCCTTGTACTCCACCTTCGAGCGCCGAAACGCCTGCCCCAAACGTGCCAGACGCTTGCCGTTAAAGAGCAGCACGATAACGCCTACGATAATGAGCAGTTCCCAGATTCCCAGCATAGCGTGTGGCCTCCTGTGCGCTCAGGCTACCACCTAAAGGGCCGCGTCGCCGTCCAGACCCAGGTGTTCATACAGTCGCGCCAGCTGCCGTTTTAACACCTCGAGCTCGGCGCGCAGTTCTTGGGGCGTATCCGGCGCGTCGGTCGGCGCGGGTGCGGGCCGGGCTCTCGGTTTTTGCCGCTCCGGGTCGGTTCCCAAGAGATGCGCCCAGCGGGTCTGGCTCTGACCGGGCGAGCGGCCCTCGTCGCGCGCCAGCGGTGGGCGGTGGTCGCGGAGGCGGATCAGGCTGGCGTCGACTGCTGCTACGTCGGAGAAGTGAATGTAGCGTTCAGTACGTCCGCGCAGCTCTCCGGCGGTCTGCGGGCCGCGCAGCATCAGCACGGCGAGCACGGCGAAGTCTTGCGCGCTCAGCCGGAACGCTTCGCCCAGCCGGTGCTGGTGTTTGACGACGCGCTCGGTCATCCCTTGCTCCGAACTCACCAGACCGCGGTCGCGTAGACCTTGCAGCGCGCCCTCGACGTCGCGTTGGGCGTAGTCGGACATGGGCGCGCGGTTCGTCTTCTGATTGCAGGCCAACACGAGGGTGTTGATCGACAGCGGATAGTTTTCCGGGGTGGTGCGCTCTTTCTCGAGCAGCGTACCCAGGATACGGATATCAAGGTCGGACAAACTCACCTGCAAAGTCTAGCAAATTCGGGTCAGGATTTTGTCCAGTGTGTCGCAGGCGTCGGCCCAGGTTGAAAAGGTCTCACGAGTGGGGGAGACGCCCAGGTCGGTGAGGAGGTTTCTGAAGGCGTGCTCGAGTGTTGTGCTTTCTTCAGGCGTGAGAGGTGTGTCCAGGTGCAGTTCGAGCCTCCCCGCTCGTTCGCTCCCAGGGGTGACAGCGCCCGCCACGACGAGGAGTTGGGTGGCGGCGAAGTGCGGGTGTCCCGGTGGCACATCTACAGTCCAGGCGATAGGGACGCCGTTTCGTACCAAATGAAGCTGAAAGCGGCGCAGGTAAAGACGGTTTTGGAAGACCTCGAGGGGCGTACACTTCTCTTCCTGACAAAAAGCTGCCAGCGTCCCCGCCGCCTCCCCGACCGCCCATTCGACCGGGTGGAGCCGGTACGCGCCGTTGCTCAGGTGGGTGGTACCGAGATTTTTGCACGCGGCCAGCAGGTTGTCCGGATGGAGTGGCAAGAGGCTGCCCAGGGGTATCTGAAAAGGCCGGGTGGGTTCAAAGAGCGACACGTCTGGATTGCCGATGCAGCGGTGCAGGTCGATGGGATACCAGCCGACGCCGACCGCGTCGGCGAACGGAGCGGCGCGCGCGTCCGGTTGGCACGCGGCGCTGAGGTCCTGTTCGGTAACGCGCCGGTGAGCGACGATGCGGCGGCCCTCGCGGATGTAGGGCGCTTTGCTGAGGCCGTCGGGGGTGTCCATCACATCGGGGCGCAGTCTCAGTTCGGGATAGCCGGTGCCGCCGTCGTCGCGGGGCGCTCCGGTCTGAAGCCAGTACAAAAAGCCGAGCGCCTGCGCCTTAGCCTCCGCGTACGCGCCATCACTGAACGGGCTGCGCCAGAAGTAATCGTTGCTCGCCCAGTTGATGAGCGCGACATCTTGTGAGACGTCGTGTGAAACGCCGTGTGAGACGTCGTTCGGGATATCCAGAAGGCTCGAGTCGAGCAGGCGGCGGTAGCTCCAGAAGGGCAGCGCGCCGTCGTCGCCGCGCCCGAACATCTTGAAGCGGCGGGGCGTGCCGTCACTGCCCTCGAGCGTCAAGGTATACAAACCGGCGTCCCGGAAGCGTTCGTAGCCTGCCGGTTTAGGGGTCACGTGCGACTCGCCAGGGCGAAACTCGGCGGCGAAACCGTAGGTCATCGCCTGCATCTCGCCGGGGTCTGCCGTGGCGGGCGCGTGGGGTTCGCCGGTGTCGGCCTGCGCCTCGGCCCCGGTTACGAACGGCGCGCCGCAGAGCGGGAGCAGGTCGCCGAGGTCGGTGGCGTCTAAAAACCACGCTGCTCGGAGCCGGACGCGCGTGGTGCCGCCCTGAAGGGTGACGGCTTCGAGCACCCCGTCCGTAACGGTGGCGGCGACCGGGGTGTGGTGATAGAGCACAGTGAGCTGACCCGACGCCAGATAGGGCTCCAACATCTCACCGATGACCGCGACCCCCACCCGCGGCTCGAAACAGAGGCGGCTGACCCAGCCGCCTCCCGGATTTAGCGGCGCGCCGTCCGGCATGACTGCGGGCGCGCCGTGGTGCTCGCAGTAGTGCCGCCGTACCCGCGCGCGCAACTCGTTGTAACGCACTGTCCCGCCGAACCGTTCGATCAGCGGGTGCTCGTCGGGGGCGCTCACGCCCTGGCTGGTGAGCTGACCGCCGAGCCAGTCGGTGCTTTCGGTCAGTACCACTTGTGCGCCACCCGTTAAGGCTGCGAGCGCCGCCGCTACGCCGCCCAAGCTGCCGCCGATGATCGCCACTTCGGTCTCGATATCGGTTTCAAGCACATCGGTACCGGCCTCGAGTCGCGGCGCAGGCTGCGTCACGTCACCCTGAAGGGAAAACGCCCGGTAAAGAGCCGGGGCCACGGCAGCGTCGGGGGGTGCCACTCGAGCCCGAAACCCGTACCGGCAAAGTGCGCGTCCCACAGGGCTCTGGCTTTGGGCTCGATAAGTTCACCGAGCAACCGTTCGGCCTCGCCGTGCCGCGCGCCCAGATCGAAGGGGCTGACATCACCGAGAGAGCGGTTCAGCTCGGCGCGCACGTCACCCTGATAGAGCGCGTCATCTACGAAACGGTTGAAGCGCAGTTCGGTCCAGCGGGAGGCGTCTTGTACCTGCGCCCCTGCGACGCCCAGGGCGACGGCGCTACCGAGCGTATTGCCCGCCGTGTTCCAGGCGCTGTAGCCGGTCAAGCGGGCGAGCGGCAGGCTTTGCAGCATCCCGAAAAAACGCGCTTCTGCGCCGTTCGGATAGGCGACGTCGGCGACCGTAACGGGTTTGTCCGCGTCGAGCATCCGCCCGATAAAGTCTACGAACTCGGGCAGATGGCGGTCGGCGGTATCGACGCTTTGGAAGTCGGGTGCGGGTTCGTGTTGCGCCCGTCCGGGGGTGTTGACCGCCAGCACGAAGGCCGCTTCGCTCAAATTTTCGACGCTGTAACAGCGCGCCGCACGGAGGTGCGCCTTGACGAGTTCGCCTGCCGGTCGATCTTCGTACTTCATCCCCGCAGCAGCGCCGAGTGCGCCCGAATAGCGGACGAAGACGGGGGTGGGTTCGGGGGCGATGACGCGGGCCAGCAGCGTCGCCGGAACCTCGTCCGCGCCGGGGTAGATGTCGACGCGGGGCCAGAGCTCGAGTGCATCGGTGCGGGCCTCGAGCGCCCGCCGGTCGACCGCTGCCAGACCGTAGGGGCGGGTGTCGTCGAGCGTCAGGCAGAGGTGCGTCAACACGCCCTTACGGGTCAGCTCTAGCGCCCGCAGATGCAGCGCGTGGTTGCGCGCGCGCGTCCGCAACCAGTCCGCCAGCACGTCGGGCGGGACGGCCTCGGTCGCCGCTGCGAGTTGCGCGGTCAGTTCGGCGTCGGGGCTGTGCCGGGGGGTTCTGTCGTGCCGGTCGAACGCCTCGCTGTAGGCGCGGAGCACGGGGCCGTAACGTCCGTAGTAGGGTTTTTCCTCCACCGGGTCGTCGCCGTGAGCGACCCGAACCACCGTGCCGTGGGCGTAGATGTTCAGCTTGGGAAGGCGGGTTTTAAGGTGTGAAAGCGCCTCGAGCCGCTCGAGCGCCGCCCCCAGCGAGTCGTCCACCCGCCGCGCCGGAATCATCCCGCCCAGACAGAGGGTTTCCAGCGAGACGATAAGTGCGTCTGCGTCCGCCGCAGCGTCCGTCAGCCACGCGGCGAGCGCCGCCACGTCACCGGGCCGGTTGATATGCGGCAACGCCCCGGCGGGCGGAACCTTCACGTCGAGGCCCACAGCCTGCGCCAGCGCCACCGGAAACTCGAGCGTCGGCGGGCGCGTGTCCGGGGGGATCAGTAAAAGCTTCATAGATTACGGTCGGTGACGGCGTGCGCGGTCGCGGCGACGGCCTCCGGCGCGCCCGGCAGACGCTCGAGCAATTCGGTAAAGAGCGCGTCCAGCACCAGAAGCTGCCCCATCTTGCTGGCGATAGAGCCGCCCGTAAGCGGGGACTCGCTCGAGGCGGTCGTCAGTACGGTGTCGGCGAGGGCCGTGGCGGGGCTTTTCGCCCGTTCGGTGACGAGCAGCGTGGTGAGGCCGCGCGCGCGGGCCAACTCGAGCACCCTGACCGTATCGAGCGTCGAGCCCGAGCGGGTCAGGGCCAGCACCACCGCCGTCTCCGGCAGCGTCGCCGCCGTCATCGCCGCCAGATGTGCGTCGGTGTGAACGGTGACGTTGTATCCTAGCCGGACGAATTTGTAGCCGTAATCCTGCGCCGTCACGCCCGACGCGGCGGCCCCGTAGACGAGCAGCGTACGGGTAGTGGCGAGCAGCTCGAGGGCAGGCTCCAAAGTTCCGGCGAGCATCGCCGAGGTTTCCGAAACGGCCCGTAACGCCGCGTCGGTGACGCGCTGAAGCGTGTTCGTATGGGTGGGCGGGGCCGTGGGGGTCAGCGCGACGTCGGCGGCGAGCGCCAGCTTAAAGTCCTGAAAGCCTTTGAAACCGAGGTCGCGGCAGAGCCGGATCACGCTCGCTTCGCCCACGCCCGCGCTCTCCGCGAGTTCGGTGACTGACTGGTAGATAACGCCCTGCGGCGACGCCAGCACGACGCCCGCAAGCCGTTTAAGCGCCGGAGTCAGGTGGGGCTGTTCGGCGCGCAGGCGTGAAAGTGCGCCCGCCGAGAGCGTGGTGCTCACGTGTTGGTTCCGGCGATCTCGAGCGCCCCCGCAAAACGGGTGGTGAGCAGGTCGGGCCGGGTGATGGCCCCGCCGACGACGACCGCGTACGCGCCGCGCCGGAGCGCCTCGGCAGCCTCGGCGGGGGTGCGGATACGGCCCTCGGCGAAGGGCTGCATACCGTGCGCTGCAAGCGCCGCGATCAGCTCCAAATCCGGGCCGCTGTTTTTCGGGCTCGAGTCGGTATAGCCCGAAAGCGTGGTGCTGATATAGTCTGCGCCCGCCGCGAGAGCGTGCTCGGCGTCCTCGACGGTAGCGATGTCGGCGAGCGCCACGAGGCCGCGCGCGTGCGTCTCCCGCACCAGCTCGGCGACCGCTACGGGCCGTTCGCGCAGCGTCGCGTCGAAAGCGACCACGTCCGCGCCCGCGTCGGCGATAGCGGCGACGTCGCTGAGTTCGGGCGTGATGTAGATATGCTCGAACACGCCGCGCCGTTTGACGAGGCCGATAATCGGCAAGTGGGTCGCGTTCCGGACGGCGCGGATATTAGCTGCGCCCTCGAGCCGTAATCCCCGCGCCCCCCCCTGAACCGCCGCCAGCGCCAACGCCCGGATAAACTCGGGCGCAGCCAGAGGGCCGTCGTCGTCTGCCTGACACGAGACGATTAGGTCGCCTCTGTGAAAGAACGGCTGAGCTTTACTGCTCTGACTTTTACCGTAGCTTATGCTCATCCCTTGACCGACCCCGCCAACCCTTCGATAAAGTAGCGTTGCAAGACCAGAAAAATCAGGATCACCGGGATCATCGAGATCACGGTCGCGGCGGCGATGTTGCCGAAGTTGAGCGCCAACTCTCCCACCGTCAGGCGGGCGATAGCGACCGAGAGCGGAAACTTGTCCTGATCGCTGAGAATGATCAGCGGCCACTGATAGATGTTCCACATCGCTACGAACTCGAGAATCGTCACGGTCAGCAGCGCAGGCCGGACGAGCGGCAGCATCACGCGCCACCACAGGATGATTTCGGTCGCCCCGTCAACGCGGGCGGCGTCTTCGAGTTCGCGTGGAATGCTCAAAAACGCCTGCCGCAGCAAAAATACGTTAAAGACCGTGATGGCGTTCGGCAGCACCACGCCGATAAAGGTATCGACCAGCCCCATCCGCGCCAGCGTAATAAAGTTGACGACGATGTTGAGCGTATTTGGCAGCACCAGCGTCGAGACGATCAGAAAAAACACCACGTCCCGGCCCGGAAAACGGATACGGGCGAGCGCGTACCCGGACGTCGCTGAAAGCGCCAGATTCGCCAGCACGCCCCAAAAGGTGATAACCGACGTGTTCCACAAAAAGCGCGGCATGTTCTGCGCGTTCCACACGTCGCGGTAAGACCCGAACGACGGCGGGTCGGGGAGGAGTTGCGGCGGATACGCCAGGATATTTTGCCCGCTTTTAAGCGAGGTCGAAACGAGCCACAAAAACGGCCCGACGGCGATGATGGCGAACACGATCAGCAGTGCGTACAGGAGCGTCAGGACCAGGGCGCGCTGAGGCCGAAAGCGCGGGGCGCGAGTCGAGGCTGCCATCAGTAGTAGTTGAGCCCGCCGCGGCGATTAAAGATAAACACGCCGACCGAAGCCGTCAGCACCACCACGCCTAACACCAGCCCGACCGCTGCGGCGTAGCCGAAGTCGAGCTGTTCAAACCCGGTTTTGTACAGGTAGGCGTTGGCGACCATCGTCGAGTCGATGGGGCCGCCCCGCGTCATTACCCACACCTCGTCGAACACGCGGAGCGCGGCGATGGTCGAGAGCAAGCTGCACAAGAGCACATAGGGGCGCAGCAGCGGAATGGTAATCGACAGCAGTTTTTGCAATTTGGACGCGCCGTCGATTTCGGCGGCCTCGCCCAGCTCCCTCGGAACCGACTGAAGCCCCGCCAGATAGATGATCATGTAGTACCCGAGACCTTTCCAGAGCGTGACCGCCATCACCGACCAGAGGGCGATTCGGGGGTCGGTCAGAAAGCCGATGGGCTCGAGCGGATGCACCACCCCCAGACTCATCAAAAAGCTGTTCAGCAGCCCCCGGTCCTGGTAGAGCCACTTCCAGGTAATCGCCACCGCCACCATCGAGGTCACGACCGGCAGGTAGTACATGGTGCGAAACACGGTCGTCCCCGGCAGCTTGCGGTTTAGCAGCACCGCCAGAATGATCGACAACAGTTGCAGGGGCGGCACCACCGCGAGGTACAGGAGCGAGTGCCGCATCGCGTTCCAGAAGTCGGCGTCGGCCCAGAGCCGCCGGAAGTGCGCGCCGCCGACGAAGGTGGGCTCCAAGCGCAGCGAAATATCGAAAAAAGCCAGCGGAATACTTAAAAAAATAGGAAACAGCGTAAAGGCGCAAAAGATCAGCAGCGTCGGCAGGACGAACAACCAGCCGGTGCGGACGCGGCGACGACGCGTAACGCGGGCGGTAACGGAGGGTGTCATCTCGAGCCTTTCCTGGGGCGGCGTCGGTAGCGTCACCTCGAGCCCAGCGGTAAACGAGGGGCCAAAAACCTTTGTTTCAGGGAGCGTTGAACGTCTTTAACCGAGCTGCCCCACCGACTAGAGCGGGGCGCGTCGAGGGGTCAGGGTAGAGACGGGGAAATCACCGAACCGTAAAGCAGATCGCCTGAAGTGTCGGCGAGTCGACCGGATGCTGCCGACGCTTCCCCGTCACCATTCGCCCCGTAAAAGGTTTGTGGCCTGTAGCTTGCGCGTGATCTGTCCACTTGCCACTAGCTACACGCCACTCGCCCATTCAAACCCTACTGACGACCCAGCAGCTCAGTAACTGCCGTTTCCGCGTCGGCGAGGGCCGTTTCTGCATCTTTCTGACCCAGCATCGCCTCGGCAAAGGCGCGGCGGACGATATCTTTGACATCCTGACGAACCTGATTGTCGAAACCACGCTCGATAGAGTTCGCCTGGATACAGCGCGCCTGTCCCTCCAAAGACTCCTCGTCGCTACAGAAAAACGGGTCTTGCGCGGCCTCTTTGGTCGACGGGAAGATCGACACCTGTTTGGCGAACTCGAGCTGATTGGCGTCGTTGGTAACCCAGTTGGCGAGTTCTACGGCGAGTTCGATGTTGTCCGAGTCCGCCGGGACGACCATGTTCTGAATCGCGTTGGGGATGATGCCGGTTTCGGTCTGCGGGTAGGGCGCGATACCGAGGTTTGCGTACACGTCCGGGCCGTCCGACTCGACGGTGCGGATAAACTGCGGCCCCGTCACGAGCATTGCCGACTGGCCTCCGGCAAAGTCGCGGATGGCCTTTTCGTAGTCGAAGTTGGCGGCTTCGCGGCTGACGGCGCGGCTTTCGGCGGCGTTCACGTAGGTCTGCAAGGCGGCGACCCCTTCGGGGGTGTTGAAGGCCGGGGCCGTACCATCTTCGCTTAAGATGCTCACGTCATTCTGTACGAGCCAGTCTTCGGGGGAGGGCAGCGGCGAAACACCCTCGAGCATCGTCGCTTCGCGGATGGTGAGGGCCTGCTCCAACACTGCGTCGTACGTTTCGGGCGGTGCTTCAGGGTCGAGACCGGCCTGCTCGAAGATGGCTTTGTTGTACATCAGCACCGTCGGAGCCTGATACCAGGGAAAGGCGTACACATCGCCGCCGACGCTACTCGACTCGAGCAGGTTGTCGAAATAAATCCCCAGCTGTTCGGGGGTAGCGACTTCGCTGAGGTTGGCGAGCGCGCCCTCGGCCTGGGCTTGCAGCATCCGTGAGGTATTCAGGTTCACCACGTCCGGGGCTTGACCGGCCGCGATAGAGGCGAAAAAGCGGTCGGGAAAACCGCCGTCGGGAAGGTCGATCCAGTTGACGGTCACGCCTTCGTGCTCGGCCTCAAAACCGTCGATGACGCCGTTGATATAGTCGTCGAAGGTCGGCGAGAGCGCGTACGTCCACATCTCGAGTTCTTGCGCCAGAGCCAGGGGTGCGCTCAGCGCGGCGAGGGCCAGCAGGGTACGTTTCATACATCTCCTAAACGGCTACGACGTTACGTCTTCTCCACGCTTGCGAAAAATCTCACCGTCGGGAAGACGCGCTTAACTTGTGGCTCAGCCGTGCTTCAGTATGACCGTGGAGTTTTATGTTTGTCAAGCTCCGGACTTTCAGAGTTTTACTCCAAAACTCGCTCCGAACGGTAAGCTGGGGTATGAACGCACCCGAAAAGACAGGCTTGGGCATCGACGCGGGGGGCTCGAGCAGCCGCTGGGTACTGGTCTCGAGCACCGGCACCGTGCTGGGTGAGGGGCGGAGCGGCCCGCTGACCGGGCATATCTTCAGCGCCGACGACCCGGACGAGCAACTGGGACGATTTGTAGAGATGCTGGAGGCGGCTCGAGCCGTCTGTCCGCCGGACGCGCTCGCTGCCGGAATCACCGGCTTGCATCCGGGAACGCTCGCCGCCGAGCTCTTCCGGCGCGCAGTAACGGAGACGCTGGGTTTGACGGCGCAGCGGGCGGTGATAGGCAACGATATGCACGTCGCGTTTGCAAGCGCCTTCGGGCCAGGGGAGGGCGTGCTCGTCTACGCGGGGACGGGCAGCGTCGCGTATCACGAGACCGCTACCGGCGAGGCGGTGCGGGCGGGTGGCTACGGCTACCTGATCGACGACGCCGGGGCGGGCTACTGGCTGGGTCACGAGGCGCTGCGCGCGCTTTTTCGCCTGGTCGATAGCGGACAATCCGCCGATACGCCGCTGGCGACGGCGCTCTACGGACGGCTCGGCAGCCGCGTCTGGTCTGAGATCATGCCGGTCGTCTACGGCGGAGGCCGCAGCTTCGTGGCGTCGCTCGCCCCGGCAGTGACAGAAGCGGAGCGCGCAGGGGACGGGGAGGCGCGCGCTCTTCTGGAGCGGGCCGGAGCCGAACTCGCTCGCCTCGCACAGACCGTGCAGGGGCGACTCGGCGCGGCGCTCCCGGTGGCGTTCGCGGGCGGCGTCACCCGGCTCAGTCCGGTGCTGACGCGTTCGCTCGAGACCCATCTGGGCGCGTCCGTCCGGGTGGTCGAGGGTGAGCCCGTCTATGCGGCAGCGCGTTTGGCGTTGCAGTTGGTAAAAAATTAAAGGTCGGGTTTGGCGGGCGGTCGACAAGTTTTCTGTGTAGAGACCGGTTGTATAGTAGAGAGAAGGGTTTTGACAATGTTGCCGAGACCGCTCTCGACATTGCAATTGGGCTTTAAGCTTTGGCAGTGACATACTCCGTACACTTGAAGTTTTTATAAGGACGCGTGTTTACGACCCTGCCGCTGTTACGGTTTTCGCGCTCGAGTACCGCATAAACTTGGAGCACTGATGACGGCGGTGCTTTTTAGTGGCGTCACTCTGCGAACGGCGCGGCCCGGATTAACTTTTCAAAGCCGTTGTTAAATAGGTAGCTCATGCGCGACTTGGGGCGCACGGCCACCTCATAGTGTCCACAGGCCGCCATATTCCCTTCCATGTTCGCCCGTGGGAACTGCTCGAGCACTTTGGCGAGGTAGTCACGCGACAGTTCATCGAAGCGGGCTCCCATCACATCTAGAGTCGTTCCTTCATGGAGCAGATGCGCTTCTGTTCCGTCGCTGGGCGGTACGACTACGTTCAGGTGAAGGGTAATGGCTTCTTCTAGTGCCTCAAGCTTCCAGGCGTCCCACCCCGACCTAGCCATCGCTTGTACCGCCCTACGAGCGCCGATCACACCGAAGCAGTGAAGCTCGTCTGCCACGGGTTTACACGCTTCGGTCAGACCCAGATCGTGCAGGATACAGGCCACGAACAATAGCTCTTCATCATAGCTGAGCGCGCTCGCCTTAGCTAGGTAGGTTCCCCAGAAGTACGCGCGGTAGGCGTGGTTGACCAGCCACGGCTCGCTCAGCGTCTCGCAGACCAACGCGGCTTTTCTAGCGATGGCGCTGTCGGGGATGCGAACCACCTCGGGATCGAAGGGTGCGGGGGTGGGGGTCCCTCGGCGCTGTCGCTGGGCGAGCCTCACGGTCATGAACTGTCTTGCCAGTTCCGCTCGGTCCACAGGACGTAACTTTCCACCCGTTTTTCTCGCCCAAGCTAGGGTACCGACCTTCATCTCTGCCCTCCTCTTCACAAACGAACGTTCGTGCTGTAAGGTACACCATGGCAGCAAAAAATGCAACCAAGGCGGCGATCACCCAAGAGGCTCTCCGGGTGGCGAGCAGAGACGGGCTCGAGGCGCTGACCATCGGCAGGCTGGCGACCGCGCTGGGCGTGTCCAAAAGCGGGTTGTTCGGTCATTTCGGCTCCAAAGAGCAGCTTCAACTCGAGGTCGTCCGTAGGGCAACAACGCTTTTTGTCGAAAAGGTAGTTGCCCCGGCTGAGGGTCTGAATGGGCGTGACCGATTGATCTGCTATTTCCGGAACTGGCTCGAGTGGGCAGACTGGGATGAGCTGCCGGGGGGCTGCCCCTTCGTCGTCGGCTCCGTTGAGTTCGACGACCGGGACGGACCGGTGCTAGAAAGTTTGCGGGATTTGCAAAAGAGGTGGCAAACGCTTCTCGTCCAGACTATTGACGAAGCTAGGGGAAAAACGTTTCGCCCTGACAGCGACGCAACAGCTGTTGTTTTCGAGATTTTTGCGCTTTACCTGGGACATCATTACTACAAACGGGTGTTTCAGGCTCAAGAAGCTAAAGCGTTTACGCTAACGGCGTTCGACGCCCTGCTGGCAAGGATCGGGACGGTCTAGAGGTGAACTACTCCTACAAGCTGCTTAAACCGGTTGAGATATTGTGATGGAGGAACAATTTAGTGATGACTTCGATATGTTGGGTAGTGCTTGCTGTCGTTCACGCGATGCCAGCGTTGGCGCTGTTCCGGCCCACGCTAATTTTGGAAGTCTACGGGGTAGAGGCGGAATCGAGCACCTTCCTCCTCCTGCATCACCGGGCGGCACTGTTCCTGGTAATCTTCGTTATCTGTGCTTGGGCTATCTTTCGGCCTGAAACGCGGCAACTGGCAACGGTTTCAGTCAGCATCAGCATGTTGTCTTTCTTGCTCCTCTATTGGTTGGGCGGCTCGCCGCTCGCTTTGCGTAGCGTTGCGATAGTAGACCTTATCGGCCTACCGTTCCTAGTTTTCGCAGGCTGGCAAGCATTCCGCCTTAGCTAGCCTCCACGAGCAAGGAGGAAAGGGATGGAAACGATTTTAGTTGGTGCTGCCAGCCTGTTTTACCTCACCCTTAGAATGGTCGCCCTTATCCGACTCCAAACACTGTTGTCCAGCTTTGGCATAGAGGTTCTGGGAAGAGACGGCAGGGACGAGATTCGGGCCGTCTATAGCGGTTTCCCGCTAGCTGTAGCCGGGTTGCTTGGCTTCAGCCTGCTTCATGCGTGACTTTCGGACGGTATTCTTATCGCGCTCGCCGTTGCGATGCTCGGCATGGCCGCGGGCAGGACAATCTCCGCGCTCATCAACCATGGTATTGACCGCCTTTCGGCAGTCTTCATTATGGTCGAATTGCTCATCGCAGCCACGATATTAGCCAGTATGCGGCTCGGAGAGGGGTGAAAGAGACGCCCAACATTCATAGCTTTTTATGCAGCATGACGGCCCGATAAACGCACAAAAAGCCTGTGCTATTAGGTAATTGCTATCTCGCTCCGAGTCGATCTGGAGCTGGTAAGATGTTTGAAATACGTCACTGCCTGAGTCTTCCTTAACACCGTGTGCCGTGTCCAGCCTGATTTAGAGGCCCGTTTAGCTCGAGCCCTTTTTTAGAATCGGCCTCAGCTGCCCTGCCAGGTAAAACGACCCTGCGATGGCGACCAGGCCACCGTCGGGACAAAGTGTCAGCGCCCTCTCCAGGGCGGTTTCCGGTTCTGGGATAAACGCTGCTTTGGCAACGCGCAACGTGTTCGCCTCGCCTGGAACAGCGTTTGTCAGGACCATGTGCTCGGCGTGTGGTGCAAGAACTGCCAAAGTTTCAGCGCCGAGTTTTTTGGGAAGCGCGCCGAATAGCAAGATGAAGGGTTTTGAGATGTGCCCTAGCAGCGCCCGCGCCGCGTCCGGATTGTGCGCCCCGTCGAGCACGACCTCTTTGCCGCCCACCCGAAAGTGCTCGGCTCGAGCGGGCAGTTTGACGCTAAGACCTTGGCAGATGGCCCTTTCGGAGATTCCTTGTCGCCGCAAGGTCGCTGCCGCCAGCTGCTGATTGCGCGTTTCGGTCGGTGTGCGTTCAGGCGTTTCCAGCGGTAGGTGAAACGGGTTTTGTGGCGTGTCCGGTCGTGACATGCTGAAAAGTGGGCTACCCCGCTCCGTCGCCACTTCGGTTATGACCTCCAGCGCCTCGCCGGTCGCGCCGGTCAAGGTCGGGACGCCGGGGCGGATGGCGTCGGCCTTGTCGAAAGCAACGTCACGTACGGTCGGCCCGAGCGTATCCAGATGGTCGCGTCCGATGTTGGTGATGACGACGGCCCGGACGTTCTCGAGCACCCGCGTCGCGTCGTGCTTGGCCCCGACTCCGGCCTCGATGACGGCGACCTTGACTTGTTCACGAGCAAAGTGACGTAGCGCCAGCGCCAGCGTCAGCTCGAAAAAAGCGGGGGTGGGCTCGAGCCCCGGCAAGCCCTGTACGAACCCCAGCACGTCGGCTTCAGAAATCCACCGCCTGTCCACCGAGATACGCTCCCGAAAACTCTCGACGTGTGGCGACACGAACAGCCCGGTTCGCCGTCCGGCAGCCTCGAAACCTGCCGCCAGCATCGCCGCGACGCTCCCCTTGCCGTTTGTGCCGACGACGTGAACGACGTTCGGCGGGCTTTCAAGCTCGAGCCTCGTCATCAGGTGTCGCATCCGCTCGGCGCTACGGGGGGCACCGCCGCGGGTTTGGGCAAAAAGCCACTCGAGCGCGTCTTCGTAAGTAGAGATTTCAGAAGGTTTCACAGAGTTTCGTAGCATAGCGTATCTGTCCTGTGGGGTAGTCCGGGCGTTCAGATGTCAGGTTCTACTCTCGAGTGACGCGAGGCCGAAATCTTTCGATACTCGATAACTTCGCACCTTGGCAGAGCTTTTGGGCGCATACTACCGTACCGAGTATGTCTGGGCCACCTGTCAGAAAGTTCGTTCAACACCTCACAGCAATGTTTCTCGTTGTGACGCTCGGCGCTTGTGTCGGCACTCGTACAGAACCGTTCGCGCCTGAACTCGAGAAAAGCTATGTGTTGACCCAAGAGCTGGTTCATACCGAACTGGAGATAGTACTACCGGGACTGTTTAACCCTTTGAAGTTGGTTCCTTTTGTGATGACTTCCGACAAGTATGACAGAATGAGAAACACCACTTTCGTTCCAGAGCGTCCAGATTTCTTACCAATCCTCGGAGAGGTTGCTCGAGGAAGCTGCCTCGAGGTCAAACGGATGTTTACCCACAACACCCTTCATGGAATAAGTCGCTATGGCGAGGTGCAGTTCACCTTTCCGACGACCAGAGAACAGCTCACGGCTTACGTCGACTGGAACGACATCAGCCCTAATTTGAGAGAAGTCAGATAGGCGAAGCCTGTCAAAGTGCTGTCCTAACAAAAGCATAGGCGCTCTTTGTCAACTCGAGCGTCGGCAAGCTCGCATCATTTTGTCATCTGAAAGGTACGGCGCGTTTGTCGGTCTTACCACGCGCGGATAGGTCACAATAAGAGCATGATTACCGACGACCTCGCCCGCGCCCTTGTCGAAACCCACCCCCTCGAGGCCGCCCGCATTCTGGAGCGGCTCGAGCCCCGTGAGGTGGTAGACGAACTCGGGCACTTCGACAGCGACCTGCGCGCGCCGGTGCTCGAGTGGTTTTCGCCGGACTTCGCCGCCCGCGTGCTGCAAGAATTACCTACCGAAGAAGCGGCGCGGCTCGTCCGTGAGCTGCCTTCAGACGATACCAACGACATTTTGGAATATCTGCCTGAAAATGAGCGGCAGGCGCTGTTGAGGCTGTTGCCGAGTTCGCGCGCCGAAGAGCTTGAAGAACTCGGCGAGTACGAAGAAGACACGGCCGGGAGCCTGATGTCGCTCGAGTTCGTGGCGCTCCGTGAGGGGGCGGTGGTCGCCGACGCGCTTACCCGCCTTCGCCGTCTGGCGATTGTAGGCCGCGACGTCAACTACGTCTACGTGGTCGATGAGGCGCGCGTCCTGAAGGGCGTGCTGCTGATGCGCGACCTCGTGCTGAACCTGCCGCTCACCCCCCTGCGGCAGCTTATGGTCGGGGACGTGCTCCGCGTCTACGCAGACGACCCGCTCGACGAGGTGCGGGACGTACTCCTGGAACGCAACCTGCTCTCGGTGCCGGTAGTCGATGACCGCGAGCGGCTGCGCGGCGTGATTCTGGCGACGCAGCTTGTAAGCGAACTGCAAGAAGAGGGGTTCGAGGACGCGCAAAAGATGTTCGGGGCCGGTTCGGACGAGCACGCGTCGTCGTCGGCGAGGTTTTCGATTCGCAAACGCCTGCCGTGGATGCAGGTCAATCTGCTGACTGCGTTTCTGGCGGCGGCGGTGGTCGGCGCGTTCGACGGTATTATCGCGCAGGTAACGATTTTGGCGGCGTTTTTGCCGGTCGTCGCCGGACAGGGCGGTAACGCGGGCGCGCAGGCGCAGGCGGTAATGCTCCGCTCGCTGGCGCTCGATGACGTGGACATCGGGCGCTCACGCAAGATTTTGCTCAAGGAAGGTCTGGTCGGGATGGTCAACGGCGCGGCGACCGGCGTCGTGGCGGGGATCGCCGCCGCCTATTTCAGCGGCAACGTGGCGCTCGGCGTCGTGATCGCCGCCGCTATGACCGTCAACTTGCTGATCGCGGGCGTCGCCGGGGCAGGCATTCCCATCATCATGGAGCGGCTCGGGCAAGACCCGGCGCAGTCGTCGAATATTATCCTGACGACCGTCACCGACGTGCTCGGATTCGCGTCTTTTTTGGGCTTTGCGGTGCTGGCGCAGCCCTGGTTGGTGGGGTGAGGGGGTGGTAGCTCTGCCGGGTGCGACGCTGTGTGGAAGCTGGCGTGCGTGTTCAGTAATGAGCAACGAGCAATGAGAGAATCATCTCATTTTCGATTTGTGATTGAAAGTTCATGAACCTTGATGCTTATCTGGCGCGCGTGGGCTACCGGGGGAGCCTCGAGCCCACCCTCGCCACCCTCCGAGACCTTCACCGCGCGCACCTGCTGACGGTTCCTTATGAAAATCTGGACATCCATCTGGGCCGGACGCTGCCGCTGGACGAAGCCGAGATATTCGACAAACTCGTGACGCAGCGGCGCGGTGGTTGGTGTTTCGAGATGAACGGGCTGTTTGCCTGGGCACTGCGCGAGCTAGGTTTCGCGGTGGAGCTGTTAGGTGCATCCGTGGAGCGCGTAGGTTCGTCGGTGCGAAAAACCGATCATCTGGCCTTGCTGGTCGAGTTGGACGAACCCTACTTGTGCGACGTCGGGTTTGGGGACGGGCTGCTCGAGCCTCTCCCGCTGCGCGCCGGACGCTACCGGCAGGGGTTTCTGGGTTACGAGCTGACGCTTGCGGGCGAAGTGTGGCGGTTTCACAACCAGTCTTACGGGGCGGCGCGCGGGTTTAGTTTTACGCTCGAGCCGCGTACACTGGACAGCTTCGCGGAGATGTGCCACATGCTGCAAACCTCGCCCACATCGGGGTTTGTGCGCGTAGCGGTCTGCGAACGCTTTCACGCGGAGGGCTACAGCGTGCTGCGCGGCGCGACGCTGCAAGAGGTGACGGCGGCGGGAACGCGTGAGCGGGTGCTGGAAAGTGCCGACGATTTTGAGGCGGTGTTGCGAGAACGGTTCGGGCTCGAGCTACCCGAAGCTCACGGATTCTGGCAACGTATTTGGGCGGGTCATCTGGCCTGGACGAAGGCGGCCTCGGGTTAGCAATAGTTGGACCGAAATGAACCAAGTCGGCAGATGACGATTCGGCAGAACTCAGTGTGAGTCCAGCGCCTCGAGCGCCCAGGCCACGTATCTGGAGCGTTCTAGGGCTTCGAGTTCAGCTCTGCCGAACCAGCTGTACCCCGAGTGCTCACCGCTGAGGATGACCGCCGAAGTCTCGGCGCTACACGTGTAGACGATGTGGAGGACGTAACCGTCCGAATCAACATGGCTCATGACTTTTAGAGGACTAAAGTGCTCTATCACCAAGCCCGTCTCTTCAAGGATTTCTCTGGTGAGCGCCGCGCCGTGAAGCTCGCCCCGTTCGACGTTGCCGCCGGGAAAATCCCAGTCGCCGGGGCGGTAGCTGTCGTCGGCTCGCCGGAGCAGCAGAACACGCGCCTCGTCCGGGTGAACCACGGCGGCTTTTTGAATAAATCTAAAGCCAGGGACGAACATTCCGCTTTAGCGACGCCCCGGCGAGATCAAGGTTTGACCGCGCGGGTCGCAAGCATCGTAGCGATAACGTCGTCCACTCGTCTGCCCCCGAACACGCCCTCGTCGAAGCCGGTAATGACAAATCCGGCCTTCAGCTGCCCGCCGATGAGGTCTTGGAGGCTGTGACCGAACTCGAGAGCACCTCCTTCGGCGAGGTGGTTATGACGTTCCGTTTCGGTCATGTGGGCGTCGTCCGAATACGGAATTGCGTTGTGGAGCACGAGCGCCTCATCGTCGTCGGCGAGCGCGTACAAAAGCGGGTTGACCATCCCCGCGAGCAGCGCGCCCCCGGGCCGCAGCACCCGAAACGCCTCACGCCAGAGCGGGTTCACGTCCGGAATAAAGCAGTTCGAGACCGGGTGGACGATGAGGTCGAAGCTGCTGTCTGCAAAAACCGAGAGGTCGGTCATCGTGCCTTGAACGGTGCGGAGCATCAAACCTTCGCGCGCCGCCACCTCCCGTTCGCGCTCGAGCTGTCCGTCCGAGAGGTCGAACACTGTAACCCGAGCACCGGCAGCCGCCAGAATCGGGCCTTGCTGACCACCGCCGGACGCGAGACAGAGCACATCTTTATCTTTGATATCTCCGAACCACTCGCGCGGGGCCGGTTTCGGCGCGAGGTGAACCGTCCACTCGCCGCGCCGCGCGGCCTCGATCTGTTCGGCTGTGACGGGCAACGTGTAGGGGTTTTGCGCCTCGCGGACGCGCCGGTTCCAGGCGTCGCGGTTCGTTTGAATGATGTTCACAGCGGTACCGCCTCCAGATAGCTTTACGACTCGACCCGGCGGCGTCTGCGGCCCCCACGCCGCCGCCGGGTCGACGTACGTGGTTGCTCTGTTTTGGCGCTGAGCAGGCCGTCTTCTTGCACCCGCTGCGTCAAAAACGCCTCTACGGGGCCGTGTTCGGTCGGTTGTACGAGCCGTAACAGGGCGTAGGGAGCTTCGGTATCGACGTAAACATAACCGGGGCCGGGGTAGAGCACGAAACCGGCGGCGCGGCGCGGCCCGAGCGCGGTTTCGACCACGCTTACCCCGAGCGCCGTCACCGTCACGTTTTTACCGAGTAGCGGAACCCGCAGCGGCGACGCTTCGGCGTCGTTTTGGACGGCGCTCCTGAGCCGGTGCAGTAGCCCGAGCGGGTCGCTGTACGGCAGCAGCAGGGGCGCTTCGGCGTGTTCGGTCTGCGAGCCCGCGCGCCGCGTCGCCGAGACCAGACCGCTCCGCGCGTCGAACGTTACCTCGAGCGACCGTTTCCCCTCCTTGCCTTCGGTCTCTTCAAAGTAGCGCAAGCTTTCGGTGGTGCGCGTGTGCAGTTCGCTCGTCTGCGTCAGGCTCTCTTGCCCCAAAACGCCCTGAAACTGGGTTGTCGACGCTACCGTCGTGGTGCGCCCCGAGACGGCGGTACGCACCACCTGCGCGCCGACGCTTTTGTGTCCCAGCGACAGAGTGTACGAGCAGGTTTCGATGGTCATAATCCAAGCTTACCGCAGCGAGGCTAATCGGGGCTGAGCTTTTCAGTTGTCGGTAAATCGGAGCAAAAAATTGGAACGACTAGATTGGAAAAGGTGCGCGTTGACCGCCGACGGCGTTCAGAAGTCGGAAAGGGTTGCAATGCCTGGATGCCGACGACTGATTCTCAAAGGGTTGGCTTCCGCCAAAGCCAAACCATAGCGCGCGCAAGGTCAGCTATCTCCTACTCCTTGCCTCTTACTCGCCACTTTTTCCCACACAGCCCAAAGCCGCCCCCAGTGAGACCGTTTGCCCCCTCAAAATCAGGATATTCGCAAACCGCAAAAAGCTCCGCTGCTCTGATCCAAAAAAGTCAGATGGTCTTGAGCGCCAACGCCAGCTCGAGCGCCTCTACCACGCCGCACGCCTCGACGCTGCCGACGGTGGTAAAACGTGCGCGCAAAGATTCAGGCGCTTCAGCCATCACCACCGGATGCCCGACGGCCTCGAGCATCGGCAGGTCGCCCACGCTGTCGCCGACCGCCATGACGTTCTCGAGGCGAAACTTCTGGCTTTCGGCGAGCGCCCGCACCGCTGAACCCTTCGAGACGCCCTGCGCCGTCAGGCTGATAAAAAGCGTGTCTTTGAGGGCGGGGGAGACGGCGGTGGAGACCTGCACACCGGGTAGCTCGAGCTTGGTCTCTTGCTCCTGCGCGGCAGGCACGACCCACTGCGCCCGCACCACGGGTTCGTTTTCGGCCACGTCTTCTAAGTTGCGGACGATCGCCGTCGCGCCGATCATCGCGGCGTGCGCTTCGCTCAGGGGGGTGCGCCGCTCGACGTAGACCGCGTTCGAGGTGTAGACCTCCAACACCAGATTGTGCGCGCGGGCGTGGGTGATGAGCGCGCGGCTGCTCGCCTCTTTAAGGGCGTGAAGTTCGACCACGTTGCCGTCGGCGTAGGCGGTCATCGCGCCGTTTTGGAAGATGTGCGGAATCGACGGGCCGAGCCGTTCGGCGATGCGTTTGGCGACGCCGACGCGGGGCCGTCCGGTACACACCGCGAGGCGTACCCCGGCCCCCTGCACCCGCTGGGCCGCCTCCCAGACGCACGCCAGCACCTGACCACTCGAGCCGATGACAGTGCCGTCGAGGTCTAGAAAGACGAGCGGGATCATGCGGTTTTTTCTCGGGCTTGGGCGTCCGGCGCGAGTTGCAGTGACAGCTCGCGCAGTTGCGCCTCTGTGAGCGGCCCCGGCGCGCCCGTAAGCGGGTCGGCCCCGCGCTGGTTTTTAGGAAACGCGATCACGCTCCGCAAACTCGGCGCGCCCGAAAGCAACATCACGAGCCGGTCTAAACCCCACGCGACGCCCCCGTGCGGCGGCGCGCCGTAGGCGAGCGCGTCCAGAAAAAAGCCGAACCGCGCCCGCGCCTCGGCGTCCGAAAAACCGAGCGCCCGGAACATCGCCAGCTGCGTCTCGAGGTTATGAATACGCAGCGAGCCGCCGCCGATCTCGAAACCGTTCAGCACTAAGTCATAAGCCCACGCGCGCACCTTGCCGGGTTCGGTGTGCAGGAGCGGCAGGTCTTCGTCGCGTGGACGGGTAAAGGGGTGATGCATGTAGGTAAAGCCACCCGTTTCCTCATCGCCCGCCTCGAGCAGCGGAAAATCGACCACCCACAAAAAGTTCAGTTCGCCTTCCGGTACTATGCCTAGGTCGCGCGCCAGCCGGAGCCGCACCGCCCCGAGCGCCTCGCACGCCGTTCGGCTAGGGCCTGCGACGATCAGTAGCAGGTCGCCCTCATCGGGGGCGTAGGTTTGGAGCGCCGCCACCTCACCCTCAGCCAAAAATTTGGCGACAGGCCCGGAGAAACCGTCGCCGACGCGCCGAAGCCACGCCAGTCCCTGCGCGCCGTTGGTTTTGGCGTGGTCTTCAAGTTCCGCCAGACGTTTGCGGCTGAGGCTTTGAGCGTGTTCGGCGGGGACGGGCAGCGCCCGGACGCTGCCGCCACCCTCCAGCACCGACGCGAAACCACGGAAGGCGGTGCCGTCAAAAACAGGGGAGAGGTCGGTCAGCTCGAGGCCGAAACGCGTGTCGGGTTTGTCCGAACCGTAACGGCTGAGCGCGTCTTTATACGACAGGCGCGGAAACGGTGCGGGGACGTCGCGGCCCAGCGCAGCCTTGAGCACGTGCTGCATCAGGCGTTCGTTAAGCGCCAGCACGTCGTCTTGATCGACGAACGACATCTCGAGGTCGAGCTGGGTAAAGTCGGGTTGACGGTCGGCGCGCAGGTCTTCGTCCCGAAAGCAGCGGACGATCTGAAAGTAACGTTCAAACCCGCCCATCATCAGGAGTTGCTTGAAAAGCTGGGGCGACTGCGGCAGCGCGTAAAAGCTGCCCGGTTCGGTACGCGACGGTACGACGTAATCGCGCGCGCCTTCGGGGGTCGAGAGCGTCAGCATCGGCGTTTCGACCTGGATAAAGCCTTCAGCGTCGAGAAAATCCCAGATGGCTTTGCTGACTCGGTGGCGCAGCACGAGCGGCGCGGCGGCCTCCGGGCGGCGCAGGTCGAGGTAACGGTATTTGAGGCGCAGCTCTTCACTTACCACCGCCTCGTCGGGATTATTCAGCACGAACGGCGGGGTTTCGGCTTCGGACAAGATGGTTACGGTTTCGGCGACGACCTCGAGCGCGCCCGTCTCGAGCTTCGTGCTGCGCTGGCCTTCGGGTCGCTCCCGCACCACCCCGCCGACCGAAACGATAAACTCGGGGCGGAGCCGTTCTCCAACGCTAAAAGCGGGCGATTCCGGATCGACTACAACCTGCACCAGGCCGCTGCGGTCGCGCAGGTCTAGAAAAATCAGCCCGCCCAGGTCGCGGCGGCGGTGAACCCAGCCCTGAAGGATAACGGCGTGACCGGCGTCGGCGGCGCGGAGTTCGCCGCAGGTGTGGGTGCGTTTCAACCGGCTACGTCCGCGCGCGCCTTCGTCCCCTGAACCGCCACAAGCGCCGTCAGCGCCGAGGCGAGTTCGGTTTCAGGAACCTCGAGCTGCTCCCCCGACGCCAAATCCTTGAGCGTATAGACGCCCCGCTCTCGTTCACGGTCGCCGCGCAGGGCGGCGAAACGCGCCCCGCTGCGTTCGGCGTCCCGGAGTCCTTTGCCGGGGTTGCGCCTAATGTAGGCGTGGCCTGCCGCGAGCGTTTCGCGCAGCGCCGCTGCGGTGCGGGCGACCTCCGGCACGGCGGCGTCGTCCATCGGTACTAGAAACACGGCGAGGCGCGGGGTTTCTGATACCCCTACGCCCTCTTGCGTCATCGCGTCGAGCACGCGTTCGACGCCGAACGCCCAGCCGACGCCGGGGGTCGCGGGACCGCCCAGCGTTTCTATAAGGCCGTCGTAACGCCCGCCCCCGCCGAGCGCCGACTGCGCGCCGATCCCCGCGTGATGAATCTCAAAGGCGGTGCGGCGGTAGTAGTCGAGGCCGCGCACCACGCTATCGTCGACCTCGAAGGGAACGTTCCAGTCTTTTAGAAAGCCCTGCACGGCGCTGAAATGCTCGAGGGCGTCGCCATTTAGAAACTCGAGCGGGCGTTTGAGCGCGCCGACGATCTCCTGATCTTTTTTGTCTTTGCTGTCCAAAACGCGCATCGGGTTGAGGCGTAGCCGCTCCCGGCTGGTCTCGGAAAGGTCGCTTTCACGCTTGCCGAGTTCGTCGCGCAGATAGCTGTTATATGCGCGCGCGTCGCCTTCGTCGCCGACCGAACCGAGCCGGACGGTGAGGTCTTTAAGCCCGCACGCCCTCAGCACCCGGTAAAAGAGCGTGATGGCCTCCGCATCGACAAGCGGCGACGCCAGCCCCAAAATCTCACAATCGACCTGGTGAAACTGGCGAAAACGGCCCCGCTGCGGTTTTTCGGCGCGGAACACAGGGCCACGGCTCCAGAGTTTGACGGGGGTGGGGTGGGTGTGCATCCCATGCTCGAGATACGCTCTCAGCAGCCCCGGCGTAAACTCGGGCCGGAGCGTCAGGCTGCGCTCGCCCGCGTCGGTAAAGGTGTACATCTCTTTTTGCACGACCAAATCCGACGACGCGCCTGCGGACTTGACGAAAACCTCGCTGTGCTCGAAAACGGGCGGGGTCAACTCGCCCACCCCGGCGCGGCTCAGCACCTCTTCGGCGGCTGCGTAAACGCGCCCCCAACGTGCCTGAGCCTCGGGAAGAATATCGCTGGTACCTCTGACGGACTGGATCACACTCGAGTTTACACCCGGCAGTGCGGGGGGACTTGGTGGGAGGGGTTATGCGTGGTGAGTGGTGAGTGCTGAGTACCCAGTACCCAGTGCCTAGTTCCGAGTACCTAGTTTGGGAGACTCGGAACTTACCACTCGGTACTCGGCACTGTCTTTAGGGCAAATTCGTCGGCAAACCGTTACTCTTTACCCCGTCTACGACGACGAATACGAAACCGTGACCGGCGTTGGGCGGGACTTGCAAGGTGATTTTAGACGGGCTCCAAGTGGCCGCCTTGACCTGACCACCGCCGTCGCCGTTGATATCGGCACCGAGCACGACGTAGCTGTCGGCCTTGCCGCCTTCTCCGTCACCGAAGTAGCGGCCCTGCAAAACGAGTTCACCACCGACTGCGGCGGGCGCAGTGGTCGAAAAAAGGGTCGGCTGGACGTTCGTCTCGACGCTCGTCTGCGGCGTGCACGCCGCGAGCAGGCCGAGCGCCATAAGCACCCCTGCCTGTAGTCGAATTAGGGTCACAAAAACCTCCTACTCTAAAGCGTACGAGCAGGAGGCGTTTTTGTCTGTGAGCACCGGGTTAGAGGTGGCGGGTTGACGCTGACCTGACCGACCCGGATGACGGCGACTTCAGGGACCGCTTCAGGTCGCGGCTTTGTCCTCTGCGAGCGCCTTGCGCTGCGCCTCGGCGAGCGTGTCCATAAGGCTGCCGAACGGGGTGACGAATTTCTCGACACCTTCTTGCTCGAGCTGCTCGGTCGCCTCGTCGATACTGATACCGAGCGACTCGAGCGTCCCCAACGCCTCGTCAGCTTCTTTTGCACCCTGCTCGAGCGTCGAAACGGGGTTGCCCGACTCGCGGTAGTAGTCGAGGGTTTTGTGCGCCATGGTGTTGACCGTGGGGTCGCCGATAAGCGGTTCGACGTACTTGTCTTCGGAGTAGGCGGGGTTTTTGGCGCTCGTGCTCGCCCACAGCAGACGTTGTGGCTGAGCGCCCTTAGCCCCTAGTTCAGCGAACGCGTCACCGCCGAACATCTCTTGGTAGGCCACATACGCCATCTTCGCGCTCGCTACCGCGACCTCACCGAGAAGGGCTCCGGCGCGCTCCCCGCGTTCGCCACCCTCTTTTTGGATAGCCTCGAGCTTCGGGTCGATAAGCGCGTCGACGCGGCTTAAAAAGAAGCTGGCGACCGACGCGACCTGCGCGATACTTTTGCCTTTATCGAGACGATCATTGAGACCGTCGATATAAGCCTGCGCGACGAGCTTGTAACGCGGCAGACCGAAGATCAGCGTGACGTTGACGTTGATCCCTTCGCCGATCAGCTGCCGAAACGCGGGTAGACCCTCGTGCGTCGCCGGAACCTTGATCATCACGTTCGGACGGTCTATCGTCCGCCACAGCTCCCGCGCTTCTTGCAGGGTGCCGTCGGTATCGTTGGCGAGCTGCGGCGACACCTCGTAGGAAACGAAACCGTCGGCCCCGCCCGTCTCGTCGTAGAGCGGACGAAAAAGGTCGGCGGCACCCTGCACGTCTTCGACGGTCAGGGTTCGGTAGATCTCCTCGACGCTTTTGCCCGCTTGCGAGAGCTGACGAACCGCGTCGTCGTAATCGTTGGTTTTGGCGATAGCCGCCTCGAAGATCGCCGGGTTCGAGGTGAGCCCCCGCAAACCGTCGTCGATCAGGGCTTGCAAACCGCCGCCCTCGACGAGGCTGCGGCGCAGGTCGTCGAGCCACGGGGACTGTCCCAAGGTGTTGAGTTTTTCAAGCGAGTTCATCGTAGCCTCCTTTAGCTGCGGTTACTATAGCCCTTATCGGACCCCCCAAACGCGAAGTGGGCAACCGTCGGGTGCGGCGCAGACTTTGCGCCCCGTACCCCCTATATTTCGGTATGGCATCCAAAGACGATTACAACGAAAAATACACCGAGCCCGACCTGCGCCGAAAACTCAAGGACGAGCTTCAGGCGTCGTCTAAAGGCGGCAAAAAAGGGCAGTGGTCGGCGCGCAAAAGCCAGCTGCTGGTGCGCGAATACGAAAAGCAGGGGGGCGGCTACCGGGGCGACAAGGATGACGAGGCGAAGTCGCTCGAGGCGTGGACGGATGAAAACTGGCAGACTGCCGATGGCGGCGCGGACGCCCGGCGACAAGACGGCAGCACGAAACGGTACTTGCCCGAAAAAGCTTGGGCTCTGCTGAGCGACGAAGAGAAAAAAGAAGCTGAGAAGAAAAAGCGACAGGGCGACAAAAAAGGAAAGCAGTATGTAGAAAATACGCTCGAGGCCAAAGCCGCGCGTAGAGAAGCCGCAGACGGCAAAACAAAAGCTGAGCTGATGGACGAAGCGAAAAAACGCGACATCGAGGGGCGAAGCAAGATGAACAAGGGGGAACTCGAGCGGGCGCTGGCTGAAAGTTAAGCTTGTTCTTCGCTCCAGATAGACCAGGTGGCGTCGTCGAGCGCGTCCAGCTGCTCGCGCGTCCAGCCGCCGCGCCGGAGAAGACTTAAAATCTGCCCCCGGTGGTGAGCGTCATGAACGATGATGTGCTGTAAAAAATGTGCCGGGTGGTTTTTGTAAGCACCCTCGAAAAGACGGTCTTCGTCGAGCGCGCTCATGACCGCCTCTAAAGCTGCTTTGTCTCCCGCTGCGAAGGCCCTTTTAAGCTCGCCCAAGCTCTGCGCCGTCAGGTGAAAAGCTTGCGCGTCACCCTCGGCTACCGAAGGAATATCTTTAGCGTGCTGAGGTGAGATAAAGTTCAGCCAACCGTAACGAAACCCTGCCAGGTGTCCCAGATGCTGACCTATGTTCCAGCCCCCTTGCCCGTCTCCCGGAGTCAGGTCTTTTTCGGTCATCGTGTCGAGAATAACTTCATTCACGTGACGGTTACGGCTAAAGGACTCGAGCAGTAAACCAAGTTCAGTCGTTTGCTTCACGGCAAATATCCTCTCGAAAGATGGAATCTATTTACTCGAGGGGTACTACCCGACGTCCTCGCATCTTCCCGCCACCGTCAGCTTGCGCGTCTGAAGTGCTCAACTTTTTACGCGAGGGAATCGAGGAACGCCAAGGTTCGTTCTATGACAAGCGCAGCTGCGGCCGGGTCGTAGGCGTTTAGAGAGCTGTCCGTAAACAGGTGCGCGTCGCCCTCATAAAGAAACAACTCCCCGCCAGCTTGATCTATCAGTTCTTTAACGTCCTCAACGTCGCCCAGGGGGCCATCTCTCATCACATGAGCTTGCAACGGCACGCCACCAGGCCAAGCCTCACCAAACTCGGTGACGGGAAAGCCGCCGTGGTAGAGCAGCGCGCCACGTGCGCCGAGACGCTGTTGGGCGAGTTGCTGCGCGGGCATCAAGCCGAGGGAAAACCCGCCGTACACTATCTCGTTTGGGAGGCCGTCAGCAGCGGCTACCCCAGCGGCAGCAAGCGCAGCAAAGCCAAGCGTTTTGGCGTGCTCTACCCCGGCTTCGACGGTCGAGAAGGTGCGACCCTCGTAGAGGTCGGGTATGGTCATGTGGTGGCCCGCCGAGCGCAGCTCGTCGGCAAATGCGGTAATGCCCTCGGTCAAACCTTAGGCATGGTGAAAGAGCAGGATGTCAGCCATTTTGACCTCTTTTCCTAAAGCTGGAGATTGAAGTCCTACTCAGCACGGCACAGTGTCGAGAAAATTTAATCGAGCAGCGGGACTCTCTTCTCGGTCACTTTGCCCTGTTCATCTACGCCGACCTCCCAAACCGCCAAATCCGGGCGAAACTCGTAGGCCAGCGCCTCGAGCCTCGCCCGGAACTCGTCGTCCCAGTCGGGACTCGAGACCAGCCGTTCGACAAAACGCTCCGGAGCCGCGCCGCAGAGAGCGTAGCTGAGCACCTCTTTGAGATCGCTACGGTTCATGGCGCGCGGGTCACTTTACGAAGCCGTATCCAGATCGCTGAAGACGCCTTGCGGTGTGTCGGCGTCGTCTTTGGTTTCTTCGGCAGCCTCACCATCACCCTTTTGACCCTTAACCGCAGCGACGACCTTGGCACGAATCTGCTCGATCAGTTCAGGCTGAGCTTGGAGGTAAGCGGCCGCTTTCTCCTTGCCCTGTCCGATGGTCGCGCCGCCATACT
>JAABUN010000658.1_pt1 | contig 85882 bp, 19 predicted proteins | sample 5559311 | NCBI WGS metagenome assembly JAABUN01 (sample SAMN10711877, study PRJNA513370) | rock metagenome | isolation source: Antarctica rocks | place: Antarctica: Victoria Land, Siegfried Peak sud
AACGCAGCCTCCCAAATCCAATCCAAACCACCAAAACCCTCTAATCCCTCCGTCCGCCACTGTCTCCTTCGTTGGCATAAGTACTCACATCTATACGCCACACTATACCCTACTGCATATAGATGTGTATGTTGTAGAGAGGGATTGAAAAACGTGGGGGTGGACACTGGATAGAGGGGAATATTTTTGCTGGTGAAGGGAATGGGATGGTGTGTGAGTTTGAGTAAGAATGCCGAAATTATGTATTTTTCTTCTTCGGTGGAGTGCGATGTTTGTCTGTTTCCAATGCGAATGTGCGGTATTGAAGGAACTGAAACACCAAGGCATCTCGAAGACAGCCGGCCAATTCTGCGGTGTAGAAACCCCTCCTTTGCTCCAAGTTGGAGCATCCCATTACCACCTCTTTATCCAAGTCTCCGCACCTACAATTCGTTATCCAACTCTCGCATTCGGTTCATCCCATATCGCCAGCCTACTCTACCACCATGCTCAGTACCGACACTCATCCCACATCGCCAGCTCTCCCTACTACCATGCTCCGTACCGACTGACAATCCAAGCACGACACTCATCCCACACACATTACTTTGAAAAAATTAGAGCTGACTCATCCCCTCGTCCCAATCCACATCTTCCAACAAGGCCACATCATCACCCCTCACGTTCCCACCCGCACTCGTCATCTCCATCTCCGCATCCCGCTCCATCTCCCTCCTCTTCACGCCATCCACAAGCTTGGAGTCAAGCTTGTAAGTATAGAACAGCTCGTTGACGACGATGCGATAGGTGCCCCTTCCTTTCGCCATGACTTTCATCTCGCCGAGCTCGATCCCGGCAAGGTGCCATACGAAAGCTCGCTTGTGGTGGTGACGGAAGGCGACGCTGGCTTTGATGAGGGCCCAAGAGCTGTTTTTGCTGCCGGACGTGTATTCTTTTTGCCACTGCTGCACTCTTTCGGAAACGACGACAGATGTGGTGGTGCTATCTTTGTTCACCATTGGAGGACCGGCGTCGTCTGTCCTAGGTCTCAAGGACAGGAAGTCTCCACGACACCTCTCGACCACTGCTCGAAAGCTCAATGCGTTACCTTTTCGTGGTGGTCGGGTCTCGTCATTCTCGTCTTCGGGTCGCGCATTTCGCAGCCAGAATCTTAGGATTGCTTCCAAGTCGATCTCAAGATTCTTCAGGACATGTGCCAATGATTTGTCTGATTTATCTGATTTGGCGTATTCCACCATGTCATTACGAAGACGTGCTAGATCCTCATCCCACCAGACTGCTTCGCTGAATGCTTGATCAAAGTCGCCCAATGCCTTCCCGCGTACTTTTTTGGCGACATCGAAGACTAGCTGATCGATCATATGGTCTGTCGGCTTCGCCTTGTCTTTGTTCTTGTAGGCAGGGGGCATTAATCGTGCTGGTAATTCGTTTCGTTTAAGGAGCGATTGCCATTTGGGCTCATCGAACATGAAGCCTCCTTTGGCACTGTCGACAAGGATCCCAAGAAGGATCGCGATGTTGATGGCTTGAGGGCTGTCGATAGCCTTTTCCTTATAACATAAAGCCTCGTGGTAATTCGTACATGAACCTAGCATATTGTGTTGAAGGTTGAAGTTGAAAGCCTGATACAAAAACCGATTCAGATAATCAGGATATGCTAGATGATCTGCCACCTTGGTACTGTTCTTTTCAATGCCGTAGAATTCAAGGGAGGGGGGATCGGGTACTGCAGCGTTGGTGAATGGCTCCACGATATCTGGATCCCAGCAAATCCAGGCTTTGTCCCCATCATAGTCTCCGCTAGCGTAGTTGATCAGAACCTTGCATACTTAGCATGATATCCAGACTTACCCGGAAAGTTTGCTCGCAAGGGACACCGAGCCCTTGGACGAAAAAACAACAACATCTCTGTACACCCGTAGCTCGGGTCTGAATATTGCGCGAACCTGTCAAACATCAGCGTTCCGTTGAGATCATCTATCGGGCTAATATCTTGTTTTCCACAGATAACGGTGAAGTCAGAATACCTTTTGAACATCCGAAGGTAAGTGAGCAGGCAGCCGTGCAACAAGAACGTCTATATCGTGTAGCATTGCTTCGTCAAAACCTGACTTTGCATCTCTGAAGCTGTTTGAAAAGCCAAGATGTATCTCATTTTCCTCAAGGATAGCTAGCGGGTCAGCAATCATGAAAGCGTAAGTTGATCGCCCTATTCCGATATTCATTCTATTTTCGAGTCGCAAACAGTAAGAATGAATAGCCTCCCAGACTTGCTGCCTCAGGTACTTGCATGATTTGGCCTCGAAACCATGCTAAGATGTCGTTAGCCCCTGTTCGGTATAGGCATTGCAGATGGCTCTTACCTCCAAGAACCAGTCGATCTTTTCAGCTCTTGAAAGTGGTAGACCACCTTGCATCTCGATACCTCCGTATCCAGCTCGATCTCCCGATACAGAATTGTTATCTTGATTCCACTTCCTGAGCGCTGTACTGCTTTCCATAGCAACTTTGAGCTCTCTTACACGCAGCGTGAGATCTTCTTCCAATCGGTCACGGAACGTTTGAGTCGGTACTCCTCGATCAGCAAGGATCGGCATAAGCTGGAAGTTGAGAGAGCTAGGGCTTAATCGTCGGGAATAATCATTCACTTCGAACCTGACTCTCTCTTCATCTGGAGAAATAGCATCTATAGCATGACCTTCGAACTTTAACTGGGAGTCATTTATTTCAATCCAGAAATTCCGCGACGTCAGGAGGGGGTTCTCGTCCAGAGCGTCAACCATCCATATTCCCTTAGCGCCTGCGATACGCCCCTGGTATACCGCGGGAGTGTGATCCATGCCGAGCATGCGAGCAATTGCAAGCGCAGCAGGTCTCGATATACGTGAGCATCCCTGGGACGATTAACATTGACCAACAAGCCAAACATACGTTCCCTTACATCATTCATCACCGGAGCTTTTGAGGTGGGTGCGTTGAGGTGCAACTTCTTTTCGTCGGAGCGTGGAATGTTGACACGCCATACATTCACCGAATCTGCCCGAGCTTCGTCACATCGTAAAATCTCATGAGGTTCGAATACCACAGTCGGAGCCGTATCACTCACACCTGTCTGTAATGTTAGCTCTCAATAGTAACCATGTCTCAAGCGTTTACCTAATGCAAGTCGCGCAAAGAGCTTCAACCAGTATTGGTCCTGGTTGAGATCGAGCGGCATGAACCATTGGATCAAATGTTCGACAGTCATACGCAAGTGAGATGTTCGTCGTGGGTCCTGTTCGCCACTATGGGCCACATGATGCCTGAAGCCTACACCATCTTCGGCAAAGAAGTAGATCCTATCCTTAGCATAGTTGAAAGCAGTGCGGGATGATCTCAAACGTTTCTTAGTCGATTCAGGCTTGGTGAAGAATACGCGCCATTTCCGGCCTAGAAAGTGATGCTCTGTACCAACAAGCCATCTGATGATGCAATCTCGGGCTGCAGCATGATCCGACGCGAGGTGTGCAGGCAAACCATCAGGACCTAGTCCCGGTATCGTAATGACACAAAATCGGTCACTGCCAAATTTGCGAGAAAGCCGGTAGGATGATTCCAACTTCAGCGGGTTCAGCCTGAACTCGAACAAAGGGCCACTGAGCTGCTCACGAAACGATAACCTGCCACTTATTGCAACTTCCTCGAAGGCCTCTTCGGCGAGTGTCCAGGCGGCGCGACTTGATTCCTCGGGCAGCTGCGCCCCCGCATCCTTGATGACGAGGCGGAGAGCAGACCACATGGCATCGTAGGACTCATAGGTCTGACCCAGCAAGTAAGAAATCTTGATTGGGGATAGTTCACCATGCAATGACACTCGGACGATCTCGTAGAGCTGTCGAAAGGGAATAGCTGCAATATCATCGGAAATGGGAACTTCGAAAGGTCAGCGAATACGACTAAAGATCAAGCTAATTGAAGCAGAAATACCGAAAGGTGGTTGGGAAGTGAGACGCTTCGCTAAATCGGCCATCGTGCCTGTACTTGTAAAACCTCTCGCATTCGTAGACGGTTTAGTCGTATGAGTCGTGTCGAGATTCATTGTACTACAAGCGTGTATGTCGGACTGAACAGGTTCCTCTGATTTATGAAGTAAATACTCTGGACTCAGGATAGCGGAGCCATGCAACACATTGCTCCGGTTTTGTCCGTTGTCCTTCGACTTTCCAATGGACCATAATGACTGATCAGATGGGTATCTTGATCGCAATTGGCCAAACGAGGGACGAACCGTAGCATCGGTGTCGTCTGCGGTGGATTCGAACGACGTTGCTAATGACTCAGAGCAGAATGATGTATTCGGGGACGTCCAGGCAGGAGAAGCGTTTGTCATCGATGATGAGACGGAAGAGATGTTGTCAAAAGACCGCGACAGATCTAGTGAACGGGATATAAAGCCATGACTTTCTGGAGATGAAGCTGGAACGGCGGAATTCGCATTGCTTCGCACGTTAGATTTTTCACGCGAGATTCTCCTCATCGGCGGCGGTTTCATGGGCTGAGCGTCAGAGCAAGGCCGCTTCTTCTGGTTGATATCACTGCGCACTGGCTTCAACGGAAAAGCGCCTCTCGGATCTACAACCTGCTCAAAACCAATGCCTAATCCCAGTGCGGCTTTGTGCAATAAAGGCGGTGTCGTTGGTGGTGTTTCAAATACATCGTCGTCGAATGGTATAGTTCTGGACTTCTCGAGGTGATTCGTCTGGACTGGATCAGGCGGCTTGTCGTGCCTGCTCAACTCAACAAGGACATCAGCCATATCTTCATCGTTGAAGTCGTCTGAGGAGGTATGACCGCTAACAGCCATGGGGCCCCCAGTCGACGCAGCCAGATCGCTCTTTGAGCGGCACCATTGCCTGATAGAAGATTGCTGAAGATTTCGGTGTTCGCGCTTGGGCGTATTTGGAGTAGAGACGGCTCTGGTCGCTGAGCTATCGTTAGCCTTTCGTATATGCTAGAAAGTCCTGGAAGCTCTGACCATGCCTCGTTTCGATGTAAGGGAATTTCTCGCCGGCTATGACTCGGGCTGTGGTTTGGTCGAGGCATAATAAAAGGCTCTCGGTTAGCAATTTGACCTCATCATCTTCGAGTGGGTCACGCCTGCGTAGGAAATTCTGCCTGAGCACACTTTTCCCTGCTTCGCGTGTTGGCAGCACGTTGGGTTCCCCTCGCGGCTTATACTGCCACTCGGAATATATGGCGATGGCCCTCCTTTCAAACTCATCGATAGCAAAGTTCAAGGCCCCTCCCTTGAAATATAAGAATTGTATTCGGGCCGATATCTTGTCCTCCGCTCGGTTTGGGTTGTTTCTTGAAGGACTCCAGTTGGGCTCTCTGGGAGGAATATTGATGCTCCATTTGTTTGATAATGCTCTCTTGACTTTCTCTATCCCATCATCCGCCTTCGACGGTGTTGAAGGGTGTAGCATTGGGTAATCGACATGGAAGGGTAGGTTGGGTTAGGGAGGCAGTGAGGGACTCTGTAGTAGTGGTCGCAGCGTGGACGTCAGAAGCTTGATAATGAATGATAGTGATGGGAGTATCTCGATACAATATGCGTGAGCACCGTTCGCATATCGGTAAGCAATCAAGAAAGGGATGTTCGTTCATTTGGTGAGCGATGAGCTGATGATTCTGTGTTATTCAGCAAGGCTCTGCGTCATTACCACGCAATTGTGATATGACTGAAGAAGGCAAAGGCTACCAGTAAGCTGGCATGTCTCAATGGCAGCGCTCAGAGCAGCTCAAACATGCGACAGCAATCGTTGCAATGCGTCCAGCGCAATTGATCGCGCTGAAGATATTGACTTTGCAGCAGACTGAGGATTACAGAATCGGGGCGACGCAACGGTCAATTGGAGTTTCAGGGGCCGGCCCGCTGTCAACCTCGGGCACGGTCCCATGGCTCGCACGTAGAATCCGCCGATGGTCCATGGGTACAATTGAACGGTATAGAAACGCAATGATATGTGAGGTTTTTTCATTCGTCACTATTGTCGGTGTGGCCTAATGCCGACATTCCTGCCTGAGGGTAGATTCTGTACTATTCTACATGATCAAATCACCTGTATCGAACGCCCACGCACACAAGCCTCGCTATGCACGCCATATTCGAGGACCCTTCACTTCGCATGCATATTAGCTTGCTTTCAGCTCAAGTTCCCCATTTCTTCGCCTCCATCCCATCAGGTGGAGACGTTTCTACCGGCCCTTTGCCAACCTCGGCCCAATTCGTGCTCAGCGCGGTGCCATTGCTCTCCTGATAGCTCTTCATCATGGCTCTCTGTGTATCGGCGTCCGCTCCCTTGTATAGCATCTTGAAGAAATTGTTGGTAGGGTCGCCTTCTTCTTCGTCCAAACCCGGATCCTCCATTTCGTCCTCTTCGCCCTCCTTGGCGTTCTTCTTTGGCCGCTTAGAAAGGTCGCTGGCCAACTTGTCCCAATCCTTTGGTCCGGACTTTGAAGAGGTGGGATAAACAGGTCCAGCGGGATTAGGTTTGTCGGCGAGAAGGGCGCGTTTGACGACTTCGTCGGACTTGTCTGCACCGGAGTTGCCATCTATTTCTGGACTCTCACCTTGCACTGATTGACTTCCCTCGATTGACGACCATTTCTGGCCTGGTGTTGATTTCATGAGCGTGAACTCAGCTTTGGTAGACATAATCTTGTAGTACGACTTCATCCTGTCGATACTTGAGAAGAGAGGATCTAGTGAGAACTGGTAGTCTGAACCGGTGGGCAGCGGAAATGACACCTCGAGCGAGCTTGACTTGATGTCGACAGTGGCCTTGTCCTTGGGTATGCCTTTGCAGTAGAGAGTGATTATGACACTATCATTCGTTTGGATCCAGTCGTGCCGTATCTTGCTTGCCGGTGTTTGAACCCCCTCCGCAGGTGGAACGATTGGCTTAGATATCTCCTGGGCGCCATTGCTGGGTTTGGGTTTGGTTTCCACGGCCTTGGAATTGCTCTGGCTTTTCGATGGGATTGGAGCCTCCACTTCTGGTATCTCCTTCACCGTCACTTTGGTACGCTCGTCGCCCTCCTCCAAGCCTTTTAATTTGCCCTTTATTTTTATGTCCCATATCGCCAACGACTTCTCCTTCTCGTCAAGCTTCTTAACCCACTGCAGGCACTGCTCGGCATCTGCATATCTCTCCAGTCCGAACAGAGTGATTGCTCGTCTGAGCTGGGATTGCGTGATGAGCTCCCTCTTAGCTCGCTTGGAGGCGAGCGAGAGCGCAGTTTCGGCATCTTTGAAGGCAGCACTATGATCAGGAGGAGAAAGGCGGGTGTATGCTGTGGAGCGTTTTATGTAATAATCGACTGCGCCAGGGTTCTGAGCAATGGCATCGGTATAGAGTCTGACGGCAGAGCCGAAGTCTTTGGAGGCAAGGGCAGACGAGCCGCGGGCAGCTTGATCCATAGTCGTATGTCTTTCACGATGGGAAGCGATGTGACAGCTGGCGATGGTCTAGCGCATTGTTCGGTTGCAAGTCACACCACACTAAGGTATGTTGTAGTACAGCCCTGCGGCGGACACTTGGTGGGGTTTTCAACTGAGCCACTGAGCCTAAGGTACTATAATACTAGTACACGTGCCAACCACGTACTACTACAAATCCCGAGGCTAAGTATTTAGCAGCGACATTCGCAAGAGACTAAAGTATCTTCGAGCCGATTGATGGGTGAGGTGGCTTCTCCCGGTGCTAGTCTAAGTAGTAAAGCGTAGCTCGGAATTGTCAGGTGAGCTCGTTATGGCTAAGACGGGTGAATTACGATGGTAAGCGTAGTCTTGATCAGGTGAATGGGCTTGCAATGTTTAGGGGACGTTTCTATCGAGCAACGAGCAACCTTGAAGTATGAAACAGAGCAAGATGAAGCCTACTACTACGACTGTCTGTCAGCGATGTGATGTCGTATTCCGAGTAGGCTACCTCAGAATCTGATCTTGGCAAGTCGTGTGCAGCGGGCACAACATCAGGGCCGACCGAGTAGTACCAAGATAAGGCTAGGCGTAATGAAGCTAGTTTTGCGGCTTAGTCCAATCGATGGTCGGCGGCTGGAGGCCGGAAAGGCTTAGCTCCCGCTGCATGCTTCTTTCTAGCGCAGAATCGGGCCCTACATTACGAATACGTAATATGGTGACCTCTACAAGATCATGCTATGCTCCGTGGCTCCTCACCAGATATGTATACTATGTAGTAGATCCCCCTTGACAGTCGCCAAAGACGTCCTGCCAGATCTCATACGGCTGCATGCTCGCCTATGTCACTGGCATACATTCATGGGTACATCATACATACAATAAGGCCCGACTGTCGAAACAAGTCATTGCTCCCATTGGGCAGAAGAGTGAACAGACGTTGAGATGTGGTTTCGACAAACCACTACCCTGGTGTACAAGAACATCCTCATCGTTCTCTTTCGTCACGCCTTTTCCACCCCCTTGGTAAGTGGCAGCGAACTTGACAATGGCTGACGCTGATGCATTTCCCAGAGATGCTTCCTTCTGCCCGTCATTTTTACCGGTTTCCTGGCCTATGCCCGCAATCTGTTCATCCCACCTTCGCACTACGGCATAGGTAAGGCTACGCCGGTCAGGTCACTCGTCAGTGGTTTGCAAAATGCGGGAGGAAGAGATACGGTAGCCTTTGTGAATAATGGCTTCACCGGAGGCGAGATCAATGCGGTCATCAATAATGTCGCAGACCAGGTCAGGTCTACTGGGAAACAGGTTCAGATCTTGACAAAGGAGGATGGTTTACTTACCACATGTCGATCGTCCATTCGCGCCGTTTCCTCATGCTACGGCGCCGCTGTCTTCTATGGATCGCCTACCGAAGGCAATGGCAACGGCCAATGGAATTACAGTTTGAGAGCGGACGGAGGATTAGGAAACAAGATCGACACCACTAATGCCAACAACGACCAAGAGCTCTACGTCTTACCTCTCCAACATGCCATTGATTTTGCCATTGCAGCTCGGAATTCCAGCATCAGTCACTTGGCAATCCCGAAAGAGGTCGACGAGTACCCTTTCACTTCGCAGACCCAAGCCGAGCGAAACAATCAAATTCGTGTCCGCTATATGGGAGGGATCATCGACATCCTAGCAGTAGCCTTCTTCATCGGGATCGTTGGAGTCATCTACCAGCTTGTAGGTCTCATGGCCTCGGAAAGGGAGCTTGGGATGACCCAGATCATTGAAGCTTCAATGCCAAATAAGAGGCGCTGGGAGCCCCAAGCCTTGCGACTTCTTGCCAATCATATTGCTTTCGACATCATGTTCCTACCAGGCAAGCGCGATAATCATCCCATGAATGAGTAGACCAAGATACTAACGATGTATAGGATGGATCGGTATCGGCTTGATACTATCATATGGGGTGTTTGCCAAAACCGACATTGCAATCCTCATCTTCTTCAATATATTGACCGGGCTCTCTCTTTCGTCCTTCTCCATTTTTGGCGCCGGTATGTTGGAATCTTTTCCTTTCCCCAGTGAAGCTTATTTCGCGACGCTACAGTTGATCCATAAATTGCGATGCTGACTCCAGGATATTGTGAAGCTTTCTTCCACAAAGCTCAACTCAGTGGCATCGTGACGACGATAGTCTCCCTTCTTCTGGCTGTCTTGGCTCAAGTCATTGCCAAATCCAGTACCGGTGCGGTTGCAATCCTCAGCATTCTCTTTCCACCGATGAACTATACATTCTTCACCATTCTGATGGCTCGATGGGAGCGACAAGATAAGGGCACGAATCTCATAAAAGCCGCGCCGGAAAACCCATCGACTTTGCCCGGGATCGCTTTCTTCATTTTTGCAATCATACAAATCATGGTATTCCCGATCCTTGGGGCCATCGTCGAGCGGACTCTCTATGGTACGGCTTCGAAGGGGCGACAGCTCACCAATGCCACCGATCGTTCTGTGGCCGCCGTTCAGCTCACCGGTTTCACCAAACGCTATACGCCGTCGTTCTGGGCCCGGAATGTTGCAACAAGATTTGGGAAGCGCAAGGAGACTGTCGTAGCCGTTGACGACTTGAACCTGACCATTCCACAGGGCCAAATCATGGTCTTACTTGGAGCCAACGGGAGCGGTAAATCTACGACGCTTGAAGCCATCAGTGGACTGAACACCATCACATCGGGTACCATCGCCGTTGACGGTTATGGTGGGCTCGGGATTTGTCCGCAAAAGAATGTTCTCTGGGACAACTTAACCTCGTATGAGCATGTGAAGATCTTCAATCGACTCAAATCGACGGGTTCGCCCTCATCTAAAGAGGAGATGCACGAGCTTATCGCTGCTTGCGATCTCGATCGGAAGATAGATGCCCAGTCTCGTCAATTATCGGGGGGCCAAAAGCGCAAGCTCCAGCTAAGGTGTGTCCACTTCCGTGTTGATTGTCTGATGCAAGTAGCGTTTGATCATATTGCCCCGGAAGCAAAGACATTCCATTGCTCTCCTCTCGCTTGCGCGCGCATTTACTTTATGTTGGTGAAAGCTGTTCATCAATTACGTTGCTGACACTCATGCCTTACTTAGTATGATGTTCACTGGTGGTAGTCGTGTCTGTTGCGTGGATGAGTGTTCTAGCGGAGTCGATGCGCTTGCTCGTCAGAAGCTTTGGCAGATCCTTCTCAACGAGCGCGGGAAGCGCACCATAATATTCACTACTCATTTCTTAGATGAAGCAGATCTGCTCTCCGATCAGATTGCCATCCTATCACGTGGAAGTCTTAAAGCTCAAGGCTCCTCTGTGGAGTTGAAACATCGTCTTGGCGGTGGGTATCGTATCCATGTGTTCAAAACGCCAGGAGATGAGCGTACTCTTCCGCAATTTGATGGCGTTGTGTCCAAAGAGATGGTGGATCAGACAATTTTCACCTTGCCCGACTCAAGCTCGGCAGCGGAGTTTGTCCGGCTATTAGAGTCGCATGAGATCAAGAACTATGAGATCAGTTCGCCGACCATCGAAGAGATCTTTTTCAATATTGCGGAAGACCTTGAATCTTTTACGGTCATTGGCCCCATCAGTCCAGAGGAGTCTCACAGCAGCGACAGTGCCAAAGCCAGGTCCAGCGAGGAAGTGGTCATTGCAGACGACAAGGATAACGGCCTAATTGGCAATGACCGTCGTCTCCAGCTTCAAACAAGTAAGCAGATAGGATCGTTCCGCCAAGCTGTTACTTTGTTTCGTAAGAGGTGGACTGTGTTCCAACGGAACTGGATACCCTATGCGGCCGCGTTTCTTATCCCTGTTGTTGCCGCAGGACTAGTGACCTTATTCCTCAAAGGCTTTAAGGCCCCGGGCTGCTCACCTACAGATTCTATCTCTCCGTCAGAACTGAAGTCCTTGCTTACTCAGGTGAACTATAAACTTGTCGTTGGACCAGCAAGCAAATTCACACCACTAGATCTTGCTCGCATTGAGGCGACTTTACCCGGTGGAAACTCGAGTGGTTCCGCAGGAAATGGACTATCAACGTTACAGTCCTCAATCCATGCTGTCAATGGCACTCTGGATGACTTCAACAACTATGTCCGACAGTTCTATGGGAACGTCACCCCTGGCGGCTTCTTTTTGGGTGATGACAATTCACCACCAACATTCGCGTACAAAGGCAATGGCGATATCTCCCTAGCTACCATTACACAGAACGCACTCGATACACTCTTGCTCAACGTCTCGATCAGTACTCAGTTTCAGGCTTTTGACACACCGTTGTTACCATCAGCAGGCAAGACATTGCAGCTCGTCGTATACTTCGGGCTTGCAATGTCCGCTTTCCCTGCGTTCTTTGCCCTTTATCCTACGCTCGAGAGGTTGAGGAACGTTCGTCAGCTCCATTACAGCAATGGTGTTCGCAGCATCTGTCTGTGGTCCGCCTACCTGACCTTTGACTTCGTGATCGTCCTTGCGGCGAGCGTTCTTACAATCATAATCTTCCGGGGTGTTAGTGACGCTTGGTATCACGCCGAATACCTCTTCGTAGTGTTGTTCCTGTATGGTATATCATCCACGCTTCTATCATACGTCATTTCACTGGTTGCCAGATCCCAGCTCGCTGCCTTCGCTTTTGCTGCGGGTGGACAAGCGGTCATGTTCTTGCTGTACTTCATCGCCTATCTCAGTGTTCTCACTTATGCTCCGACAAATAAAGTGGACAGCTATCTGTTAGTCACGCATTTCACCATCGGCCTCATAACGCCCGCTGGCAACCTGATCCGCGCCCTTTTCGTGGCTTTGAATGTTTTCTCAACCCTGTGCGAAGGGCAGAACCATATTGCATCTTATCCAGGAAAGATTACGTTGTACGGTGGGCCTATATTGTACCTTATAGCCCAATCTTTCTTCCTTTTTGGGGTACTTTTATGGTGGGACAGCGGCTCTATTTGGGCCCGAATCCGTCGCCAGCAGTACAAAAGTGAAGATGCGGAGGAGGTAGATCCCCTTGATGACGAGATAGCTGCCGAAGTCAAGCGTGTCAGCACGGCACCTGATGATGGCTTGCGAGTCCAGCACATCACGAAAGCTTACGGAAGCAACGTTGCAGTCCAAGACATTACTTTCGGTGTCAAGCGAGGAGAGGTCTTTGCTTTGTTGGGACCCAACGGCGCTGGCAAGTCTACAACAATTTCACTCATCAGGGGTGACATCCAGCCATCACATACCAGTGGCGAGATATACGTTGAGAATATTGCACTCAGTAAAAGGAGAGCAGCAGCACGAAACCACCTCGGAGTATGCCCACAGGTCGACGCTTGCGATCAGATGACAGTTGTGGAACATCTCCGGTTCTATGCGCGCGTTCGAGGTAAGGCATTTTCCAATCTGTTTTCTTGAAGGTTTCGAAAATATCGGCGTTTGCCTGGCTTACACAGTCCTTCATTGGCTGGCTGGGGCCATTATCGTCCGTGATTTGGGAGTAGTTTCTTCTCTTAGGCCCTTTTCTTCTTCGCAGCAATATCGAATGACTCTGTCCCGTGGCTTGATTACGTTATAGGCAATGCTGACACTGAATGAATAGGCGTCGAAGACGTTGACCATAACGTCCGAGAAGTGATTCGGGCTGTTGGACTTGGTGCATTCCAGCACCGCATGGCGGCCAAGCTTTCGGGAGGCAACAAGCGCAAGCTATCACTTGCCATCGCGCTCATGGGCAACCCATCGGTCCTCTTGCTTGACGAGCCTTCGTCCGGCATGGATGTTTGCGCGAAACGAGTCATGTGGCGCACTCTGGCAAGTGTGGTTCCAGGCCGTAGCCTCGTCTTGACAACCCACAGCATGGAAGAAGCCGATGCTTTGGCGGATCGGGCTGGGATCATGGGCAAGAAGATGCTTGCTTTGGGGACCAGCGAAGGGTTGCGACGCAAACATGGAGACCGCTACCACGTGCACCTTATCATGAAAACTGCCCCTCACACGCCGGAGTCGGAAATGGATCGAATCAAATTATGGATCAATACCCACCTTGACGGCGCAGCTGTAGAAGATAGGACCTTCCATGGGCAACTTCGGTTCTCTGTCCCTGCGAGCCGGTCAGCTCTACAACAACCGCAACATCCGAAATCACCGGAAGTTCGGGTCGATGCCATCCAAGAGGTCGACGCGAACCGTAGCGGAGTCGGGGCTCTGTTCACGTTACTGGAGGCGCACAAGGAGGAACTGGGGTTCGAGTATTATTCGGTCAGCCAGACGACGTTGGATCAGGTTTTCCTGAGCATTGTGGGGAAGCATAATATTGAGGAGGAGAATTACGGGCAGGCGGCTAAGAAGAAGTCGATGTGGCAGAAGATGTTGAGACGGCCTTGACCTTTGAACGTGCATGGTGGGATTTGGGGCAGGGTAACTGCGGAGCATAGCATCGGCGTCTTTGTGCATTTATTGGGGATGCAGCGATATTGAGACTAGCGTTTTGGGCATCAGGTTTTACGGTAGAGGTTATATCATGGAAGCATCTAATCCCTAGAATCCAAAATCTCGCAGTTCGAGATCCTGGAGTTGTCCGTGGTGAACTTTTGAGAAGTACATAAGACATATCAAAGCCTGTTTCCTGTTGGGTTGCTACCAGATTCTAGCAATGCCATCTTGGCCAGACCCGTCCTCCCAATCCTTGTCTCGACCTCTTCAAGTCATTCGGGCATAGCGGTGATGCAATGAATGAGGGCACTATTTTGGGTATTTCAACGTATGAGGCTTGGGAGGAGCGCACCGTCTATTTATAGAATAGCCTGGCTTAGCGGCCGAATCGCAGGTAAAGCGCTGTTCCCCGCACTTCTCAAATGCGTTACTCTATATAGATGAATGACTACACCCCCTAAAATTCCTAATACCCCAATCACTCGCACCTCTTCATCATTGCAGTCTAGATATAGTACCATATACGATGAAGCACACAACATCGCAAGAAATTCAAGCCTGTATGTAAACGGACCATCTAGGCTCACGAAGGCTCTTACCTACCGCGCGGCAAAGCACAAGGTAACGACGACACACTTGTCAGAGAGCGTGCAAGGATACTCCATCGAGTCTCAAACCATTGATTGGTCCACCGCTGCTCCGCAAAGTTCTGAAACATCCACTCCGTATTTAGGCTACAGGGCTGTGCACGGATTCGAGACGAAGAGTCTAGTGTGCCGCGGTCGAAGGATTCGGGCATAGCACAGCTGCCTTCCTGCCTGCCTGCTGTATGGTTTCAGCCATTGAGAGTGGGCGGATGGTATGCAGGGTATGCATCCTGCAAGGCTGATGAGTGGGTTTTAGGACGCGGGTGTTTGGGTGGAGGATCTTGATGCATGAGTGTGGTGGGCGCTGGAGGGCAGGGTTGGGAGGAGGTGCAGGAGCTGCGGTGAGGGGCTGAGTCCTGTGTCGGTGTTTTATATTAGGTTGAGGGTTCCTTGTGGGCTTTTGGATTTCTGGATTTGAGCACTCGTGTCCTTTTCCGAGAAAAAGAATATACGGGATTGATTGATTGATTTATTGTCTATTGAATGCACGGTTTGGAGGAGTTTAAGTGAGAGGACTGTCCGATTACACACGACTCCCTGATACTCTCCTCGTATCTCTTTCCTACTTCGCGTCTCTGTCACGGTCCGCAACTATGTCCATCCTCAGCAATCCTCGAACGCTCTACTTCACCCGCATTGTGCAGCTGCTATTCGGTATCGGTTTCCTCGTCCTAGTCTGCGACGCCGGCGTCCATCGTGGATGGTGGGACAATATCAACGGCGCCTTAGCCGTCGGAGGTACATATATACACATTCCCAGCCCCTTCGACCCGTACCGGAGCGTCTCAATTCACGACGCGACTCACATATATACTATACTTTAGATATACTAACGCAAACCCCGCAGTCATCGCCACAATATTCACATTCGCCCTTACCATCCACGCCTTGGTGACACACCACCTCACCTCGAACCCCTTCTCTGGCGGCTCCGCCACGCGCACCACACTCCGTCTGGTGGCCGAAGCTGTCGTATTCCTCCTCTGGATCGCGACGGCCGTGCTGATGCTCAGGCCGAAAGGTGGCTGTGGGGCGAGGGATATTGCGAAGGGGTTGGATGTGTGTGAAGGGAAGGGAAAGGATCATTTCCGCCTGCATTCGGATCAGCCGCTGGCGAGATGGGATATTGGTATTGCGTTTGATTTCGTTGAGATGTGAGTGCTTCTTGCGGATTGCTTTGGCGTGCGGGGTGGTGTACTGATGTTCTTGACAGTGTTTCTTTTGTCGTTTCGGGGTTGCTGGTTTTCAGGGCGGATCGTGACACGAAGGTTACAGGGGGTGTGAGTTATGCTTGAGACGCCACGCTAATCACGATGACGCTCTAATGAGATGTATTGGCTTGTGCGAAATTGAGATCTTGAGGGATGGATTGGCAAGACGATGGTGAGCGCGAATAGCGTTGACATGATACCAATTGAATGCTTCACACATAATGACATAACTCTGACGTCGTTCCCATGTACTTCTTGTGAAAAGATTTGGTCTTGTCAATTTTTGTTGACCGTGACCGAACCTAGCATAAAGCGAGAATTCGACACGTGAACAACGAGCCTCAACCTTGCTCTTGCATTGCTCTTGGTCAACACAGACTGATTTTCAAACAGGACACCGTGGTCGGCGACGACAGATCCAGTAAGTCAAGTACGTCAGTCGATGAATTCTGCACAACTTCTACATACAACAGCAGCTGTGCCGAACCATTGAGGCACCCCAAGAATCTTCAATGGGCCAATACTAGTATCAGATTCTTTGGACACTACTACCACCTACGTCGCACAACCATTCCTATAATATATATACCATGAATCTCTCAACGTTCGAACGTGACTTCCGGAAAAGCATCCACAGGACCTTCAAGCAGCGGTGCAATTTCACACTTCAACACCATATCCAAAAACGCACCAACATACGTCGTCACGATCTGCAACGCCCTCGCGCCATCCAGATCCGTCACGAGCAGGTTCCCAGCAACGGTCGCATTGGGCACAATCCCCAGAGTTTCCAACACGATGGGGAAATCGGAGAAGGTGTAATGCTGGGAGTTTGCGAGCTGGATGTCGAGTTTCCATCCGCGTAGCTTGGACCAGATCTCGTACCAGGAGTTATAGGGATCGTTGGTGCTGTTGTCGTTGGTTCGTGTGTGGTTTGTGTGTGCCATGAACATGAATGGTCTGTCGAGACCTTGCTGGATGACGGGGCCGAAGAGGGCGCCGTCCATGGCTAGGCCGCCGGCGATGCGGGGGTCGGTCAGCATGGCGGCTGCGGTTGCGGCGCCGCCGAGGGAGTGGCCGAACATGGCTACTTTTCCGGTGTCGAGGCGGCTGTGTGTGAAGTTGGGTAGTAGTTTGGAGGTTATGGAGGGGTGGGAGAGTTGATCGAGGACGAAGGTTGCGTCTTGGGCGCGGGTGGTGACTGCGAGGTTGATGTTGGAGGGGGAGGCGGTTGTGGCGACGGTGGTGTTTATAAGGTCGGTTGTTGAGTCGGGGTATTGGACTATGTCGACGTCGCGGGGGGCGTCGATTGTTATGACGATGTAGCCTGTGCTCGCAATCTGTTGGGCGATGGCGCTGTAGAGGTAGCGGTTGGTGCCCTCGGCTGGGGAGAAGAGGACGATTGGTGATGTCTGGGTTTCAGCGGAGGGACTGGCTAGGTGGATGGCGAGCTTCTCGAAGGTGCCGTTGGGGGAGTCGAGGCCGGTGGTGAGTTCTTGCCAGGTATTCTCGAAAGCTGCTATTGTGGGTGGTAGGTAGTCGACTGGTGTGGTTGGGCTGTGTGATTTGACGGGATAGAACGAGGATATCATAAATCGGCGGGGCTGGACATCTGGTGCGAACGGCTGGAGTCTGCTCTTGTCAATCATTTCCATCGTACCCATCCCGACTTCGAAAGCGCCATTTGGCTTCGGCAGCAACAGTCGATTAGAACTTCTTGCTGTTGAGAGAAATGGAAAGGACGTAACGAGGAAGCACAAAGATACACGGTTTGCAAAGTGCATGATTGGAATTCACGCAACAATAATACGAGGGTGAGAGCAAGGTGACAAGATCTTCAGCTATGAAATCGTGCTGGAGTCTGTTTCTCGAGGGTAAGGAAAACATCGCAACTCTGTTATAGAGATGTACAGTGACAACATGAGATCCCGGTCTGACTGTGCTCACCCGCAACAAGCCGTCGAATACGACTTGTCCAGCGATGTAACCTATGACAGTGACGAAGTTGGCCTTGGTCTAAAGGCAATGATACGTCTGCTCGTATAAGTTTGACGTTGGTTGCGAAGCTGACGCCCTTCACCGCTTCCCACTTTCTTTGGTCTAGCGCCTGGATGGTGCCAAGACTTTTGAATGCGCTTGATTTGGTCGGGTCCTCTGTGTACGACAACTTGGTAACTGAAATTGCTTGGGGATGGCACGGTAGATCACTAAGTATTTTCCAGAAGCTTCGGTACGACATTGCGATGTCTTTCTCACATGTAGTAAGTGTACGGTGCTAGGCTCTGCTTGATATGCAATTGCTTTCGACCGGTCGTCTACTACAATAGTATGGATATCTTGTTGTCAATATCAGCATATCTGCTCATGCATACACGTTATACACCATGCCATTCGGCAACAAACTTCGGTGATCAGCCTCTTGGAAACTGTTCTTTGAATGGCTCCATTGGGTGGTCGAACCCCAGATGATTATATTATGCTAGACTAATGAAGCGAGCGAACGCCTAGATGCCTTTGCTCTCATCCCCTACAACAGTGAGACTCATCGACGACTAGATGACGGTCAAGTCCATGTCGTCCTCAGAAGTTCTATCACCCAAGATCTCTCCGGCTCGCTTTACTGAAGACGTTGGAGCACAACGTGCAGCCTATCTCTCTCCAACCTCGAAAAGCTCTTTCGCATGCGAACGGTCTCATAATCAAACAGTAACCTCATGCGGCGGCTTCCTTTTCTGTGATATCGATTAGCCAGGCTGCTATAGGAAATTGGAGACAATCTTGTGAATGTGGTCATCATCCTAGATGAAACTGGGGGCAGAATGGGGGGGAATAATGTGATAGTGCATCAAAATACATTACTGGTGACATTCCAGCAAGCTCAAAGGAATACGAACCGGTCTTTTTGGCCGCAGCCCTTCGTTGCACCGGGTGCATACCATCTCTCAGCTTCTGGACACCACCATATCGCTTGCGGTGTTGCGGCTTTGAGGGAGCCATTATGATAGCAAAGGGCCGGAAATCAATTCTTGGTGACGGGCGATTGATGTGAGAGTTGAAGTGGGGTTGAAGAGCTTCGCTGTTTGCTGGTAAGATACACATTGCACCTATTCAGATTGAGATTATATACGTTACAAGTATTTCCTCTGCGTTTTCGGATTCGTGCGGCTGTCCTTGCCTCCTTGTGTTCTGGTCCTCATTCTCCCATGATACCATCAATTTTCCAGGCTGAAAGGAGAATGTGAAGAATCTCCACAGGATGATCACAACGATAAGTATGGGCCAATAACAAAAGAAAAGACATTTTTCTATTGGTGTTTTGAATTTTATGAATGCTGGAACGTCAAACGACGCAGAAGGCTCCAATTGCCAGTATTGATGTGCAAGGAAAAGAGCTATCTTAGTGTCCAAACAGACTCCAGAGATCACAGAAAGTAGAATCACCAAGACGGCGTTCAAAATGGTTTTCTTTGACCACATTCTGCTCATGTATTGGAGGGTTGTGTGTTTTAGCAGGAAGAGTCTTGATATATAAGGGATAACGGCGCCGAGACCCTACGCTAGCCCAATGGTATAATGACAGTCCATGTTAACACTGCAAATGTCAGAACATTCTGGAATCTCCTGATGACGTGATTAGAATCAGCCCATGTAAAGTAAATGAGATCCGGCTAGAGTTACTTCACAACAAAGACGTCTGATTGGCCAACCTGTCCAGATTGGCGGGTGTTGCTCGTGCTCTATACATGATTCAAGAGATTGCCTCAAGGATCGAGATGAGAATCGATAGTGCATAGAACACTTAAAATAGATGAAATTTGAGGCAGTTGGACCCGCATGTATATGGAATTTCAACATTTCTGTCATTCGCAGGCCATCAACACCGTCCTTGCAAAACGCCGTATTGTTGAGTGCGGCTACACTTGCCATGCCATCCGCTTCCCTATTCTATCACTTTTCTTCTCGGTTCTTTTCTTCAAACCATCCTCCCCATTGATCCAAACCGTCCACCACACTTATTTCCTAGCTTCAGATTCAACCCACTGGGCCAAGTTTGGCGACTTCTGTTTGCACGAAGAACGATTTGTCTGTTGTCTTTCGCGACGAGTGACATTGCTGTGGAACTAGTTGGTCAGACGGGTCAAAGGAATCCATAATTGAGGATGTACTGAGATGTCTGGTGATGTATCGGTGGTCTGACTGGTTGGCAACGGGTGGCATGAAGGGTATGTGTAAGCTCTAGGAAATTGTTGAATGTAAATACAATATCTAACGGGAAGGCGTTTCGAAGGGAGAGACGCCGAAGATATGAGTTGGTAATGTCTTCCACTCCCGTAGATGATGGGACTACCTGATTGCAATATCGCGTTTCCAGGACAAATTTCAACTACTTAAATCGAAATCCTCATTGAAATACTGGATAGGCGCAAACTTGTGGAGAGGTAAATTAGGTAAATTTGCGTCTTCTTCCAATGCAAACGGGGGTAACCGTGAATAATCCCAAGATGATAGGCCGACTTGAATCGATCGTGGAGAACCAGGGCCTTGATTAGCTAGAAGACCTATGAATCGTGGTCTTGCGGCTTTTCGAGCATGAATGTAATGTGTCTACAAAGGAGCCTCCATTGAGACATATAAGGCGAGTAAATTGCATGACATCCTCTGGATACATAGAAAGCCACAGTGCTTATTAGTATAACATTTTCATATGACCGTCTAGTAAGACAGTGTTGTGTGCAAGAACATGGTACCACATTACTTAGATATAAGATACTCGTCACTGTAGTACTACGATTAAACAAGAGAGAAGGAAGGTGCAGTCCATATGCGGTTAGCACAGTGCTTAGTAAGCATTCGGTAGATATTAGCAGCTCCTACTAAATAATATAGAGAATCTATCCTTCCTACCCTAATAGACGTACCTTATTTTATAGCGACTATTAGTATAATATATAAAGGCTTTAAAAGAGATTAATTATTATAGTTATTATTATAGTTATTATTTAGTTATTATTAATATAGCTAGGTCTTTATTATTTATTTTATATTTATTAATTCTCTTACTACCTCTACTATCTTCTTACTATAATAGAAAATACCTAATTTTAGACCCTAAGCTTATTATAACTTATTAGTTAGTTAATAAGTCCCCTAATTACCCCTCTAGGACTAGCGCGAATATTAGAACTTAGATATTTCTTTATATTCTACCTATATATATACCTACCCTTTATAATATTTTCTATTTAAATAATATTATATAGCTTACTTTTACCTATCTAAGGCTTTAAAAATAATTAAAATCGGTCTATTATATTAGGAGATATATTAGAATTAATAGGTTTACCTCCTAAATTATTCTAATAGTATTATATCTTAGCGCCTCCCTACTATATTAATAATTTTTTCTTCCTACCTCTTTTTTACTTATAATATTAACTTATAAATACTAATACCTCCCCTTATAATTTATAATATATAAACCGTACTAGCTATCTTTAAATAATATAGTATTACCCCTCCTATACTAAATTTAGCTCCTCTACCTCCCTATTAATACCTTCTAAGCGCGTAGCTCTTTTTAAGCTATACCTTAATACTATTAATAAGAGGGTTAAATCTTATAAGAGTAATAGTATAAGGTATATTAGACGCTTAAAGAAGACTAATTTAAGAACCTAGGTTAGATCTAAGAACCTATTAATAAATCCTAGAGATATTATATTAATAGAACCTCGCCTTAGAGAAATACTATTAGGTACTTACCCTTATAACTACCTTAATAAGGGTATTACCCCTTAGTAGTATATAGCTATTACTAATATAACTATTTAAGTAGTTATCCCTCCTAGGAACCCTGAATAACCTACTCCCCCTATCTTTAAAGAGACCCCTAAGAAATTACTCCTCTAATAGCTCCTAAATATTATCTAGAAATATATTACTAGTATACTTACTAGTAGGGTAATAAAGATAATAATACTAAGTACTAACCCCCTATTTAATAAGGCTTATACTAGCGTTAGAATAATATATATTAGGGGTAGATACTAGGCTAGGGATATTAAGTATATAGGGATCCCTAGAAAGTAGGAGATATAATACCCTACCTAGTTAATAGATTATTTAACACCCCTATAAATAGATATCTATACTATAACGTACTATTATAAAAAAAAAATACTAATATAAGGGGTAGTTAATAGTTATACTATAATAGTAGGAAGAATAATTAGCTATCCCCTAACTAATTATATAAGCTAGCTAATATTAACTTATTACCTAAGGGGCCTTAAAAGGAGGCGGAGCTTAGGGTATAATTTATTAATAAATTACTTAGTAATATAAATAATAATATTATTAATAGATAGTCTATTTAAAGGAGGACTATACGTAGTAAAGAATTTTTAGATAATATTATTAGTTATAATAATTATCTCTCCTTTACTAGTAAGGGTATAGTTAATATTAATACCTATATTAATTAAACTACCTTCTAGATCTTAGGGTCTAATTATTATCTAATAGGTCCTCTTATTACTAATAATAGCTTTAAGCTAAAATTCGCCTAGATCTATATACTAGATAGTATATAGGAGTAACTAAATATTTACTATTAATATTTTAATAATTTAAATTAAGATACCCTTACTTCTACTTAATATACCCTCCGGTCTATTAACTTATATATCTAGGGGTTTAAATCCTATTATAACCGCCTTAAGGAGGATAAACTATAATATCCTATTAATATTATAAGTATTTATATCTAATAGCTAAATCTTAAATAATAGGATAAAGGTACTTATAATTACCCTACTTTTATAGAAGTTACTTATATTATAATAACTCCTAATAATATTATAAGAGGCTAGATTAAGCGGGATATCTATATTAAAACTATTAAGAGGGGTCTTATATTAATCCCTAACTAGTATTCTTCTTATATAGCCCTCTAATATCCGCTCCTATTTCTATTTAGTAAATAATTATAATATAACCGCCTCCTATTAGCCGGCTATTAGCTTCTAGGCGACTATCTATTATATATATTATAATAGAACTATATTACTAGTACACTTACCTAGTATACCCTAATTAGTAGTAATAATAAACTAGAGTAGGAAGAGGGTAATAACCCTAAGTAGGAACTAGACTAATACATCGCTAGCGAGTATATACCTTAGAGTTATTATAGGTCTTAGCGAGTAATAAGATAATAATTTTATATAAAATAGATATAAGTAAGACTATTTAATATATTTCCCTAGTTATTTTCTAGACCTAAATCCGCTTAATTATAAATAGTTCTAAATAATTTAGATATTAGTTAGGGGATAGTTAATATAATTTAAATAATTAGCTAATTAATATCTAAATCCAGCCTAATTTCTTTAATTATACTATTAATAGTAGATATCTATTTAGCTATTAGGCTACTAATATCTAGATATTAATAGAGCTTAATAACCTAAATTAGTATTATTAGAATTAATAGACTATTTAAGGGGACTACTACTCCGGCCTAATAGATAGGCTTAGTACTAATCTAGATATCTCGCTTAAAGATATTAGTAGTAAGGTAACTATCCTCCTATTAATAATACTAGGAAGCCTATATATTATAAAAGTAAGAATATAAGACGCTATAATAATAGTCTAAAAAAGGGGTAAACCTAAATTTTTTATTACCTTTATATATAATTCTAAGTAGCCTAATATTTAAAGCTTACTAGTATCTAGTTAGATATTAGAGTACTATTATAACCTAATTACTTATATCTTTAATTAGAAGCTCTAAGAGCTAATAAAGGACCTCTTTAAGTAATATATCCTTAGTATTTATATAGCCTACTATTATATTATTAAGTTTTAGAAGTAAGGTCTCTTATATACTTATATTCTCCTTATTATATAGGAAGAGGATTAGATCTAGATAGTTAGTAATATTAATAGCTTTATTTAAGTATTTATCCCCCTTTAATAGGATAATAATATATTATAGGAGTTAATCTTATAATTTATAATTTATAATTACTATACTAGCGTTCCTAGTAATAGATATTTTAGTTAAGAGAAGAATTATTATAATAAGGCTTTTCTAAAGGATTTTTACTAAGAGATATCTTTTATATCTAATAGGAGTTATCCTCTCTATAAGCGTCTAGTCGGCTCCCTTAAACCTAATTCCTCTATTAATAATAGGTAGGTTATCTCTTATAATCTATACCTATTAAAGAAATATAGTACCTATATTAATATTAAAATCTATAGCTCTATTAAGTCTATTTTCTATCTATATAAATATATTTATAAGGGACCTAATTAGGCTAATATCTCCCTTACTAGGAATTATACGCGTAATAATAATAATAACCCTACTCCTAATAGCTAGCTATAATAGTAAGGGGAGTTAATAGATAAGATTATAGAGTTCTAATCTACTTATTAAATTAGGTCTACTAAGGCTATCTAAAAGATACTCTTATTTAATATAAGTATTATAAAGTCTTATATAAAGCATTTATAGATCTACCTTCTAGACTAATAATATACCCTTTTTAAGCCGGCTAATAACTAGGCTACTAATAAGGCTATTAAATAAAAGCTAATAAATAGTAATAAGCTTTATAAGACTATATTAATAGAGTTTTTAATATAAACCGTCTTACTAAGGAAGCTTATAATAATAGTTAGCTATTACCTTTTATAAAATAGAATAGGAAATATCTAGCTATTATAAGGGATCTACTTAACTATTTATACGCGGACTTTCTTAAGTTCTTTATATAGAATAAAAGAAATAAATAATAGAAAATCTATAAAAAGGGGGAGACTCTTAGGCGTATTAATTTTATTAGTCTAAAAATAAAGGATCTCTACTATTACTAACTACTCCTCTATTATATTAAGGGGGCTATATTATTTAATAACCTCTAAATAATAGACGGCTAGCTAATAGGATAGAAGGAGGCCTATATAAAGCTTAAGTTAATTAAATAATAGATATACTAACAAGATCCTTAATAAGGGAAAGGATTTTTAGGGAGGTTATAAGCTAAGAAGTCTTTTTATATTAGTATTAATTAAACTCTAACCTACTAACGCCCTTACCTTATAGAATAAATATAAGGAGTATATCTTAAATAACTATTTATACCTCTTATAACGGGATTTTTTAATACTTTAAATCCTAGATAATTTTTATAAGTAATAATTATTTACTAAATAGTACGCCCTTTACCTAATTAATAGCTAATTAGAATATTAATTAACCCTTAAATATACTAAGAATCTAGCCTAATATAGCCTACCTATTTTAATTATTCTATTTAATAATTTTAATAATATTTTAAATAGACTTTTACGGGAAGAAATATCTTACTAAATTACCCCTAATAAGGCTAAGGTCTTATAAAATAGGCTAAATACTAACTAATACTACGCTACTAATTAGATTATTACTATTATTAACGCTAATACTAATAATAAGTTTAGTACTCTAGGTATACTATTCTTCCTTAATAGTACTAGGGGGACTAGTAGATAATAGTATAAAATACTATTATAAAAAGGCTATATTCCTAGTAAAAGGTTATTTTAATAATAGTATCTTCTAACTTTATATTAATATTATTATAAGGAGGTTAGACTACTTACTTATAATTTAAGATACCCCTAGACTCTAATACTACCTCTTTATATAAGATTAAGAAGGGGACTAATCTTACTAAGCTAATTAAGTAAGCTTATATTATCTTTTAAGATAAGTCTCTTATATAAAGTTAATATAATATAGAAGTTATTAGTTATAGCCTTTAAGATATTTATAATAATAATTAGGCTTATTTTAAGGGTAAGATAGTCTACTTTTATAATAACTTCTAATAGATACTCCTAGTTATTCTAAGGGGATCTAGTAGCTAGGTTATTAAGGCGTATCTTTAAAAGGCCTATTTCTAGAATAAGGTTATATATTTAAATCTTACTATTAATAAGCGACTTAATAGTCCTAACCTAATAGATATTATATATTATTAATTAGGACTATTTATAAGTAATCTCCTTACTATTAATAATAGTATTAATATCTAGAAAAGCCCTACTACTAATTTTCTTACTATAATAGAATATAGGAATATTAGGACCCTAAGCTTATCGCAGCTTATCGGTTAGTTAATAAGTCCCCTAATTACCCCTCTAGGACTAGCGCGAATATTAAAAGTCTAATAATTCTTTATATTCTACCTACGTATACACCTACCCTTTATAATATTTTCTACTTAAATAAAGTTCTACGGTATATCTACAGCTATTTAATGCTTTAAAAATCATGAAAATTAGTATAGTAGTTTAAAAGATATTTCAGAATAAGTAGATTCACCTACTAAATTCCATGCGCTAACGGCTAGAATATAGATTACAAATAATAAATTCATATTACCTACTAATATATCTAATATCTACCTACTAACGTCTCTAATATCAGCCTGAATAGGGGGTAATATCCGTCTTATTACTAGGTATAGAACGCTATTAGAATAGGTATATATATATAATATAGCTAATACTATCGCATATATAGGCCGCCTACCTACTAACGTCCTACTATTCACCTCACCTATTAACGTGTCTGATATCGGCCTGAATAGGGGGTGATATCCGTCTTATTACTAGGTATGGAACGCTATTAGAATAGGTGCATGCATATGATATAGCTAATGCTATTACATGTATAGGCCGCCTACCTACTAACGTCCTACTATTCACCTCACCTACTAATATATCTGATATCGGTCTGAATAGGGGGTAATATCTATCTCATTACTAGGTATACAACGCTGTTAGAATAATCCATATCGGTCTATTAGTATATATATATGATTTAGCTAATACTATTGTATTTATAGGCTACCTACCTACTAAAACGTCTACTATACTCCCTACTATTCACGTTACCTACTAACGTGTCTAATATTAGTCTAAATAGGGGGTGATATCTATCTTATTGCCAGGTATGTAACGCTATAAGAATGGGTGCAGACATCTAATATACTCCCTACTATTCACCTTCCCTACTAAACGCCAGGTAGTAGGGGTGATTTTCCGACGTAAAAATCTTGAATTTTTACAGGTATTTTCTAGTAAAGATATATTATATTAAAAATATAGTTATACCCCTAGAAACGCTATTAATAATTTAGTTAAGAATATTTATACTAATATTAAGATAAATATCTCTTAAAGGGTTTATCTATTAGAATAAGCTATTCTCGCTATTATTAATAAAGATATTACTAGTATTAATACTAAAATAATATCGCGTATCCCTAGTAATATAATAATATACTAGAGTATTAATTATACTATATTAGAAGAAGATAATAAACTCTTCTCCTTTAAATACTTTTATAAGTTTTATAAACCCTCCCTACTATCTTATAAGCTATATATTAAGCTAGGTATACTAGTTATACTATTAAGGAACCTTAATCTACTATATCTATATAATAGGACCTAATTATAAGTAATAAGATATAATAAGTATATCTTTAAAGGGGAGATTATAAGTAGTACTTATAATAGTAAAAAGGTAATACTATTTAAGATACTATTATAATTTAAAGAGAATAATAGGTAGATTCCTACCCCCTTTATTTATAAGTAGTACCCTATCTAACTAGCGTTTATTATAACTATTAATAAATTATAAGGTTAATTAATAAAGTATATAGATATTAACTTATAGACTAGGCTTACTTTTAGTTATTATTAGTTATACGTAGCTCTATTATAGGTAATAAGATAGAGAAACCTCTATATTATTAGGCCTAAAACTCTTAAATATATATCTAACTAAATAATAAGAAATATTATATATAAGTAGGTACTATTAAATAATAGGTAGACTACCCCTAATATATTAATTATAACTTATTATTAACGCCTAGATCCTATTAATAGCTACTTAGTAGCCTATAAAAATATTAATTATAATATTAGAAGTATAAAAACAACCTAATATTATACTTAGTTATATAGTTATATCTTTATATTAGACTATAATATTAGACTTTCTAATAATAAAAATAAGCTATTCTACTATTTAGTTTATAAAATACCTAGTAGAAAAGAAAAATTACTTAATAAAAATATTAATATTACCTCTACTTATAATACTATTATAAGGGGGTAATAATATAGAATATATTAGTAAGTTATAAGTAGAGACCTAATATAATACTATATAATATCTTCTCTCCCTCTCCTCTTAAATTTATTATAATATTTATATAGTATTACACCTATATTTATATTTATAAGTAAGAAATATTTAATAATATTAAGTAGTAGGGAGTTTAGACTATTCTATTTTTTTAAAAAATATTAAACTTCTTTAGAAGGATTAACCTTAATACCTATTAATTATAATATTTATACTTTTAAGATTTTATAAGGAGGATATAATAGTATTCTTATAATAATAAGAGTATTTAGTTCTTAAATTAATTAAATATTACTCTTATAATAAGTTACTATTAATATCTACTATTTAATATCCCTTCTAAATTTTTTACTCTTAAACTCTTAATTACTTATATAAGTAGATATTAAGACTTTAAAATATTAAAAATAAGTAAGAGAAACTCCTATCCTAGTATTATATTAATAGATAACTAGGCCTTTATATTATATATATTTAATTTAATATATTTATATATAAATTAGACTTTTTCTCTTAAGGCATATAATTATTATTAGTATAGGTATATATATAAGATATATATATATTACTTTAAAGCTAAATACTTTATATAATATTATCCTCTTATATAATAAAATTAGGAATTAAATAGGAATTAAACTTATATATCTAAATTAATTATAATAGAATAAGTACTTAATAGTAGAGCTAATATTCCTTGTATATAATTTAAAGTACTATTCTTTTATATATATTATATTATTATTAGGAAGACATTTTCCTCTTATTATAATATTATTTTATATAACTTAGAGATAGAGGTATATAAGATATAGGGATAAATACTATTAATCGCGTTAGTATAATAATTACTATAACTTAATTATTATCCTATAATATCTATATACATTATTAATATATTATCTATATATTTAAACCCGCGCTAAGTCCTAGATACTTATACCTAATAGTAGTAGATATTTATATTATTATTATTAGTTACTTAAATCCTATTTTATAAGTATTCTAATAGAGAACTAGAGAATATTTATAAATATACTTTATAATCTAAGTATATAATATTATAATTTATTCTACCTAATAGTTATAAAAATTAGGTACCTATAATAGTATTAATATTATTTTATATCTAGGATATAAGAGTTAATAATATAATCCTAGCTATCTTCTTTTATAAAGCTACTTTCTATTCTTTTAGTATTAAAATTAATATATATACTTTCTAATAATATAATCCTATAATATTATTATATAAACCCTTATTTATCTATATATTTATCCCTTCTATCCCTCCTATTCCTCTTAATCCTTATATGCCTCCTACTCCTTCTATCCCTTCCTTATATTCCTATTCTTTATTATCCCTCCCCTTATTCCTTTCCTTATTACAGAAGTCTAAAACCTCCTAGTAAGATAATACTAATAAGAATAGACTTAGCCCGTTAAGCTAAGGACTAGCGCTTACTAGTAAAATCGCCGGATATCTTATTATTACCTAGAGTATAGAGGATAGAGATATAAAGCTTACTATCTAGTAGATATTTAAATTATAAACTAGGTAATTAACCTAAAAAGTAGATAGTAAGTAATCTTAGTAATTAATAAATAGTCTATATTTATAAAAAGGTATATATAGTAGAATTTAAAGTATATATATTAAAATAGCGATATAGTTAATAATTATAAGGGTAGATAGCTTAGTAGTATATTTTACTATTCTAAACTTCCTAATCTAGACTAATTTTTATAAGTAGGTAGTTTAAGCTAATAATATCTAATAATTTTATTATAAGAGCCTAATAAACGCGTAGCTTTAATAGAATAGAGCTAAATAGAGAGGTTATACCTACTACTTACTAGACCGACCTTATAACTAAATATTAGATAGACCTCGCTTATTCCTCTTATAACCCACCTCTTTTTTAGTAGTAGAATTTACTATTACTATTACTATTACTATTACTATTACTATTACTATTACTATTACTATTACTATTACTATTACTATTACTATTACTATTACTTACCTATTACTTACCTATTACTTACCTATTACTTATATATATATTACTACTACTATTATATTACTACTACTTAATATTTATAATAGAGAAATATTTAAAAGCTTAGAGGGGCGCTAAAAACTAACTATTAATAGTAAGGTATTATAGTAAGGAACCTCTACTATTTATAAAATTAAAGATACTTATTATTTAAAAATTACTTTCTAATCTTCCTTATAAAACCTTAAGATTATATATATTATAGTTAGTATAAATTAATATTATTATAAACTTATAACTTAAGTATATACTAATACTTTAAGCCTAGAAGGTTTTATATTAGCCCTTAATAAAGAAAATTATTATTCTTTATTTTATAAACTCTTACCTATTATAGTCTATTAATTAAATATATTATCTCTTACTATCTAATTAAGTTTAGTTAAGTAGCTTATAATCCTAGGTTCCGCCTTTATTTCTTAGATTAAATTAAAGGTACTAGAATTAGTTATATTATAAGTTATAATAAATATGAGAAGATTAATATAATTTAAAGCTTTAATATACTCTTTAACTAAGTTTTAAATAAGATTTATAAGATAGGCTATATTTAAGACTTTAAATATATTAATAATACCTAGTAGATTAAAAAAGGATAAGTTTAAGAGGCTAGGATTAAAGATATTAAGATAGATAATATTTAGTAAGAATTAAACCTAGTATATATAATTTAATAGAGGGTTTCCTAGCTTATACTTTTTATAAGAGCTACTTAGATTAAGTATTACTAGTTAAGTACGGTTTAAGGTATCTATTTTATTATCCTTTAAGGTAATATATATAAAAGGATAATCCTTACTATTTAAGTCTACTTAAGGACTTGAAGGCTAAGTATTTATTATATACTTTTTTAAGCTACTCTAATAGATATACTTATTATAAAGGAAGACTTTATAACTTTATTAGCCTTCTAAATTAGTATCCTTTATTAGATTAATCTCTAGTAGGTATTAAGTATATATACCCGTACTTTATAAAACTTTTATTTTACTTATTCCCTTAATAAGAGAACTCTTCTTTATACTTTAATTACTAATTATAATTATCTTTAGGAATAGTAGATCTAAATCTTTTATACCTAGGTAATATAATACTTAAATAGCTTAAATAAGCTCCTTTACTCCTTAACATAGGATAGATAATAGTAAATCTATATACTTTAAGCTAAGGATAGTATATATAATAGTATTAATATAAGTAGGGGGTATATATTTATAAAAGTAATCTATTTAAGTAGTATTATATAATAGAGAGTAGAAGGGCTAAGTATTTTATCTTTAATATTTAAGAGTATTATTAACTCTTTTTTATTACCTCTTATCTACGTACTAGTATTCTAATACTTTATATTAGCCTCTCTTATATTCTTAGTAATTAGTTTAACCTTTAAGGCTCGCTTTATAATTATATAATAGTAGGAATTCTTAAGTATAATATTAAGGAAGATAAGAAATCTATTAGTATTAATAGAGAGTTACTTTATAGTAAATATAACTATTAAGTCTTAAGTCTACCACGTAAATAGGGTTATAATAAGATAGATATACTAATAAATCTATAGCCTTATATCTACTTAAGTAGGTTTAGTACTTTATATAAGTATAATATCTAGTACTACTATAATTATTATATAGTAGATATATGAACGTAGTATAATCTTTAATTAGGGAGCGGGTATTTCTTATTTACTAAGGCCTAATCTAAAGCGCGCAGTAAAATATAAGCGCTAGGCTATACTTCTTAATTTCTAGAAATATATTATAACTAATATTAAGTTAAATACTTTAGTAATTCTATTATTATAAAGCGCGTTCTTTTACTAATTAATTATATAATATACTTAAGTAGTTATTATTATCTATCTCTTATTAGACCTACTACTATTATACTTACTATAAACCCCTAGGAAACTTAAAAGCCTCTAATAATAATAATATAAATAGTAAACTTTAAAAGAGATTTATATATCTATTATCCTAGTAGTAGAAGTTAGTTAGTTATATATATAATAGTTACTATTAGAGCTTAAACTTAGGCTTAAGTTATATTAAGGTATAGTTTATTAAACCTATTTTAATTAGAGGTTTCTAGAAGTATAGCCTTAATATAGAGTAGCTAGGTAAATATAATTATTCTACTTATATATTTATATCTATTTTATAATATATATAAGGAAAGACTAACTAATAGAAGATTATAAAAGTAAAACCTATTTAAGGCCTTTAAATATAATAGATTAAATAAGTACTATTTTAGTATTACTTTAATACTTTACTCCTAATATTATATTAATATAACCGGTTTCTACCTTATATTTACTTATATTAGGGATTATAAACGACTTACTACTTATAAAAACTTAATAATTTATCCTTTATATTAAAATTTCTACTAATTATCTACCCTTACCTAGTAAGAGCTTATTTAATACTAATACTTAAACTTAATAATAAAAGATAGCCTTTATACCTTTAAAATATCCTTAAGTAAACTTACTATTATTTAGAGCTTAGTAATAAAAGCCTTAATAAAATAGGTTATATTAATAATAAATAGTCTTATTATTTTACTTTACTTAACTAGCGTATAACGCGGTTATATAAATATTACTTAGAATTAACTTATATAATACTAACCTCTTATTAATAATATATTACTTATTATTTCTCCTTAACCTTTAAGAACTAGAGTAGTAGTAAATAAGTATTTATAGTTTATATATATAAATACTCTTTATTATAAAATAATATTACTTATTATTTATTTATTTATTTATTTATATTTTATACTCTACTATCTAGCTACTTAGAGCTAATAAAGGCGGTTTATATCTAGTTTATTAAAGGAAACTATAATTTATAGAAGAAAACCTTATCCCCTATCCTACTTACTATTATATTTCTAGATCTCTAGATACTATATACTATCCTATCTTATACTCTTTATACCTTCTTATTCTCTTCTTTTACTAAGGTTACCTACCCCCTTACCCTTTAGTTAGAGCCTATCTACTCCTATATAGTCTTAAAGAGTTATTCCCTTATTAGTATAAACTAATTAAGTATACCTTATTAAATAACTTATTTAATTACTACCTTTAATCCCTTTAAAGTTAATACTATCTAGTAGAAGTTACTTAACCTTATCCTTTAAAGTATTAGCCTCCTCCCCTTTATATAATTAAGGTAGAATATAAGTATATACTTAGTATCTTAATACCTCTATCTATATTTATAATTAATACTATTAACTCCTAGTACCCTCCTCTTATATAGGAAGGCGCGGAGTCCTATCTTCCCTATATATAATTAAATACCTACGGAGCTCTTAGCTTTATAAAGCCTTATATAAAGATTAATCTTTATCTCCTAGATCCCTCCCCTTTATACCGCTATTCTTATATAGCTAGGGATACTCTCTTAGTATCCTAGCTACCTCTCTTTTTACTTCTCCCTTACCTACCTCTTAATCTTTTTAAGGGTAAGGTTATCTTTCTTTATAATTTCCCCGCCTTTAAGGCCTTAGGCTACTACCTTAGCATCTCCTCCCCTTATTATTACCTAGAGGGCTCCCCTTACCTAAGACTACTTCTCCTCTACTAGAGTCTTTATAACCCTTCTCTCCCTTCCCCTTTTCCACTTTAACTTATAGCGGATCCTTATATTCCCTTCCCTAATTAATAAGTAGATCCCTTATATTATTAGTATATATAGTATTAACTAATTAAGACTTATCCCTATTAATAGGACCCCTAATTCCGCCTTTAGTACTTATATACTAGTTACCTTAAAGGTCTTAAGTATTATCTTTAAATACCTATTTTATATAATTTTTAATATTATAATATTTACCTTCTTTACCTTTAATATCCTTTTTAAGTTATATTATATCTCTACTACGTAGGTTATTATTAGCTAGATTATAATATTATAAACCTATCTTACCTTATTAAATATAATACCTTATATTAAGCTAGTAATAATTAATAGGGCTAGCTTTTATATCTTTATCTTTAAGTTTACTCTATTAATATAAGGGCCCTACCTTAGTTTATTATTAATATAGAGTTTAAGGACTCTTATTAATACCTCTAGGAGTATTACTACTACTTTAAGGTCTATTATTACCTTTATATTAAACCTCTTTAAGCTCCTTAATAGGTAGACTAACTTATATTTATAAGGGGTAAAGGCTACCTTATATATATTTACCTAATAAAGGTATATTTTATATACTTTTACTAGGATCTTATAATTTTCTTTAATACTTTTATTATATATATTTAAGTAGATATTATTAATAAAGCCTCTAATTTATACCTAGAACTTTATCTTTATATACTCTTTTATAAGTAGGGAGTTAAAGAATAAAAATAGAATAAGTAATATTAAAGACCCTTAAAGGATCTTAGTTTCTATTAATTCTATCTTACTTATCTCTTAGCCTAGTATAATTATTATAGCCCTTTTTATTAAGAAGCTTTATACCTATTATATAATAAGAGTTAAGACCCCTTTCTTCTTTAAGTTATATAATAACCTTTTATAAGAGATATTATTAAAGGCCCTTATAATATCTAGTAATAATATACTTATTATATTAGACTTACTATAATTCTATATTATATATACTACCTCTACTATTATTTTAAGGGATATTACTATTAACCTTCCCTTCCTTAACCCTATTTATTATAAGGGTAGTAGTTTATATTCCTTTATAAAGTTACTTAGCTTCTTTATAATAACTACTTCTAGCGCCTTCCTTAAGGTATTAAATAAGGTAATTAGATAATATAACTTTAATTCTAAATAGTCTTCCTTCTTTAACTTCTTTAAGATAATTATATTAGCCTTCTTAAACTCTATTAAGTAATATTTAACCTTTAAGTAGGCCTAGAATAGGTATATAAAGTTAGGTAGTAGTTCCTCTTCTACTATTCTTAAGAACCTATTTAAGATCCTATTTACCCCTAGTATTTTATCCTATTTTAGCCTATTAATTACTTTATAAACTTCCTTCTTAATAACCTTTATATTTATTATTAGGGGTATATTATACTAGAGCCCCTAGATATTACTTAGATCTACCCTTAAGGGTAAAGGGAAGAAGGTCCCTTAAAGGACCCCTACCTTCTCCCAAAATAATTCTACCTTAAGGCCTTCCCTACCCTTCTTAAGGGTAGGGAACTTTAGGAGTTTTTAAAGTAATATACTTCTCTCTTAGCCCTATTTAACTAGTTTCTAAAGTCTATTAAGTAACTAGGACGCCTTATATACTTTATCTTAAAAATAAAGCGCCTTTACTTTCCTTAATACCCTCCCTTTAATCCTCTAGGCTTCTTATTATACCTTTAAGCTCCTCTAGCTTCTTTTATAATTATACTTTATTCTAAGCTTTAGCGCCGCTTTTATAACCTTTATATAATTAGAGTTCTAGAAAGACTTTACCCTTAAAGAGGGTTTTACTTATAATACTACCTTCTCTATAATTCCTACTAGACTTTAAAGTATTTTAGCTAGGTAGCTATCTATTTACTCCCTAGTTACTAGCTCTCCTTCTAATAGTAAGCGTTAAAGGGCGCCCGCCTACCTCTCTATCTCCTCTAGGTCTATTATCTTTTATACCCTTTATAGGTATAAGACTACCGCCTCTACCTTAAAGCTAACCTTAATATATATTAAGATATAATTAAACTTATAATAAAGATCTAGCCTAATATAATATTTTAATAGTATTTATTTAGTAGTCTCTATTATAAATACTAGATTAATAGTACTTTCTACTTTCCTTACCCTCTAGGTTATTATATCCTCTAGTAGGGTAAGCTTTATTCCCCTTTCTTTTATAATATCTATTAGTATATCCGCTACTTTATAATATATATATCTACCCTTATTATTTTAATTTAAGTAATAAAGGTTAAAGTCTCTTACTAGTATATATTCCCTAAGTTAATCTAATTACTCCCTTACCCTTAGTAGTATAAAGGGGCTACCTATTAAGGTCCTAGACTCTAGGCTAGGATTATATATATTATATATCTAGAGATATATTAATACTCCCCCTTCCTTCCTTATAACTTATATTTCTAGGGAATATAAGTCCTTTAATATAAATTTAACTCCCTATTTATTAATATTCTAGTATTTATTTATAAAGAAATATATTTTTATATCCCTCCCTACCTTATATATTAAGTAGAATACTCCTCTACTTAAGTTATATATTAAACCCGTCCTCTTTATATATAATAGTTCCTAAATAGCTAGAATATCTATCTATTATACCTCTTTATCTTCTAATAATACTATTATTATTATAGTCTACTCCCTTTATATATTATATTATATTATAATAATTTTATTATCTTTTATACCCTTATAAGGATCCCTATTAGATATCCCTTATAACCTCTACCCCTTTAACTATTAAATCCTTTTATACTAATATATCCTTTAGCGTCTATTAACCTATCTCTATTACTTAGAGAGTAATTAGCCTTCCTAGGCTATTCTATAATATTGCCGCTAGTAATAGTATAATTCCCCTTTCCCCTATATCCCCTTAGGGACCGGTTTATATTATAACCTTATTAAGGTCTTTAAACCCTAATATAAGCTTCCTCTTCTTCTTTACTACTATTATTATCTACTCCCCTTAGGGCTACTTCTAAGTATCCCTTTATCTATTCCCCCTTATAAAGCTCTTATATAGTTTCTTCTTATTTTCTACTATCTTTTAATAGAGCTTATTAAGTTCCCTTACCTTAATCTTATACCTTTACTCCTAGGCTATATAACTATTCCTCCTATAGTTATTATACCTTTTAACCTCCCCTTCTTTTACTTTATATTCCCTTAAGTTATACCCGCTAGCGTAGATTTTATATTATACTAGGCTCTTATAATATCTTATTATATACCTATACTACTAGGAGTTAAAGTACTATATTACTACCCTATTCCTCTCCTACCTCTTATACTTTAAGAGGTTATATCCCTCTATTAGGCCCTTTTTAATTACTTTATCTACTATCTCTAGTATAGGGAGTTTTAGTAGTAGTAAGGCTCTCTCCTTTACTACCTCTCCCTCTCTCCTCTCCCTTATAATAGCCTACGGCTAGGCTACCTTTATAATCTTTAGCCCTAGGAGGTTCTTTTTATTCTACTAAATAATTACCTCCTTTACTTCCTTTTATTTTAATATATCTACCGTTTTCTTTAGTATCCTATATATTATAACTAGGAAAGTCTATCTTAGTACCCTTACTAACTTATATACCTTTCTTACCTAATTATTATTCTCCTCTAGCTCCTCCCTTACCTCTATTTCTATTATAAATAGTATTAAGTTACCTCTATTTAAGTACCTTACTACTATAATCTCCTACGTCCTTAGAAATATAACTATCTTAAACTTCTTAACTAACTACTCCCTAGTAAGCGCCCTTACTACTTCTCTCTTAGTCCTATTATTAATCTAGATAATTAGGGTCCTAGCCTTCCTATTATTTAATACTCTAGATACCCTCCTTATAATATTACCCGTCGGCGTTATAGTAAATATCCTCCTAGGGCTTATATTACCTAATCTTATACCTATTAAGCTCTAACTAGCTATCTACGCCTAGCTCCTTCTACCCCCTTATATCTTCCCTCCCTAGGATTACTCTTCTACTATCTTCCTAAACTTATATACCTCTTTAAGCTATTAGTCTACTTCTATAATAAACTCCTTTATATATTTAAGCCCTACCCCTATTATCCTTCCTGTTTTATATAATATTCTACCCTTTAACGCGTCTTATATAGTTATAATAGCTTTTAAAGCCTTTACTAATATCCTTCTAACACGTATTCCCTTATCTTTAAATTCCTTCCTCCCTACTAAGCTCCCTAGCCCCTATATAGATATCTCTCTCCTACCTCCTAGCCTAACTATTCTACTACCTCTACTACTTATAACCCCTCCCCTAATACTATATCCTAATATTAGGACTTATCTTACCGCGCGTTAAAGTAAGCTTATTAAGTCTTAAGGTTATCTAGACTTTAAGTATAAGTTATTAGCTTCCTTTATAAGGCTATATATTACTTATTAATAAATAGACTTATAAGCCTTATTATAAACCTCTTACTTTAAATATTTAGCCTTAAGGTATCTACTTCTAATTATTCTAATATTAAGATAATACTAGGTTTTAAGTTATAAATAGTAGTAGGTAAATTTACTTTATTTATAAGTTTACTCTTACTTATATAATATACTTTATTTAATATTCTTATAAGCTTTTACTCTAGACTTAAGATACCTTCTTATAAAAATATTATAGCCGCTTATATTAGTAAGATCTTAACTCGCCCCTATGCCCTTAGTAAAGGCCTTATGCCTGCAGGCCTAGGGCCGGCCCCGGGGGCTCTAGGCTAGCCCCAGGCCTGTCGCAGCGTGTCGCAGGGGCCTGGGGCCGCTCCGGGCTCCAAGGATAGCGTTACGTGACTGCTAACTAAGTAATTTCTTAAAATCTACTAGTTAGTAAATTCTAGGAGGTCACGTGACTACTTACTAAGTGAAACCATGTCACGTGACTACTTACTAAGTGAAACCATGTCACGTGACTACTTACTAAGCAGAATTTCAAAAGTTTTGATATCCTATAATCGACGGGGGACTCGGGTAGCGTACCCCGGAGCCACCCCCAACGCCACCCTAAAAGCGACCCCGGAATCAATCGATTCAGCCGATTTCTACGCGAGGGTGATGCGCCAGGGTAGGCCGCAGTAGGGGTTGATAGCGTGGTAGCTATAATAACACGAGGTGGTTGATAATACGACAGCGTTACTATTACGGGTACTTTAATACTATTACCTAGCGCCTAGAAGCCTAATTATAGGATATCGTAACGCTATCACGTAGCGCTCGGAAGCTTAATCTTAGGGCGGCCCTAGGCGCTAGGTAGGTAGCCCTTACGGCCCCTAGGGCCCCGAGCGGACTCGTGTCTGCCGCTGCGGCCCTAGGGCAAGCTTTCTCAAACCACGGCCCTAGGTACCCCTCCAGGTTTTCAGAAATTGCCGACGTATATATAGGATAAGGACTTAGGTATCTACTAAGTACCCGACTAATTATAGGATATCTAGTATAGTAATATTCTATTTAACTAATAACTTCTATATTACTAGACTATTTAACGTAATTCTTAAATTATTATACCCCTTATATTATAATATATCTTTTATACTCTTATAATAACTATTAATAGTTATACTAGATTTATTATATTAATATAAAGGAATCTATTAAATATAGGAGTTTATATAGCCTAATATTTATCCGGCCCTTTAAAGTTTAACTAGCGGTATTTAATAAACTAAATAGTAGAATAGTTTATTTTTATTATTAGAAAGTCTAATATTATAATCTAATATAAAGATATAACTATATAACTAAGTATAGTATTAAGCCGTTTCTATACTTCTAATATTATAATTAGTATTCTTATAAGCTACTAAGTAGCTATTAATAGGATCTAGGTATTAATAATAAATTATAACTAATATATTAGGGGTAGTCTACTTATTATCTAATAGTACCTACTTATATATAATATTTCTTATTATTTAGCTAGATATATATTTAGGAGTTTTAGGCCTAATAATATAAAGGTTTCCCTATCTTATTACTTATAATAAAGTTATATATAACTAATTATAACTAAAAGTAGGCCTAGTTTATAAGTTAATACCTACGTACTTTATTAATTAGCCTTATAATTTATTAATAGTTATAATAAATACTAGTTAAATAGGGTACTACTTATAAATAAAGGGGGTAGGAATCCGCCTATTATTTTCTTTAGATTATAACGGCGTCTTAAATAGTATTACCTTCTCGCCGTTATAAGTACTACCTATAATCTCCCCCTTAAAGATATACTTATTATATCTTATTACTTATAATTAGGTCCTATTATATAGATATAACGGATTAAGGTTCCTTAGTAGTATAACTAGTATACCTAGCTTAATATATAGCTTATAAGATAGTAGGGAGGGTTTATAAAACTTATAAAAGTATTTAAGGGAGAAGAGTTTATTATCTTCTTCTAATATAGTATAATTAATACTCTAGTATATTATTATATTACTAGGGATACGCGATATTATTTTAGTATTAATACTAGTAATATCTTTATTAATAATAGCGAGAATAGCCTATTCTAATAGATAAACGCTCTAAGAGATATTTATCCTAATATTAATATAGATAATCTTAACTAAATTATTAATAGTATTTCTAAGGGTATAACTATATTTCTAATATAATATATCTTTATTAGTAGTAGGACTTTTCTAGATATTAATACTATTATTAATAGCGAGGAGATCGCTTATAAATAGTCCTATTTTATAATATATAATATCTATTAGGTCGGGATTATTAAGTTACTTATTAATAGTAAGATTTAAATATATAACCCTATTCTAGAAATAGGCCTTTTAAAGATACGCCTTAATAACCTAGCTATTAGATCCTCCTAGAATAACTAAGAGTATCTATTAGAAGTTATATAAAAGTAGACTATCTTACCCTTAAGAGAAATCTAATTATTATTATAAATATCTTAAAGGCTATAACTAATAGCTTCTATATTATATTAACTCTATATAAGAGACTTATCCTAAAAGATATTATAAGCTTACTTAATTAGCTTAGTAAGATTAGTCCCCTTTTTAATCTTATATAAAGAGGTAGTATTAGAGTTTAAGGGTATCTTAAATTATAAGTAAGTAGTTTAACCTCCTTATAATAGTATTAATATAATATTAGAAGATACTATTATTAGAGTAACCTTTTACTAGGAATATAGCCTTTTTATAATAGTATTTTAAACTATTATCTTATTAGTCCCCCTAGTACTATTAAAGAAGAAAAGTATACCTAGAGTACTAAACTTATTATTAGTATTAGTATTAATAGTAGTAATAATCTAATTAGTAGTATAGTATTAGTTAGTATTTAGCTTATTTTATAAGACCTTAGCCTTATTAGGGGTAATTTAATAAAATATCTTTTCCTATAAAAGTCTATTTAAAATATTATTAAAATTATTAAATAGAATAATTAGAATAGGTAGGCTATATTAGGCTAGATTCTTAATATATTTAGGGGTTAATTAATATTCTAATTAGCTATTAATTAGGTAAAGGGCGTACTATTTAGTAAATAACTATTACTTATAGTAATTATCTAGGATCTAAAGCGTTAAAAAATCCTATTATAAGAGGTATAAGTAGTTATTTAAGATATACTCCTTATACTTATTTTATAAGGTAAGAGTATTAGTAGGTTAAAGTTTAATTAATATTAATATTAAAAGACTATTTAACTTATAACCTCCCTAAAAATCCTTTCCCTTATTAAGGATCTTATTAGTATATCTATTATTTTTAGTTAACTTAAGCTTTATATAAGCCTCCTTTTATCCTATTAGCTAGCCGTCTATTATTCGGAGGTTATTAAATAATATAGCCCCCTTAATATAATAGAGGAGTAGTTAGTAATAGTAGAGATCTTTAGTTTTAAGACTAATAAAATTAATACGCCTAAGAGTCTTCCCCCTTTTATATGTTTTCTAATATTTATTTCTTTTATTTTATATAAAGACCTTAATAAAATCCGCGTATAAATAGTTAAGTGGATCCCTTATAATAGTAGGATATTTCCTATTCTATTTTATAAAGGGTAATAGCTAACTATTATTGTAAGCTTCTTTAATAAGATAGTTTATATTAAAAAACTCTATTAATATAGTCTTATAGAGCTTATTACTATCTATTAGCTTTTATTTAACGGCATTATTAGTAGCCTAGTTATTAGCCGGCTTAAAAAGGGTATACTATTAATCTAGGAGGTAGATTTATAAACGCTTTATATAAGGCTTTATAATACTTATACTAAATAAGAGTATCTTTTAATAGCCTTAGTAGACCTAATCTAGTAAGTAGACTAAGACTTAATAATCTTATCTACTAACTCCCCTTACTATTACGGCTAGCTATTAGGAGCGAGATTATTATTATTATAAGTATAATTCCTAGTAAGGGAGATATTAGCCTAATTAGGTCCCTTATAAATATATTTATATAAATAGAAAATAGACTTAATAAAGTTATAGATCTTAATATTAATATAGGTACTATACTTCTTTAATAGGTATAAGTTATAAGGGATAACCTACATATTATTAATAGAGGAATTAGGTTTAAGGGAGCTAACTAGATATTTATAAAAAGGATAACTCCTATTAAGTATAAAAGATATCTCTTAATAAAAATCCTTTAAAAAAGCCTTATTATAATAATTCTTCTCCTAACTAAAATATCTATTACTAGGGACCCTAGTATAGTAATTATAAATTATATATTATAAGACTAACTTATATAATATATTATTATCCTATTAAGGTAGGATAAATACTTAAATAATACTATTAATATTACTAACTATCTAGATCTAATCCTCTTCCTATATAATAAGGAGAATATAAGTATATAGGAGGTTATACTTCTAAAACTTAATAATATAATAATAGCTTATATAAATATTAAGGATATATTCCTTAAGGAGGTCTTTTATTAGCTCCTAGAGCTCCTAATTAAAGATATAAGTAATTAGGTTATATAATACTCTAATCTCTAACTAGATACTAGTAAGCTCTGAATATTAAGCTACTTAAGATTATATATAAAGGTAATAAAAAAATTAAGTTTACTCCTTTTTTAAATTATTATTATAATATCTTATATTCTCGCTTTTATAGTTTATAGGCTTCCTAGTATTATTAATAGGAGGATAGTTACCTTACTACTAATATCTTTAAATAAGATATCTAGATTAGTATTAAGCCTATCTATTAGGTTAAAGTAATAGTCCGCTTAAATAGTCTAGTAATTCTAATAATACTAATTTAAGTTATTAAGCTCTATTAATATCTAGATATTAGTAGCCTAGTAGCTAAATAGATATCTACTATTAATAATATAATTAAAGAAATTAGGCCTAATCTAAATATTAGTTAGCTAATTATTTAAATTATATTAATTATCCTCTAGCCGTTATCTAAATTATTTAAAACTATTTATAACTAAGCGGATTTAAGTCTAGAAAATAACTAGGGAAATATATTGAATAGTCTTACTTATATCTATTTTATATAAAATTATTATCTTATTACTTACTAAGACCTATTATAACCCTAAGGTATATACTCGCTAGTAATATACTAGTCTAATTCCTACTTAGGGTTACTACTATCTTTCTACTCTAGTTTATTATCGCTACTAATTAAGGTATACTAGGCGAGCGGACTAGTAATATAGTTCTATTATAATATATATAATAAATAGTTACCTAGAAGCTAATAGCTAGCTAATAGGAGGCGGTTATACTATAACTATTTACTAAATAAAGATAGGAGTAGATATTATAAGGCTATATAAGAAGGATACTAATTAGGGATTAATAAAAGGCCCCCCTTAATAGTTTTAATATAAATATCCCGCTTAATACAGCCTCTTATAATATTATTAGGAGTTATTATAATATAAGTAACTTTTATAAAGGTAGGGTAATTATAAGTACCCTTATCCTTAGACTAACCGCGTCGAGTCAGTACTTCGAACTCGAGTCGGGTACCCGACTCGAGTCTTGGCGATTCGATACCAAAATCTAGTACCGAGTACCTCGAGTCGGTACCTAGGTAGGTACCAAGTATTGGTACCGAAGTATTAACTCGAATCGCTAAGACATTTTTTCTAGTAATATTTTCTATTTTTAGTAGTATTTCTTACTATATTTTCTATTTTTTTTCTAATTATTATTATTATTATTACCTAGGGAATTCTGGAAAGTAAATAAGGTAATATAAGAAGGTAATATATATCCCTAGGAAAATAATAACTATAATATCAGGAATATTTTTAATCTATAATAATATTTCGTACTATATATAAGATTTACTAGTAGATTACTAAGTATTATTATTATTACTGACTAGGTAATTCTTAATAGTAAATAAGATAATATAGAAAGATAATTACTAATTAGCTATTCTTATAGAAATAATAATAGGATATTATAATTTATCCTCCTTAAGGTAGTTATAATAGGATTTAAACCCCTAGACGTATAAGTTAATAGACCGGAGGGTATACTAAGTAGAAGTAAGGGTATCTTAATTTAATTATTAAAATATTAATAGTAAACGTCTATTTACTCTTATATACTATCTAATATATAAATCTAGGCGAATTTTAGCCTAAGTCTATTATTAATAATAAGAGGACCTATTAGATAATAAATAGACCCTTAGATCTAGAAGGTAGTTTAATTAATATAAGTATTAATATTAGTTATACCCTTACTAGTAAAGGAGAGATAATTATTATAACTAATAATATTATTTAAAAACTCTTTACTATATATAGTCCTCCTTCTTATAAACTATCTATTAATAATAATAATATCCACGTTACTAAGTAAATTATTAATAAATTATACCCTAAGCTTAGCCTTCTTTTATAGCCCTTTAGGTAATAAGTCTATATTAGCTAGCTTATATAACTAGTTAGGAGACAGCTAATTATTCTTCTTACTATTATAATATAGCTATTAATTATCCCCTAAGTTACTATATTTATTTTTCTATAATAGTATATTATAATAGGGGTATTTATTACTAGCTATATTAAGTAATTTATTAACCTTATAAAGCTCTATATCTCTTATTATATAAGGATCCCTATATACTTAATATCCCTAGCCTAGCGTCCGCCCCTAATATATATTATTCTACCGCCGGTATAAGCCTTATTAAATAGGAGGTTAGTACTTAGTGTTATTATCTTTATTAGCCTACTAGTAAGTATACTAGTAACGCGTTTCTAGATAATATTTAGGAGCTAGTAGAGGAGTAATTTCTAAAGGGGTCTCTTTAAAGATAGGAGGAGTAGGTTATTAAGGGTTCCTAGGCGGAATAACTACTTAAATAGTTATATTAGTAAGGGCTATATACTAGTAGGGGGTAATACCCTTATTAAGGTAGTTATAAGGGCGAGTACCTAATAGTATTTCTTTAAGGCGAGGTTCTATTAATATAATATCTCTAGGGTTTACTAGTAAGTTACTAGACCTAACCTAGGTACTTAAATTAGTCTTCTTTAGGCGTCTAATACGCCTTATACTATTAGTCTTATAAGATCTAACCCTCTTATTAATAGTATTAGGGTATAGGTTAGAAAGAGCTAGGCGCTTAGAAGGTATTAGTAGGGAGCTAGAGGAGCTATATTTAGTATAAGAAGGGCGATAATATATATTATAAAAATAATTAGTATAGCTTATAGGGTGTAGATTATACGAGGGAGGGATAATATCTATAATAAAGTGTTAAATAATAAAAATAAGGTAGGAAGAAAAAATCAGCTTAATAGTAGGGATATATTAAGATATTAGATAGTTAGATTAATATTAATAAGTAAATCTATTTATTCTAATATATCTTTTAAACTACTATATTAATTTTTAAGATTCTTAAAGTATAAAATAGCTATGGGTGGGCTGTGTAACTTAGTTTGGGTGGAAAATATTATAAAGGGTATATATATATATAGGTAGAATAGGAAGAAATATTAGACTTTTAATATTCGCGCTAGTCTAGTCTAGGAATCTAGGGTACTTATTAACTAACTAATAGGCTACGATAAGCTTAGAGTCTAAAATTAAAGATATTCTATTATAGTAAGAAGATAGATTTTTTTAGTTTTAGAAAATAGTAAATACATTAAATAATATTCTATTTAAATATATTTTATAATAGTATAATTAATTAGGTTAGTAGCTAATCTTATAGCTACCTAGTTATTAATACTTAGAAGTACTAGTACTACTCCCTTATTATACTCTAGGTCTTCTAATATAAGGCTTAATTATAAAGCTTCTTTATATACCTCTACTATAGTAATATATTTAGACTTATATATAAATACTACTACTAGCTTTTATATAGTTTATAGATATATACTCTAGTAGAATAAGACGTCTTATAGTTATTATAGTATAATATATTAGTAAAACCTTCTAGGCTATTATTCGTATCTAGTTAATAGATAATACTATTATTAATAGTTCCTACTAGGTAATATAATACCCTTTTTACTATACTTATATACTATAAAGTATAATTATAAAGTAAATAACTTAGATTACTAATAGTATAAGTAATATCTAGTCTACTTATAATCTCTTAAATTCTAATAGAATAATTAATTATCTAGTTATAGATATATTAACTATTATTAGTCTATTACTAATTATATAAAGCTAATACTAATATCTAATACTCCCTTTTAATAGAAAGACCTTATATACTCCTTTAAAGTCTTAAAGGTATATATAATACTTCTTATAACTCCTTTAATATAACTACTTTATTAATAGTATAACTCCTTTAAAACTATACTTCTTATCCTACTTTAAAGCCTTATTAAACTTATAAACCTCTATTTAACTAACTTATTCTAGTATAAAAGGAAATTATAAATAGTATTAATATAAGATATTATTACTCCTATTTCCTTCTTATTATTTAAGTATTATAGCTCTTATTTCCTTCCTCTAATATATAAGATACCCTATTAAGAGGGCTCTAGTACGCTTCTACTTATTCCTATCCTAGTACTTCTAGCTAATAAGATATCCTTAAACTATTCTATTCTACTTATATAACTTTATAGTATTATAGTTAATAGTTCTTTTTATAAGAAAGTAGTACTATTAAAGATATATAATTACTATATTAATATTAATAAATAGTTCTAGAAATAGATATATCTATATAGTTATAAAGGTAATAATAGCTTATAATAGTTATAGCTATAAATAAATAGTAGTAGTAATAGCTTATAATAGTTATAATTACAGGGGTAATAATAACTTATAATAGTTATAGCTATAAATAAAAGAAGGAGTAGTAATAATCTATAATAGTTATAGGTATAAATTACGATATAGTAGTAATAACCTATAACGGTCATAGCTACAACAAAAGCATAGGAAAGGATGGAGAAAAAGGCTGGATTTGGCTTATAACGGCTAGGAAATCCCTGGGAAATCTCCGCGTTAGACGCAAATGGCGACGGCGAGGCCACGGCAGCAATGGCTTAAGGGGAGTGTTGGAAATAAGCCCTTCTGCCAAGATAATAAGCGAGTGGCCACGTCTACAAAGTCTTGTTGTCTCGTTGTCTTTGTTTCTAGACACCTTTTCAGACCTTTTCAGACCTTTTCAGACATCTAGCATAGCCAAACCATCTATTAGACCCCTGAGATCGTTCAACAATAGAGAACCCCACCAGATTTCCCACTCAGCCAGGCCAGCATCATGTATGGGGCATATGCCACTGAACACCTGTCTCATGACCTGAAGGGAAAGACATTATGATGGGTTGTAGGGAACCAAGGAACCTATCATAGTAGGGGGAATAATTGTACATGAGTTTTGATTCTTCATCTGGTCTAGTGTTCGAATTATTCTGACCACGACGTGGCATGTTGGTTCGCAATGCTGACTGCGCCCGCATCTCGTTCCAGCTTACTCTCTCTACGCATATATAACCCGATCCATTTCTCCTTCCACCTCCTTCATTTCCCCACATCTCTCTCTCAGCTCACATTCTTCTTTCCATTCCATAACCAACAGTCACCAACATGACCTCCCAAGCTTCCCCAACAGGCATGGCCGCGTACCGCGCCCCATCCCTCTTCCAACCCCACCGCGTCCGCCAAGCCCTCCGCGACGCCCACGAGGGCAAAATCCCCCCAATGCTCGGCCTCTACCTCGGCCTAAGCAGCGTCGTGAACGCCCGCTTCATCGCCCCCCTCGGCTTCGACGCCGTCTGGATCGACTGGGAGCACTCATCCTGCAATGTCGAAACCATGACAGACGTGCGTCGTCAGCCCTCTTCCCCCTCTCTTCCCCCTCTTCGTCCCTCTGGCGGGCGACCTCAACATCCCCTTCTCTCAAGCTAACGAAACCCCCTCTACCAATCAGATGGTCCACGAAGTAGTATTCATGAGTGAAGGCAAAACAATCCCCTGGGTCCGCGTCCCCGGCCACGAGCACGCCGCCATAGGCTACGCCCTCGACGCAGGCGCCTCCATTGTACTCCCGCAAATCAACACAGTCGCAGAAGCACAACACTGCTGCTCCGCCGCAAAATTCGGCACCAAGCAGCGCGGCACCCGCTCCGCGCCCCCCTTCCGCTTAATCCCAGAAGTGACCGCCATCCCCATGAACAAAGCAAAGACCATGCATGAAAACCTAAACGACCAAGCCGCCATCATGATCCAGATCGAGACGCAGGAGGGGATTGATAACCTCGACGATATCCTGACGCAGGTCCCGGATATTGATGCCGTGTGGCTTGGGACGCTGGATATTCGGGTGTCGATGAATATGGTTGCGACGGGGTTTCCGGGCCCGGAGGAGGAGTATGTGAGTGCGGTGAGGAAGTTTGAGGATGTGTTGCGGAAACATAATATGCCGCGCGGGGGCATCGCGTTGGGAGATCCGGAGATGGTTAAGTTTTTGGGGAAGGATAACGCACTTAGTTTTATTGCGGCGGATGTGATGGCGTTGGGGGGGCTGGCGGCTAGTTTGGGGCCTGCGAGGGAGATGTTCCCGGCTGAGAGGAAGATGAGAGGGGGTGGGGAGGAATGAAGTCCGCCGTGGTAGGAGGGAAAGCTGGGAACGGTGTTGTTGATGGGCTTGTTGGGAATGTTAGGAATGGTCATGGGATCAATGGAACGAATGGCCACACGAATGACGCGAATGGCGCCAATGGTAACGGACATTGACTTCGAATGTTACAGCGAGCGTGCAGCTGCAGAACATACAAAAGATCATAGAGCGCCTGTCAATGTTAGTTGTGTGGGATATAGTAGTCATCACCTCTCCAGCTATGGCCTTGCAAAGATTGTACTCTCAAAAGACATCTCGGTCGGAGACAATCGCCTAGAATCGACGTCCCTCTCAAAAGCTTCGAGGGTCAGGAGAGAGCAGGGCGGAAGTCTTATTACGCCTAATAAAGTATCAGCTGAGGGTGCAGGCAGTAAGGTTCCGTTTCAATCTACAAAATGCATATCTGGGCGGAACCAGCTTGAGTTCAGTGGCGCAACAGAGTCCGAGTCCAAATGATCCTTGACTGGACTTGCTATGTTGCGAGCGTATACAATGAAATGGTACAAGGGATTCGTCTCATGCGGGGCAGTGTTTAGCACTTATCCTTAGCGTGACTTTAGGCACCACTCTGGGTGATTTAGCGTGTGCAGTTTCAATGCGATTGGCCTGCTGTAAGACCCTAACCACGGCCCCACGAATTATAGTAAAAATCTGTGTTAATATATTTATTAAATTAGTTATATCTTCCACGTATATTAACAGATTTCTATAATTTTTAAGGTATTAGATACTATAGATAAATACGTATCTTTTAGCCTACTTAAGTATCTATTATAAGTTATTATTATTACTAGTAGGGTATATTAGTATAAATAGATATAGGTATATATAAGGTAGGTATAGTAAGTAAAGTAGTACTAAGATATATAGATTTAGTAAGTAAACTAATTAGATTAGTTATATCTTCTATATATATTAATAGATCTTTATAATTTTTAAAGTACTAAATACTATAAATAAATATATACCTTTTCTTAAATATAATTAATAGAATAGTTAATTATCTAGCTATAAATATATTAGCTATTTATAGTTTATACTAGTATAGTTTTATAGTATAAACTAATATATACTCCTAATTAGGCTTAGTATATATACTAAGATATATATACTATATTTATATATATTATAATATATAGAATAGTATAGTTAATATTCTTATATAAACTTAATATTAATACTATTTAGATTTATATTAAGTCCCTAATATAATATTAACTATCCTTCTTACTTATAATATTCTACTTCTAAAGTATAAAGGGTAGTAGTAATTAAAAAGATCTAGTATTATATTAATACCCTTATAAAGAAATTTTTTAAGCGATAACTTTAAATTAAAGTTATACTAATAGTAAGTAGGAGATTCTTATTTACTAGAAAGAAATACCTCCTTTATATTAGGTAAGTATTATAGTTATTATAACTAAATTTAATAAAGCTATTATAATAGAGCTTTAATAGCTAGGACCTTTTATATCTTATAATCTAGGTGGCTTATAATAATAAATACCTATTAAAGAGTTATATAGTACTATTTTAAAGATAATATAATTAATAATATTCCCTTTAAAGTTTACTTAGAGTTAGACTATCCTTAGTAATCTAGAAGAGTAGGATCCTAGTAATAAGATAGATAATAAGGGTATACCCTTAAACTTAGATTAAGAAGATTACCCTAGGACTTATTATTATTATAAAAAGTAGCTTAAAGCTACTAATCTTCTTAATTAATAATAATAGGAGAGAGCCTTCTAAGAAAGAAGGATAACTATTAAGCTAGGAGATTCTAAAGATAAATTAATCCTTAAAGATATTAACTTATAAAGTAAGGCTAAAGGTATTTTAATAAAAGTATAAATAAATAAAGAATTCCTTATAAACTATAATTAAATTCTAGTAGTATAATAGAATAGTATTTAAAATTTAGTATTTATTATAATTATACTACGCGAAGATATTAAGATAATAAGTAAAGATATAATAGAGTTAAGGTCTAAGGCTAATATATATATTAATTAACTTAAGAAATATTAGAATTAGTTATCTAATAAGAAGAAAGAGATTATATAGTTTAGAGGCTTAAAAGATATCTACTATTAAAAGTCTTAATAACTAAGCTATTATTAAATAAACCTCTCCCTTTTATTAGCTTAGATAAAGAAGAGGAAGTATAACTAAGAAGTTAAAATACTTATTATAACTAATATTAAATACTAGATATAATTAACTTATATAATATATTAGCTAGAGTAGGTATTAATAAGAGGTATCCTAATATACCTAACTTTAATAGGACTATTAATTAAGATAAATAGGAGTCTTAGAAGATATATTTATACTCTAAGTTCTAATAGAGTACTATCCTATTCCTAATAGAATAGGATAAGATAGACTATATATATAACTATTATAAGTTAGACGTATTTAATATAATTAATACCTATACTAATCTAATAACTATAAGCTTATATAAGTTAATAGAAGAGATAATTAAGGAGTTTTATATTATATTTAATAAATTTAATAAAATAGTTAAAGTAGATAGTAATATTTATAATCCTAGCTTTAGAATAGGTATTTAGGATAAAAAGGAAACCTTTAAAATATTTTATATATACTTCTTATTAACTATTACCCTACTTTAATTAAATAATACTCTTAAAACTTATAACTTAAAATAACTTATTTCTAGTTAATTAAGATATTAAGTATTGGGTATAATATTTCTTACTTTCTAAGCCTATATAAATTATCTTTAATAGATAGAGCTTAATCTATAATAAGTAGATAATTAATTAAACTTATAAAAGGGGGATAATAATATAAAGATTATAAGTACTAAAAGAGTTAATACTACTAATAGTACTAAGCTTATAAGTAGTAAGAGTATTAGGGTAAATAAGATACTATTATTAATAAAATAGTACGAGTTTTTAGTATATATCTAGGCTTAAATTTATAAGGATAGCCTCTACTAGAAATATCTTAAGCTAGGTTATATCTTAAGAGATTTAAATACTCCTTATAAGAATATACTAAACCTAATAAAGGAATAAGTAGATACTAAACTAGCCTTTATAGGTATAGAACTTAAAGGTAATACTCCTTCTAATAGCTCTAAATAAGAAAAAGAGTAATCCCTAGTAAAGTTACTACTAGGGATAAATTAGCTTATACGTATAAATATATTAAATAGCTAGAAGAGATAGAAAATATAGATTTTATTATAATCTACCTCTCTTTAATATTAGGTACGGAGTTATAATATAAAAGATAGTTAGATATTCTAGGAACTATCTTCTTAAAGGAAGGAATTATAAAAATAAGACTATTAACTAATATAAATACCTTAATAAAGTATTTTATAGATAAGAAGTTTATTAAACTTTGTTAATTACCTCTTATTATACTAACTAAGCCTTTTTAATTAAGGCTAGTTAATAATAACCTTATAATAAATATTACTTAGGCTACTTAAGTTAATTTTTATAATTAGAGACTATATTAAAGAATATTAATATTTAATAACTTCTCTAGGGAAATTTAATATAATATTAAGTATACCTTAGTTAGAGTAATATAATCTTTATATTCCTTTTAAGGAGTAGTTTATTACCTTTAACTCTAATTATTATATAATATATTATCTTACTTATAGTAAACTAAATTAAGTCTTTAACTCCCTAAAGAATAAGAAGGAATCTAGGCTAATATATAGGTATAAAGATATATTTAAAGTATCCGCCTATATATTTATAAAGATAGCTAAGAGGAATAAGAATTAAACTATATCCCTCTAGTTAAAAGTCTTTAAATATTTAGTAAAGTAACTAGTTAAAGAGATATATAAACTATATCGGTAAACTGGGAACGTGGAATAATATAGAAAAATGCGGAAAATATACACATGACAGGCGCGCTTATGTATTAGCCCTGGGGCTGGGAATAATACCGTGAGTTGGAAAAGGCGCATTTAGCTGGATTTAGTAACTTTTAGAAATACTAGGTAATAGGACTAATAGGGGATAAGTCCTACTAATTAGTTATAATATAACTATACTAGGCTAGTACTAACTAGGTAATTCTAATAAGGTATTAAGTCTTATTAATTAATTAGTACTAATACTTAGTAAGAGAATTAATCGCAGGCGTAATATAGATATAGGAAACGGGGCTAGGCTAGGGGGGGTTACTCTACGCGTATATAAATTACGTGAATCGACTATATTTAAAACCTATATTACGCTAGCGTTAACGACGTAGCCGCTATAGCTCTAGCGAGCTTCCTATTTCTTCCCGGCGCTAGAGGAAAATCACGGATTTTCTATATTTAGGACTTTTAGGCTAGAATAAAAAAAACCTAAAATTTTCCTATTTATTTCTAGTATTTTACCTGGAAAATGCGCTTTCAGCGGATTTTCCAGTTTCAGATTTTCTATTCTACTTCCTAGTTTACTAATATAGGATTTATAATAGATATTATAGTAATTATTATAAAAGACTATAATAAGTTTTTTAAAAAGATAAGAAGGGATCTAATTATAATAGATAAGTTAAAAATAAAGGCCTTTAAAAAATACTATTAATAGATTAATATATAGAACCCTATAAAAGCTAATAAGCTTCCTCTTTATTACTCTATTAACTATACTATTAACCTTTAACCTAGATTAATTCCACCTATTAAGTAGGTATATAAGATATTAAGAGAATAAGTAATAGTTATAAAGGAATATATTAATAAAATACTTAGTAGGAAATTTATTTAATTAAGTATATTACCTTATACTATTTCTATTCGAATTATTAAGAAACTAGATAGTAGGTTATAGATTTATATTAAATATAAGGTATTAAATATATAAACTATTTATTTATTTATTTATAAATTATATACGCGTCTATCTAAACTAATAAAAGATAATTACGAGGGCCTGCAGGTATTTTATAGTCGCTACGACGGTAGCCGACTCGTAGGGGAAACCGTATACCTATACTAAGTATAGGCGCGGGTAAAAACCCTTACCTTTCCTACCTTCTCTATAACTTCTATTCCGTTTTCTCTTTATACTATATTCGGTCCTTTATAGTAATAGGCGGTCGTATTTACTACTATATTAGTCCAGCTCCCTAGGGCCGGCTTATATACTATAAAAGCGAAATTCGCTCCGGTAGTAAAGATTTATATCTAAGGTCGGCTCTAGTATAGCTACTTCGCTGCGAGCGAGAACTAGCCTAGTAGCCTAGTCTAGATTATCTATCTCGCTACTCGTTTTACCCCCCCCGCGTTCGCGAGCCTCTTATAGGTATCTACCGCGCCTAAGGTATCCTTTAGCTCCTAGCGGCGGTCTTAGAGCCTAGGGTAATAGATAAGGATATACTTTATATCCTGCCTACGCTAGCCGTACCCGCAGCTTGCGGATATATAGCCGGGGACTCTATACTAGTATAAGAAGGCGGCTAGCCCGATCTTTCCCGTCCTTATCTACGTAAGGACGGAGCTCTCAGCCTTTTAAAGGCCCTTATAAAGGGTCCTCCTACCGGTTTATAAGCCCCCGAGCTAGGCGGGGGGGTAATCCCTAGCTCCTAGTCCCGACTAGTATTCGTCCTATATAGTATCCTAGGAGGACCTCTACTAATAGTATATTATCTTCTCGATCCTCTAGGGGGGGCGGGCTACCTCCCTAGTTACGATCGCGCCCCCGTCGTCTAGGCGTAGGGAGCGTAGAGCCTACTCGTTCTTCTCTTCCGCGGGGGATTTCGCTACCTCTCTCCTCCTCCCCCTTTTAGCGTTTAGCTTCCTTTAGATACGTATATTCCCTATTACTATTACTAGGTAGATCCCTTTTAGCGTATACCGGCGGAGAATTAAGTAATCTAGTATTAGTTATATAGGAGCTATCCCTGACTCTACCTCTAGTACTCGCGTTAAGGTGGCCTTATATGCCCCTAGTACGCGTCTTAAGTAGTTATTTTAGATAACTTTAAGCTTCCTTACGTGCGTCTTCTTTATATCCCTTAGTCTTTATAATATATATTATAAGGCGGACGCGTAGGTTATAACTAGCCGTACTATCGCGTTATATACTTTCCTTACCCTATTAAGGGTGGCTCCCTAGGTTAATACCGTCGTTATAGATAGGGCGAGGCTCTAGGTAGCGAGTTTCGCCTATACCCTCTTTAGGTGCGGGCCCTACTATAATTTACCGTCGATATATAGTTCTAGGACTCGGATCTCCATTTATAGCTTTATTATCGTATGCCCTAGGTTAATAACCGCACCTATATTAAAGCGACGGGGGTAACGGGTAAGGTAGACTAATTTATATTTCTAGGGGGCGAAACTCGCCCCGTACGTTAAAGCCTATTTAAGGTAGATCTCGTGTATTAGTTCTAAGGTCTTATAGTTACCTTCCGTGGTTTTCCTATATACTAGTAGGTAGATATTATCTACGAACCCTCTAACTTATAACTATAGTTTAGCCGCCGTATACTCCTTAATAAGTGGCGCGTTAAAGAATAGGAAGAGGATAGAGGAGATTAGCGACCCCTAGGGAATCTCTATCTCTACCGGCTCTATCCTACTCGTTATCCCCCTAATTATAATAGACGAGGACCTTTCCGCTAGGAAACTTTCCGTCTAGCTTATAATATAGCGAGGGATCCCCTTATACCGGAGGTTATAGATAAGCCTCCGGTAGGAGACGTTATTAAAGGCTCCTGCGATATCTAGTAAGAGGAGGCTAGTTATATTACCTCTACCGCAGTCTTATACCGTATATACCGCGTCTATAATTATCTCTAGCGCTATCTCTATTAATCTATTCCTTCGCGCCCCTATTTATTATTACGGGAGGAGGCCTCGACTTTTAGTATAGTTGCTAAGTCGCCCTACGACTATTAATTCTAGGGCCTTTCTAAAGGTACTTAGTAGCGCTATCGGACGGTACGCCTTAGGTACCGTATAGTCCTCCTTCTTCGGTTTCTTTAGGACGACCGTATTAGCCTTCTTGAATTCCCTCGGGTAGTAGCTAAGGTAGAAGCACGCGTTAAATAAATAAGTAAGCTCCCTAAGGAGCCCGTCCGCTATTAGCTAAGGATAGATATATAAGGTTAGCATCCTACTTATTTAGGTCCTTACCCTAGTTTCTACCCCTCCTTATAGGCGTTACCTTTTACTTTAAAGCTTAGGACTATTCGCCCGCAGGGGGGCTTTATGCTTCCGGCGGAGGCGGACTATTAGCACCTAAGTTAATCCTTATTTATTCCTTAAGTATATCTCCTAAGCGGATCTAGGTATTATTACCGCTTTAGCTTGCTCTCTACTCCGCTACAGGCCCTATTTAGGTAGATTATTCCCTTAGCTTAACGTACCGATACGCGTATACTATCCTCTCAGGCTAAATAGATAGTCTCCGCAGTGGCCGCTATTAAACACCACGCCTTATAGGGTTAGAACCCCTACTTCACGTTACTATTAGAGGTCTCCCTTATTCAGGCCGTCCGTGTCTCGCAGGGACTACTAGTATTAAGCCCCTAACCAGGTAGTATAATACAGTATTTCCACCCTACTAACTAAGGTACGCTATACTAGGTTTCTGGCGTGCCTATATTAAAACCTACTTTTTATTCCGCTCCTAGCCGGTAACTACGCGGGGGGGACTTAAACCCCTAGGAGGTATAAGAGTCGGTATTAATAAGTTCCCTATATCTAGTAGTCCACGTACCCTAAGGGTGCCCTATCTAGTAGCTAGTAGTCTAGCGTATCTACTAGTTAAGACTAGCTTCGGCCTATATTAACGACGCGTAGTAGCTACTAGTCGGGTGGTTTTTATAAGCGATTTCCCTCGTAGATATTAGGCGCGACCTAACGCGTCTCAGGCCTTAGACCTAGTCCTAGCCCTTTCCCTGCCAGGGGGTGCCCGTATAAGGAGATAGGAGAGTGCCTGTATTCGTCCTCCTAGCCGCTCTTAGCTAATAACTGCGTGAGGGGACTTAAACCCCTAAGAGGTAGAGGACACGTCTTAATAATTCGTCTCCTATTAGCCCGTTTTAACGATATAGCCCCAGTATCTCTTTCTAGTCTATCCCCTACTAGGGGGTGCCTGTATAAGGAGATAGGAGGGTGCTTATATCCGTCCTCCTAGCCGCTTTTAGCTAATAACTGCGTGAGGGGACTTAAACCCCTAAGAGGTAGAGGACGCGTCTTAATAATTCGTCTCCTATTAACCCGTCTTAATAATATAGCCCTAGTATCTCTCTCTCCCTAATACGTGTATCTATCTTTTTAGGCTATATAGATAGTATCCCTTTATAAGCTTCCTATAAACTTATAGCTATCCGGCCGCTAGAGGCGACTATCCGCTAGGGGTTAGAGCCTATTTAAGGGTTAAGGTCCCTAGGGCTATATATATATACTTTAGGCTGTATTTAACTACGGTCGCTACTATTATATACCACGCCTTATAAGCCTTTTATAGAAAGCCTGTTTCGCGTTACTTATAGAGGTCTCCCTTAATAACTAGTCGTAGCTAGTTCAGGCCGACCGTATCTTATAAGAGTGGATATTTCTATATACCCTAGGGCCCTAGCCGTATATCTATTCCTAACTCTTACTAACTAAGCTCTTCTACGATAGTATAGGCGGTACTATATCTACCGCTACCTCTATCCCTAGTAGCGGCTTCGGGCCTTAGTACGAATAAGGTACGCTATCGCGTCTTTTCCCGTCCTCGCTATTCCGCCGCGCCGGGCGGTTTAATAGTCTTAGAGTAGAGTCGAGCCTAAGGGTATCCTACCGCGTAGTTAGAACGATATTATATCTACTAGCCTAAGGCTAGCTTTAGGCCTAAATACGGGTCAGGTAAATATATATTAGATAATTCCCTTATTATTACCACGTCGCGAAAAGACCCCTAGCTAACGCTAAAGGCTTAATATAACGCGACGGCGGCGAGCCTCTAATAGATTCGAACTATTTACTATAGCTGTATCTAGTATAAGTCTGTAGTACTAATATAGTACTTGCTAGATACCGCGAGGTATATAAACTATTTATAATAGGAATATACTACTATTAATAAGAGAGACCTTAGTAAATTTATATACTATATAAGTATATAATAAATTTAATATTATTATAGTATTTAATAGTATTAGAATTAAAGAAGGTAATAAGAAAAAGATTATATTCCTTATATAATATAGACTTTTTAAGTATATTATTATACCCTTTAAATATATAAATACTCTAGGAATACTTTAAGTATTTATTAATAATATCTTATAAGAATATTTAAATATATTCTACTCTACCTACTTAGATAACATCCTTATTTATAATAATAGTATAGATAAATATATTAAATATATCTTCTTACTATAATAAAATACGCTAGGAGTCTCTATTTAGGAATACGTTATACCTAATTAGATAGTAATTATTTTAGGTATATAGTTAATAGATTTATAGAGAAGTGCCCCGAATTACCGCTTTAGGGTTAGCGGGAAAAGTAAGGAATATTAAATTCTAACTTTCTTTATATTCTTTCTATATATATACCTACGCCTTATATAATTATCTATTTAAAAGAAGTTTTATAACTTACTTTAATATAACTAAGGCTTTAAAAATATCTAAAATTAGTCTATTAAATTAAAAGATACTTTAGAATAAATACATTTTACCTATTAAATTTAGTATAACTATAGCTATTAGTAAATATTAAAAACTCTATATATTACTCTACCTCTATTATAATTACCTACTAATATATATAATATATATTATTATAAGTAATAAGATACACCCTATTCTAAGGAGTCTAATACTATTAAAATTATATTAATTAAGGTATTAGTATATATAATATAGCTAATATTATAGTATTTATATACTAAATTCCTATATCTTAGTATTAGCCTATTTACTAACTAAGTTCTTATATTACTAGGTTTTTTCTTAATAATAATATTAGTAAATCCTACCTACTATTTAATACTACTATATTATATCTTAATCTATTATAAACTTTAGGAGTACTACTAGAATATTATTAGCTATTATATAGTAATATTAGAAGCGTAGGGCTTATATATATAAATATTAGTAATATAAGTAATTATAGTCTTAGTACTAATAGTATATCTACTAATATATCCCTCCTCCTCTTTATCTACTACCTCCTTCTCCTAACTAGAACATCCTTTTTATATAGTAATAGTAAATATCTACGCCTTATTAGGAACCCTAATATATTATAAATAGCTAGCAAATTAAGAAAGGGGATACTTAGGTAATACTTAAAAGCTATACTACCTATTTATTCTAGGACTACTAGTAACCCTCTAATTAGCTAATATTTAATATCTAGAAAATAAGTAATCCTACTAAGTCTAATTACTATAATACCTAGGCTACTAGGGTATAATACTAGGACTAGACTAATTAGTATATAATAGAGCTAGAAAAATTCGAGAATATTATTAATAATAAGATAGAGTAAATTTAGGAAGAGGAGGACCTTAATATTAATAATATCTAGCTAGAAAGCTTTATATAACTAGTATTATAGGGACGGATAGCCCTACCTCTATATTAGTAATAGTAACTATTATCTATCTAATAGTCTAAATAATTACCTCCTCTCCTTACTTCTAAATTCTCTTTATATAATCCTCTTTACGAAGTTACTTTAGTATATAGGTATAACTACCCTTTCTAGATTTCTAGAATTATACCTTATTATCCTAATACTTCTCTACTTCCTTTAATAAATTTCTTATAAGATTATCTATCTTATAATTTATATTATTAAAAATTACTTAAGAAAGGCTATTAATAATTATATTCTCCTTCCCTTAAAGATATTTAAGCTATATATATAGCTATCTAAGCTTTATAACCTACCTAGTAAAGATATCCTTATAAAACTTAGTATTTATAAAGCCTATTAATAGTTTATAATCTATCTAAATTATTAAGGGTTTATCGGCCCTTATTATATAAGAGAATTTCTATCTAAAGTAGATAATAGCTCTTAGCTCTCTTTAATATATATTATAATTCCTTTCTAATTTATTAAAGGTAAATAAATTATATACTATTAACCTCTATTTACTATTTTATAATTACCTTATATAATAACCTCTATTAAAAATTAATATATTATTAAATATATAGATTTTAAATATTAGATCTTATAAGAATAATACTCTAGTAATAGTATATAATTTCCTTATAAGTTAAAATAAGAGCTCTTCTAACTCCCTTTATATCTATTTAATATTACCTATTAGCCTTAAAAGAGGCCTTACTATCTTAGTATATCCCTTAGTCTATTTCCTAGTAGACTAATATATCCCTAGAAATCCGCGAACTTTATTAACCTCTTAAGGTCTTAGCTAGTTCTTTATCTTCTTAGTAGTCGCCGGCTTAATTTATATATATCTACTAATCTTATATATCTTACCTAGAGCCTTAACCTTAACTATTCTTAATAAAAGTTTAGAGTATAAGAGCTTTAATTAAGACTATAATATTCTTAGAAAGAAGTAATCCTAGAGAAACCTAAACTACCTCTCTTATAAGTTATAGATACTAAAGATATTATTAATATAGAATACTACCTCTAGTCGCTTATATAGCCTATTACTTTATAATAGTAATAGCTCTAGACTAGGTAGTAGAATAGACCTAAGGGCGATATTTATTAATTCTATAAATATAAATAATAAAGTTCTCGTCCCCTAAGGTATCCTTATTAGCTATAATTAGCTAATCCCTAGGATACTAAATACAAGGTAATATCTATCTTCTAGGTATACGGATATTACCTAGTATCTATACTTAATATCTACTTGAAAGAATGTAGTATACGTAGGTAATCCTAGTAAAGAATATCAAGAGCATCAGGGAGCTCCTCCTCTAATATACAGAGCTATCTAATTATACTACCTATACTATTAAACGGCGTCCTTATTCTAAATATTATCGCTATATCTAATAACTTAGATATTACTACCTCTAATCCTAATAATAATACTAGGCTAGCTATTTAAAATTCTAGTAACTTTATAAGAGTTATAACTTTTTATTTCTCTAGCTAGAGAAAGTACTTTCTAAGTACTTTAAAAATTAATTAATAGACTTTACTATTAATATTAAAACTATTTTTTAAACTTATAATAAGTATATAAAAGAATATAGGGATATATTTAGCTATATAATCTCTTAATAGTTACTATTAATAGAGTATTATCTCTAAATACTTATCTAATAAGGGTAAATTAGGCTAAGAAGAGGGGTTCTACTATATATATCTATACTACTAATTACTAAGAAAAGTAGATAGTAATTAGCTAATAATAGGAATAATTTATATAATAGTTAATTTAATATCTAGATAATAACTTCTTATAATTTAATAGTAGTAATAACTCCCTAATTTATAGGTATTTAGGGTATCCCTAAGTCTTTCTTAATTTTAGATAACTAGTAGATCGCCCCTTTTTAGGATTTAAGAATAGTTTTTTTATATAATAAAATAGTATAAATAATAATTTTTCTCTATATTACTAATATAGATAATTTAACTTAAGTATATAAATAGTTCTTTTAACTTATAAGAATAATACTAATATATCTATATAAAGTATATAAATAAAAGAGACGTGAAATATAGCTATTATTAGTATACTAAATAGGTAGAAACTTCTATAATAATATAGCCTTCCTAGAGGGAAGAAGACTTACTTTAAATACTTAAAAGATTATAACTTACTAATTATATTATAATTACTAGAAAAGGGGATTAGTTAATTAATACTAGATATACTATTCTAAAAGTAGACTTATATACCTAGAAATAATAATAATTAATATTAATAAGACTCTAAATCTATATATATATACTGCTATAAATAATCTAAATGAATATAATAGGTAATACTACTAGCCAAGGCCTTATTATATAACTATAACGGGGACGCCAAGTAATTTCCTCCTCATCAGCGGGCATCGCTTGCCAATATCCCGCAGAGCTTGGTTTCCGATAATCCGCTATTACGTTTTTCCGGTTGGGGAAGGGCCGGTTCGCAACCGAGGTAGTTATGCGTAGGCAATAGCAGTGCCGTTGCGAGTGCTGCACGAAGCTGATGACGGCTCACAGAATATCGATCGCAGAGGGTGATCAGGCTCTGTAATGCCTCATGCGAGGTCAGAGGCGTCAGACCGCTCATGTCCAGGTCCTTGTCCCCTTCGCCATACTCGATGCTGAACGGGAAGCCGAGGGTTACCAGATACGTTTCCCAAGGGGCGTGATGATTAAAGCTGTCTCCTTGAAGCAAAGCGACCCGGAAACCGCTTTCCGGAGTCAAGATAGCTGTGAACCATCGCACTATTCATACATCCACGTTACCGAGATCCACTGAAAAGCTAGAGACGCTTTCCTAGTCACAAGAGAACGGAGCTCTGCTCCGCGTGTAATTAATTCGTGACCCATCTTGGCCTTACAACTCCACAAAGCGAGCAGACAAGAAGTACGACCAGGCTAAAATCAAAATTAAGAGAAAGTTCGGCTAGCCATCACCTTCACATTCAGGCCATCCGCGGAAGCTGGAGCCGTCTAAAGTCAACTTCGTCAGAGCTCCAATCAGCCAGCGCAGCTAAATTAAAGGAACCTGAACAGGCTTCCGCTAGCTTGACAGTCCCGTAATATACCATTTCAATTCCGGAGGAAGTCGTTTGATGAGACCGTAGGTGGCGCGATCAGGTAGCGGAGGTACTCTACCCAGCACATTCAGAAGCTCAAAGCGGTCTAGGCGGAGGCCGCTGTCGAGATCACGATTGGCCATACATGCCGCGCAGCTCCAGTATTGGCTCGCACTATAATATGATCTGTTCGCTTCGGCAGGCGTAGGTTATAAAGGCTGTTAATCAATTTTGGTGAGTAGAGAACAAGTCATCGGCAAACTGGGAACCCGCATAGAAAATTCGAACTGCTAATTCCGCTAAAAGCGCATTTTTCAGGTAAAATGCAGGTAATAAATAGGAAGATTTCAGGGTTTTTTTATTCTAGCCTAAAAGTCCTAAATATAGAAAATCCGGATTTAAGGCCTTAAATCCGTAATTTTCCTCTAGCGCCGGGAAGAAACGGGAAGCTCGCTAGAGTTATAACGGCTACGTCGTTAACGCTAGCATAATATAGGTTACAAATATAATCGATTTATATAATTTATATACATGTAAAGTACCTCCCCTAGCCTAGTCCTATTTCTTATACTTATATTACGCCTGCGATTAATTCTCTTACTAAGTATTAGTACTAATTAATTAATAAGACTTAATACCTTATTAGAATTACCTAGTTAGTACTAGCCTAGTATAGTTATATTATAACTAATTAGTAGGACTTATCCCCTATTAGTCCTATTACCTAGTATTTCTAAAAGTTACTAAATCTAGCTAAATACGTATTTTATAACTTATAGTATTACTAGAAAATGCCTGTAAAATTCAAGATTTTTACGTCGGAAAATCACCCCTACTACCTGGCGTTTAGTAGGGAAGGTGAATAGTAGGGAGCACGTTGGTAGGTAGCCGGCCTGTAAAATGTGACAGCATTAGCCTATACACCCATGCAGCGATATGGATCATTCTGACAGCGTTGCATACCTGGTAATGAGACGGATATCACCCCTCATTCAGACCGATATCAGACACGTTGGTAGGTGACGTGAATAGTAGGGTTTTTGGCCTGTGAATGCGATAGCATTAGCTAATGCAGTAATACACCGATTTGGATTGTTCTGACAGCGTTACCTACCTGGCAATGAGACGGATATTTTCCCCTATTTAGGCCGATATTAGACACGTTAGTAGGCGGGGTGAATAGTAGGGAGTATATTAGACACGTTAGTAGGTAGGTAGCCTGTAAATACAATAGTATTAGCTATATTATATGTACTAATACACCGATTTAAATCATTCTAACAGCATTCTATACCTGGTAATAAGATGGATATTTCCCCCTATTTAGACTAATATTAGACACGTTAGTAGGTAAGGTAATAGAATAGGTAATTTATAAATAATAACAGGATTTTATTATTAATCCAATTATTCTAGCCGTTAGTATATAGAATTTAGTAGGTAAATTTATTTATAACGATATATCTTTTAAACTACTATACTAATTTCTATAATTTTTAAAGTCTTAAATAGTTATAGATGTCTTGTATAACTTTATTTAAGTAGAAAATATTATAGAGCGTAGATGCGGACGTAGGTAGAGTATAAAGAAGTAGTAGAATTTTAATATTCGCGCTAGTCTAGGAAAGGAATCTGGGGGACTTATTAACTAACTAATAAGCTGCGATAAGCTCAGGGTCCTAAATTAGCTATATTCTATTATAGTAAGAAGATAACAAGCTCTAGGGCTAATATATAAGCGTATTAGTTATATATATATAATACGCATATTTTTATATTTTATAAGTTTCCTAGTTTACTAATAAATCTTAATCCTTAACTATAAAAGGTTAACTTACCTAATCTTCTAGCCTTTTAGAGCCGTACGCTATTTTATAGATTTATATAAGAGTATAAATTAGGTGTTATATAATTAATAACTTAGTAATAGTTATTACCTTAGTTCTATTAGAGTTTAAGCTGGGTTAACCTTAGTAGCTACTAATTAGGACTAGTTAGGGGGTCTTAGTAGACTAGTAGAGACTTCTTGTAATAGTTATTTTAGTCTATATAACTATATCTATCTATTAGTTATTATAATACTATTATACTACACCTAAAATATATATAGATAACTTATAAGATTTATATATTTTACTAGGTTATAAGCCTAGCTAAGTACTATTATATCTAGGAATAGTTCCTTTATAAGGATATTATCCTTACCTCGTATTAATAGCTACCTAAGTTATATATATTACAGTTCTAGAAGTATTATCCCTAGGACTATTTATTAATATTAATATAGTAATCTTATATCTTTAATAGTACCTCCCTCTTATAAAATACTATCGACTATAACGCCGTAGAGTTATATAACTAGAACGTATTATAACTAATTTATAATATAGAAAGAAGATACCTTCTCTATATATAGGAATTCTATTTAAGTATATAAGGTATAGAAGCCTTCTATAAGGAAGGCGTACTAGGTAAATAGCGCTATTTAATAATAGTAATAATAAGTAAATACTTATAGTAAATACCTATAATAAATAAAGCTATCGTCCTAATAGTATATATATTATATATTAGTAGATATAACCTTAATTAAAAGCGCTTAAAGTAAAAGAAAGAGATAACCTTATAAAGTAAGATATTTTACTTATATACTATTATTATTACTTAGGACCGTTTACCTCCTTATATACCTAGATAAGCTCTAGAGTATTTAATAGGTAATAATCTAGTATCTATTAGTCGTCCTCTAGTTTATAGCCTAGCTATCTAGCTAGGTACTAGGTAGACTAACCGCGGCTACGGCGAATATAGTATTTCTATAGAAGTTATTTAATTTTATATTTAATATCTCTATTAATAATAATAGGCGGGGTAGGTAGGTAGCGGCGTTAATATAGGTTATCTACTAAATTAATAGTAGGTTTAAGATAACGTCGTAAATATATATTACATCTAGTAACTCTAACTTATAAGTAAGATAGCCTACTCTATTAAGGACTTTAAAGGGGCTAATATACTATTAGCTAAGCTTCTTTAATATAATACTAAGAACCCTATAGCCCTTATATATATATAGGTTTATAAGGTTACTAATATTAAAGAATTTTACTATATACTTTAAGTTATAGTAGTCCTATATCCTAAGCAAGGTAAAAGTAATAGTGTCTTTTATATTAATATAAGAAGGTTGATATTCTATTATAGAGACGGGTACTTAGGGTACTTTTATAGTTGACGGCGTTATTTTTATAATAGGTAATAAGGGCCTTATTAGTAAGGTAGTTATAATCTCTAGCGGTATATAATCTACCTTAGGCTTTAGTAGGTCTAATACCTCCCTTATTTAAAGCCTATAAAGTACTTTAGTAGGTGTCTTATTTATAGATATATATTTTATAGAATTATTAAGCGTAGCTATTATTCTAGGAAGAATAGATAGTTATAACTTATAAGGAAGTGTATTTAATAGTAGTAATATAGTATTAAAGGGCTATTTTAGTAGTTTAGTTTAATTATTTTAACTAACTATTAGTTTAAGGGTACTAGGTAGCTAAGTAAAGTAAATTAACCTTTAAGTAATAAAAGATACTTTACTAAAGCTATATAATAAATTTCTAATTATAATCTAAAATTATTACTTAAGGTAAACCCTAATTAATTTCTACTAATCTATTAATTAACCTTACTACCTAATTCTTTACTATCTAGGTTATCTTACTTAGAATGAGGGTAATTACCTTAGAGAACTTATATATAACTATTAATATATAGTTAAAGCCTTCCGTAGTTAAGGGAAGTACTAGGATAAAGTTAATAGTAATTATATAGAATAGATACGAAGGTATTAGGATAGGTTATATTAATCTATATAATATATAGCGCGGCGTCTAGTTATACTAGTATTAAAGGTAATAGCGGATAAATTTATAAAGCTTTTTAGATAAGTTATAGATATATAAACCCTCTATTAGCCTTTTATAAGTACAGGTATAGCCTAGGTATCCTAAATTATTATATATAAGCTTAAATACTTCTACTTCTATAATAGAAGGAATATATAGATATAGCCCTCGTTTATTATCTTTAAAATATAAAACCTAATCGACGAGCTTATATACTAGGGTTATAGTATTATTACTAAGGTCCTTATTTTACTTAACTATTTAGATAACCCTTACCTATTAAGGCTCCTAATAGCTAGTAATAAGCTAATTATAAAATAGTTCACTTATTTCTACTAAGCTAATAGGGAAGTATCTTACTAATAAGGTATCTAATTTACCTTCTATATCTTACTTTAAATAATATTTACAGCTTACTAGTCTTAATAAGGTATTAGGTACTATATTTACCTTACCTAGTTTATAATAGATATCTAGGTGAAATTATTAAAGATATTCTAATACTCTAATAAGGTAGAGATTAAGCTTTTTAGTTAATATTATATTCAAGCTAGTTTACCTTACTATTAAAACTACTACTAAATAGTTTATATAGACTATTATAGTAGGCTTCTATATAACCTTAATTATATAATAGACCTTCTTAATAACTTATATTAACCTTATATTTATATTTATATTTATATTTTATACTCTACTATCTAGCTACTTAGAGCTAATAAGGGCGGTTTATATCTAATTTACTAGAGGAAACTATAATTTATAAAAGAAAACCTTATCTCCTACCCTATTTATTATTATATTTCTAGAACTTTAAATATTATATACTACCCTATCTTATACTCTTTATACTATCTTATCTCTTCTTTTACTAGGGTTACCTACCCCTTTATCTTCTAATTAGAGCCTATCTACCCTTATATAACCCTTATAAGTTATTCCCTTACTAGTATAAACTAGCTAAGTATACCTTATTAAATAACCTACTTAATTACTACCTTTAACCCTTTTAAGGTTAATACTATTTAGTAGAAGTTACTTAATCCTACTTTTTAAAGTATCTACCTCCTCCCTTTTATATAATTAGGGTAGAATATAAGTGTATATTTAATATCTTAATACCTTTATTTATATTTATAATTAATACTATTAACCCCCTAATACCCTTCTTTTATATAAGAAGGTATATAATCCTATCTTCTTTATATATAATTAGATACTTATAAAGCTCTTAGCCTTAAAAAGCCTTATATAAAGATTAATTCTTATCTCTTAGCTCTTACCCCTTTATACTACTATCTTAGTATAACTAGGGATATCCTCTTAATATTCTAGCTACCTCTCTTTCTACTTCTCCTTTACTTACCTCTTAATCTCTTTAAGGGTAAGTTAGGCTATTAACCTAGTATCCCCTCCCCTTATTTCTATTTAAAGGACTCCTCTTACTTAAGATTACTTCTCCTCTATTAAAGTCTTTATAACCCTTTTCTCCCTTCCTCTTTTCCTTTTTAACTTATAATAGATCCTTATATTCCCTTCCTTAATTAGTAATTAGATCCCTTATATTATTAGTATATATAATATTAACTAGTTAAAGCCTATCTTTATTAATAAGATCCCTAATTCTACTTTTAATACTTATATATTAGTTACCTTAAAGGCTTTAAGTACTATTTTTAAGTACCTATTTATATAATCTCTAGTATTATAATATTAGCCTTTTTTACCTTTAATATCCCTTTTAAGTTATATTATATCTTAATTATATAAGTTATTATTAATTAGATTATTATATTATAAACCTATTTTACCCTATTAAGTATAGCGCCTTATATTAAGTTAATAATAATTAATAAGATTAACTTTTATATCTTTATCTTTAATCTTATCTTATTAATATATAAGTCCTACTTTAATTTATTATTAATATAAAATCTAAGGACTCTTATTAATATCTTTAAATATATTTTTATTACTTTAAGGTCTATTATTATTTTTATATTAAATCTCTTTAAGCTCTTTAATAAGTAGATTAACTTATACTTATAAAAGGTAAAAGTTACTTTATATATATTTACCTAGTAAAGGTATACTTTATATATTTTTATTAAGATTTTATAATTCTCTTTAATACTTTTATTATATACTATTAAGTAAATATTATTAATAAAGCCTCTAATTTATACTTAAAATCTTATCTTTATATACTTTTTTATAAATAGGGAGTTATAAAATAGAAATAAAATAAGTAATATTAAAGATCTTTAAAGGATTTTAATTTTTATTATCTTTATCTTATTTATCTCTTAATTTAATATAATTATTATAGCCTTTTTTATTAAAAAGCTTTATATTTATTATATAATAAGGGTTAAGACCCCTTTCTTCTTTAAATTATATAATAACTTCTTATAAGAGATATTATTAAAGGCCCTTATAATATTTAATAATAATATACTTATTATATTAAATTTATTATAATTTTGTATTATATATATTACCTCTATTATTATCTTAAAGGATATTATTATTAATCTCCCCTTCCTTACTTTTATTTATTATTAAAATAGTAGTTTATATTCCTTTATAAGGTTACTTAGCTTCTTTATTATAATTACCTCTAATACCTTCTTTAAAGTACTAAAAAGGATAATTAAATAGTATAATTTTAATTTAAAATAGTCCTCTTTCTTTAATTTTTTTGAGATAATTATATTAGCTTTTTTAAATTTTATTAAATAGTATCTAACCTTTAAATAAGTTTAAAATAAATATATAAAACTAAGTAATAGCTCCCTTTCTATTATTCTTAAAAACTTATTTAAGATTTTATTTATTTTTAATACTTTATTCTACTTTAACCTATTAATTACTTTATAAACTTCCTCTTTAATAACCCTTATATTTATTATTAGAGGTATTTTATATTTAAAACCCTTAAATATTATTTAAATCTACTTTTAAAGGTAGGAGGAAGAAGGTCTTTTAAAGGACTTCTACCTTCTTTTAAAATAACTTTATTTTAAGGCCTCCCTTATCCTTCTTAAGGGTAGGGAATTTTAGGAGTTTTTAAGGTAGTATACTTCTCTCTTAGCCTTATTTAACTAGTTTTTAAAGTCTATTAAGTAATTAAAATACCTTATATACTCCCTCTTTAAAATAAAGTATTTTTTCTTTTTTAATATCCTCCCTTTAATCTTTTAAGCCTCTTATTATACCTTTAGACTCCTTTAACTTCTTTTATAATTATATTTTACCTTAAGCTTTTAATACTATCTTTATAATCTTTATATAATTTAAATTTTAAAAGGGCTTAATTTTTAAAAAGGACTTTACTTATAATATTACCTTTTTTATTATTTTTATTAAGCTTTAAAGTATATTAGCTAGATAACTATTTATTTATCCCTTAATTATTAGCTCCCTATTTAGTAATAAATATTAAAGGGTATTTATTTACCTTTTTATCTCCTTTAAGTCTACTATCTTCTATACTCTTTATAAGTATAAGATTATTACCTTTACTTTAAGGCTAACTTTAATATATATTAATATATAATTAGATTTATAATAAAAGTTTAGCCTAATATAACATTTTAATAGTATTAACTTAATAGCCTTTATTATAAATATTAAATTAATAGTACTTTTTACTTTCTTTACCCTTTAAGTTATTATATCCTTTAATAAAGTAAGCTTTATTCCCCTCTCTTTTATAATATTTATATATATATCTACTACTTTATAATATATATATCTAGCCTTATTATTCTAATATAAGTAATAGAGGTTAAAGTCTTTTATTAATATATATTTCTTAAGCTAACTGTAAGGACTGGTTAGGAATACGGTACTACTATCGACGTGGCGTCTATAGTACGTAGTAGTACTACGCTACCCCTTTACTTATAGTATATAGAGGAGGGAATTCCCCTTAAAGGGAAGGGTAGCGATTAGTCTTACTATTAATAAGAATAGAGAGTTCTATATATATATATATATACGCACCGTTTATAATACTTAATAGCCACGTTATTATATAGTACCCTTATATTCTAATTACTCTACCCTATTTAGGGGTAGTAGCCTAACTATTAGTAAGATAAGTAGAGAAGGGTTATTATAGGCGTAAGGTAAAAGGGTTAGTTAACTAGTATAGATAACCCGCCTAAATATAAGGGACTAAGCTTATAAAGAAAGGAAGTCTTAAGAATTAGTTAATAAATTAATAATAAATATATCGCGATTATAACTAACTATCTAGGGTAGCTACTAAGTATATAAACTTAGTCTCTACTACCTAAAACCTAAGAAGTACTATTATAAAGGATATAAGAACTTAAAGAAGAAGTCTTTAAAAGGTAATAGATATAAGATCTATAATAATATTTATAAGAGTTAGAGTAAGAAATATATATTAATAATACTACTTAAGAAGGTTAGTACTATTACCTTTTATTAATAAAAGAATTAAAATTAAAGCGTCCTTAATATAAAACCTATATTCTTAGGTTATAAGACCTATATATATATAATAGGAAGCTAGTATAGGAATATTAAGAGTAGTTTAATAATATAGTTAATATAATTAAAATAAGTATAGCTTATTTTCTTAATAACTTTATAAAAATCTAATACGCGTTATAGTATATAGCCCTAGACCCTAAGGCTATATAGTATAAGTATATAAAGGATATACTAAAGGATAAATAGTCCTAGGAATACTTTAATAGTTTCTTAATAGATTAAATAGAAGATCTTCAAAATTAATATCTAATAACTAGTAAATACTACTTAAAAGCTAAGTAAAAGGAATACTAAAAGATTATAGACTTTATAAACTACCTTACTAGGTTAGAAAGATAACTTAAGCTATTAATAGAGTATATACTTTATAATAACCTTTTAAATAAGTTATATAAAGATCTTTATAATTAGTTTATAATATAGCCTAATATCCTAGAGATAAGGGATGCTCTTATTATATTAGTAACCTAACTAGAGCCTTATATAATACTACTTATATATAAAGACTAAAGGGATACTACTCCTACTAGGGGTTAATATCCTTAAAGAGGAAGAGGAAATTTCTAAGGGTAAAGAAATAATAGCCTATATATAAAGTAAAAAGGGCGGGGCGCTATTAGGGTATTATTATACCTTTCTTAAAGGCCTAAGCCTAACCTTTCTACTATTAAGCATTATAATTATTAAAAGAAGGGATATATAACTAAGGATTACTAGAGTATAAAATTAATAGTTATAAGTATTATAATTAATAAGCCTACGGCTAATAAGATATCTAGTAATAAGCCGGCTAAGAAAGGCTTAAATTTAAAAAGCCCCTAAGTATTAAAATTATATCTACTATTATAATATAAGGGAAGAAGCGGATATAGCGACTTATTATTATAATATAGGTAGAGCTTAAGAGCTTATAAAGAGAATTTACTATATTAATTAACTTTAAAGTAGATACTAATTATATTAATATACGCTAAATAAAGGAGTAGGATTAGGAAATAGACCTTAGCTCTAATAATACCCTATATAATAGAGTCGGGAACCTAATATTATTACTAGGTTCCTATATATAAAAAATTAAACTTATTAATTTTAATAGTATTATATAATATTATAAGGGCGCCTTCTATATAATAGTAAACCTTAACTATAACTTCTACCTTAGGTATTTATAATTAGAGGAATAAAATCCCTAAGTAGATTAGCTTATATAAAACTAGTAATTTACTATTAAGAAAAGTAATATTAAAGAGTACTTTAATACTATTAAAGCCTTAGAGGAGTAGCTTAATAATATTATATTTATTATAATATACTTAGAAGTAGGTAATAAAAGCCTATTACTTAAAGTTAAGCTCCTTTTAAAATTTTAGGAATTCTAAGACGTCTTCTTAACTAAGAATACTAGGGCGCTACTAGCCTATATATATTATAATTACGCGATTAATATAAAGGAGAATAAGGAACCTCCCTTTAACCTACTTTATAACCTATTAGAGAAAGAGTTACGCGTATTAATGGAGTACCTTAAGTAGGCTTTAAAAAAGGGGTAGATTTATTATTCTATAAGTCTAATAGGTATACTAATTCTTTTTATACTAAAAAAGGATAGAATATTATACTTATATATTAATTATAAGGTGCTTAATAAGATTATAATTAAGAACTATTATCTACTTCTATTAATTAATAAAATATTAATAAGATTAGTTAATATTAAGTACTTAACTAAGTTAGATCTTAAGGATATATATTATTACCTATAGATAAGAAAGGGTAATAAATAGAAGACGGCGTTTTATATAAAGTATAGCTATTTTAAATATATTATATTTATATTTATATTTTATACTCTACTATCTAGCTTACTAGAGGAAATTATAATATATAAAAGAAAACCCTATCTCCTACCCTATTTACTATTATATTTCTAGAACTCTAGATATTATATACTACCCTATCCTATACTCTTTATACTATCTTATCTCTCCTTTTACTAAGGTTACCTACCCCTTTACCCTCTAGTTAAAGCCTATCTACCCTTATATAACCCCCTAAGTTATTCCCTTACTAATATAAACTAGCTAAGTATATCTTATTAAATAACCTACTTAGTTACTACCTTTAGCCCCTTTAAGGTTAATACTATCTAGTAGAAGCTATTTAACCCCGCCCTTTAAAGTATCTACCTCCTCCCCTTTATATAATTAGGGTAGAATATAAGTATATACTTAGTATCCTAATACCTTTATCTATATTTATAACTAATACTATTAACCCCTAGTACCCTTCTCTTATATAAGAAGGCGCGTAGTCCTATCTTCTCTATATATAATTAAATACTTATAGAGCTCTTAGCCTTAAAAAGCCTTATATAAAGACTAACTGTTATCTCTTAGATCTTACCCCTTTATACTACTATCCTAGTATAGCTAGGGATACCCTCCTAGTATCCTAGCTACCTCTCCTTCTACTTCTCCTTCGCCTACCTCCTAATTTCTTTAGGGGTAGGCTAGGCTACTACCTTAGTATCCCCTCCCCCTACTTCTACTTAGAGGGCTCTCCTTACCTAAGACTACTTCTCCTCTACTAGAGTCTTTATAAACCTTTTTATCCTTCCCCTTTTCCCTTTTAACTTATAATAGATCCTTATATTCCCTTCCTTAATTAATAGGTAGATCTCTTATACTACTAATATATATAATATTAACTAGTTAAGGCCTATCCTTATTAATAGGACCCCTAATTCTACCTTTAGTACCTATATACTAGTTACCTTAAAGGCCCTAAGTACTACCTTTAAGTACCTATTTTATATAATTTCTAGCGTTATAATATTAGCCTTCCTTACCTCTAATATCCCCTTTAAGTTATATTATATCTCCGCTATATAAGTTATTACTAGCTAGACTATTATATTATAAACCTATCTTACCTTATTAAATATAATACCTTATATTAAGCTAGTAATAACTAATAAGGCTAGCTTTTATATCTTTATTTTTAATCTTATCCTACTAATATATAGGCCCTATCTTAATTTACTATTAATATAAAGTCTAAGGACTCTTATTAATATCTCTAGGCGTACTACTATTACTTTAAGGTCTACTATTACCTTTATATTAAACCTCTTTAAGCTCCTTAATAAGTAGATTAACTTATACTTATAAGGGGTAAAGGTTACCTTATATATACTTACCTAGTAAAGGTATATATTATATACCTTTACTAGGATCTTATAATTCTCCTTAATACTTTTATTATATATTATTAAGTAAATATTATTAATAAAGCCTCTAGTTTATACCTAGACTTTTATCTTTATATACTCTTTTATAAGCGGGGAGTTAAAAAATAGAAATAAAATAGGTAATATTAGGGATTCTTAAGAGATCCTAGTTTCTACTATCTCTATCTTACTTATCTCCTAGCCTAGTATAATTATTATAGTCCTTTTTATTAGGAAGCTTTATACCTATTATATAATAAGGGTTAGGACTCCTTTCTTCTTTAAGTTATATAATAACCTCTTATAAGAGATATTATTAAAGGCCCTGATAATATCTAGTAATAGTATATTTATTATATTAGACTTACTATAATTCTATATTATATATACTACCTCTACTATTATCTTAAGGGATATTATTATTAACCTCCCCTTCCTTACCTCTATCTACTACTAGGGTAGTATTTTATATTCCTTTATAAGGTTATCTAACTTCTTTATTATAACCGCCTCTAGCGCCTTCTCTAAGGTGCTAAGAAGGGTAATTAGATAGTATAACCTTAGTTTAAAGTAGTTCTCTTTCTTTAGCTTCTTTAGGATAATTATATTAGCCTTCTTAAACTCTATTAGGTAGTATTTAACCCTTAGGTAAGCCTAGAATAGGTATATAAAGCTAGGTAGTAGCTCCCTCTCTACTGTTCTTAAGAACCTATTTAGGATCCTATCTATCCCTAGTACCTTATCCTACTTTAGCCTATTAATTACTTTATAGACTTCCTTCTTAGTAATACCCGTGTTTATTATTAGGGGTATCTTATACTAAAACCCCTAGATATCGCCTAGATCTACCCTTAGAGGTGGGGGGAAGAAGGTCCCCCAGAGGACCTCTACCTTCTCCTAGAATAACTCCGCCCTAAGGCCTTATTTTAAATATATAATTATACCTTTTAGACTTACTAATATATCTACCTTATTCTAAGTATATATTAATAAGGCCCTAGCGGGACTACTTAATATTATATATATTATTTATCTAGATAATATTCTTATCTACTCCTAGGACGAAAAGTCTTATATTAGAGCTATAAAGGTAGTACTATAATATCTTCGCGAATTTAAACTTTATATTAGCCTAAAGAAATATAAATTTATAATAGTAGAAGTAGAATTCCTTAGCTTTATTATTAGCCGCGACGGCGTATATATAAATCTATATAGAGTAGATATTATAATAGAATAGCTAGAACCTAGGAGTATTAAAGATATTTAGATCTTTTTAAGATTTACTAATTTCTACTATTATTTTATTAAGTACTATTTATCTATAACCGCGGCGTTAATAGACTATCTAAAAAATAATTATCTATATATTAAAAATAGGAAGTTAATATTAAGTAATATTACGAGAGTAGTATTTAAGTAGCTAAAGTAACTATTTGAAGAGGCGCTATTACTTACGTATTTTAACCTTATAAGAGAAATCTAACTAGAGACTAATACTTTAATACTAGCTATTATAGCTATTTTATTATAAAAGTTCCTAATTAGTAATAAAGGGGTAGAGGTAGAATAGTATCTAATTACTTTCTATTCCTATAAGCTATATTTAGTAGAAACTAGATATAAGACTTATAATTAGGAACTACTTATAATTATTAAGGTATTCTAGGTATAATAGTACTTCTTAGAAGGTAGCTTATACTTAATTATAATAATTACTAATTATAATAACTTAAGGTATTTATAAATAATATTATTATTAATAAGGAGATAAGTATATTAGGTAATAAAGCTTATAATATATAACTTTAAGAAATATTATTATATAGGTACTAAGAACCTAGTTAATACCCTATTAAGGTAATTAAATTATATATTAGTAATAGATAAAGAAGATACTTATCTACTAATATTATAAAATAAGTTAAAGAATATTAAGTATATTCCTTCTAATGAATATTATATATATATAGTATTTATAAGGGTTTATAAGATAGTAAGGCCTATAATTATAAATAGTATAAAAGGTTAGAGATAGGGCTTAAAAAGCCTTATACCCTAAAAATAAGGGAGAGTAACGCGCTCTTAGGGATATAGAGTAGCGTAGGTAATAGCCTAAACCCTATTATAGGATAGTTTAATATTAATTTAATAGTACCTAGAAGGTATATTATAACTACGTTAATAATAAAGCGCGTATAAAATAAATATAATAACTTAATATTAGAGATACTCTAATATCTTTAAGAGGGAGATAAGGATATTTATAATAAGAAATAGTTATTAAAGTACTAGGGCTATAAAAAGGCTACTAATATATCTTTATTAATAGATAAAATAGGGGTCCTTTATAAGGGTAGCGTAGTTTTTATACCTAATAATAAAGTAATTAAATAAGAAATCTTAAAGCTTTATTATAATAACCCTTATACTAGCTACTACTTATAAAAGTAGATATAAGAGCTTATTAAGCGGAAGTTCTATTAGAAATTAATAGGATAAGATATTTATAATTATATATAAGAATACTTAACCTACTAATTAATAAAGCCGCGTAGATATACTATTTATAATATACTATTACTATTACTAATACTTATAAGACCTTTTTAAGAAATTATAATAGATTTTATTATAGATCTCCCTCTAAGTAAATAGAAGGGTAGTATTTATAATATAATCTTAGTAGTTATAAACTACTATACTAAGGTAGCTAGGTATTTACTTATTATAAAGATAGTTAACAATATTAGTATTATTAATCTATTATACTATAAAATCTTTTTAACGTTTAAATATATAGAAGGTATTATTAGTAATTAAAAGATAATATTTATAAGTAGCTTCTAGGTAGCTATATATTATTATACTAATATAAAAAGAAAGCTTAGTACTACTTTCTATCCCTAAATAGATAGTTAAATAGAGAGATGGAATAGTATACTTAAGTAGTATTTATACTACTATTCTACCTAGAGATAAGATAACTAAGTAGAGTTACTTTATCTAGTAGAGTTTATATATAATTATATAAAGTTTACTAGTACTAGGTTACCTTTATATAAGACGCTTTATAACTACTTACTTAAGCTAGATATAAAGCTTTTAAAGCTGTTATTAAGAGAAGTCCTATTAATATAAAAAAGGGTTAAATTACTTTAAAAATAAAGGGAAGGTTTAAAGTAGTACTTATATTAAGTATAAGTTATATAAGTAGAGTATATAAATAAATAGTAAAAGTAAAGATAATATAGTATAAGTAATTATATCTTATTAAATATAAAGTATATTAGATTAATATAAGTAACTAAAAAACTATTATAATATTATTTAAGGCCTTTTAAAGTCTGTAATTATATTAGTAGTTAGGTATATAAGTTATAACTACCTAATACCTTTTATATATATATTATCTTTTATATCTTACTTATAAAGTTATATAAGGGTAATAGTAAGAGTATTATAAAAGCTATATAAGGAGAGCTTATAAATAATAAAGATAAATAGGAAGTTAAAGCTATTCTTAATTATAAAATCTCTTATAATAAACCTTAGTATTTAGTAAAGTAGAAGGGTTAGTCTTATAATTATAATTAATAGTTATATAAATAGGACTTAATTAATATACTAGATATATTAAAAAGATTTAAGTAGGATTACTCTAAAGTATAGAGTTTATATTATATAAGAGGGGAAATAATTTCTATTATTATTAATAAAAAAGAAAAGATACCTAAAAAAAATTAAACTACTAAGAGCGTTATAAGAGAGGGCTATTATATTATACTAGTAGTAGTACTAGGCTTATTACTATTACTACTATTAGTAATAGGATTATCCTCCTTATCCTCTTCTTTATCCTTTATAATAAGAGGAAGGCGCTTTTATAATATATTAATAAGGCTTTAATAGAGCTTTAAAAGGGGAGATAGAGTAATATATATATACTAATAAAGGATATTAAGAATACCCTTAAAGGTATCTATAATATAAATAGTAATAATAGGGTCTATCCTAGTAGGAGTAGTAGTAGTAGAGGGGGTAGAGGAGGTATAATAGAGGTAGTAATAATACTATTAAATAAGCCTATTAAAGGTTTACTAGAATCTAGTAAGCTAAAGGAGGTTAGAGCTAGTATCTAAAGTAGCTATAATATCTAAGGATTAAAGAAGGCGTGTATAAATATAATAAGTAGAGGTAGAAATCTCCTATTAATATTTAGTATTAAGATCTTTATAATAATTATATCTAGTAAAGCTAGGGGAGGCGCGTATATAAAGTATACTATTAAAGGGGTAAATAAAGCCTTAACTAGAAATATTAAACTTATAACTCTTTACTTTAAAATATAGTATACTAGAGGTATACTATATAAGATAATATAAAGATAGGCTATAAGTAACTTAATAAAGGAGGTTAAGTACTATTATAAGTAGAGGGGGTAGTAGTAGTCATATTTTAATTAGTAGTAAGGGTAAGTTTATTACTAAGGATTACTTATAAAGTAACTAGTAGGATTATAAAGAGGTATAATAAGGCGCGGAGGGGGTAATAATATAAATAAGAATTAAAAAGGACTTAGTATAATTAATAAAAAATTAAGATATTATAATTAGAAGAATAATATTAAAGTTATATAAAGGAGGTATACCTTAAGTACTTAGTAAACCCTTAATAATTATAAATTCCTATTTACTTTAAAATACTAAGACTTCTAACTACTTTTATAATAAATTAATAAAGAATAATAAGAAATATAATAAAAATATATTATAGTATAAGGATTATATATAGGAGTATTATCTATAATTATTATAGTTTAATAAAACTATATATTCCTTAAGGCTTAGCTTAGGGGCCTTATAATTAATTATATTATTACGCTCTTATAAGAGATATATTTTATTACTAAGGGAGTATCTTCTATAAATTATAACCTTTTATACTCTTAAAGCCTAAGAGCCTAGATAGAGAGATAATTATAAGGACTAGTTAGCAATATAGTACTACTATTAACGTGGCGTCTATAGTATATAGTAGTACTACGCTACCCCTTTACCTATAGTATATAAAGGAGGGAATTCCCCCTAAAGGGAAGGGTAGCGATTAGTCTTACTATTAATAAGAATAGAGAGTTCTATATATATATATATACGTACCGTTTATAGTACTTAATAGCCACGTTATTATATAGCACCCTTATACTAACTTAGCTACTCCTTTATTTCTAGTAGTATAAAGGGGTTATTTATTAAGGTCCTAGACTTTAAGCTAAGGTTATATATATTATATATTTAAAGATATATTAATACTCCCCCTTCCCTTCTTATAACTTATATCCCTAGGGAGTATAAATCCCTTAATATAAATTTAACCTCCTATTTATTAATATTTTAGTACTTATTTATAAAGAAATATATCCTTATATTCCTCCCTACCTTATATATTAAGTAGAATACTCCTTTACTTAAGTTATATATTAAACCTATCCTTTTTATATATAATAATTCTTAGATAGCTAGAATATCTATTTATTATATCTCTTTATCTTTTAATAGTATTATTATTATTATAATCTACTCCCTTTATATATTATATTATAATAGTTTTATTATCTTTTATACCCTTATAAAGATCTTTATTAAATATCCCTTATAACCTTTACTCCCTTAATACTTAAAGCCTCTTATATTAATATTTCTTTTAAAGTCTATTAGCTTATTTCTATTACTTAGAGATTAATTAGTCTTCCTAGCCTATTTTATAATATTACTACTACTAGTAATATAATTCCCCTTTCTCTTATATCCCTTTAAGGACTTATTTATATTATAACCTTATTAAGGTCTTTAAACCTTAATATAAGCTTCCTCTTCTTCTTTATTACTATTATTATCTACTCCCTTTAAGGCTACTTTTAAGTATCTTATTACTTATTTCCTCTTATAAAGCTCTTATATAATTTCTTTTTATTTTTTATTATTTTTTAATAAAGTTTATTTAATTCCCTTACTTTAATTATATACCTTTACTTCTAGGTTATATAACTATTCTTTTTATAATTATTATATTTCTTAACCTCTCCTTCTTTTACTTTATACTCCCTTAAGTTATATTTATTAATATAAATTTTATATTATACTAGGCTTTTATAATATCTTATTATATATTTATACTACTAGTAGTTAAAGTATTATATTATAATATTATTCCTCTTCTACCTTTTGTATTTTAAGAGGTTATATCCTTTTATTAAGCCCTTTTTAATTACTTTATCTATTATCTCTAATATAAGGAGCTTTAATAATAGTAAGGCTCTCTCCTTTACTACCTCTCCCTCTCTCCTCTCTTATATAACTACTTATAACTAGGCTACCCTTATAATCTTTAACCTTAAGAGGTTCTTTTTATTCTATTAAATTATTATCTCTTTAACCTCTTTTTATTTTAATATATCTACTACCTTCTTTAATACCTTATATATTATAATTAAAAAGGTCTATTTTAATACCCTTATTAACTTATATACCTTCCTTACCTAGTTATTATTTTCCTTTAACTCCTCCCTTACCTCTATCTCTATTATAAATAGTATTAGATTACCTTTAACTAAGTACCTTACTATTATAATTTCTTATATCCTTAAAAATATAATTATCTTAAATCTTTTAATTAACTACTCCTTAATAAGCGCCTTTATTACCTCCCTCTTAATTCTATTATTAATTTAGATTATTAAGGTCCTAGCCTTTTTATTATTTATTATATTAAATCCCTTCCTTATAATATTACTTATTAGTATTATAATAAATATCCCTTTAAGGCTTATATTACCTATTTTTATATTTATTAAGCTCTAGTTACTTATTTATACCTAACTCCTTTTACCTCTTTATATCTTCCCCCTCTAAGACTATTCTTTTATTATCCTTTTAAATTTATATACCTCCTTAAGCTATTAGTCTACCTTTATAATAAAGTCCTTTATATATTTAAGCCTTACCTCTATTATTCTTCCTATCTTACGCGTTATTCTACCCTTTAATATATCTTATATAATTATAATAGCTTCTAGGGCCTTTATTAATATCCTCTTAATATATATTCCCTTAGCTTTAGATTTATTCCCTCCTACTAGGCTCTCTAACCCTTATATAAGTATCTTACCTCTACTCCCTAGTCTACTACCTCTACTACTACTACTACTACTACTACTACTACTACTCCTACTACTCCTACTACTACTACTACTACTTATAACTCCTCCCCTAATACTATATCCTAATATTAGGACTTATCTTATTATACGTCTAAGTAAATTAATTAAGGCTTATTTTTTAATAATATCTAACTAATCCTTAATCCTATACTAACCTTATAACTTTAAGTTTAGTAGGCTAGTATCTAGTCTCTATATTAGTAAGTAAACGACTTAGAAATAAAATAGGTTACTAAGATTTTTACTTAGGGAACTCTAGTAGCGTAGTTACTAATCCTATTATAATAGATACTATAGTAGCTATAGAAGAAAGGCCTTATTTATAGGCGTCTTTAATAGTATAGTAGATAATAGCTCTAAAACTAAATTTCTTACTTATATCTAAGTTAATAAATAATTAGCACTACTTATTAAAGTAGTAAAGGATACTTAGAGAAGTAAAAAGCTTTTATAAATAGTAAAAAATGTTTAACTCCTTAGGAGTAGGTACTAAAACCTTTAATCTACTAGCTTTTTTCTTATATATATTACCTCTAATACTAACTATTAATTTCCTAAGTAAAGTTTTATATTATAGTAAAGGTTTTACTATAATAGTATAGAATACTATATATTACTAGTTATAGCCTATTATACTAAGGTATTTTTTAAGCTATCCTAGGGTATCTAGGAATATAAGTATAGTAATAGCTATAAGTTTCTTAGCCGCTATTAAGAGACTAAGTATATTAACTCTTTATCTAAGTAAATAGATAGAGGAATATCTAAGAAATAACTTTTTTAGTAATAGATATAGATTATACTTATCTAGCTTACTAAAGACTTTATAGAGGTACCTAAGATATTTATCTAGTAATATAGAGAAAATTACTATATTATCTCTATATATATAGTAAAAATTATAAAACTCCTAAAGTATTATATCTATTATATATTAGATGTATACTAGAGAGTTTCTAAAACCTATTATAAGTATATTAAATATTTCCTAGCCTTTATAAGAGGCTATTATAAGATAATACCTATAGTCTTACTTTACCTACTATTAGTAGAAGAAGCTTACTATATTAATAGTTAAAATATATAAAGTATTTTATAGTAAGGTAAGTATCTCTAATTAAAGAGAAACGGGGTAGGTATTAGGTATTATAATCTTATTTAATACTCTAATATTAATAATAACTTAGCTTTTTAGGCTATTAGGCGTATTTTTCTAAATAATATAGTAGGGGAAGGAAAATAGAGTAGACGTATTTATCTATTTAAGTCTTCCCTAAGAATATAGTTTATTAAATTCCTTATTAATTACCTCCTTATCTTATTAACTAAGAGGGTATACGCGTACTTAACTAGGTTTATATAAATCTTCCTAATTATTAAGTAAGGGGATCTCTATATACTATAACTTAGGAATACTAATAATATTACTAGTGTCTTTCTAAAGATTAGGAAGTTTATTAACTACGGTAGCAATTAATATAGCTACCTAAGGTATAGTACTATAAATTATAACTCCGGTAGGATAATATACCTTAATTAGTAAGGTATTAAGGGCCTTATTTACTTAGGCTACCTAAAAATTTATTTAGTTAGTTAAGGAGAGCTTATTATAGCTATAAAGGCTACTATAGTAGTAAGTAAACTACGTATACTAAACCTTACCTACCTATTTATCTTAGTAGGAGGTTTACCTGTAAGAGCTTTATTATTAGGGTTAATAGGAAAATAACTAGCTAACTTATATTTAGTAACTTTACTAAGGGCCTAGTTATATATAAGTATAATAGGCCTATTAGTATTATTATAGATAAAGATATAAGATATTATAATATTAATAATATATATATATAATAATAGATTATTTATATTTATTTATATTTATATTTTATACTCTACTATCTAGCTACCTAGAGTTAATAAGGGCGGTTTATATCTAGCTTATTAAAGGAAACTATAATTTATAAAAGAAAACCTTATCTCCTACCCTACTTATTATTATATTTCTAGATCTCTAGATATTATATATTATCTTATTTTAAGTTCTTTATATTATCCTATTCCCTTTTTCCTACTAAGGTTATCTACCCCCTTATCCTTTAATTAGAGCCTTCCTACTCTTATATAACCTTAAAAAGTTATTCCCTTATTAATATAAACTAGTTAAGTATACTTTATTAAATAACTTATTTAATTACTACCTTTAACCCCTTTACAATTAATATTATTTAATAAAAGTTACTTAACTCTACCTTTTAAAGCTTTAACCTCCTCCCTTTTATATAATTAAAGTAGAATATAAGTATATATTTAATATCTTAATACTTTTAATTATATTTATAATTAATACTATTAACCCTTAATACTCTCCTCTTATATAAGAAGGCGCGTAGTCCTATTTTCTTTATATATAATTAAATACTTATAAAGCTTTTAACCTGAAAAAGCCTTATATAAAGATTAACTCTTATCCCTTAAATTCCTCCCCTTTATATTATTATCTTTATATAATTAAGGATACCCCCTTAATATTCTTACTACCTCTCTTTCTACTTCTCCTTTACCTACCTTTTAATCTTTTTAAGGGTAAGGTTATCTCCCTTTATAATTCCCTTACCCTTAGGGCCTTAGGCTACTATCCCTATATCCCCTCTCCTTACTATTACTTAAAGGGTTCCCCTTACCTAGGATTACTTCTCCTCTATTAGGGTCTTTATAACCCTCTTCTCCTTTCCCCTTTTCCCTCTTAATTTATAATAGATCCTCTCGTTCCCTTCTTTAATTAATAGGTAGATCTCTTATTTTATTAATATATATAATACTAATTAATTAAAGCCTATCTTTATTAATAAGACCCTTAATTCTACTTTTAATACTTATATATTAATTACTTTAAAAGCCTTAAGTACTATCCTTAAATACCTATTTTATATAATTTCTAATATTATAATATTTACCTTCCTTACTTCTAATATCTTTATTAAGTTATATTATATCTTTATTATATAAGTTATTACTAGTTAAACTATTATATTACAAATTAATCTTATTTTATTAAATATAATACCTTATATTAAGTTAGTAAAAATTAATAAAGCTAACTTTTATATCTTTATCTTTAATTTTACCTTATTAATATATAAGCTCTACTTTAATTTATTATTAATATAAAGTTTAAAGACCCTTATTAATATTTTTAAATATATTATTACTACTTTAAAGTCTATTATTACCTTTATATTAAACCTTTTTAAGCTCTTTAATAAGTAGATTAACTTATATTAATTAATTGATTATTTATACTCCTATACTAGCTAGAGCTAATAAGGGTAGACTTTTCGGGGGGTACGCCTAGCGTACCTGTCGTTCGGGGAGAAACCTAGCTAAGGGATAAAAACTCCACCTACTATCCGCAGGCCATACTATTATTCGGCTCCTTCCCTCCCCTCCCTAATAGGCCTGCTATCGGGGCGGTATATCGAGGGGTCGGGTCTACCGTCTATAATACCAAGGTTTCGTCGACTATATTCTCTTCTCTTTAGTTAGGGCGGAACCCTTCCTCTCTTATTAATTCTCGCTAATATCTCTTTTACTAGTATAAACTAGTAGAGGGCGCCTAACCTAGTTAACTACCTCGCCGTAGCCCTTATCCCTATTAATAATAAGAGAATAGTACTATAGTCTTCTAACCTAGCCTCTAGTAATATCTAACTCCTACTAGTATAATAGTCGGGATAGAATAGTAGGACGTATTTACCGGTCTACCTCGCCACCCCGCACGGGTAGCTAGGACTTAAGATCCCAGGAACCTTCCTAATAAATAAGAAGTAGTTAAACCTAATCTTGTCCGTACGTAACTAGACCGTTATAGAGCTCTCCGGCTTCTTTAGGCCCTTATAGAAGTCCTATCTCCCCCCTACTAGGTCACCCTTCTATACTAGGCTCGTGTTTCGGCCCTCTAATCCCCGCTAGTAGTGGCGCCACCGGCCCTACTACCGGCCTTCCTACTAGGTTAGCATCCTTTTCTATAGCGTCGGGCTATCGAGTACCCCGTTTAGCGACCGCTTCGCCCAAGACTCCTTCTTAGCTAACGGGGGTAGTAGAGGGCGTAGCCTCCTACCCCTTTTTAGTTATAACCGAGACTTGATCTTCGCGTTCCCTTTCAGGACCGTCTTATATATCCCTTAGAGGATCTTACTCTATAGCAGGGCCTTATTAAGGAAGTCTCTTACCGACGGGATTCCCGCCTCTACTTCGAGGACCGGAATTAGGGTAGCCTTATATACCCCTAGTACTTTACGTAGTCCTTTATTCTAGATCGTCGTCAGGGTCTTTACGTGCTTCCCTACTACCCCGGGGGTATTCTTAGGGCTATATTATATTAGCGCCGCGAATATTATTATAGGCCTTACTACTACCGCGTATATAAGCCTACTAACCGGTAGAACCG
>JAABUN010000659.1_pt1 | contig 85880 bp, 67 predicted proteins | sample 5559311 | NCBI WGS metagenome assembly JAABUN01 (sample SAMN10711877, study PRJNA513370) | rock metagenome | isolation source: Antarctica rocks | place: Antarctica: Victoria Land, Siegfried Peak sud
GCGTCGCTCAGGCCGGCGTCATGGGCGCGAAGCAGCCGTTCACGGAGATCGCGGGAGTACGCGGCGAGCATACCACCAGTCTCTGCCATCCTGTCAACCCCTGTGAGAACCGCTCTAGCCCTGACTCCGGCCAAGATCAAATTCCTATCGATGGAGCCACTTCTTGGCCCGATTCCCGAAGTTCCATTGGACGGTATCCACTGGGTCATTGTTGGAGGGGAGTCTGGTCCGAAGGCAAGGCCGATGGAGGAAGTCTGGGTCGATCAGATACTGTCCCATTGCCGGAAAAATAGCGTAGCGTTCTTCTTCAAGCAGTGGGGCGGTGTTCAGAAGCACCGCTCAGGCCGAGAACTACATGGCCAAACCTACAGCGAATTTCCCATTGTCACTCCAGTGGCAGAATTTCACACCGGCCAAGTAGATGTGTCTTCGTCTATGTCAGTAGCATCAGCGACTATGCAGATGACAGGAGACTAAATACGCAATCCTTCACCTTCTCGAGGCGGCGATGCCCGGCAGGACGGTCTCCCGGATGATGAACCGGTAGCGGTTCTGGTTGCCCGGCAGGTCCAGTGGCGGAACGAACTCGGTCGCGGCGGCGATCACGAGGTCGAGGTCAGGCACGACGTAGATCAGTGACTCGCCGTAGCCAAGCGCGAAATAGGCCGGGATTCCGTCGATCTCGTCCAGCCACCAGTGATACCCGTAGCCAGCCCCGCGCCCAAAGTTGTCGCTGTCGATTGGCTGGACCTGGAAGGTCGTCGAGACTTTGACCCAGTCGGCTGGGACGACCTGATCGCCGTCCCACTCCCCGCCATTCAGGAACAGGTAGCCGAACTTCGCCATCTCCCGCGGCGTGATGAACAGCCCCCAGCCGCCGGCCGACTCGCCCTGCGGCGACTCCAGCCAGTCGGTGATCTCGACACCCATCGGCGTGAAGATGCGCTCCTGGCTGAACGCTCGCAGCGTCTGCCCAGTTGCCGCCTGCAAGACGACTGAGAGGACATGCGAGTTGCCGGAGTTGTAGGTGTGGGCGCTGCCCGGCGTTGCGACGAGCGGCAACGCGAGCGTCCGGGCGGTCCAGTCGTCGGCATTGTCGAGGTTGGCGTAGTCCGTCGGCCCGTTCCACTGCAACCCGCTGCACATCCGGAGCAGGTCCCTGACGGTGATGTCGAAGACCGCTGGGTCGACACCGGCGGGAATCCGATCCGGGATCGCCTCGCCCAGCGTGGTGTCGAGGGCCAGCGAACCGTCGCCGATCGCGACCCCGATTGCGGCGCTCGTCACGCTCTTGGTCGATGACCAAATGTCGGTCACGTCCCGGGCCGTCAGACCATTGGCGTAACGCTCGTAGACCAGGTCGCCGCGGTAAGCGACGACGAAGGCCGACATCGCCGGCACCTCGTAGGCCAGCCGCTCGCTGACGAGATCGAACATGGCCGGGTCGAGACCGACCGATTCGGACCGGGCCTGATGCCAGCCATTGGTCGGCCAGTACCGCGGTTTGTCTCGGGCAAGCACCGACGGTACGGCTGAGCCGGTAAAGGAAATGGACAAAGCACCGGACAGAGCAGCGATCAGACGGCGACGGTCGAGCGTTGGCACAGAGCGATCCTTGGTAGTGAACATGTTCGTCCTCGTAGCCGACGAGGGTGCTGTCAGAGCCAATCGCGTCTCTTCGAGCCGGTAGCAAACAACGCGTCAAGTTCGCAACCGTGACCGTCTGATTTCACCACAGGTAGGGCAAGCGGGTCGACTGCAGCGGGCACACATCGTGAGCCGACTGACGGACCGGACTCGAATGACTGACCACCAACACATCGGTGGGACAGGGTCCCGCGGTCCAGGCAGTCACCCAGGGTTCCCGATCAGCCGTTTCCTCATGCTGCGCAGACCGTCACACAAACACCGCTTCGGTCGGTCGCTCCGTTGGCAGGCCGCCGGCCGCCTCGACGTCGTAGCCCCAAGTGAGCAGGCCGTCGCGCATCGCCCGCAGGATGATCAGCCGGTGGATCTCGCTGGTCCCCTCGACGAGCGTCAACTGACGGGCGTCGCGGTAGTAGCGCTCAGTCGGGTAATCCTTGAGGTAGCCGATCCCACCGAGCGTCTGCAGGGCTCGATCAGCCGCCCGGATCGCGACCTCGCTCGCCATCGCCTTGGCCATCGACAGGAAGTGGGCGATGTCGCGGTCACTGCCGCCCTCGTCGACCAGCCAGGCAGCCCGGTAGGTCAGCAGGCGAGCGGCCTCGATCTCGATCGCGAGCTCGGCCAGCGGGAACCCGATCGCCTGATGCTCGACGATCGGCTGCCCAAAGGTCTGGCGCTGCTGGGCGTAGGCGAGGGCGTACTCGACGGCGCCCGCCGCCAGCCCGACCCCACGGGCCGCGACCAGCGGCCGGACGACGTTGAGGTGCCGCATGACCAGCTTGAAGCCGCGGTTCTCCTCCCCGAGCAGGGCGCTGGCCGGGACGCGGAGATTGTCCAGGTGGAGCTCGACGACCGGGACACCGAGGACGCCCATCTTCGGGAGCTGGCGGACGATCCGGAAGCCGGGGTTCGGGAGATCGACCAGGAAGGCGCTGACGCCACGGCTACCGGCGGCCGGGTCCGTCTTGGCCACGACCATCGCGAAGTCTGCCGCGGTTGCCTGCCCGGCCCAGAGCTTGGCGCCGTTGAGGACATACTCGTCGCCATCGCGGACGGCCGTTGTCTGGATCGCGGCGGAGTCCGACCCGGTCCCCGGTTCGGTCAGCGCGAAGCAGCCCCGCAGCCGGCCCTCGGCGACCCCACGGACGTAGTGCTCCTGCTGCTCGGTCGTCCCGGCGATCATCAGGCCGGACGTCGCGAGGCGCGTCGTCAGCAGCAGCAGGCCGGCGGAGCTGCAGTACTTCGCCACCTCCTCAACCGCCAGAACCAGCCCCATCATCCCGTCGCCAGTGCCGCCGAGATGCTCGGGGAAGGCAAGCCGGAGCAGCCCGGCGTCGCGGAAGGCCTCGAAGATATCCTCGGGGTAGACGCCGTCACGGTCGATCGCGGCCGCCCGGGGCGCCACGACCGTCTCCGCCACCCGCCGGGCCGTCGCGCGAATCTCTTCCTGCCGCTCGGAAAGCCGAAAGTCCACGGTCAAACCCTCTCTGCTCGTGACGATCATGTCCTGTGCGTGGATGGCGGCTCTCTCACCGCCAAGCGGCCGCACGATCCACGCTGGCCAGCTGGTCGATCGGGCTACCGGTTACTCAGGTAACTCGTACCGCCCGGATCGGTGGGTGATGACGAGCCGATAGACGACGGTGTCGTCTGACAGCTCCGGCACATCCTTCGGCTCGGGGTAGACGACCCGGAGCCCGGCAGACCGGGCCGCCGTGTCAGTCAGTTCTTCGTACGTCACTTCGCAGATGACGCTGCTCCAGCGGTCGGCCTCCTCCGCGGAGTCGACTTCGAAGCAGGCCAGCGGGTTGAGGCGCATCGTCCGGATCTTCCGGCCCGGCCCACTGTGAGCGTAGATCGCCTCGCCGTCGTAGCCGTAGGCCAGGGGAACGAGGAACGGGCGGCCGTTGTCGACGCCGGGGGAGGCACAGGCGATCCGGCCGACCAGGGCGGTCCGGAGCAACTGTTCGATCCGATCGTCCGGGAGGACGCGAATGACGCCCATGTGCTGTCAGGACCTTCCGTGATGGGGTGAGTATCGGTATTCGCAAACCGGCGCACTGGGTACAGGTGTGCCTGCGGCATGGTACCGCGTAGCGACCTCGAAATCCGCGTCCCAATGCCGGGATCGGACAGGACAGGATGGATCGACACGCCAGATCAGGTCCCCTCGGACTCAACACCCGTTCCATCTACCCGTCACATCCCCGGCGCAGACTGGACACACCGAGGCGACGCCGCCCATTCAGGCTGTTCAGGTACCCGCCAGGCGATCGGCGAGACCCGACGCGGACGACCGGTCCCCGCCCGGCGCCCCTGGACGATGGAGAACAGGCAACGTGATGACCCAGGAGCTGCATCGGCGGGCTCGCCCAATGCTCCAGCGCACGTCCCACCCGACGTCCTCTCCGATCCCGTCGTCGAAGATCGCTGTTCCGCAGTTGGCGCCCGTCGCCCCCCGGAGCCTGTCGGCCCGACGGCTGATCGGCGGGCTGCTGTCCCGCCGCTCCCAGTTGATCCTGCTCATCGGCGTGGTCATCGGGACCGCGCTGGCGTTCGCCCTGATTTCGCCCGTGCAGGCCGAGGTTCGCCACGCCTGGGACATTCTCCGGACCGGTGATCAGCACCGGATCGGCGACTATCTGCGGGCGTTCGGCGCCTGGGGGCCGGTGATCTCGCTGGCCATGATGGTCGGGCAGGCGATCATCGCCCCGATCCCCGGCGCGATCATCGTGTTCGCCAACGGGATCGCCTTCGGGACGTTCTGGGGGACGGTCCTGAGCGTTGTCGGCCAGACTCTAGCCGCGATGGTCTGCTTCTGGATCGCCCGGCTCCTCGGTCGTGGGCCGGTCGAGGCGATGGTCGGACGGTTCGGGCTCGATTCGCTGGACCGCTGGTTCGGACGCTGGGGCGCCTTCAGCATCGTCCTCCTGCGCCTGGTCCCGGGCGTCGCCTTCGACGGCGTCTCGTACGGCGCCGGTCTGCTCCGGATCCGCTTCCGGACCTTCGTCGTCGCGACGGTGATCGGCGTGCTGCCACAGTCGCTTTTCTACACCTGGATGATCCAGCGCTACCCCGGTCTCGCCGTCGGGATCACGGTCGTCGCCCTGACGATCTTCACCGGAACGGCCCTGGTCGGGATCGTCGCTGGCCTCCGCCGCCGCCGTCAGACGCTGTCCGGGTCGACCCAGAATATTCAACGTGCTCCGCGTCGCGAAGACGGCATACTGTGACGATGTCTTCCCCTTCGCCGCGACAGGAGTTCACCCCTATGACGCGCGCAGTCTCAACCTGGTCCCTGCACCGGACCCTCGGGCGCTTCGTCGGCCCCGACTCCGCAACCTTCGGCGGTCCGTTCATGGATTCCCCCGCCGAGAGCAGCGGACTGTCGCTGCTCGATCTCCCCGCCGAGCTGAGGGCGCGCGGCTACGACACGCTACAGATCGTCCACTTCCATCTGCCGTCGCGCTCCCCGGAGTACCTCGGGCAACTCCGGAGCGCACTGGCGGCGGCGAGCATCGACCTGGACACCCTGCTGATCGACGATGGCGATCTGACGGACCCGGACCGAGCCGACGAGGTCGAGGCGTGGATCAGTGGCTGGCTGGACACCGCCGTCACCCTCGGAGCGCGTCGCGCCCGCGTCATCGTCGGCCGTACCGCCCCGACGTCGGAACTGGTCCAGTCCTGCGCTGAACGGCTCACGCGTCTCGCCGGTGACCATCCGAAGGTCCGGCTCGTGATCGAGAACTGGCTGGGCATGTTCCCCGATGGCAGCGCCGTTCAGAACATGCTGCGCGCGACTGGAGACTCCGTCGGTCTGCTGGTCGACCTGGGCAACTGGCGCGGACCGGACAAGTTCGGCCAGCTCGCGCTTATCGCCCCGGTCGCCGAGACCTGCCACGCCAAGTGCTACGCGACCGCCACCGGGCTGGACGGCGACGACTTCCGGCGCTCGCTGACCGTCCTGAAGGACGCCAGCTACAGCGGTCCACTGGCGTTGATCTACGACGGACCCAGCGACGACGAGTGGGCGATGCTCGACGCGGAACAGGAACTGGTCGAAAGCGTCTTTCGATAGCGGATCGTTCCGGAATCGTCGATGTCGTCCGGAATCGCGTTGTGCCACATCAAGTGTGCGAGAGTTTCATTGTCAAGATAGCAAAGGATCTGCGTCTCCTGTCGGGCAATCACACCCCGATTTACCACAGGAGGACCACGATGACACGGAAACCCATCTCCCCCGATATGCACGGCCTGATCGACTACGGATTCGGGGTCCTCAATACGGTCGGACCAGCAGCACTGGGGCTGACCGGCTCTGCCCGGACAGCGCCCGCGGTCGCAGCGGTCGTCCAGGGAACGCTCAACGCGCTCTCCAATCAACGCTACGCCGCAAAGCGCATCGTGCCGTTCCGAGCCCACGGCAAGCTCGAGGCGGCGGGAGTGCCGGCCCTGCTGGTCGCCAGCATCGTCACTGAGGCCTGGAAGCAACCAAAGGCGCCGGTGTTCTACGCCGGCCAGTTTCTCGCCCTGGGGACGGTCTACACCCTGACTGACTGGAACGGCCAGACCGCTCCGGGCTGATCGCGCCACGCGACCTACTGAACGGGGTCGCTGCAGGAACGCAGTCGAGCGGCCAGCTTCGGTGGTGCATCGACGAGCCAGGCGTCGGTCAGGACATCTCGCAGCTCGGCCTCGCTAACACTGGCCAGCTGAACGAGCACGTAACCGCTGTCGGGACCGTCGTAGTGGGGCGTGGTGTGGAACGGTGGGTCACCCTGCGCGAGCAGCGCCGCGCGGAGGTGTTGTCCCGCCTTCACGACCAGCGCGTCGCCGTCCTCGTGGAGGCGCACGAAGAACGCCTTCCTGATCCAGAAGGCCGGCGTCCCGTAGGACGTTCCCTCGGTCGTCTCCGGGAACCCAGCCATGCTCTGCTGAACCGTCGCCCACGTGGCCATCCGCCGCCCTCCTGATCGAATCGGATCGCATTGGTCCTGATACCATGTCGAGCTTCACTGGCCCTGATGGGGACTCGTTCCCCACCACCGCGAGGAACCTGGCATGAGCGACCCGACCAGCGATCCAGTCATCGGCCAGTACAGCTACATCGCCTACGACGACCCGACCGCGATCGTGCGGCCGTGGGATGCCCGGGCACCGGCGGTCGCCGACCGACTGATCGCGCTGATCAGTATGGTCTTCCCGGAAGGGACGGCCGAGCACATTGGCAGCACAGCCATTCCCGGCTGCGACGGCAAAGGTGTCGTGGATCTGATGCTTCTTTACCGGCCGGGACGGATCGCCATTGCCCGGGATGCCGTCGATCGCCTCGGCTTCCAGCGCCACGAGGCGCCGGGTGCCCACCCGGAGGACCGCCCGGTCCGGATTGGGACCATCGACCATGAGGGCGAGACGTTCCGAGTCCATGTCCACATCATTGCCGAGGATGCCCTGGAAGTGGCCCGGCAGCGGCACTTCCGCGACACCCTCCGGGCTGACCCGGCCCTCGTCGCGGCCTACATTGCGGACAAGCGCCGGATCGCGACGAGTGGTGAGGCGGGCGACGGCGGGGCATATGCTGACGCCAAGGGAGAGTTCATCGCTAACGTGAATGAGACGGCATGACGACGCGGCCACAACGGTGGTCATGTCCCGGATATCCGACGTGGTCCATTCCGTAGGGTCACGGGCTTGCCCTGACCGGCGCCCGCAGGCGCCATCGCCCCGCAAGGCGATAACCGGCGCTCCGGGTTCAATTCGGTCCGTGAGCATCTTGCGTGTGCCAACGCGGATGACCAGATCGATCGGGCCACGCGACTCTGGTCCGGATCAAAACACCGTTGAACCCGGAACGCCCATCTCGCCTTCCGGCGGAGGCTGCTGCGGCTGCCGGCCAGGGCGAGCCAATGACCCTCCGACCCGGCCACCACGGGCCGGTTAAAGACTCGGACAACACGCCTGATTCCAGGTCAGGATCAGTGCGGACCGACCGGCTGCCCGTCGGTGCCGCAGGGACCGCCGCCGGGGTTGGCGTCGATGAAGATTTCCTCTCCCGCGAACGTCAGGACCGGCCGGTACCAACTCGACATCACCTCGGTCGAGCGCGGCACGTAGTGGCAGATGAAGGAGCGGCGGAACCGGTCCTTGCTGCTGTTGGGGCCGGAACCGTGGACGAGCGTGCCGTTGAAGAACAGCATGTCGCCCGCCTCCATGATCACCGGGATCTGCTCCAGACCCGGCGGTGGCGCGACGTACTCCCGCGTGAACGAGAGCGCGGAGTCGGACTCCTCCGGGCAGAACAGGTCCATCGCGTGGGTGCCGGGGACAACTTCGAGACCGCCGTTCTCCTGGTCGGTGTAGTCCAGCGGGCACCAGGCGGCGATACACGTCCCAGGGTCGACGTTCAGGAAGAAGTTGTCCTGGTGCAGGGCCTGTCCGCGACCGCCCGGCGGCTTGAAATACAACATGCTCTGGGCGGCCAATGGCTCCTCGCCGAACAGATCCGTCAGGACGGGCTCCAGCCGGGAGTCGAGCAGATACTGCCGGGGAATGTTGCTGAAGCGGTGCGGGTGCATCACCCGTGGGTACATCTTGAGCGGGTCCCCGCCAGCCTCCTCCTCCGTCTTCGGATCGAAGAAGCCCTTGACCGAGCCGTTCCGGTGCATCTCCATGAACGTGTCGCGGAGGAGATCGACCTCCTCCGGGCGGTAGAACCCTCGCAGGACGAGATAGCCGTCGGTGTTGAACTGGTCGAGTTGCGCCTGGGTCAGACCTCTGAGTTGCTGTGCCGCCGCTACCATGCGAGCGTCTCCTGTGTCGAAGCAGTTCACCGGGACGTACCAGATCGGTTCGTCAGGTATCCGCAAGGGTACGACCGACGCCGAAGATGGGGAAGGGGTCAGACAGCGAAACTGGCCAGAACAAGCTGAGATCGTAATCGTCTTCCGACTGCTTCGCGGATCAACCAGGTACGGCCGACTCCGGTTACAGATTGTCTTGAGTTGATCGTCCGCACGCTACTCGGTCTCCGCTCCGGGAAATGTGGATGCCGAGCTATGACCATTTCGTAAAGCGCATATGTTACGTGCGTACAAAAGCACACGGCCATATATTGTGCATAATGACTACATTCCAGAATCCGGCTCGCCGCTGGTCAGGAAGTCTGATCGTCGAGAGGAAGGTCATCATGCAAATCACGCCTCAGTCGTCGAACAACCCGGCCAGCACCACGTCGCTGTCTACCCAGCTTCCCGTGCGGGACCTCCTGGGAGATGCGGTGGATCGTGGAGAAGGGCTTCGCACTGCCAGCGGCGCGCTCATCGTGCAAACCGGCGCCTTCACCGGCCGCTCGCCCGACGACAAATTCGTCGTTGATGAACCGCTATCGACTCATGCGATCTGGTGGGGGCCCGTCAATCAGCGAATGAAGGCGGACGCGTTCGGTCGACTTCTGATGGACGTTCGCCAGCACCTCCGCCAGCGAGCCGGGTTTCGCCAGGATCTTCGGGTCGGAGCCGATCCGGCGTTTCAGATCCCGGTCCACCTCGAGACCGAACGGGCCTGGGCTGCACTCTTCGCCCGTCATCTCTTCATCGTTCCTGGTAGTGGGCCAGAGATGGAGACCACAGCCACACCTATCACGATCCTGCATGCCCCGTCGTTCAAAGCTGAGCCACGGCGTCACGCCACCAACGGCTCCACTGTGATTGCGATTCACCCCAGCCAGCGGGTGATCGTGATCGCGGGCACCGAGTACGCGGGCGAGATAAAGAAGTCGGTCTTCACGCTCATGCAATACATCCTGCCGCGGAATGACGTGTTTACCATGCACTGTTCCGCAAACATTGGGCAGACGGGCGGTAAGCCAACGCTGTTCTTCGGTCTGTCCGGGACCGGGAAGACCACGCTCTCCAATGATCCGGACCGCCAGCTGATCGGCGATGACGAACACGCCTGGTCGGATCGCGGCATCTTCAATCTTGAGGGCGGCTGCTACGCCAAGACCATCGATTTGTCATCGACGGATGAACCGTCCATCTATCGGGCGACTCAACATGAGGGCACCGTTTTCGAGAATGTCGCTATCGATCCTGACACGATGATGCCGGATTTCTCGGATGCCTCCCGGACGGAGAACACCCGTGCCGCTTTTCCGCTCTCATATTTGAAGAACGCCGCGCCGAGCGGGACCGCAGGCCATCCCGGGCAGATCGTGCTCCTGACCGCGGACGCCACCGGAGTCCTGCCGCCAGTCTCGCGGCTGTCACGGGAACAGGCCGCCACCATGTTCCTCCTGGGATTCACCTCCAAGGTCAGCGGCACGGAACGCGGAGTCGATGCCCCCGAACAGACCTTCTCACCATGCTTCGGTGCGCCCTTCCTGATGCTTCCTCCGCACGTCTACGCCCAGATGTTCATGGATCGCATCGATACGCATCAGCCGTCGCTTTGGCTGGTCAATACCGGCTGGACGGGCGGATCGTTCACGACTGGACATCGGATCAGCATCGCGCTTACCCGGTCGATCGTTCGAGCAATCACCAGCGGCGATCTGGATCATGTAGCAACCTGGCAGGATCCAGCCTTCAACCTCGCGGTCCCGGTCTCCATCACAGGGGTACCAGTCGAGGCGCTGCGGCCACGCGACGCCTGGGCTGAACCTCAGGCCTACGATCAGCAGGCCAGTCTCCTCAAGTCGGCATTCCGGATTCAGGCTTCAGTCCAGGAGATCGATGCTGACTGGACGGCCTGGCTTGCCGGCGCCAAACCTAGCCCCTGAGCTCATGTCGCTCCATATCGAACACGCGAGCCAATGCCGAGGCAGGTGTACAGGAAAAGCGTTCTGTTCGACTTGGGGCATTAAGAAGGGCAGCACCGTCAACGAACCTGCGAACAGGCTGGTATTCGAGGAGATTCAGGGAGGCCTTTGTGGTTTACCGGGTGGCTATCAACGGCTTCGGACGCGTCGGCAGGAACGTATTCAAGGTGATCGAGAAGGGAGGTTATTCCAACCTCTTCGAAGTCGTTGCCGTCAACGGCCGCAGTAGTCCGGCATCATTGGCCCACCGGCTCAAATTCGATTCTACCTATGGGCGCTACGACGCGGAGATAACGAGCGACGCGGACGCGATCACGGTCAACGGCCGGCGCTTGCAGGTCCTTTCAGAACGAGAACCCGCCAGTCTGCCCTGGAGCGACCTGAACGTCGATCTCGTGATCGAATCGACCGGCCAATTCACGGACGCCGACGAGGCTCGGGGTCATATCGCGGCGGGCGCGAAGAAGGTGATCATCACCGCCCCGGCTACCGGAGAGGACATCACTGTCGTCCTCGGCGTTAACGAGACGGCCTACGATGCCGGCGCCCACGACATCATCTCCAACGCCTCCTGCACGACCAACTGCCTGGCCCCGGTCGCCAAGGTCCTGCTCGACGAATTCGGAATCAGACGGGCCCTCGTTACGACGGTTCACTCCTACACAGCCGATCAGGTCCTGGTGGACGGATCGCATGAGGATTTCCGCCGAGCCCGCGGTGGCGCCCAAAACATCATTCCAACCTCGACGGGCGCGGCCAGTGCCGTCGGGCTGGTCCTGCCGGAGCTCCAGGGGAAGTTCGACGGGTTCGCGCTCCGTGTGCCGACGCCAACCGTTTCCATCATAGATCTGGTCGCGGAGACTGAGCGACCCGCGACCGTAGCCTCCGTCAACGACGCCTTCAAGGCCGCCGCCGCAAGTGACGAGATGCGAACGATCCTCGCCTATAGTGACGAGGAACTGGTCTCCAGCGACTACCGGGGCGACAGCCGCTCTGCAATCGTTGATGGCCAGTCAACGATGATAAGTGGCGATACGCTAGTCAAGGTTGTCGCCTGGTATGACAACGAGTGGGGCTACTCCTCCCGGGTGGCGGACCTCACGGCGCTGGTCTGCGCAATCGGCTTTTCCAACGGCTGACCGCTGTCCGAACGAGAGTCATGTGGACGATGGACATGGATGTGCCGGGAGCGGTGGGACGCTCCAGCATCAGGTACAGAGCAACGAGGCTCACACGCCATCTGAGAGATCAGAGGGGTAGGGCTTGCGAGATATGGTTTCCATTTCTCGGGCCAATGAGGTTCAGACCATGCTCTACCGCCCGGCGACGGGGATCCCGTGGGCAGCCGGCAGCAGCCGCTCGCCAAGCAGTTCCAGGACACCATCGGCGTCGGAGTTGCCCATGCTGATCATGGCGTGATCAACCCCGAGCGCCGCCTGCCCCTGAAGTGCCTCGATCAGCCGGTCGATGGCCTCCTCGCCAGCGGCGTCGGGCGTGATCGCGGGCAGGATCGTCTGGGTGGTCTTCTCGATCTCCGCATAGTCCCGACCGAGCGTGTCGCAGTGCCCCCGCAGAACCTCCAGCTTGTGGCCCAGTTCCGGGTTGCTGGAGATGTTGCAGGCATCGGCGTACTGCGCGACGAGCCGGAGCGTCTTCCGTTCGCCGCTGCCGCCGACCATGATCGGCGGGTGCGGCCGGCTGATCGGCTGTGGCCTGTTGAGCGTCTCGGCGAGCTGATAGTGCGTCCCGGCGAACGGCCCGTCGTCATCGGAGAACATCTGATGGAGGATCTGGAGGGCTTCCTCCAGGCGCTCGAATCGCTCCTTCAGCGGCGGGAACGGCACGCCGAGGCCGAGGTGCTCGCGCTCGAACCAGGCCGCGCCGACTCCGCACCAGGCCCGCCCGCCGGACAGGACGTCCAGCGTCGTCACCGTTTTTGCGAGGACGCCGGGGTTCCGGTACGTGATCCCCGTGACCAGCGTCCCGAGCTGAATCCGCTCCGTCACGGCGGCCACGAACGTCAGGGCGCTGTAGCCCTCCAGCATCGGATCTTCCGTCGCGCCCCGGTGCGGGAGCTGGAAGAAGTGATCCATCACCCAGAACGAATCGAACCCGGCGGCCTCGGCGCCACGGCTCAGCTTCGCGAGCCCTGGCCCGATCCCGGCAGTCCCACCGGCGTACGTGAAGTGTCCGACCTGCAAACCGACCTTCATAGTGTGTGCTCCCGGTTCTGTCTCAGTCGCTCGTTCGTCCTGTTGCTCGTCTCATCATCTCTGACTCAGGAGCGAGGCGCGAGACCTGACCCGAGACAGACTGAATCGCACCGGTATCGCCGTGACCAGCGCCGATCCCTTCATCCCATGCCTGAGACCAATCAAGTCCCCCGCAGCGAGTTCGAGAACCCTGACCGGGAGCAATGCGCGATTCTCATGGATCCTGTCGCTGACGAGCGGCCAGCGCCACCCCCGGCGGGCCATCCCCAGCTCACGCTCCGTCGCCTGCGGACGACTCCGCGTGGACCGGATGGAGAGGAGGAATAGCCGCCGTCAACTCTTATTGAGCCATGCTGAATGTGACGACCGTCACCTGAAGGTAATGGAGCGAACCGAGAGCCGGGAAGAGGTATGGCAAGAAGACTGCTCCACCGCCAACCTGTCCCCCGGCCGATCAGGCGGTTCAGCTCCCAGGTTGGTCACAAGGGTTTCTCATCTGGCTGCCTGAGCTCGATCGGCGGCGCCGCTCCCCTCTCCGGGCACCTGCGAGCCGAAGCCGCTTCAGCGGGTGAGCGAGCAGGTGAGCCGGAGAGGGGCTGGGGGAGAGGTCTGTTCCGCCACCAGGCAACGTCAATGAATACCGCTCTATGTCCCGAACACCGTTATCGCCCTGCGGGGCGATGGCTGCTACGGCGGCCGGGCTCGCAAGCGTCGCCCGTACAGCGGCGACGCCGCGGCGGCGGTCAGACGACCACACGGGTTGTCCCTATCACGTCAGTCCAGCGCTGTCCCCCTCAGGATGCCTCGGCGATCTCCTCATTGAGTACACGATCAGGAACGCTTCGTAGCCCCGCCTCCTGAAGGATATCGCGGACCTGCTCCGGGTGGTCGGTAATCACACCGCCGAGACCTGCCCGAACGCGGGACACCACGGTATCGAGGTCGTGGATCAGGGCGACCGTCCCGATCCCCTTGGCGGTCGCCTCGGCCAGCACCTCATCGACCGCCGCCCACCACGGCAGGCTCACCGCCGACGCGCCGACCTCGACCGCCGCGTCGATTTGGGCGGAGAACTCGCGCCGGGTCTTCTGCCGCTCCTCGACCAGAATCACGAGCGCCTCTGGCACCATCGACCGGGCCAGCAGCGCCGACTCGCGGCCGTGCAGCCAGAGCGCCGTCCGCGACCCCAGCCGCCGGCGTCGGATCTGCAGGAGCGCCGCCCGGACGCCGCCCTGATCCTTGACGTGTAGCGCCGGGCCGGGCAGCGTCGGGTCCGAGGCAATCAGGTCGAGCGCGTCGGAAAGTCTCGGTAGGTGCTCACCGTCCCCGTCGCTGATCAGCACCCGCCGGAGCAGACGTCCAGGCATGACCCGCACCGGCACATTGCGACCAGCGGCGTTGCGGCTGAGGTACCAGTCATGGTGGACGAAGGGGGTGCCGTCGAGACTGCGGCGGACATCCAGCTCGACCAGATCCGTCCCCAGGTCCCCGTTGGCGCGGATCCCGGCGAGGCTGTTCTCGGAGACACCAGGAGCGTTGGCGCGGTGGGCAATGATGAGTGGCGGCACCCATCCGGCCAGGGTGAACGGCAACGATGTCGGTGCGGCGGTGGTCATATGGATCATCCCTGCTCCTGCATTGAGCCTATCGTCGACTCTATGGCTACTCTGCCGGTTCAGCGCCGCCGCGTCCAGATCAAGGCTTTCAGCGGGGCCTTGAAGGAGCAGTTCACTGGCCTCCCCAAGCCACGCGGAAAGCCCGGATCCACGCAGACTGACATAAGGAACCCCAGTCCTGTGGTATAATCTGCTGGTTCGGTACCCCAATGACGCCGCGTCCAGATGACTTCCGGATCGCGCACCCATCGCCGAATCTCCCGGGCGCCTGCCGCTCAGCACATTCGGCGATCACTTCCTGCCTCCTTCCGTCCGCCTTTCTCTTGTGGAGCGCCGAGATCGTGGTTCAGACTGTTCAGTCCGCCGCCGGCATCATCGTGCCCGGCCAGCCGACTTCAGCCGCCGACATCCGTAATATTGCCATCATCGCGCACGTCGATCATGGCAAGACCACCCTGGTCGATGGCCTGCTCAAGCAGAGCCACATCTTCCGCGACCCGACCACCGCGGGCTCGCTGATCATGGACTCGAACGATCTTGAGCGGGAGCGCGGCATCACCGTCTTCTCGAAGACGGCCGCTGTCACCTATCACGGCATCAAGATCAACGTGATCGACACGCCGGGCCACGCTGACTTCGGCGGCGAGGTCGAGCGCGTTCTGAACATGGCCGGTGGCTGCGTGCTGGTGATCGACTCCGTCGAGGGGCCGATGCCGCAGACCCGGACCGTCCTGCAGCGGGCCCTCGCGCTGGGCCTGCGGCCGATCGTCGTCGTCAACAAGGTCGATCGCCCGATGGCCCGATGCGAGGAGGTCGTCTCGCTGACGCAGGACCTCTTCCTCGACCTCGCCACCGAAGAGAGCCAGCTGGACTTCCCGGTCCTCTACGCGATCGCCCGCGACGGTCGGGCCGGCTACAAGCCGGACGAGCTCGAGGACGACCTCCGTCCCCTGTTCGAGACGATCCTGAGCTATGTGCCGGCCCCGAAGGTCGAGGCCGAAGGCCCGGCCCAGATGCTGATCGCGTCGCTGGACTTCGACACCCACAAGGGCCGGATCGCGATCGGCCGCCTCGAGCGCGGCCACATCGCCGCCGGAGACACGCTGGTCATGGTTGGGCCGATCGGTCAGGAGCACCCCGTCTCCCGCCAGAAGGTCACCGCCCTCGCGACATTCGATGGCCTTGGCCGTCGCGACATCCCGATCGCGATCGCCGGCGACATCATCGCCCTGGCCGGCTTCGGCGAGGCCCGAATCGGCGCCACGCTAACCGACCCGTCCACCCCCGAGCCGCTCCCCGCTCCCGAGATCGAGGAGCCGACGCTCCGTCTGACTTTCGGCGTGAACACCAGCCCGTTCTCCGGGCGTGAGGGTCAGTTCCACACCAGCCGCCAGCTCGGCGACCGGCTCCGTCGAGAACTGGAGACCAACCTCTCCCTCCGCATCGCCGACACCGAGCAGGCCGACGTCTTCGCCGTCTCGGGCCGTGGTGAGCTGCACCTTTCCATCCTGATCGAGACGATGCGCCGCGAAGGCTATGAGTTCCAGGTCTCCCGCCCGGAAGTCATCACCCGCGAGATCGGCGGCAAGCTCCACGAGCCGGTCGAGGAACTGGTCATCGACTCGACCGAGGAGTTCGTCGGCACGGTCACGGAACTGGTCGGTTCCCGCCGCGCCCAGATGAACGACATGGTCAACGACGGCCGCGGCAACGTCCGCGTCGTCTACACCATCCCGACCCGTGGCCTGATCGGGCTCCGGAACGCCTTCCTGACGGCGACGAAGGGCAACGGCGTGATGTCGTCCCGCCTGATCGGCTTCGAGCCGTGGCAGGGCGCCATCCAGCAGAACCGCTCCGGGGCGCTCGTCTCGTCCGAGACCGGGACCGCGCTCGCGTTCGGCCTCGCCAACTCGCAGGAGCGCGGCATCACCTTCATCGAGCCGCAGACCGAGGTCTACGAGGGCATGATCGTCGGGCTCAACGCCCGTGGTGACGACCTCGCGGTCAATGTCTGCCGGGCGAAAAAGCTGACCAACATGCGCTCCAGCAACGCCGACATCTCGGTCCGGCTGACCCCGCCGACGCTCCTGAGCATGGAGCAGTCGCTCGACTTCCTCGCGGACGATGAGTTGCTGGAGGTCACGCCGAAGGGCTGGCGGCTCCGGAAGCGGCTCCTCAACGCCGACGAGCGCGGCAAGGCGAAGAAGCGCGGCCAGCAGTAGGTCGCCCTCCAATCGACAACGCGAGCGGCGCATCCGGATCTCCGGATGCGCCGTTCGCGTTGTCCCTCCGGTCGCCTGGGGTTCACCTCGACGTTGACCGTCACCCCGCCCACTCACCCGCAATCTGTCGCGTCGCGACGTTGAGCCGGTTCCAGACGTCGATCGCCGCGATCGAGATCGTCAGCGCCGCCAGCCCCGCCTCGTCGTAGTGGTGGGCGGCCTCGTCCCAGATCTCGTCGGAGACCGGGTCGGGCCGGTCAGCCAGCCGGGTGACGGCCTCGGTCAGCGCGAGCGCGGCCCGCTCGGGGTCGGTGAAGAACGGCGTCTCCCGCCAGGCGGCGACCGTGTCGATGCGCTGGTTGGGCTCGCCAGCATCGCGCATGTCCTTGGTGTGCAGGGCGACACAGACACCGCAGCCGTTGATCTGGCTGGCGCGCAGGTTGACGAGATTGACGAGACCGGCCGGGATGCCGTTCGCCGAGGATCGCGAGAAGGTGATCAGGGCGTGCATCGCGCCAGGAACGGTCGTTGCCGGCTGGTCAATCCGTGACTGCATGGTGGCTCTCCTGAATCTGGTCACATCGGACAGAGCTCCTCCGTCAGTACCATGACGAGCACTGACGAAGAGATGTGACCGATGGATGAGAACGACCTGCTGGCCCACCAGTTCAACGCTAACCGTCCCCACCTGCGAGCGGTCGCCTACCGGATGCTCGGCTCGCTCAGCGACGCCGATGACGCTCTGCAGGAGACCTGGCTCCGGCTACGGCGGTCGGACACCGGCGACATCGCTAACCTGACCGGCTGGCTGACGACCGTGATCTCGCGGATCTGTCTCGACGTGCTGCGCAGCCGGACGGCCCGCGGGGAGGTGCCGTACGACGCCCAGTTGCCCGACCCGATCGTGCGGAGGGATGACGGCACCGACCCGGAGCATGAGGTGATCCTGGCTGAGTCGGTTGGGCTGGCGCTGCTCGTCGTGCTCGGCACGCTGCCGCCCGCCGAACGGCTCGCCTTCGTCCTGCACGACGTCTTCGCCATGCCGTTCGACGAGATCGGTTCGATCGTCGAGCGATCTCCGACCGCGACCCGGCAACTGGCGAGCCGCGCCCGTCGCCGGATCCACGGCTCAGCCTTCGCGCCGGACACCGATCTTCGCCGTCAGCGGGAAGTCGTCGACGCGTTCCTCGCGGCGTCCCGAAATGGCAGCTTCGAGGCGCTCCTCGCCGTGCTGGACCCGGACATCGTGCTTCGGGTCGATCACGGCACCGTCCCCATCGGAGCGTCGCGGATCGTGCGCGGGTCGGCGGCCGTCGCTGGGCAGGTATTGACGTTCTCGGCGATCGAACGGGTCGTCCGGCCGGCCCTCGTCAATGGCGCCGCCGGGATCGTCACCTTCGTCGCCGGGCAGCCGTTCGCCGTGATGAGCTTCACCGTGCGGGACGGGCGGATTGCCGGGATCGACATCCTCGCCGACCCAGCTCGGCTCCGGCAGCTCGACCTGTCAGCGCTCGCGTACTGACGGGAATGGGAAAAACATCGGTGCCGACCGGGAGGCCGGGCAATGGGAGCATCTGGTATGTTGCGCTCCGATCCACCGACTCTCCGGGAGCCCCACGATGACGTTACAGCAGCCTTCAGGTCGGACACCTGACCGTGATGGACGGGTCTGCTCCCGTCTCCGGGCACCTCGGAGTTGAAGCCGCTTCAGCGGGTGAGCAAGCCGGTGAGCCGGAGCGAGGCCGGGAGAGCGGTCTGCTCCGGGCCAGCCACTCAGCCGTGACAGACCACTAGGGCGTCGCTGGGCGAGCGACCACGACGGCCACACCGGAGCACGCGTTCCTCGTTCGACCGTCGCGGCTCAGGTTCGCCGGTGGTTCCTACTCGTCGGACGTCGCGGAGCCATCGACGAGGTCGGCGTACTCCGGGTGCCGCTTGATATAGGTGGCGATGAACGGGCAGTACGGCGCGACCTGGCTGCCCTGCTGGCGGATGTCATCCAGAGCGCCGCGGGCCAGCGTGCTGCCGAGTCCCCGCCCCTCGAAGGCCGGGTCGACCTCGGTGTGCGGGATCGCGATCACCCCCGGTTGGACCGTGTAGTCCGCGAACCCGGCTAGCTGGCCGTCCATGTGGATCTCGTAGCGGCTCTCCGCCTCGTTGTTGGTGACGCTCGGGGTGCTGGCCACTGTCTGGTCGTCCGCGGTCAATGGGTGATCCTTTCTCTGGGAACCTGGGTGCGGTCGATCGTCGTGCCTGTGGATATCGTAGCGCCCCGTCGGGCCAGTCGAGCTACTTCGCGGCGCGGCGGAGCGAGAATGCCAGCAACCCGACGACGGCGACCGGCATGAGCCACCATGCGGCGACATCCATCCGGGCGAGGATCAGCGTCGCGACCAGGGCGGCCACGACACCGACCGCAACCGTCCAGTCGTCGCCGACGATGAAGTCGTACCAGAACCGGGCGAATGCCGTGAGATACCGCATCTGGCTCTCCTTCGCATCATGACTGCTCAGATCGAATGGGCGGGCGTCGCGGCGTCGATATTCCGCACCCGCTGACTGCGCAACGTGGCAACGAGACCGAAGGACACGACGACCACGAACGCGAGGATGCCGAGGATGGCAAGGTCTTCACCGGGCCAGGAGATTCCGGAGCCCTCGACCGTCCAGAAGATCCCGAAGGTGGTGAGCATGACGCCGACAGCGAACTTCATCGCGTTCTCCGGGACCCGGCTCAGCGGCGCGTGAACGGCGACCCCGACCACCACCACCACGATCAGACCGAGCGCGGCACCGAGCGCGGCGAGCGGAATGCTCCCCTGCGAGCTGCCGAAGGTCAGCACGATGAAGGCGACTTCGAGCCCTTCCAGGAAAACGCCCTTGAAGGACAGCGTGAACGAATACCAGTCCAGGCCCGCTCGAACCGTCCACCCCGCCTGACTGGCCTCGGATAGCTCCTGCTGATACAGGGCCGCCTCATCACGCTGCGCCTTGTACCCGCTGGCGCGCAGAATCGCCTTGCGCAGCCATTGCAGGCCAAACACGAGCAGCAACGCACCGATGACGATGCGGAGACTGTCGATCGGGATGACCGTCAGCGCAGGCCCGAGCGCCGCGACGACAACGACCAGCGCACCGGTCGCCGCGCCGACCCCAGCCAGGGCCGACCGCCACCCACGCGTTACGCCGACCGCCAGCACGATCGTCAGCGCTTCGACCATCTCGACCGCACAGGCGAGAAAGGACGCGGACACGAGAAACACGGCACTCGTCGTCATGGGGGACCCACCTGCCAGTTCTTTCGGGTCGGATCGATAGTCCACCGCGAGACATGAGCACGCATCAGTGCTGCACTGCTACACCTGTATCATAGCTACATGGATGGCACAACCAAGCGCTGTACCTCCGATGCCTGCGGCATCGGTCGTAGGCCCCACTCCCGCACCCGTGCCGCCATTGCCGTCAGGAGCTCTCAACGCGTTCCGCTACCCACGAAATTGAGGAGGCGACGTGAGGAGAAGACACGTGGGAGGCGATGGATGCCAACGATTACTGGTCCTCCGTTCCAACTTCCGATTCGTCGCGTCGAGGAGCAACGACATCGAAGCCTTTGGTCTCCGGACTGGTGACAGGCGCCACGAAGGGAGGCGGTGCGATGGACCCCACCTGGGGAAAGGGCAGAGACGACACAGCAGGGCCCAGATTCGTGTCAGCGTCGTCTCCATTCAGCCGGTAGACGTCCTGCTCGAAATCGTCCAGCAGGGTTTGGCACCGTTCGATCCACGTCTCAACGGTCTGACGTCCATCGGCCTGGAACCAGTCTCGATCCTCGATCCGCTTGAACCAACGGCGGATCTTCTCCAGATCCTGGCCAATCTCTTCGGCCTCCTCGAACGTGTAGTTGGCCCGGAACCGCTCGAACTCGATCTCCCTGACGAACTTGGTGGCGCACTCCTCGACGATCTCGGCGTATTCCTTGTCGCGCAGGGTCCGGAATGATGCGACGATCTTCGCTTCGTCGGCCAGGGGGAGTGGGGGAAGGTCGAAGCGGGTGAACTCGCCCTCCATCGCAACCAGCTTGGCAATGATCCGGTCGATCTCGACGCTGACATCGTCACGGCGAGGCAGAATGCAAACGCACTGCTGCAGATACAGCGCGCCCAGTCGCTTGAAATCACGCCAAATCGTGACCCGGCGACCGGCCGGTTCGGTCGGTACACGATAGACGAGCAGAACCCATTCACGCTCGGACACGAGAGCTCCATCCGCAGGGGTCGATCAAGACAAGGATCGGCGAAACCGTCTGAGTATGGGCGGAGCAGGGAGAGGCGTCAAACACACCATGAAGGTATGCCTCGCCCGGATCACCGCTTCCCGGCTCACGATGCACCCGTACCGCCTCCCCTGTTCCTCCATTCCCGGGGATCTCGAACCTACCTGACCACGCCCGAGATTCGTTTCTGGCGATGGGTGGCATGAATGACGCTCTTGCATGCCATGATCCTGATCTACCGGGAACCTGGACGGTCGGTCGACGCGCTCGTGGTCAACCCCAGTGGACGCCCCAATCCGTCCGCAGGCTGGCCCGAAACGGGAAGCGGGGACCGTGAACCGGCTACCTCAGACAGAACAGGACAGGACTCAACCGCTATGTCGCAGGGAATTCCTGGCCTCCCGATCACGGCGATCACGGCGACGACGGTGGCGACGGAAACGGTTGCCATCCTGTCAGATGTCCATGGGAACGACCTCGCCCTTCAGGCGGTCCTGGCTGCGCTGGTCACGACGCCGCATGACCGGATCGTGATCGCCGGGGATCACGTCTGGAACGGCGTCCGACCCGCCGAGGCCCTGCGGCGTCTACGTGCGTTGGAGGTGCCGATGCTGCTGGGCAATACCGACGAGTACCTCTGGCTGCCGGCGAAGCACCCGGACATGCCGGTGATGGTCGACTGGTCCCAGCGACTGATCGGCCACGAGAGTGTCACGTTCCTGCGCAACCTCCCGATCTCGTGGCGAGAGACGCCGCCCGGGGGCACATCACCGGCCAGTGATCTGCTGGTCGTCCACGCGACGCCCACCGATGTCGACGCCGAGCTGGTCCTGGAACCAGACCCATTCGGCAGCCTCGCCGTCACGCCGGCCGACGAAGCCCGGCAGCTGATCGGCGATGCGCGGGCTGGTCTGATCGTCGCCGGCCACCTCCACTACGCGTCCTCGGGCACCGTCGATGGGCAGCGGCTGGCCACCGTCGGCTCGGTCGGTGGGAGTTTGGACGGCAACCCGGCAGCAGCGTGGGCGCTGGCCCGCTGGGACGGCACGTCATGGACGCTGGAACACCGCCGGACGGTCTACGACGTCGAGGCCGCCGCGACGGAGATCGAGCGACGCCACCCCGACGCGGCGCTGGGCCGGGTGCTGGCCGAGCGACTCCGGCGGGCCCGCTGGATACCCTTTTGCAACAGGGCGCCATCAGGAGACAGTCGATCGCCCTCGTCCTGCCCGGAAGGAGAGAGCGAAACGTCGCATTCTGGAGGTTGTCGACCTTCACCGGGCTCAGCTGCCATTTCCTAACCACGACCGCACCCGCATCCGGAGCGACGACTGGCCGCTCGAGTCTGCCCAGGAGAAGCAAGCGACCGGAAGCGTCGCGCCGGGTAGGGCCAGCCGAAGCTGAATGCGCGACGGAGCACCGAAATCCCTGGTTGTCATCGCTCAACCCAATGATCCGACCCGTTCGTCACGACGGCCCGGCACCCGACATTGGCGCTCTGCATCTTGCCGGGCGGGCTACCGAATCCGGAAGATCTGGACGATGTGAGGCGTGTCGGCGATGACATGAGGAGCGATAGCGTGATACGCCCAGACGTGGACCCAGGCATTCCCGGTCCGGAGTGTGAGCCACGTCTTGAGCATCCCCGGCGCGACATAGAGCAGAAGGAGGAAGCAGACCGACAGGATGATGTCTCCGGGTCCCGCGAAGACCATCCAGCTGTCGTAGCCATGCAGCGCGGCGTAGGTCACCCCGCCGAGAACGACCGTCGCCGGAATCGATCGGGTCAGGGCCAAGTACCGCGGAACGAGCAGGCACTGAACGAAAATCATCGTTGGAAGAACCGTTCCGGAGAAATACAGCGCGAAGCTGAGGGGAACTCCGAGGAGCGCCTGCCGACCGGACAGGTCGAAGATGGTCCCGCCAAAGGCCGCGAGTTGGGCGACACTCTCGATTGCCAGGACGACCACCACGACCAGCGCATCGTTCCGACGATCGACAGACCGCAGGTTGAGTTGGGTCGCGCTGTAGCGGCGCCGGGCAATCAGGAACGGGATCAGGGCGTAGACGGTCACGTTCCAGGCGGCCCAGATCACCGCCTCGATTGGCTCGACGTCCCGATGCGTCCCGTAGATCGTGCCCGCCAAGTGGAAGCTGAACCCGTTGAACCCAAGCAACTGACCGAGCGAGATGCCACCGAGCTGAACCAGTACGCCATAGACGATCAACGTCGTCGTCTCGCGAGCCGTGACCGACAGGGCTGGCAATCGGGCGATCAGGTCGGGTTGGACGCGACGCCTGGTGAGCAACGTGATGATCCCGATCAGAACCAGTGCCTCGGCGATCGCCACATCGGCCGCGAGCATCTGGTCTAGGTACGTCTCATCGACGAGCAGCGGCCGGTCGAAGATGACCTTGCCCTGGGCGGTCAGCGGGATGAGTACGTTGGCCAATACCCATCCAGCGAGCACCAACTGGACGCTCCGGCGACCCAGCAGACATCGCAGCGCCTGCAAGGGACCGTTCACAGACGGCGGATTGCTTCCCGTCTGACCTATTGGCATGGTGGGCACACGCGACATCCTGCTATCTTCCTTGCGCCATGACTTCACCGGGGACCCAGAGGTTCGATTGAACTGTTATAATCTATCACATAATTTACATGGTATTACGGTTACTCCAGGAGGGTCCTTTGAACCGTCGGGACGAGACGCGACAGGCAACGATCGCGGCGATCAAACGACTAGCACTGGAGCGACTCAGCGAGGCGGGCGCTGGCAAGATCTCGCTCAATCAGATTGCCCGAAGTCTCGGCATGACAGGGCCCGGGTTGTTCCGGTACGTTCAGAGCCGCAATGATCTTCTGACGGAACTGGTCGTGGATGCTTACACGGACCTCGGCGATGCCTTATGGGAGACCGTCACGGAAACCGTCAACCAACCGGTAGCGGATCGTCTGCGGTCACACGCTGCTGTCTACCGCACCTGGGCTCTTGCCAATCCTCACCGCTACGCTCTCCTCTTTGGCTCACCGGTACCGGGGTACGTCGCTCCGGCCGACCTTACCCAGCCAGCGGCGATCCGGGCGCTGGCCAGCACATTCGCGATCTCGGCGGGACGATCCAGTGCGGAAGAGGATCCAACTGACGACCCACTCGCCGCCGCGCTACGCGCGTGGGCCACGGACCACGATCTTCCCCCGCTTACGTTCGGCTGGCTACGGCAGGGCATCCTCGGCTGGACTCGGCTGCATGGGATCCTGTCCCTGGAGCTGGAGGGCCAGTTCCGGTCCGGCCTCCCGGATCCGGCCGTGATCTACTGCAGTGAAGTTGAGGAACTCATCCGGCAGGTGGTACCGGAGAGCCAGACATGATCCAGAACACCACTCTCCGGCAAGTCGGCAGATCAGCCAGGCCAGTCGCCGCCGGCCGCCTGATCAGGCTCCGACGGTCAGGGCCAGCTCTCAGGAAGATCGTCGGGCACCGTCGGCATCGGCCAGGACGGGTCCGGCCGCCAGTCCCGCCAGCTCCCGTCGAACGGCGGTCTGCCGCCAGCGACATCGGCAAGAAGGCGTTCGCCTTCCCGTCGTATCTCATCGGCCTGGCCGTGGGCGAGACGACCCGCGACGACGGCCTCTTCGAGTTCGTCCTCGTCCTTCCAGTCCCACTCACCGTCAGGTTGAACGACGATGTCGAGGAACTGGTCGGTCATCTGAAACCCATCATGGGTTCGGACGGTTGGCTGCTGCAGGTTGACGTACCAGCGCTGGAACACCCAATCCGCGGACCAGTTCAGCAGGATCGCGTGAGCAGCACCGATCGGTGTCAGAAGGAGCGAGGGCCCATGGGGCCAGATTCCGTCCATCTCGCGTCCAGAGAGCGAGTGGACAGCATCGGGTCGCATGACACGCGGCAGCGAATGACCGTCGTCGGTAACGAGCTCCCGATACGGCGTGCCAGTTGGCCGGTAGAGGACGAGCAGATTCGGATCATCAGCGACGACGGTCACCGCGATCGTCACCAGGGGCCGACCCATGATCATCGACCGGTACAGGACCGTGTCGCCTGGCCGCCACTGCCGAATCGTCATGAGATCAGCGTCGCGCTTCGTTGGCGTTCACCCTCATTGCATCAACCATCGAGTGGTGAGATCGTCTGGCGACCAACAGCCATTGTAGGGGCGACGGCCTGCCTCGTCCGGCCGCCGCAGCGGCCATCGCCGTCAGGCGAGATTACGGCCGGATGCCGGCACGGCAGATGTCTGGAGACTCGTTTGCGAACGGGATCTATCCTATCTAACACGGTTGAACCCGGGACACCGGTTATCCCCCTGCGGGGCGATGGCCGCAGCTGCGGCCGGGCGAGGCAAGCCATCGCCCCTACGACGTGTCGCGGTATACGACGTGTCGCGGTATCGGTATAGGATGGCCTGCCTGGTCCGCGCCGCTCGCTTGGCCGCAGGCGCCACATGCGGCCGACACGGATGTTGGGGATGTTTGGTGTGAGCACACATGTCATGTCATGTCTCGGGGAGGCGACGGACGCTTCGGGGGCCGGACGACCACGAGGGTCGCCCCTACGCCGGCCGGGCAGCGGTCGGAGGACCGGCTCAATGCGCCAGAGTGTCCTGCTGGTCCAGATCGCTTGCGACGTCATGGGTGCTCCAGAAACCGAGCGCCCAGAGCGGGTCGGTCTTCAGCATCGCCGTGACCGTCTCGCCGGGGAGTGGCCCGCTGAAGTAGAAGCCCTGTCCCCGGTGACAGCCGACCGCCCGGAGCTGCTGGACCTGCTCCTCACGCTCGATCCCCTCAGCGCAGACATCGAGCCCGAGCGTCGTCGCGAAGGCCATCACCGCGTGGATCATGGCGGTGTCGCTGGAGTCGGACCCCAACCCGTTGGTGTAGGAACGGTCGATCTTGATCGTGTCGATCGGGCACTCGCGCAAGTAGTTCAGGCCGGAGTACCCGGTCCCGAAGTCATCGATTGCCAACCGGACGCCAAGCCCGCGCAGCGTCCGCATGGTCATGGTCGTGGCGGCGAAGTCGTTCAGGGCGACGCTCTCGGTGATCTCCAACCGGAGTAGACCGGGCTCGAGCCCGGTTGCCGTCAGGACCTGGGTGACATCACCGACCAGGTCCGGGTGGAGGAACTGCCGGGCCGACAGGTTGACGCTGATCATGAGCGGGTCCAGCCCCCGCTCCCGCCGCTGCCGGTTCCAGCCTCCGGCCATCGTGCAGGCCTGCTCCAGCACGAACTGCCCGAGCGAGACGATCATGCCGGTCTCCTCTGCGACCGGGATGAAGTCATGCGGAGCGATCAGACCGCGGGTCGGGTGGTCCCAGCGAATCAACGCCTCGAACTCGGTAATCCGTCCGGTCGTTAGCTCGACCTGGGGCTGATAGTGGACCCGGAGCTGGTCGAGGGAGATCGCGCGGCGGAGCTCGCCCTGCAACTGCATCCGTGCCCAGGCCTGCGAGTTCATGTTGTCATCGTAGATGACGCGCTGGCCCTTGCCCCGCGACTTGGCCTCGTACATCGCGATGTCCGCCTCGCGGAGCAGATCATGCCCGGAGTCGTCGCCCGGTCGCCCGATCGCGATCCCGAGACACGGTGAGACCAGCACTTCGTGGCCGTTGATGATCACCGGCTCCTGCAGGCGCCGGATCACCCGGTCGGCGAAGGCCTCGGCGCTGGCGACGTCGTGAAGCTCTTCGATCAGGATGGTGAACTCGTCGCCCCCCATCCGGGCGACGACGTCGTCACCCCGGGCGATCACGCTGAGCCGATCGGCGACGGTCCGGAGCAACTGGTCACCGGCGATGTGGCCCAGGGTGTCGTTCACGACCTTGAAGTCGTCGAGATCGAGGAAGATGACGGCGAATGACTCGTTGGTTGTGTGGGCACGGAGCCGCGCCTCGATGAGACGCTCGTTGAACAGTGCCCGGTTCGGCAGCCCGGTCAGCGGGTCGTGGTACGCCTGATGGATGAGCTGCTGCTCCAGCGACCGGCGCTCGGTCACATCGTGGGCGTTGATCACGATCCCCCGGACGTTGCGGTTGTTGAGCAGCGACGTGGCGATGATCTGGAGATCGCGCCAGCTGCCGTCGGCGTGGCGGAACGAGATCACGATTGGACCGGCCGGTTCTGGTCGCCGCCGGCTCTGCTGGAGCAACTCGTCGAACTGGGGCCGGTCGCTTCGGCTAATCCAGTCGAAGTCGGTCTTGCCTTCGATCTCATCCGGGGCGAAACCCAGGATTCGCTGGCTGGACGGCGTCACGAAGCTCACGGCGCCATCGTCCCCAACGAGCATCGTCAGGTCGGACCCGTGCTGGACCAGCAGGCGGAACCGCTCCTCGCTCTCCCGCAAGAGTCCCTCGGCCTGCTTGCGCCAGGTGATGTCGCGCGCGTTGAGCACGAGGCCCCCGACGCTGGCGTGGGACAGCAGGTTGGTCACCGTAATCTCCCACCACAGCCAGATGCCGCTCTGATGGCGGACCCGGGCCTCGAAGGAGACAGCCTCGCTCGGGTTCTCCAGTGCGCGGTCGAACTGGGAGATCACCGTGCCGAAGTCGTCCGGGTGGAAGCGCAGCTGCGTCTCGCGGTCGACGAACTTGGTCATCGCATCGCCGAGGGCCACCGCGACGCTCGGGCTGGCAAACAGCACGAGACCGTCCGGGTCCAGCACCATGACGATGTCGGGCGCGTGCCGGAACAGCGACCGGAACCGGTCCTCACTGTCACGCAGACGCTGTTCGGCCTCGCGGTAGTCCGTCATGTCGTGGCCATTGATCAGATACCCGTGGATCCCGGGTGTCCCGGTATGATTGGTGATCACCATCCTGATCCATCGCCACTCGCCATCGGCCCTCCGGACCTCTGTCTCGAACCGGATCTTGGCGCCGGGGTGCTCCGCGAGCCGGCGGAGTTCGCCCATGAACCGGTCGTGATCCTCCTTCCGGAGGAGGTCGGACGGGACCGTGAGGTTGGCCACCCCGCCGCTCTCCCCGAGGAACGCCAGCGACGAGGGACTGGCGTAGGTGACGGTGTGGTCGGTACTGATGACCGTGATGAAGTCCGCGGCATGGCGAACCAGCGTGCTCAGGAGCGACTCCCGGTCGCGCAGCGACTCTTCGGCCAGCACCTGGTCCGTCACGTCCCGGGCCGTGATCACGATCCCGCCGATCTCGGGCTGGTCCTCCTTGTTGATGCCCGAGACTTCCAGCCAGCGCCAGCTCTGGTTGGCGTGTTGCACCTTGACCCGGACCCCGCTGAACCGGGCACCGGGAGTCGCCCGGATTCGGCGCAGCTCAGCCGCGAACTCATCGAGGTGGTCCGGATGGACGAACCGCTCGAGTGTGGTCCTGACCTGCTCCTTGATCGTGTAGCCAAGGATCGCCTCGAAGGCCTGGCTGACGAATGTCGGCACGCCGAAGTGATCGGTCACGATCAGGATCTCGGACGCCTGCTCGACGACCGATCGCATCCGGATGTCCTGGGTGTGGGCACTCTCCGCGGCCACGCGCTGCTCGGTGACATCGATCACGATTCCGCGCCACGTCACCGTCCCGTCGGCCGACGGCAGCGGGTCGCGCTGAACCATGTTCCGTAACCAGCGGATCTGACCACCTCGATGGGTGATCCGGTAGGCGGTGCTCGAGCGGCCGTCCTCGCGAGACTCACCGGGGAGCTGAGCGAGGACGAGCTCGCGGTCATCCGGGTGGACGATTGGAAGAAACGGCGGCTGGCAGACCTCGGCGTCGCCGGGGTCGTACCCGGTCAGCGTCGTCACCTGCGGACTCAGGTAGGAGGTCGTCAACTCGCCGGTCACCGGATGGAACTGTTGAGTGTAGAGGGTGGCGGACGGTGACTGCTCGACGAGGAGCCGGAACCGCGCTTCCCGGTCCCGGAGCGCCGCCTCAGCTTCCCGCTGCTCGGTGATGTCGACCATGACGCCGTGCCAGCGCTCGACCCCGGAACCGTGATCGTTCGGCTTCGGGATCCACTTCACCCGGTTGCGCAGCCAGCGAACCTGCCCGTCGGGACGGATGATCCGGTACTCATGCGTGAAGTCGGCGTGCCGGTCGACGAGGGCCGCACTGGCCGCCATGACCTGCTCCCGGTCGTCCGGGTGCACCAGGGTGTTGATGTTGAGGTTGTCATCGATCCAGCGCCCGGGTGAGATACCGGTCAGTGCCTCGATCTCCGAGCTGATGTAGGTGGTCCGGAGCGTCCCGAACTGGGGATCGAACTCGCGAATGTAGGCGACGATTCCCGGCAGGTCATCGACAAGGTAGCGGTATCGAAGCTCGGTCTCCCGAAGAAGGTCGACCGTTTGCTGCTGATCGGTGATGTCGACGACCAGGGAGGCGTTGATCAGGGCGCCGCCATTGTCGGCGAAGACGACGGAGTCTTCCTGGAACAGGCTCCAGGTCCCGTCCTGCCGTTGGAACCGGTAGACCGCCTGCGAGCGCTGGCCGGACTCGGGGGCAACAGACTGAGCCAGATGAGCGATCGACCGATCCTCCGGATGCACCCGTGACGACCAGAGGTCGGGGTCAGCGAGCAGGTGAGCGACCGAATACCCGCTCAGCAGGGTCACCCGGTCGCTCATTCCGCTCATCGGCCAGCACCCGGACTCCGGGTCCCAGCGCCGGGTCCGGATCGCCTGGTCCGGTGCCGGTGCCGCGGCCAACGTGGACGACGTGAACGGGACCGGAACGTCAGCCGGTGCCGCCTCGAGGTGGACTCCATTGAGAACAGGCCGACCAGCGGCTGGGGGAGTCACGGGCATGCGCTCTCCGACGACCGCGACGTCCTTCAGGTTCCGGACAGTAAGGGCGCGACTCAGGATCCGGGCGAACTGGGTGATCCGGTCGAGATCCCCCTCCGTGCCACCGCTGAGCTCCTGCCATTCCACGGTCACGATTCCGCACAGTCCGTCGTCCAGCTGCCCACTAAACGGGGCGTGGATGGCCACCCGGGAGTCGTCGGCGATCCAGGAAACCGAATCACGCTGGCCCACCCGGACGGCGGTCCCGCCCAAGGTCGCCGCCTGGAGTCCGGGGTCCGATAGCGGCCGGAGCAGGTCGATCAGTCCGTACCCGGCGTAGCTCACGATCAGCAATCGCTCACCGGAGAGGAGACCGAGCGACACACGCTGGCTCCCGGCTACCTGGCTGAGCCACTCGACAGCGACGCGAAAGGCCCGATCGATGGTCGCGCAGTCGGCGATCTCCTGGTAGGCATCCTGGAGCCAGAGCGGCACGGCCACGCTCACCTGGCGGTCCGGTTCGGTGGTGTCGTCAGTGGACGATTGCCACCCGTCATCAACATCGGCGGCCGGCTCACGTCCAGTCGTGGCCATGCCGTCCTCGGCGGCGGCATCCACCGCCGGCTGGAAGACGATCGCGAGGCCGCTCGCGGTGGGTGTGACGATCGTCTGGATCGTCTTCTGGCCGAGCGGATCGACGATCGACAGCGCATCCGGCCGGCGACCGTCCATCGCGGAACGCAACCTCGCAATCCCGTTCTCCGGGATCCGCCCGTCGGTCAGTTCCCAGAACGAGGTACCAGCCACGGCCCAGTCCTGTGCCGCCGGTCCCGCGCCAACCAGCCACCGCTCGACCACCCAGTCAGCGTCGACCAGGACCACCGTCAGATCAAGACGTGGACCCCGGGACGATCCTTCTGGTGGCGAGAATGGCGGGGACGGGGCATGCATCGGCGGACCTCGGCGGTGGCGAAACGTGACCCCTATAACCGGACGTACAACGAGCCCATCCCCGGACCGGATCACTCCGTGGCAGCCATTGCGTGACGATCGCTCAGTCGATGAGCGGTCGCACGGACGTCGAGCGATGGCCCGTCCTCGGTCGATGCAACGATCGAACTGCGCTATGAATCATTATGCCGTAGTTCTATGTATAGTCGATCCTAAGTCGGGATGCCGTAGGACTCCTGAAACCTTCCGGGCATGCCATCCGGGGGGTGTGGAGATACTACGACAACGTACGAATGTCGCCGGGAGATCTGGACTGAGTCGTCTCGACACTGAGTTGTCTCGACAGCAAGTGATGACCAGAGCATCAGGGGGCATCTCGTTGACGCAGATCATCCTGATTCCCGCAGATACCATGGGTCTGGGCGCAACTTATGGTACTGTATGAGGCGGTTGCGTCGTGGCGTCCATCGCCCTTCGGAACTCGTCCAGGGCACGGTCGTGCCCGGACCGCCGCCCCACCAAGGTACCTTGCTCTGTGACCTTCATCTCCCCGGAAACGGGCCCAGCCAGCAGTGATGCCGGCGACGCTGGTACGTCTGGAACCTTTACCGAATACCCGCTGAGTCCGGTCCTGCTCGCGGCGCTTGCCGAACGCGGCATGTCTGAGCCGACGCCGATCCAGGCGGCTGCGATCCCGGCGCTGCTCAATGGCCGCGACGTCGTCGGCCAGGCCAGGACCGGATCTGGAAAGACCCTGGCGTTCGCCCTGCCGCTGCTGGAGGCCGTCGACGCCAGCCGCGCGTCGGTGCAGGCGCTCGTTCTGGCTCCGACGCGGGAACTCGCGTCCCAGGTTGCGGCTGTCATCGCGGACCTCGGCACGACCAAAGGGATCACCGTCGCCCTCCTTTACGGCGGGACGTCGTCCGGGCCGCAGCGGACGGCGCTGCGACGCGGTGCCCAGGTTGCCGTTGGCACCCCGGGTCGGATCCTCGATCTGATCGGTCAGGGCGCCCTCTGGCTGGACCAGGCCCGGTTCGTCGTCCTCGACGAGGCCGACGAGATGTTCGACCAGGGTTTCGCCCAGGACGTCGAGCGGATCATGGACAAGACGTCGAACAGCCGACAGACCGCGCTGTTCTCGGCCACGATGCCCGAGTGGGTCCGCCAGACTGCTGCCCGCTACCTCTACGACCCGGAAACGATCGCTGTCGATGCCGGCTCGGAACCGACCAGTCTCGTTCCGCACATCGCTTACGTCGTCCCGTCGATAGACAGGGCGGCGAGTCGCAGCGGGTACGGCCGGGGCCGCGACGACGCCGACATGCAGGCCAAGGTCGTCGCCCTGCGTGACCTGCTCGACCACCGTGGCGCGGGCTCGACCATCGTCTTCGGTCGGACCAAGCAGGGCGTCGACGCGCTGTCGCGGCAACTCGACCGAGCAGGCTACCCGGTGGGTGCCCTCCAGGGGAACATGACCCAGGCCGAGCGTGATTTCGTGATGGCGTCATTCCGGTCGGGCCGGATCAATGTGCTCGTCGCCACCAACGTCGCCGCGCGCGGTCTGGACCTGGTCGGCGTCAACCTCGTCATCAATGTCGAATTGCCGGAGTCCGCCGAACTTCTCACGCACCGTGTAGGACGAACCGGCCGGATGGGTCGCGGCGGTCAGGCGATCACCCTGCTGGCCGGCGCGGATCTTGCCCGCTGGCAACTCCTGATCAGAGACGTCACCCTGCCGATCAGACAGGTGCCCTGGCCGGGTGCGGTGGCGGCACTCGCACTCGATGAAGAGCAGCCAGCCGTCAGCCCCATTGACGAGTTCGACGACGCGGCGATACCAGTCGCCGCGTCGTCGCCCGAACCCGACGCCTCCCCCGAGTACCTCGCCGACCCTCTAACGATGGAAGAAGCACCCCGCATGGACGAATCCGAATCGAAGGCGGCCCTTACCCAAACCGGCCCGAGAGGCGACTCGCGCCCGGATGCGGCGGAGCGTGGCGGGACGCACGGGTATCGGCGCCCGACCCGGCGTGCCAGCCGGCGGACGACCGACCCAACCACGCCGACCACGCCCGCAGCAGGCACCCAACCATCCCCGGAACAAGTGCGCCCAACCGGCGATGCCTCTGACCTGATCGCCCGCGCGCTGGCGAGTGTCAGGGTGACGGGCGCCGCGACTGGGCAGCCAGCATCACCAGCCGCCCAGCCCGAATCGAGGTCCGCACTGGCGTCAGCACCGGCCCAGCGACCCGCGACCGTCAGGGCCGAGGCGGCGCCCGACGCCGTTGTACCGCAGTCGCGTCGGGCGAACCCCCGCTCCACGCAGCCGGTCGCCGAGCCCCGGCCCATCGCTCCAGTCGCTCCAGCCGTCTCCGAGGCGAAATCGCCCAAGCCGATCCGTGGCACCCCACGCCCACCATGGCTCCGGAGCGCGGCTGAGCGTGTCGCCCATTGGCCGATCACTGGCTCTACCGCCGCCGTGCCCACACCCCCGGCTCGCGTGACCCCGACGCCTCCTCCAGCTGCGGCCGAGCGGGAAGTCATTCCTCCCATTCGGTCCAGCCCCGAGACCCGGACCTCGCCGGCGCCCTCGTTCGTCGCGAACGCTCCGGTCCCATCGCGACGTCCCGAGCCGACAGAGCCACCGATAACGCGCCCGCGGGTGACGGAGGCGCCGGCTGCCCGGCCGCAGGCGACGGAAGCGCCATCCCGGATCGACTCCCCTACCGCTGGGTCCGTCGTGCCAGCACCGCGACCAACGACCCCACCACAGGTTCGGCGGCGTGGGGCGCCTCAGCCGACTGGCCAGGTCGGTCCGGCGGCTCCCGGCGCTGCTCGGGCAGCCGCCCGCGTTGCTCCTCCCGAGCCGGAGCCAACGCCCACAGCGACCGTCGAAGCGCCAGCCGCCCAGATCCCCGACGCACCCCGGATTCCGACCGTGCGAGCGTCGCGGTCGCGACCAGCCGCGCCACCGGCGAGCGACGCCGTAGCCGACAACGAGCCAGCGGCCGTTGCTGCCGCTGGCCTGGTATCGACAACTGCGGCATCCGGCGTCGGTTCACCGGTCGAGATGACCTCCGAGACACCGTCCCCGGAGCAAACGATCGAAGCCAACAGCCAGTCCCCCACGACCGACGACGTAGCTGAGGCAGCGACGATCGAGGCATCGATCGCCACGGATCCGGAACCAGTTGAGGCGCCAGCCCAACCGGCCCGTCGCCGGACCCGGACAAGCCGGGCGAAATCGCCCGAGACGCCGGCCACGGAGTCCGAACCGGAGACCGAGGTCGCTGCCCAACCGGCCGCCGACGACGGTTCCGCGGAAACGCCGGCCGCTCCCTCGAAGCCTCGCCGGGCGTCGTCCCGGAAGCCGTCCAGCGACCCGGTGACGGTGACGACGTCCTCGACACCGAATGACGCACCTCCAGCCGGTCGGCCGATCGGCGACCTGTTTGACGCCGCGCTGTCAGCTGCGACGGGAACAGCACCCGCGTTGGAAGAACCGGCCGAATCGGCAGATGAGGCGGCGGTTCCCGCGCCGAAGAGCCGCCGATCCGGGGGAGGCGGTGGCTCCGGGCGAGGTCGCGCATCAGCCACGACCGCGCCTGAACACACCGATGCCGTTCCCCCGGAACCACGGTCCGTCGACGCGCCGAGCAGCCCGGCCGATCCTGAAACGCCAGCGCCCGCCCCACCAAAGGGACGAGGCCGTAGCCGTCGATCCGAACCCACGGAGCCCACAGTGCCTACCACGAATACCGGCGCCACCGAGCTGTTACCGGGCAACCGGCGCCGCGCCGGGCGAAGCGTCGACGAGACGATCACCGCCAGCCGAAGCCGACCCCATCAGGCTGACGAGCAACCAGCTCCCGGCAATCGGCGGCCACCGGCTCCACGTCCGGCTGAATCATCCAGCAACCCGCCAACCGGCAATCGCGGCCAGAGCCAGGGTGCGTCTGGCCCGGGAGGCCGCTCGGGCAGCGGCAATGAACGGAATGGCAACACGCGTGGGGCGGCCACTGGCAACACGTCCCCTACCCGGACGACGGCACGACCGCCGTACGGGGGTTCATCGTCATCGGGTGGCGCCGCGCCGCGCCGCCGGGTCACGACGGCGACCGCGACCCGTTGCGCAGCCTGCGGCACCCCAAACCCCAAAGGCAGCACCAGGAAATACTGTCCGGCCTGTGAGCGGGAACTCGCCGTCCGGAGTCAGGAATCCTGACGGTCGGATATCCGTGCGAGCGAGCGGCTGGTTCCGGAGCGATGTTGGCGCTTAAGCCGTCAGCAGCGTCACGTATCCTTTCGCGGCTCCGGACCACCGTAACGGTTCGGCGCATGGGCCGTCTTCGTCTCGTGGAATGGGCTGGCTGAATGCGACGAGACGGGAACGCACGGTGACGAAGGTTTGGCGCCCCCTCCTCGGTGTGGCGATCAGCGTGGTCTTCCTGGTGATCGCCTTCCGCGGGCAGGACTTCGGCCAGATCCGGGATGCCCTTCGGGCGGTCAACTACTGGTATCTGGTGCCGGCGCTCGCGCTCTATTTCGCGGGGGTGATGGTCCGGGCCGTCCGCTGGAGCATCCTGCTCCGACCGGCGGTCGCGATCTCGCCCCGGCAGGCGTTCCCGATCATCGTGATCGGGTACACCGCGAACAATGTCCTGCCGCTGCGCACCGGTGAGCTCGTCAGGTCATTCGTCCTCGGACAGAAGTACGGCGTCCGCAAGACCACGGCGCTGGCGACGATCGCGATCGAGCGCCTGTTCGATGGGTTCACGATGATCAGTTTCATCCTGATCGCGACGGTGTTCGTGTCCTTCACGGCCGAACTCCAGCACGTCGCCCTGATCGCCTTCGTCATCTTCGCCGTCATTCTGATCGGCCTGTTCGTCCTGACCCTTGGTGGCTCGTTCCGCGACCGTCTGCTCCAGCTCGTGCTCGGTCCCATGCCAACCCCGCTGGCTGATCGGGTCGAGCGCATGATGGAGTCCTTCCTGTCCGGTCTCGGCGTGCTGCGCAGCCGGCGTGACCTCGCGCTGGTCTCCGGGACATCGCTGCTGGCGTGGGGGCTGGAGGCCGGGATGTACTGGACGATCGCGCGTGGCTTCGGGGGCGACCTCGCCAGTGTGATGAGCTTCGCCGCCGCGCTGATGACGACGGGGGTCGCCAATCTCGCGACGCTGATCCCATCGTCACCCGGCTACGTCGGCCCGTTCGAGACCGCGACGGTCCTCGTCGTCAACGGTGCCCTGGACATCCCGCGGACCGTCGCCCTGTCCTACGCGATCGTCGTCCACGCCGCGCTCTGGGGGCCGATCACCGTCCTCGGCGCGATCGAGTGGTCGCGACAGCAACTGTCGATGGCCCGCGTCCGCCAGGCCGCGAAGGACGATGCGGTCAACGAACCAGCTCCCCAGGATGGAGAGCGCCCGTCGTCACTCGCGTAGTCCACGGCGGCGCTACCAGCGTGTATCCAGATCAAAGTGGCCCCGGTAGGGGCGACCCTTGTGGTCGTCCGGCCCGCCCCAGCGGCCTTCGCCATCAGCGGATGGATTGGGCTCAGAGACGATGACACGATGGATCGCGGTTTCAGGGCGGATCCGCTTCGTTGAGCCAAGGGCATCATGATATGAACATCTCATGTAGGACCGAGGTGACCATTCCGAGCCCCCGCAACATGGGGTTGATTTCCGGCGGACGCGGCAGCGAGCGGCTAGCCCCACCCCCCGGCCCCCTCCCCAGCGCGATTCCAGGTGCGTGTCGCGAAGTTGGTGGGGAGCTGGAATCGGCTGGAGAGGGGGAGAACGCTGTCAACCCCTGTGAGCCGCGCTGATGGGAGTGATATCTGGCGGACGCGGCAGCGACATCGTCTCTGAGCCCGACCCATTCACGGTCGGGAGTCGTCCGCGAACGACCTGTTCTCGCTCTGCGGGGCGATGACGCCCACGAACGCGTTGGCGACATCATCATTGAGCAGCCCATGACTGTGCGACCAGGGCGTGTGCGGGCGATGGACGACCACAAGGGTCGCCCCTACGGGCCGCGGCGGGCGATGGACGACCACAAGGGTCGCCCCTACGGACGGTTGCCCTCGGAGGCGATGGACTCACGGGCGACGGCCAGACCGAGCGGTGTGGCCCGCGGGTAGGCCTGGGCGCAGAGCCAGGCGATGGCAGCGGTCAACGTCAGCAAGGTGATCGCGAAGATGCCCCAGATTTCACCGACCGCCAGCGCAACTACCAGCGTCACCCCACCCGCCAACAGCAGGCTCTGGCTCATCACGACCAGCGGGACGGCCCGACGCACCGACTGCGCATCCCACCAGCCGCGCCGCTCCAGCTCGGCAGTGATGCGTTGGCTGAACAACCCATTCCGATGGGCGATCAGCGTCAGCCCATGATGGTCAACGACCCCATCGCTCGCGACCGAGGCCAGATCATCCCACGTCACCCGGTCGATCTCGTCGCCAGCCTGTTCACGCGCGACCAACCGGACTGAGGCAGGAAGATGTCCCGGCTCAGGTGTCCGTGGGTCATCCGTGGTCGTCACCGCGCCGTGCCGCTCCAGTTGCCGGACGGCCGCGAGCAGAACTGACTGGTCGATTCGGTTGGCGGAGAGCGCCGCCTGCAGGATCGGCGAGTCTGGTCGGGGCGGATCGCAGATCGTCCCGGTCACCGGCTGGGGCCGGCCTCGCCAGATCATCCCGATTGCCACCGCCGCGAGCAGGGTCAGCACGACGCTCATGATCGGCATCAGGTATCGGGCAACCGTCGCCGCCGTCCGCTCCGCCGTGGAGGGGGCTGGGGCTGATGGCAGCCCGAGGATCAGGCGCCGCTCCGTCGCCGCCAGATTGAAGGTAATCGTGGCCGCCAGCTCTCGTGAGGTATCGACGACCGTCGTCAGCCCCTGGACACTGCCGGCGCTGATCCGCTCGGTCTCCCCGATCGGCAGGCGGTTGTCCTTGAGTCGGTCTCCGGGAATCAGGGCGACGTGATCCGGATTGACATCGAGCTGATCCACATCGAGGAACAGGACGAGTCCGTCGTCCGCGCCGGGCCCGGACTCGACACCCCACGACTGCATCAGCGCCTCGGCATCGGCGCGGGTATCGTCCGCATCCGGTTTGGACGACCGGATGTAGACCACGACCGGGACGCCGGACTGCTCGATGGCGGCGGCGCGTTGATCCAGCGAGATCAGATCCGTACTGTTCAGGAGCCCGGTCTGATCATAGATCCGCTGGCCGGGTACCCGGCTTCCGAAATCGGGGGGCGCGGACTGTCCATCACGACCAGTCAGGATCACGATGATCCCCAGCAGCAGCGCCAGCCCGACGCTGCCAGCGATGAGGCTCGATCGTCTTGCCCGGTGCCGAAGCAGTGGCACGTTCACGTGGGTCAGGAACCGTTGAAGGCGCATTCGCATCGGATCGCCTCCGGACAAACGCCGCGTCGCCTAGGCGACGGTGGCGTACTCACCGACCCAATCGATTAGGGACCTCGAGAGGGAGTTCTGGATCTCCTGGTCCGCCATGATCATGGTCGCCATCAGGACGCCGGACGCTTCCCGCGGTGAGTCGTACGTCCCCTCCCGCCGCCCCTCGTAGGCGCCGAGCCGAGTGTTGAACGCGAACTCAGCGATCGCCCAGCCGTAGGCCGTGCGATCCATGATCAGCAGGCGGTTTCCCGACTGCCAGATGAACGGGACATATCGGGGTTCGTGGATGATCACGTCGTCGATCAGACCGGGGCCAGGTCGACACTCATCCTGCGAGGGGGAATACACCGGGGCTCCTGCGGGATCACCGCCGGCAGCGGCGGGAACAACACGACGGTCAAGCAGCCGGACGCGGAACCTTCAGGTCGATCGGATCGAGACAGGCGCTCGAAGGGAATCGTTCTGACAGGAAAACACTAACAGGACCGGGCCGTCAATCGCAAAGTATCCAACAATACCGGCGGTTTCCGCCATACCTTGCCCGTGCATCGAGCACATGGAACGTCCTGTCCGAGATTGGTCAGACGGGATTGGTCAGATTGGTCAGATTGGTCAGATTGGTCAGAAGGACTCCTCGACCGTCACGGTCGATTCCTGAACGACCTGGCCATCGACGGTGATGACGACGCCGTACTCGCCGTCTGGCCAGTCCACCTCGCTGCGGGGTTCCGGGGTTGCCGGATCTTCGACGCGGTCCAGCCGAAAGGCCACCCAGGTGTCGACGGTCGAGGTCGAGGCCGTCACAGAGGCCGTCAGCGTGTCGAGCGGAACCCCGTTGTACGACCAGGAGGCACTGATGACCGTGCCTGCCGCGATACTGGTCAGGGGCAGCGTGGCGTAGATCTCCGGGATATCGTCGGGGATCGTCCCCAAGGGCTCGGCCGGTGCCTGCGTCGCCGGGTCCACCCCGGCCGTCCAGACGACCTCGCCGATGGTCGTTCCGCCAACGGAGACCGGACCGACCCCCGGAGTCCCGGCGACCATCGTGGGGCCGGCGGCGCTGGCGACCGCCGTCAGGGTTGGCTGACCGTTACCGGCGGTGTCGGGCACGACCTCGTCGCCATCGCCGCCACGCTGGACGCTCCAGCCCACGATGATGAGAACCACGACGAGGACGCCGAGACCCGCCGCCCACCAGATGGGTTGCGGACCGGTCGATCTTCGGGATGGTGGGCGGCGTATCGGTCTGGTCACGATCGGAGAGTGTACCCCCGATCGCGGCGTCGGACACGGCAGCGCGTCAGTATGGCGCGACGGCAGCGCCGACTCCACCTTGAATCAGGGACGTCGATCCTCGACCGCTACGGTTCCCGGACGGGGGAGATCACCATCAGCGCGACGAGACCGGCCGCACCATGGACGGCGCGCTGGGACACGTCGAAGCGCCCGACCGAACCATCCCGCATCATCGCGGGCATCGGCGCATGGACGACCGGGATCAGCCCGGAGACATCGCCGGCTTCGCGGACCTGCGCTTCGGCCGTCCGCCAGATGTCGCCGAAGCCAGGGTAGTGGTCGAACTGAGCTGGAACGGTCCGGAACCACGCCTCATGGCGGCGCAGCTGGTTGTAGAGCAGGAAGCGCAGCACCTGGAACCTCCTGGCGGTGTCCGGCTCGATGAGGCGCCCAGCCAGCCCGAGGGACGGGTTCCAGACCAGGTCGAAGACCGAGAGGCCCATCCCCCGCCAGGCTGCTCCGATCCCCGAAGGTTGCCCGAGCTCGGCGGCAAAGGACGGACTGACCGCCAGCAGCCGTCCCCGGAAATCGAACAGGAATGCCGGTTCCCGGAGGGCGACGAGTTCGGGCCGGAGCGCGACGAGCAGCCGATCTTCCTCGCCAGTGGTGAGCGGCTCGGTGTCGGGCAGGTGACCAGCCAGCCCGAGCAGCGTCATCCGGTCGGCGTAGCCGAGCTCGAGCACCTGGGCCAGCAGGTTGATCGTGTCCGGATCCGGCCGGGGAGCGTCCGGCCCGCCACGCTCATAGCGATAGACGGGAGCGGTTCCGGCCCATCGCATCGCCACCGCGAGGTCGATCGCCCGCAGACCGCGCCGATCACGGGCGGCCCGGACCATCACACCGAAGGCGTCGAGATCAAGCGCCACGGAACCTCCGTCGGTCGCAACTTCGGAGTTGCACGGTGAGACAGGACGACGGACCAACTCAAGCCAGCGTACCCTCGGATCAGGACAGCTCACAGCCGGGGGGGCGAAGAGGAATGCTGATGGTTCAACAGAATGATAGAGCACCCTGACAGGCGATGACTGCGCGATATACGGGGATCCGATTCCCCGATCTACGCCTTCACGCCCGTCAACCGACCCAACGATCTCGTCTGAGCGAGCAACCGCCCAAGAGAGGATGTCTCATGCTGCTCGACCGCCCTGTGACGCTGCTTCGCCTCGAAGGGCTGGCGCTGCTGGCTGGTGCCATCGCCCTCTACGCCACACTGGATGGCACCTGGTGGTGGATCCCGGTCCTGTTCCTCGTGCCGGATATCGCCGCCGTCGGCTATCTGGCCGGCAACCGGATCGGCGCGATGGCCTACAACGCCGTTCACACGACGGTCCTCCCGACCGTCCTGGGGATCATCGGGCTGGCGGCAAACAGCGACACGACGATGCTGCTCGCGCTGATCTGGCTGTTCCACATCGGCGTCGACCGAGCGATCGGCTACGGGCTCAAGTACCCGGATCAGTTCGGCCATACCCATCTCGGCTTCAAGGGCCGCGGCACGGCGGAGGGCGCGATGGGCACACCATGACCAGTGAACATCCGCGCTGGTGTTCGCCACTCGGTGTGGTCGACCGACCCGACAGCGGGTTGCCAGGGAAGCGCTCGGGCGGCGAAGCAGACCTCTCCCCCGGCCGGGGTGAACCTGCTCGCTCACCCGCTGGAGCGGCTTCGGCTCACAGGTGCCCGGAGAGGGGCGCAGACCGTCTAACTGGGATCGGGCACGTTGCCTGACAACCGCCGTAGGGTCACTGCGCGTCAACGAGCGGAGGCGAGCCGTTCCGCCGCGAGCGCGACCGCCGCGGCCAGGGGCGTCATCCCGGCCACCCTGGATCGGTCGATCACGTCCGCGACTGTCTGGCCGACCGACAGAACACGCTCACCGATCGTGGACGGATCATCGCCACGGAGCGTCCCCTGAAGGAAAACCAATCCGCCCGCGTTGGCGCAGAAATCGGGCACGTAGAGGATGCTCCGCGCCGCGAGTGCGTCCGCCAGGTCAGGTCGGGCCAGAACCTCGTTGGTGGCACCGGCGATGATCCCGCAGTCGAGGCTGGGCAGTGCTCGATCATCGATGGCTCCGCCAAGCGCGCAGGGCGCCAGCACGTCGCAGGGGATTGAGAGGATCTCGGCTGGGTCGACGACCTGCGCGCCGAGTTCCGCGGCGATATGCTCCGCCCGACGCGCATCAGTATCGGCGATGAGCAGAGCGGCACCCTCGGCGGCGAGCAGCCGGGCGAGGCGTGCGCCGACGTTCCCCACCCCCTGGATGGCGACCCGTTTCCCAGCCAGGTCGTCGTGCCCGACCGTCGCGCGAAGACTGGCCTGAATCGCCGCGACCACCCCGAGCGCGGTGTAGGGCGAGGGGTCGCCCTGGTCGCAGACCGGAGTCGTCGCCCGGCCGATCACGGCGATGTCGTCCTGTCGGGTGCCGACATCGTTGACCGGGATGAAGCCTCCGCCCAGCGATGCGATGAACCGGCCATGGGCGAGCAGTCGCTCCTCCGTGCGGTCGACGGCCGAATCGCCGACGATGATGCTCCACCCGCCCCGAGGTCGAGCCCGGCGACCGCGGCCTTGAGCGTCATCGCCCGCGCCAGGCGGCAACAGTCGTCGAGGGCGGCGCCCTGATTCGGATACGGCACCATCCGGACTCCCCCAAGGGCCGGGCCCAGCGTGGTGTCATGGATCGCGATCACCGCGTGCAGATCACTCTCCGGGTCCCGGGCGACCAGCACCCGTTCGAAGTCGTCCCGGAGCACTGTCTCGATTCGCAGCCCGTGATCCATTCCGTTCCCCTCCAACGCGTCGCCGCTCCGGCATGGAAAGGAAGGCCCATTCCGGTTTCAGACCGGAGTCTTACATATGACGGTCGAACCAGCCGACCAGCCGGGTCATGTGCTCGATCCGATGTTTCGGCTTGCCACCCCTCGTCAGCCCATGGCTCTCGTCCGGGAATCTGACGAACTCGACCTCCCGGCCGAGCTGCTTCAGCGCCACGTAGAGTTGCTCGGCCTGCTCCATCGGGCAGCGGTAGTCCTCTTCGGCGTGAAGGATCAGCAGCGGCGTCGTAATGTCCTTCACGTAGGTGATCGGTGATAGCTCCATGTACCGCCGGGTCATCTCCGGACTGTCCCACGGTGCCCCACCGATCTCGTGGAACATCGAGATCACCGCGATGTCGTCGGTGCCGTACATCGAGTACATGTTCGAGACCGTCCGCTGCGTGACAGCGGCCCGGAACCGGTCGGTGTGGCCGATCACCCAGTTGGTCATGTAGCCGCCGTACGAGCCGCCGGCCACTCCGAGCCGCTGCGGGTCCAGGTTGGCGTACGCGATGGCCGTGTCGACCACCGCCATCTGCTGCGGGTGATCGACCTCGCCCCAGGCGCCGCGGAGGGCCTCGGTGTACGACTGCTCGTAGCCGGTGCTCCCCTGCGGGTTGGCGAAGATGACGGCGTAACCCCGGCTGGCCAGGACCTGGAACTCATGGAAGTACCCCCAGCCGTACATCGCGTGCGGCCCCCCGTGGATCTCCAGCACCGCCGGGATCTTCACCCCGGCTGCCGAGGTCGCGGGGCCGGACGGCCGCATCACCCAGCTCTGGATTCGGACGCCGCCATGCTCAACGCTCAGCTCCTCCGGCAGGCTCATCGCCAGTTCGCGAAGCAGCGCCTCGTTGAAGCGAGTCAGGACGATCTCATCCTGCCCAGCCTCGACCAGGTGAATCTCGGGCGGCGTAACGGGGTCGTGGACCGCGATCGCCAGCCGAGTCCCGTCGGGGATGGTCGGGTCGATCGCGAACGCGCCAACCTGTCGCTGGCCCGCCGTCACGGGGGAGACGACGCCGGGTCCAGCCTCCGGGACGGTGACGCGCTGAACGTGGGCTTCGCCGTCGCGCCCGACGATGATCAGGATTGAGCCGCCGTCCGGTGTCCAGGTCGGGGCCTGACCAGCGAAGGCGGCGGTGTCACCGACCGCGCCGTTGGCGATCGAGCGGTCGTAGCCCGTGGTCAGGGCTCGCGGCTGTCCACCGCCAGCCCTGACCACCCAGAGGTCATCGTCCGGCGCCTCCAGCTCCATGTCATCGGTGCCGGTGAAGGCCAGCGAGCGGCCGCCCGGGGAGAACGACGGCCGATCGTACTGCCCGGCCCCGTCGGTGATGCGCTTCAGGGCGGAACCCGGCACGACCGTCCAGATGTCGCTGGTCCGCTCCAGCTCCCAGCCGGGGTTGCGGTTGGCGGCAAAGGCAATCTCCCGGCCGGAAGGCGACCAGACCGGTGCATGATGGTCGTACGGACCGTCGGTGATCTGCTCTGGCGCCCGGCCACCGTCGATGTCGACGACGAAGAGGTGGTCACGCTTGCCGGCCAGGAAGCCCTTCCCGTCGAACTTGTAACGAACATCCCCGATCAGCTTCGCATCGCTGTCCGGGTTGTTGTCCTCCGGGGAGACGGAGCTGACGAAGACGACGCGACGCCCGTCCGGCGACCAGGCCGGCGAGCCGGCGCCATTCTCCAGGTCGGTCACGCGCCGGGCCTCACCAGCCGTCGCCGGGATCACCCAGAGGTTGCCCGATTCGGTGTCCCGGTTGGAGACGAACAGGAGCTGGCGGCCGTCCGGCGACCAGACCGGCGACGTGTCCCGCTTGCCGCCAGCCGTCAGCTGCCGTGGCTCCCCCTTATCGGTTGTTGTCGGGACCAGCCAGATCGCGGCGGTGTAGCCGTCAGCATCGAGATCTGCGCTCGTCACGCTGACCGCGACGTGGCGGCCATCCGGACTCATCGCCGGCTCGCCGACGACCCGAATCTTCGCGAGGTCCTCCGGCGTAACAGCCCGTCCGCCACTGGCACGCGCCTCGACCGGCGGACTGGACGGCGGGGTGACGGATTCGGCATGCTCGGCGGGAGACACAGCGGACTCACCCGCGCCCGTGCCGGGGCTGGCAGCCACTCCGGCCTCATGCGCGGCGGTGGCGAACACGGCGGGCATCGGGTCGCCGACGAGCTGCCCATCGTCACCGGCCGCGCCGTCCAGCTCATGGAGGGCGGACTCGTCCGTCGTCCCCTGCGAGGCGGCCTCGTCCTCGATCAGCGTCTCGGGCGCGGGGGACGTATCGCGCTGGTGCTTCTCAGCGCCCTTGCCGCCCTTGCCGCCCTTGTCCGCCTTCTTGCCCTTGCCGTCCTTCTTCCTGCTCTTGTCCTTGCTCATGGCTTCTCCCCGTCCTGTGGCAATTCACTGCCTGCGTCTACCGCACACAGTGAACCGTGACCAGGGGTGCCTGTCTACGGTCTCTCCGCCGGTTCGGCCGTCGCGGCCCAGGCGCGGGCCTTGATTTCGCCGACGACCGCGCTCTTGACGTCGGCGTAGTGCTGGACGTAGCGCCACGTCCGGGCTGCCAGCTCCCGCTTGGTCGCGGCATAGAGCTCGCGATCGTCGTCGTTGTTCCGCAGCCAGTCCCGGAAAAGCAGCATCTCGGAGATCTCACTGCACCCTTCAGTGAAGACATGGAGGTTGGTCTCCTCGTCGTCGCGCCCGAAGTTGCGATGCTGGAACCAGTCCGGCTCGCGGACCTTGAGTCGAAAGCCCACCGCCTCCAGATCAGGGACGTAGGCGTCCTCGTCGTCACTGTTCGGCACGGCAAGCACCAGGTCAATCCTCGGCTTGGCGATCAGCCCCGGGACGGAGGTCGATCCGACGTTCTCCAGCAGCCGGACCTGAGCGCCCAGCGCCGCCCGAACCAATCCAGCCAGCCGCTCGTAACGCCGGGGCCATCCGAAGTCATACTCCGCGAGGTGAACGGTGGCGTCGTGGGTCGATTTCATTCCCACCCATGCGCGCTCGATCTCGTCGTCGCGGGTCCGCTCGTCCGGACGATCCGACCCCTTACCCGTCTCCGTGCCATCAGCCATCGTGCCGATCCCTCCCTGTGCCGGTCTGCCGCCCTACCGCGGGACGATCTGCTCACAGTGGGCAGCCGGACAAGGTACCATCCCAACGGGTCCGGTACCATCCCGATGTCCGACGATCGACACGCTCCGGGCGTGATGAGATGTGAGAGTGGAATCCTTGGACGTCTCCATCCTGCTCCTGTGCGTCGTCGCGGTCATCGTCGTCGCCGGAGTGATCCTGCTGGTGCTGCCCGGCTTCCTGCTCAGAAGGCGCGCGACGCGTGACTACCGAGATGCGCGTGGGACGCAGCATCGCCAGTACGTTGAGCAAGGCCTCATGTCCGTTCGAGCACGGGTCGCCCGGCTCCAGGCGGACGTACGGCGGATCGACGACCGGGTAGCCGGGACCGAGCAGGAGGAGTTGGGTGAACTCGATCAGGCGCTCACCCGCCACCTGAGCTTGACGCGGCTCGACGACGTACCAGGTCTTGGTCCTGGCCGGGTCAAAGTCATCATCGACAACGTCTTCCGCTCACAGTTGAGCGACCTGCACACGGCGCATCTGCTCCCGACGATCGGACCCGCGACACAATCCGCGATCTCACGCTGGGTCAACGAGAATCAGGCCAGATGGCCCCAGTTGCGAAACGAGGCATTCTCCGGCCGACAGGAGATTGTCAACCGGTACGCACCCTTTCTGCGTGATCTGGATCAGGAACGAACGGCACTGATCGATCGGATCGCGACGCTTCAGGCACTTGAGCATCGGGCCGCGGATGAACTGCTCCGCCTGAGTACCACCACCGTCGACGACTTTCACCGTGTGCTCATGGAGCGGAAGGACGCAAAAGCTGCGGAGGAGATCCAGCGCTACCTCCTCGGCCTGTTCGCCCCTTGGGCGATGGTGCCGGCCTGGTACGCCGAGCTACTGACCGCGGCCGAAGGGGAGGGCGCCGGTGGTCACGCTGCTTGATCGCATTGGCGAACGGATCGGTCGCCGCATCCGGCAGGGCCGGGCGAAGCCGCTCCCCTTCGCCCTGACGATGGACGTCGATGAGCAGGGTCAACAGGTCGTCGGCGTCTACGGGGACCTCCCCGGCGGACGCGAGCGGCTAGACGACCTGCCGGCTCTAAGCACGTATGGCTACGTCATCGAGCGTGACGGCCAACGGTTCACGTCCTCAGTCGGGAGCCTGGAGCGGCTGCTCGCCGTATCCTCCCTGAACCCACAGCGGCGCGAAGACGGCGACCTTGTCTTCCCAGTCGATCCACCGGTCCTGAGTTACCTGCGGCGCCAACCGATGGCGGAGGAGCGGGACGCCTCGAAGCGGCTCAAGGTCAGCACCGAACCGATCAAGCCGATCTTTCGGATCGCATTCGATGCCGCCACCGGAGCAACGGTCCAGGCCGGTTACGAGACGGAGACCGGGGAGCTTGTCGCGTCCAGCGATCTTCACCGGACACCCGACGGCGGGTATGTCCGTGTCGGCGACGTGTTCAGCCCACTACCGGACCCTTCGCCTGAGGTCGAACGGTTTCTAACGGCCGGAACGATCCGGATTCCCCTTCGGGATGTACCCGAGTTCTTCGCCCGCGACCTCGATGCCCTTCGGATTGCCACCCGGACCGATCTGACCCCGGCCGCGGCCGCCGTTCAGATCATCGAGGAACTGCCACCACCCCGGTTCAAGCTCGACGCCGACACTCCGGGATGGCTGGACTTCGACGTGTCCTACGGCCAAGCCGGTAGCACCGCAAGTCTTCGGCAGGCGGCCGAGGCGGCCCGACGCGGCGAGACATACGTGCAGGTCGGGACGAGCACCTTCGTCCGGATCGACAAGAGTTCGGTTCTCGAAACTGAGCTGCTCGTGGAACAGCTCAACACTGAACCGGTCGACGGCGGCTACCGCGTGCCGGCCGAGCGCATCGGTCAGCTCCAGGATCTGGCTACCCGCGTTGGTGGTGGGCAGGACGTCTCCGTGGCCTTCCAGCGGTTCCTCGACGATCTCACCGGGCTGGAACTCGACCCGGCGGCGCCCCTGCCACCCGTCATCGAGCAGACCCTTGTCGGCCAGGGATTCGAACTTCGACCCTACCAGCGTCAGGGCATCCAGTGGCTGCGCTGGCTCGCGACCAATGGCCTGCACGGCCTGCTTGCCGACGACATGGGCCTGGGCAAGACAGCGCAGACCATCCTGGCGATCCGGGCGAATTACATCGAGCGACCCCAGGACCCGCCACACACCCTGATCGTCTGCCCAACCTCCGTCGTTCGGAATTGGGAACGCGAGATCCGGCGGCTCTTCCCCGGGATTACGATCGATATCCATCTCGGCACCGGTCGGCAAATGTCGGACTTCCAGCGCAAGGGACCCCGGATCTTTATTTCGACCTACGGGACCATGTTACGGGACGCAGAGCGACTCCAGCACGTCGGCTTCCGGTACCTGGTCCTTGATGAAGCCAGTCAGATCAAGAATCCGTCGGTGGGGCGTACCAAGGCGATGAAGCGCATCATCGCGATACACCGCATCTGCCTGACCGGCACGCCGATCGAGAACCGGCCCGCCGAGCTCTGGTCGTTGATGGACTTCCTGCTACCCGGCCACCTCGGTGTGTACGGCACCTTCGTTCGTCAGGTCGAAGGACCGATCATGGCCGGTGATTCCGAGGCCTCCCGCCGTCTCACTCAGCGGATATCACCGTTCCTGCTACGCCGCCTGAAGGAGGATGTCGCGAAGGACCTGCCGGATAAGGTCGACCTCAAGGCGTGGTGTTCGCTTACCGCCGAGCAGACGAGTCTCTACCGCCAATTCCTCAACGAGGCAGACGACGAGGAGGGAGAAGAACGCCGGGACCGAATGCCCATGACGAATATCCTCACCCTCCTGACGCGGCTCCAGCAGGTCTGCGATCACCCGGCGATCTTCGAGGCGCCTGGATCAACGGCCTTGGACAGACGGTCGGAGAAGTTCGATCTGGTGCTGGAACGAATCACGGAGGTGGATGAGCTGGACGAGAAGGTAATCGTCTTCAGCCACTTCCTCCGGATGCTCGATCTCCTCGGCACAGCACTCGACCAGCGTGGAATCCGGTTCGTGCGAATCGACGGGTCGATGCCGGTCGATGCACGCCAGAACCTGGTCGACCGCGTGACGAACGAGCCCGGCCTCACCGTTGCCCTTTGCTCTCTGCACGCCACCAGCTTCGGGATCAACCTGCAGGCCGCCAACCATGTGATCCACGTCGACCGCTGGTGGAACCCGGCCATCGAGGACCAGGCCACGGCCCGGGCGCACCGGATCGGCCAGACGAAAACGGTCTTCGTGCACCGAGTCCTCGTCAAGGGGACGCTGGAGGAGCGGATCGACTGGCTCCTGGAGAAGAAGCGCGGGATCGCCGACGACGTGATCGGCGGCGCCTCGGGATTGCCCGCAGCGCTGACCCGAGAGGAGTTGCTCGATGTCTTGCGGCCGCTGGACGACCAGTCGGGCGCGATCCTGCCAGTCGGATCAAGATAGTCGCAAAAACTGGCCAGCTTCTCTCGTTGCTTGCTCCCCCTGACGTACGGACCGACGGCTGCCATTGGCTCGGCCCAGGCATCGCAGTCGGGTTGACGGATCTTTGTGCGACGGCGACCCTTCTCCATGGCAGCGTAGCCAGATCCGATGGCGCGAGGGCTTCTTGGCAGTCCGCTCTCGGTCAGGTCCCATCGTGGCCCACATCGTTCCGCGACCGACCCAGCCCAGCAAAGGTGCAAGCCATGACCATCGCATCTCCCCGCGCCGCGATCACGTCCGAAGAGCACGCCCGGGCGCTCGACGCCGCCGACCCGCTCGCGGCGTTCCGGGACCGGTTCTACCTGGCCCCCGACACGATCTACCTCGACGGCAACTCGCTCGGCCTGCTCTCGCGGGACGCTGAGGCGGAAGTTCTGCGGGTGCTGGACCAGTGGAAGCGACTCGGGGTCGATGGCTGGATGCGAGCGGACCCGCCCTGGTACTGGGTCGGTGAGGAGCTTGGCCGGCAGGTCGCGCCGCTGGTCGGTGCCGAGCCGGACGAGGTCGTCGTCACGGGCTCGACCACCGTCAATCTCCACGCGATGGTGGCGACCTTCTACCGGCCTGAGGGGACGCGCCGGAAGATCGTCGCCTCGGCTCTGGACTTCCCCTCGGATGTCTACGCGCTCCAGAGCCAGATCGCCCTGCGCGGTGGCGACCCGGACCGCGACCTCATCCTCGTCCCCAGCACCGACGGACGGATGCTCGACGAGACGGACCTGATCGCGGCGATGACCGATGAGGTCGCGCTGGTCGTGCTGCCATCGGTGATCTACCGCTCCGGGCAACTGCTGGACATGGGACGGCTGACGGCGGCGGCCTGGGAGCGCGGCATCCTGATCGGCTTCGACTGCGCCCACTCCGCCGGCGCTGTCCCCCATCGCTTCTCCGAATGGGGCGTCGACTTCGCCGTCTGGTGTTCCTACAAGTACCTCAACGCCGGGCCGGGCTCCGTTGCCGGGTTGTACGTCAACCGGCGTCACTTCGGCACGGCCCCCGGACTGGCCGGTTGGTGGGGCTCAGACAAGGAGCGCCAGTTCGACATGCGCCACGAATTCGCGGGTGCCGCCAATGCCGGGGCCTGGCAGATCAGTACCCCGCCGCTGCTCTCGACCGCGCCGCTGGCCGGCTCGCTGCGGATCGTCGCCGAAGCGGGGATGGATGCCCTGCGAACCAAGTCGCTTACACAGACGACCTACCTGATGAGACTGCTGGAGGGATCGGGACTGACCGAGGCGCCGTACAGCTACCGGATCGGGACACCCCGCGAGGCCGACCGGCGCGGCGGCCACGTCGCCGTCGAGCATGACGCCGGGCCACGGATCGCCCGGGCCCTGAAGCGGCGCGGCGTGATCCCCGACTTCCGCCCACCGGATGTCGTCCGCCTCGCGCCGATCCCCCTCTACACGTCATACCACGACATCTGGCAGACGGTGCAGCATCTGCGGTCGATCATCGACTTCGGCGAGCACCTCGAAGGCGCCGGCGAGCGGGAGATCGTCGCCTGAATCGACGGGCACATACGCTAGGCCGGCTCTCAGATGGGCTGCCTGAACTCGTTTGGCGCGGCGCAGCTCCCCTCTCCGGGCAGCTGCGGAGCCGAAGCCGCTTCAGCGGGTGAGCGAGCCGGTGAGCCGGAGAGGGGTTGGGGGAGAGGTCTGCTCGCCAACCAGGCGCTTCCATCGCCGCACACTCGGGCCAACTCGATGCGTTCGTCGCTGACGCCCCATCGCCCTTACCTTGGTACCATCGTGAGCGCTCGCAACTGCATCGTCGCGATCCCGGACTGAGGGTCTTTCGCCCCAGCCATACGTCCGCGTATGAGCCCCGAAAGGTCTATCCCATCACCACGCCCGATTCCGCGCCGGTCACGCCCCCTTCGACCCACCCGTCGCAGTTCCCGAAGCTCTGGGCCGCCTCCGCCGCCTCCAACGCCGCCGACGGGCTGACCATGTTCGCCGGGCCGCTGCTTGCGGCGGCCCTGACCCGCGACCCGCTGCTGGTCGCCGGGCTCGCCTTCGCCCAGCAGGTCCCGTGGCTGATCTTCACGCTCGTCAGCGGCGCGATCGTTGACCGGCTGGACCGCCGCCTGGTCCTGGCGGGAGTCGCGGCGTTCCGGGCGCTCCTCATCGCCGCGCTGGGCCTCGCCACCCTGCTCGACGCGACCTCGCTGCCGCTGCTCTACGCCGTCTTCTTCCTGATCGGGACAGCCGAGACGGTCTTCGACCCGGCCTCGGTGACGCTACTGCCGGCGATCGTCCCTCGGGCTGATCTGCAGCAAGCCAACGCCCGGCTGAGCGGGACGATGACCGTCCTAAACCAGTTCACCGGGCCGCCGCTCGGCGGCCTCCTGTTCGGGGTGGCGGCGGCCCTCCCGTTCCTGATCGGTGGTGGGCTGTACGCCGCGGCGGCCGCCTTCGTCCTCACCCTGCGTGGTCGGTTCCGGACGGGCTCCCACGAGACGCGCCCGTCCCCCGCCCAGCTCCGCCGGGAGATCGCCGAGGGCGTCCGCTGGCTGGCCGATCACACGTTTCTGCGGACACTCGCGATCACGCTCGGGGTGATGAACCTGACGATGGGCGCGACGATGGCGGTGATGGTGCTGGTCGCCTACGAGCGGCTCGGGCTGACGCCGTTCCAGTACGGCGTCTTCAACATCGCCTACGCGGTCGGCGGCATCGTCGCCTCCCTGATGGCCCACCGCGTCATCCAGCGCGTGGGCATGGGCCGGGTGCTGTGGTACGGAATCGTCCTGGAGGCGGCGACCTGGGTCGTCTTCGCCATCTCCCGGGACCCGTTCGTCGTCGGCACGGTCTGGGCCCTGTTCGGCGCCCACGCGATCGCCTGGGGAACGGTCACCGTCACCATCCGGCAGACGATCGTGCCGTCGAAGCTGCTCGGCCGTGTGACGAGCGCGTACATGACGATCGCGGTCGGCAGCGGCGCGATCGGGGCCGTGATCGGCGGCGTCCTCGCCAGCGGTCTCGACCTCAGCGCCCCGTTCTGGTTCGCCGCCGTGCTCGATGTCGGCGTACTGATCTGGGCGTGGCGGGTGCTGGGGCAGGTGCCAGAGACGGATGCCGAACCTACGAATGCCGTATCTACACCATGACGCGAGAAATCACGGACCAGCGCCCCTTGATGTCCAGAAAACTCCACTCAATCGTTCTCCTTCATGGGCATTTTGAGCAGCTGGCTAAGTCGCGGCCATCGCACGACGAGTCGCTCGCGCCCAACCCAAAGCCAAAGCAATATGACTGTTAAAGGCACCACCAGCGAGAACAGCACCCAGTACTCAACAATCTTCTGCAATCGGTTGTTCCCAACACCGTATCGATTGACAAATACGTATACGGCCGCCAAGTACATAACGGAGATCAACCCCGTCAAAAAAAGGCGTCGGTTAGCTACACTAACGATGGTCTGCTTGGATCGATCCTTCTGCCTTTCCTTCCTAAGGTTGGAAACCACTTTCTGCTGTCTGAGTCCCTCCAATCTTCCTTCTTCAATCTGCGCCTCCAAGAGCCGTTTCTCGTTCTCTAATTCGTCTCTCTCTAGTTCAGCACTAAGCTTCATTGCACTCTGCTCTTCTTCTAGACGAACCAACTCTTGTTGATATTGTCTGCCGGGATTGGTTAAGTATCTCGCTAAATGCTGCTGCAAAATCTCACGATCTCGCGGCTCAGATAGGTTGAGCCGAGCACCTTCTACCCGAACGATGTTCAAGGCACCACGAACATCGTCAATCGGCATTTCGTTGATCGATAAATGAAGTGACTCCAACACACGAAAGTCTGCTGCATCAAAAAGCTGAGCTTGCGGCAGTAGACGTTCTCGCATCAGCTGCGCGAAGGTACTAGCGAAGCTATCTACCTCGGATCCAACGCTGGTTAGTGGTGACATCCACTGCAAGAGTGATTCTCTAGTAATCACTTGTGCGGACGTATCGAGTCGTTTCACGATGGAACCAAGTAGAGACCCATCAGCTGTAACTAACCAGGCGCGCCGTTTTAGGTCTCTTTCCCGTCCCACCCATAACATAAGCATCGCATCGTGTAGAGCCGCCTTGCGCCTCTTTACCCTCCCGCGATTTCGCGCATTTTCCTCTAACAAAATTGCTGCTTGGATAACGTCAGTCGCGCTTTTCTGGTTATCGAACCAATCATCAACTACAAGCACCACTCCATACCGCTCAGCAAGCCGCCGCATTGGGTCATCAAAATTGGAGAAGACCTGTCCGCGTTTCGGTTCTTCTCCAGCCATTTTTAGTATCTCATATTTTCGAATGAACACTGAGTTGGCCTCCAACCGCAGGTTGACTGGAACTAGTGCAACTTCCTGATCAAACGTTTCATATTGCCGCGCCACTACTTCTTCCAGTTCATCTATTGTGATTGGGCATACTCTTGCTGGACTCTTGAAACGCTGTAGCGCTAATGCCAATGTTGAAACTGCTTCGTGACCCATGTCGGCAGGTTCAAGCAATGCAATAAGTAGGTTAGTGTCCAGGTAAAACTGAGCCTCGCGAAATATGTCCAGAGAGAGCGCTAGGCTGTTCTGGTTGATTCCCAGCACCTTGGTAACGTAGATACTTTGAGAGTAGTTCCACTTGATCTGATTGTATAGAGGATCGTTCTCCAAAAAGAATGTGGCTATTCCGCGAGTTACGACGTTCCGCTCGAGTTCAGGGTAACTCTCGGAAATTTTATTGACGGCCACCTCGATTGACTCCCCGGAAAGCTCATGTCCTCCTTCAAGCTGAGCTATAAGCCGAGCACTCTCTTCCGCCCAGCCTCCGAACAGCATCGCGAGTACTTCCAAGAAACAAGACTTATACTCTCCCTCATGTCCTAGTTCCCCGATGAACAACTTACGAACGACCGCATCAACATTCTCCTCTGCCTTGCGAATCTCCTGCTCTGTCGTCTCTCGGTAGTCATGAGACAAGCAGTAGGTTTGTGGACTGGCATCGAAGGACGAGTCAATCTGTCTCGCGTCAACCAATCTATCGAGAGAATTCTCTAGGTCCAAGAATCTCAGTCGATAACCTCCGCTATCGTTAGCGAAGCTGCGCTGTATATCTTCCAAACTGGAAACGCATTCAGTACCAAGTGATCTAAAGCTGCGTCACGTAAGTGTTGAACCTGGGGACCGAACTGCATTTGAACTGTACCAAGCAACATGCGCTGGTGAGCTGCATCATCACGTTCCATAGCTTGCTCTTCTCAACCTTCAATAGTGAAGACCTGTACGTACACCATTCTAGCACGTCCGTTCGACTCATCCAACTCATCGCTCTTCGAGTCTGATCTCGATTGGATTGCTGAGCAGCCTCTATTCTCAACCCGAGGTGACCGCCCAAATGGACTAGTGGGACTTCACCGGCCCTTCACCAAACACGGACCAGCCGGGAAAGATCATATCCCGGCCCCGGCTCGATCGTCCTGATTGCATTGAACCGCTCAGGCGGCTGGGGCTAGCCGGACGATGCTCCCACCATCCTGACCGAATAGGGCCATGTAGATCTCGCCGTCGTTGCCCTGCCCGAAGGACGTGATGTTGAAGCCAGTCTCGATTGGCGTTGAGACGGCGTAGGTGCCGTCACCAACCGGCTCGGCGCCCCAGAGCAGACCGGTGCCGAAGTCGGCGTAGAGGTACGTCCCGGCCAGCTCGGGGATGGCGGTGCCGTGATAGACGTAGCCGCCGGTCACGGAGACGCCCTCGCTGTGGTCGTACTCGGCAACGGGGTCGGTCAGGCCGTCGGTCTCACAGGTCTCGGCTCGGAAGCAGTGGGCGGCCTCACGAATCGACCAGCCGTAGTTCTCGCCGCCGGTGCTGTCGGCCGCGACGCGGTTGACCTCTTCCCACTCGTTCTGCCCGACGTCGGCGATCCAGAGGTCGCCCGTCGCCATGTCGAAGCTCACCCGCCACGGGTTGCGGAGCCCGTACGCCCAGATCTCGGGCAGGGCATCAGCGGTGTCGATGAACGGATTGTCGGCCGGGACCGCGTACTGCTCGGCGCCAGCGGCGGCAGCGGGGTCCGGGTCGATCCGGAGCAGCTTGCCCAGCCACGTCCCGAGGCTCTGCCCGTTGCCCTGCGGGTCGCCGCCGGAACCGCCGTCGCCGATCCCAAGGTAGAGGTATCCATCCGGACCGAAGACGATCGCGCCCCCGTTGTGGTTGGCGTACGGCTCCAACTGCGTGAGTTGGACGACTTCGCTGGCCGGGTCGGCGACGTTCGGGTCATCAGTGACATTGAACCGGCTGACGACGACGGTGCCATCAGTGTCGGTGTAGTAGACGTAGAAGGCGCCATTGGTCGCGAAGTCCGGGTGGAAGGCCAGGCCAAGCAGCCCCTGCTCCGAGCCCTGGGTGGTGATCCGTTCGCTGATGTCGAGGAACGGGTCCGGCAGCAGGGCTCCGTCCTGAATGATCCTGACACCGCCGGTCTGCTCCAGCACGAACAGGCGCGAATCGTCCTGGGGCGACGTGATCCAGAGCGGATTCGAGAGGCCGGTCGCGACTTCCTCGAAGCCGACCCCGTAGCTGGCAAGATCCCAGCCATCCTCAGGAGCAGCGGTGCCAGCCAGCGTCGTGTCCTGCGCGAGGACCGGGGACAGCGTTGCCCCCGCCCCAGTCAGACCAGGCAGCAGTGTCAGAGCAACGGTGAGCGCGATGAGCGATCGGCGCGGCCTGACAGAGAAGGTATTCGTCGCAGGTGACATGGAGACCCTTTCCGGGAGATCGTCGCGGTCCGGCACTGCACGGTGCCGGCACCCTGACGGAACGATTCAGTTGTGGGAGACGTACCAAGATGTACGCCATCGGCCGTCGCTTTCGTTCCCCGCGACACAATCCGTGCAGCCTCGCGCCATCCGGCCCGGCGACCTCCCGACGATGCGCGTGTCCCGTCCGCTGCCACGATAGAACCAGACGTCGCCATGTCGACATCGATCGTCATAAATGAGGACGCCGCCTGGGCAATCTCCGGCGATCCGTCGGTGTCGCGGCTCCATCGGCGACGGAATCCGGCACGACGAGCGTTGGCAGACCGGCATCTGCTTCCAGAATCGGGGAGAGGCGTCAGCGAAAGCTGGCTCCTCTCGGCGCCTGGACGGTCGCCAGGGTCGTGCCGGCGCTGTCCCCGGCACAACTCTGCTAATTCCACCTTTCTCCTCGCGATCGGACACGCGGCGAATAAAGCAAGTGATTACTTGCGCTACTCTTGGCGCCCGGCTACCCTCACCGTGAGGGTCCGAGCTGCTCTGACAGAACATGGACGACGTATCATCGGTGGTGGTCCCGAAGATTCGGGGCGACGACGTGCATCTCATTCGACGCTGAAGGGAACTCCCGTTCGATGGCTCAGCCCGGTATCCGCGCCCTGTTCCGTGGCGCCTACGCGGCCCGGTCGATCGCGATCGCCGGCGCGACCGTTCTGCACGCGGTCAACGTCCTGATCGCCATTACGATCCTGCCGTCGGTCGTGAATGACATCGGTGGCCAGAAGCTCTACGCCTGGAACACGACCCTCTACGTCGTTGCCTCGATCATCGGAGCCGCCCTCGCGCCGCGGGTCCTCGTCCGGCTCGGGCCACGGGTCGCCTTCCGGATCGCAGTTATCTGCTTCATCGTCGGGGGACTGCTCTGCACGCTCGCCCCCGCGATGGTCGTCCTGCTGGTTGGCCGGACGGTTCAGGGGTTCGGTGGCGGGTTCCTCTCGGCCCTGATCTACGTCATCATCCGGGAGGCCTACCCCCAGGCACTCTGGCCACGGGCTTTCGCCCTGACCAGCGCCATGTGGGGGATCGCCACGGTCAGCGGCCCGACCATCGGCGGCATCTTCGGCTCGCTCGGCGCGTGGCGCTGGGCCTTCGGGAGCATGATCCCGGTCGCTCTGCTGATCCTGTTCCTGTTCGAACGCATCCTCCGCGACATCCACGCGCCGGAGATGTCGCTGACGCGCCTGCCGCTCCGGCAACTGGGTCTGCTGGCCGGCAGCGTCCTGGCGATCTCGGCCGGGAGCCTAAGCAGCGACCCGCTGACCAACGCCGCAGGAATCGTCACCGCGGTCGTCCTGCTGGTCGCCCTCGCCCGGACCGAGCAGCGCTCCGCCACCCGGCTGCTGCCCACCGGGACGTTCTCGCTCCGTACGCCGATCGGGGCAGTGATGACGACGATGGTGCTCGTCACGATCGCGATCAGCGCTGACGTGTTCACGCCGTACTTCCTCCAGATCCTCCACGGCCTGTCGCCGCTGATCGCCGGTTACATGGTCGCGCTGCTCTCGGCGGGCTGGACGATCAGTTCCCTCGTCGTCTCGGGTTTCACCAGGCATCGGGAGCGGATGGTGATCCTGTTTGCCCCGCTCGTGATCCTGGCCGGTCTGATCGTGATGGCAATCTCGATGCCCAGCGAGGGTGGCGGAGCGGTCCAGATCACGGCGATTGGGATCGGGCTGTTCCTGCTCGGTCTCGGAATCGGCAGCACCTGGCCGCACCTCCTGACCCGGGCGCTGTCCTCAGCACCAAAGCACGAGCAAGCCCTGACGGCGTCGTCGATGACGACCGTCCAGTTGGTCGCGACCGCGTTCGGCGCAGCCTTCGGTGGCGTCATCACCAACCTGACCGACTACTCCAACCTGGACTCCGGCGGGACGACGACGGCCGCCGCCTGGTACTTCGGATTGTTCTGCCTCGCCCCAGCCCTGGCGTTCCTGACCGCCTTCCTTGTCGTCCGCCAGACCACACAAGCTGTCCCGGTCAGTGAACCAGCGACGAGCCACTGACCATCGGAAATCGAGCAGCGGCACGGGCGCTTGCCCCGCCCCGACGAACGTCACCGTGCCATCCCCACCACAGGCGGGCGAAGCCATCAGACGGAGCCCCGCTCCATCCGCGAATGGGGAGGGGCTTGCGCTGGCGCTCCACCGTCACTCCGGCACGATGGCTACTCGCCCATAGCCCGCTCCAGCAGGGCCACCGGGAAGTAGCCCAACACACTGGTCAGCGGCAGGACGCTGCGGCCGTCCTGCCCGGCGTCGATGGTCGTGAGCTCCTCGTGCGTCAGAACGTTGCGGTAGACGGTGCCGACCGGGGCGCCGGGGATCAGCAGGGTCGTGGCGCCCCACGTCTCACCGAGCGCGAAAGGCTGCTCCCGGGTGCTGAGGCTGTAGACCAGCCGTGGGATGACGACGATCGCCTCCGCGTCCGACGTGGCGCTGCTCCGGACACCGACCGGCAGGCGACGGGCGAAAGCGACCACGCTGGCGGCATGGCTGCCGTGGGCCTCCAGCGGCTCGTAGACACCGCGGCGGAACAACTCGTCGTTGTTGCGCCGGAAGGCGAGCGTCCGGGCTGTCGTGAACAGCTTGATCCGACCGTCGGTCGCGGTCGCGACGAGGTTCTGGATCTTGCCCGGCTGCCTGCCGGCCAGTGCGTCGAGGGCGGCAGACCGGGCGGCGAAATCGATGGGGCGGCGGTTGTCCGGGTCGGTCAGGCTAAAGTCCCAGCTATCCGTCCCCTGGTAGATATCGGGGACGCCGGGCACGGTCAGCTTCAGGAGCTGCATCGCCAGCCCGTTGGACATGCCGATGTTGGCGACCGTCGTCCGCAGAGGCTGGACGTCCTCGAAGAACCGGTTGCCAGGCTGCTTGGGGTTGAGGACGCTACGGATGAACGTCCCGGTAGCGGGCTCGTAGTCGCTCGGAGCGATCCAGCTGGTGTGGACGCTGGCCTCGCGGGTCGCCTTGATCGTGTTCTCGACCACCCGGTCGACGAACGTCGTCCACTTTTCCGTGTCCTGGATGTCCACCCCAAAGGGCCAGGCGCCAAGGATCGTCTGGTAGATGTAGTACTCGTCGTTGCGGTCCGGGGCGGGCTCACCATCGACGCGGCTCTTGAACTTCCGGTTGAACCGGGTCCAGCGACTGATCGCCGAGCGCCAGCCGCCGGGCAGCTCGGACAGCACGGCGATCCGGGCGCGGACGTCCTCGCTGCGCTTGGTGTCGTGGGTGGAGGAGGCGACCATCGCGTCCGGGAACCTGCTGAGCCGGGCGCGACTCTCGGCGTGGAAGGCGTTGACGGTCGTCCCGAACGTGCCCGGCTCGCCTCCGACCTCGTTCAGGGCGAGCAGGCGGAGGTATCGGAAGAAGGCGGTATCCTCCAGCCCCTTGGCCATGACTGGGCCGGAGAGCTGCTGGACCTTGATGGCGAGGCGGCCGTGGGCGGCTCGCTGCTCGTCGGTCGCGCCGTCGACCTGGACGAGCAGGACGTCGCGGATAAAGGCGAACAGCGACGGGTCGGAGCCAGGGTTGCGGCGACGGGCGGCCTGGACGGCGGCTTCGATCGCGCGGCGGTCGGTCTCCTGAACGATCGGTTCTGCCGCTTCGACGTCCCAGGCGATGTAGCTCCGGTAGACCGGGAAGCCGGCGATGACCTCGCGCAGGCCGGTCCGGAGGCTCTGCGGGGTGAAGTCGCGGGATCGGCGGTTGGCGGCGCTGATGTCATCGAGCTGGTCGGCGAGAACAGATAGCTCGCTGGCGAGGGCGTCCCGCAGGATCATCCGCTTGGCCTCGTAGACGATCTCGGCGAGCCGGATCCGGCGCTCCCCGAGGAACGCCGCGTAGAGCTCGTCGAACGCCTTGCGAGCGCTGCCGTCCACGAACAGCCCGGTCGCGGAATTGGCGAACTCGTAGCCCGTCGTGCCGTCGACCAGCCAGTCCGCCGGCAGATCCTCGCCGTGCTCGACGATCTTCTCGACGAGCAGGTAGACCGGTTTGACCCGCTCGGAGCTGTCCGCGCCGGCGGCGTCCAGCCAGCCGCTGAGGGCCGGCTCGATCAGCTCCCAGCCGGGCGCATCCTCGCCGGAGAGAGAGGAGTCCGTTTCGTAGACGCGCCGCCCGGCCTCCAGCAGGTAGGCGCGCTGAAGGTCGCGCGCGTAGCGGGCTGGGTCGAGCAGGCCGTCGATGTGGTCGATTCGAACGCCATCGACCGTGCCCTCGGCCATGAGCCGCAGAATCACCTCGTGTGAGGCCCGGAAGACGGTCGGGTCCTCCTGCCGGATCGAGGCGAGGTCGTTGATGGCGAAGAAGCGCCGGTAGTTGATCTCCTCGGCCGCCACACGCCAGTAAGCCAGCCGGTAGACCTGCGCCTCGAGCAGCCGGTCGAGCAGGTCGAACGACGCCGGGTCACCGTCGGTGCCGTTGATCCGCCCGGTCGCCTGGCTGATCGCCGTGCCGATCTCGGGTGATCGAGCGGCGAGTTCAGCCAGTCGGCGCTTGCCGATGGTGGTCTCGCGCTGGCGCTCCTCGATCCCGCTGGTCTCGGGCTCATCCCGGTCGGGCAGACGTTCGAGCGAGGTCATGACGCTCTGGAATTCGAGCAGATCCATGTCCTCGGCTTCCAGTTCCTCGACGAGTTGCTCGAGGGCGAGATGGAGGACGATCGGGTACGTCTCCGGGGCCAGCGGCAGGACGTTGTCGTAGTAGGCGAGCTGGAACGTGCCGGCGTCGGCATCGAACTGGACCTCGAGGTCGCCCGCCTCCAGCGTGACACCGTACTGATCGCCCAGGATCGGCAGGAGGACGCGGCCGCGCATGTCGGTCGCGAGCGGGTCCCAGTCGATGTCGAAGAAGGCTCCATAGGGGGAACCGCGGCCGTGTTCCAGCACGCTCAGCCACCAGCCGTTGGTGCCGGAGCCGATCCCCATGTGGTTGGGGACGAAGTCGAGCAACAGCCCCAGCCCGGCCGCATCGAGGGCGGCAATCAGTTCGGCGAAGCCCTCCTCGCCGCCGAGTTCCTCGCTTAGGACACCGTAGTCGACGACGTCGTAGCCGTGGGTGCTGCCAGGGCGGGCCTGGAAGATTGGCGAGGCGTAGAGTGTGCTGACGCCGAGATCGGCCAGGTACGGGACGATCGCGGCGGCATCCCGGAAGGTGAACCCTTCGTGGAACTGGAGCCGGTACGTTGCCCTGGGAGCCCGCATCGGGTCGTGGTCGGACAGCGCCTGGCCGAGTCTGGCGACGGCGTCAGTCAGGGCCGGGTCGATAGCGGCCTCATCGAATCCGGGGATCACGTCGATCGGCGCGGGGGGAGCCGTCGTCGGGGATAGCTGGTCGAGGGATATGGACACAGGGAGCCTCTCGTCGTTGCGGCGATAGGGGTATCGTTGGGAAGCGCGTTTGAGACACACTGAGACAGACCACTGGATCGTTGGCTCACGCAATCGTTCCACGATACATGCCATTGGCCGATCCAGGCGGACCGAACCCGAGACTCTCGGAAGGACGAGCTTACCGAAACTCTCGCGCGGGGATATGGCTTGCTTTGTCCGCGTCCCGAGGCGCCATGCGTGGGCAAAGCGTCTGTTCGATGAGGATGCCCGTATCGCGGACTCCGGTATCGCCCTCCGGGGCGATGACCACTGCGGCGGCCGGGCTTGCAAGTTGCGCCCCAACGACGATATCGCCGCGACGCGTGGACGCCCGCACGGGTCGTCCCTACAGTCCGGAATGGACCGTGACGGCAGAATGACCGACCATGTCCGGCGCAGAATCAGGCGAAGATTCCAAACAGTGAGGACCGATCCTGATGGCCCACGCCGCGACAATGACGACGAACCCGCTCGGCACCGTCTGGCAGTCGCCGTTCTTTCGGTCAGTCACACCGGGACTTTCCTATCTGGTGTCGGCACGTCCGCACAGAGCGCATTATCCGTTGCCGCTCAGGTCGCCGACACGACGGAGGACGACGGCTTCGATGACTGGGGGCTGCTGGGTCTGCTCGGCCCCCTCGGGTTGCGCAAGCGGACCGAGCATGATGTCCGTACCGTCGACCGAACGGCCACGACCCGACAGTAGGGTCAGCTGTCGGCGGAGGGTGCGTCTCTTCACCGACCACGTCGTAGAACGGCCCGGGAGGTCCTTCGGGACTTTCCGGGTTGTTTGGTTGCCAATCCATCTCCCGTTTCAAGGACTATGTGTATGACCGACCATCTTCCCCCGGACCCGTCGGTACTGGCCGTCGTGCAGGCCGGCGACGGCGCTCCAGTCCTGATCATCCATGGAATCTATGAAACGGGGTCCCTGCTAAGTTCCCTTACGGCGCGACTGGCAACCCGTTTCCACGTCACCGCGCCCGACATGCGGGGCCATGGAAAAAGTTGCGAGATTCCCGGGCCGATGCACGCGGAGTCCATGGCCGTTGATCTGGTCCCGACCCTCGATTCCCTCGGCATCGAGGCCGCGCATGTGATTGGGTATTCGCATGGCGGTGCCACAGCACTGGCGTTCGCGAAGCAGTCGCCCGAACGGGTTCGCTCCCTGACGCTCGTTGGCACCTATGCCTTTCAGCCTCTGATGTGGTGGGAACGCCTGGCCGGTCTCGTTGCCCCGGCGGTCGTGGCGACGCTCGGCACGACGGTTCTCGCGGGCCCTACCCGGGCTGTGCGGTCAAGCGGGGGCGGTCCGCGACTCGGTGTCGAGGAGGCCAGATTGCTCACCAGTCAGATGCGACGCAACAGGGCTCGACGCATGTCCGTCGCGTTCGCCGCCGCCCGGACGTTCGACAGTCGCCACTGGCTGGGCACTATCGGGGCACCAACGCTGATCGTCGTCGGGAAGTCGGATCACATGGTCTCGCCCCGGCAAGCCATGGTGCTCGCGAGAGGGATCCCGAACGCTCAGCTATACACGATCTCCGGCGCGGGCCACATGCTCCCCCTGACGCATCAGGATGAGTTCGAACAGGTCGTCATGGAGTGGCTGGAGTCGGTGGACCGATCAACGGCGTCGTTGCCGGGATGATCAGGACCGCCACCGATGAACCCGGGTCGCAGGGCCACTCATCGGGTCGGGGAGAACGACGGGCGTCCTCATGTGACGTGCATATTGTCGGACGCGGACCGCACGGGGAATCGTCGGGGCAGACCGGATGAACGCGAGGGAGGACGGGCCGCATCAGGGCGGCGATCTCATCCAGGTCGAGCTCGATGCGCTCGATGCGCTCGGTCGCCAGCGCATCGATCAGGTCGGGGAGCAGTCCGAGTAGTCTGAACCTGCACGTCCCGCATCAGCCGTCTCGTAGGGGCGACCCTACGAGCCAGGTAGTGCTCTCGCCGAGGTGGGCGACGATCCGGGCGGCGCACTGTTCAGACGTCTGATGCGTGGTGTCGACCTCGAGGCCGTATTCGACGCCAACGTGAACAAGCGGCGCCTGGTCAGCCGCCATCCCGATCCGACGATCGCCGCGGGAGCGCTCACGCCGCAGGAGCTCGGCGACGTCGCAGTGAACGCCGACCCAGAGAACCGCGAGGTCGCCGAGCGCCACGTTCCACCGCTCCTGCCCGGCGCGGCCCCGAAGCAGCACGTCATCGACGATCACCGGGGCACCGGCCCCAGCCATCGCCGCAATACCGTGTTCCCAGGCAATGTTCAGGTCGATGAAGCGGGCCCCAACGGTGACTTCGCCATCCAGCCCAACCGCGAACCCGCCGTCGGCTTCGAGCATCGCGGTGGGCATCGCGGCGATCAGATCGTCGACACTGAAGCTGAGCCAGGGGTCCGGCAGCAGCGCCTGAATCGCCCGCTGAAGGCTGGACTTCCCCGACGACGAGGCGCCATTCAGCATGATCACCCGGGGACTCACTGGCATGCCTCTCCGCCCATCGAGCAACTTCCATCCCGTCTGTACATCCAGGTCCGGCCTGTGGACAATGGTCCATTCTCCGTCGTCGGATGCTCAGAGGGATGATGACATGGGAGGGTGGCCGGGTGACATCGGGGCGATCACGCTGTTCGTCGAGGACCTCGAAGCCGCGAGGCAGTTCTACCAGAATGTCTTCGGGCTCGCAGTCGTGTTCGAGGACGACGACTCGGCCGTGTTCCGGTTCGGGTCCACGCTCGTCAACCTGCTCCGCATCACCGAGGCGCCCGAGCTGATCGCGCCGGCGGCCGTCGCATCACGCGCGGACGGGTCCCGAATGCAGTTCACGCTCCAGGTTGAGGACGTAGACGCGATGTGTGCGGAGCTGGCCAGCCGCGGCGTGACCCTGCTCAACGGCCCGATCGACCGGCCGTGGGGGATCAGGACCGCCAGCTTCATGGACCCTGGCGGCCACATCTGGGAGATCGCGACGTAGCTCAGTCGACTGTTCGACGGGAAAGGTGTCCGGTCGATGTCGGACTGTGTTGCCCATCCGGGAACTGACCATCATCGACACCAGATGGGGCGATCGTTCCGGGGTATGCAAGGACGGGGTGCGGAATGGTGTTCGAGCTCGGCACGACGCAGGCGTTCATGGATCAGCTGTTCACGCTGCCCATGGCGCAGATCCGGCAGATCAATCGCAAGATCGAGATCCTGCGCCAGGACCCGCATCCGGACGGCCACCAGCGCACGCTGCTCAAGCATCAGAAACACCGCATCTACCGTCTGCGATCCGGCGACTACCGAATCCTCTACCACTTCAACGAGTCGTTCGTGCGGCTGCTTGGGGTGGATGCGCGATCGGACGTCTATGAGGGGATTGATGACTTCACCCCGGAGAACCTGCCGAGCGTTGCCGCGCTGGACCCGATCGATTTCTCGGAGCCTGGCGACGCGACTGATCCAGCGATCGACCAGCCGTGGCTCGCGGCCAACCCGATCGTCCCGGATGAACCAGCCCCGGAACCCATCGCCAGGCGACAGGACGTGCTCACCCACCCGATAACCGAGCGGTTGCTGACGGCGATGGCGGTGCCGGCGGATGTCTGGCCACGGATCAACGGGATCACGACGCTGGACGGACTGCTCAGCGCCGACATCGAGCCGGGCCTGCTGGAGCGGCTCTTCAACATCACCACCCAGCCGAACATCGATCGGTTGCTTCAGGCCCCGGTCTACGAACTGACCAACAGTGACGATCTCGACCGGCTGGCCGACGGCGACCTGGTGACGTTGCTGCTCCATCTCGACCCGGATCAGGAGCGGCTGGTCGGGCTGGCCGTCAACGCCGGCGGGCCGGTGCTGATCAAGGGCGGACCGGGCTCCGGGAAGACGACGATCGCCGTCCGCCGGGTGGCGCGGGTAGTGGAGGCGCTGCGGGCCGAGGGGGTCGCGGAGCCGCGAATCCTGTTCACGACCTACACCAACGCGCTCGTCTCGACGACCCGGCAGCTGCTCGCCCGCGCGCTCGGCGACGACGCGGCGCTGGTCACCGTCGAGACGGCCGACCGCTTCGTCCGCCGGATCGTGGCCGATGCCGACGGTGCCCCGAACTTCACCAGTTCCGGCGACGTGCTGGCGATGCTGCCCAAGGCGCGGCTGGCGGCCGGTCATCCGTCCGGCGAGGGGTCCATTGGCCGGATGAGCGACACGTACCTCGAGACCGAGATCATGTCGGTGATCGTCGCGCGGGAGCTTCCGGACCTCGCCGCCTACAAGGGGATCGAGCGGACCGGGCGGCGCGTTCCCCTGCGACGGGAGCAGCGGGCGGCCGTCTGGGCGGTCTGGGAGCAGCTCGACGGCCTGCTCCGGGCGCAGAAGAAAGTGACGTGGCCCATGATGCGGCGCCGGGCCGTCGAGCTGGTTCGGGCCGGGCATCCGGCTACCCCGAAGCCGTACGACGCGATCCTGGTCGATGAAGTCCAGGACCTCGACCCGACGGTGATCCGGCTGCTGACGGAGCTCTGCCCCAAGCGGAGCCGGCTGTTCCTGACGGCGGACGCCAACCAGTCGATCTACGGCGGGTCCTTCAACTGGAAGGCGATCCACACAGACCTGCGCTTCCAGGGCCGGAGCGGCAACCTCACCCGGACGCACCGGACGACCTACGAGATCGTCCGCGCCGCCAGCCGCTACCTCGCGACCGACCTCGCAGCGCCGCTGGACGAGATCGCCTCAGTCGGGGACACCCTCTCGGCCGACCGGATCGCCGACCAGTTCCCCCGACGTGGACCGGACCCCGTGATCGAGACGGTCACGACGGACGCGGTCCCGGCGGCGCTGGTCCGGCACATCCATGAGCTGGCCGCGACCGAGCGAGTCGGTTTGGGCGGGGTCGCGATCCTGGTGCCGACGTCGAGCTACGGCGAGGTCGTCGCGCGGGAGCTGAACAAGCTGGGCGTCCGGGCCGAGTACGCTCGCAAGGACACGCTGGACCTGTCGGCGCCGACCGTGAAGATCACGACGCTGCACGGGGCCAAGGGGCTGGAGTTCCCGATCGTCGTGCTGGCCGGGCTCCACGTCGAGATCCCGCCGTCGATCCAGCGGCTGACGGAGGACGAGGCGGCCGAGGTCTAGCAGCGTCGCCGCCGGGTGGTCTACGTCGGCATGACCCGGGCGATGCGCTCCCTCGTCGTGCTGCTGCCGAAGGAGACTTCGCCGCTGACTATCGGACTTGGTCGGTAGGCGCGGTCGTGGCTAGTCAGAGCTGATCTCCCCTGCCTTGTCGCTACTGGGCCACATCTGGGACGATACTGGTGCCGACCGATACGGCGGCAGCCCCGGTTGAGTCATCAGAAGTGGCCGTACCGTCTACCGATTCGGGTCCGATTCCGCTCACGAACAAGTACGATGATCAGACCGTTCCACACAATACACGCCTATGGGGCCGACTTGCTCGACCACGCGAAGGTCGTAGACATGAATGCGACAGACTATGTGCTCTTTTGAGTGATCCAATCATGTCCATAGCCCAGTAGTACCTGATGAGAACCGAATGCTCGGCATCTCAGCCCCCGGTCCCCCTCCCGGAAGAGCGTCAGCGACCAAGGCAGGTCACGCTGACCGGAAGGACAGTCCAGGATGAAGCGTTGGTTCAGCCTCGCCATCATGCTCATGATGGTTTTCAGTTCCCTTGCCGCGGTCTCCGCCCAGGCAACCGCATCGCCAAGTGGCAACCCGGTCAGTCATGGCGACGAAGGTGACCGTGACGGCGACGGGAATGGGTATAGCGGCGGCTCTAGCGGTGGAAGTGGCGGCTACGGCGGGGGCCGCGGTGGCGGCTATGGTCGCGGCGGCGCGAATGTGTCCTACGCCTCGTCGTACATCAACCCGGATGCCGGAGCGGCAACCGCCAACCCTGACGTCAACCAGAACTCCAACTGCTACCAGCCCGATCAGTACGACGACCAGCAGTTGAGCGCGTCCGGCACGAACTCGCGCAACGTCCACAACGATGCCTGCCTGTTCGATCGCCGCGGCAACTACGTCGACGCACCCGTTTCCTGGGAGTCAACCGGCGTCGGCGTCATCTTCCGCTGCCCGGACCCGGACGGCGCCGGCCCAAAGACCGCCGTGGTCACCGGCAACCGTTGTTACCAGACCGGCTTCCAGGCGACCGGCATGGCCGGCGACGGGGAGTATCACCTCCGGCTCGACAACGGCACGAGCGCCGGCGGTCAGTACGTCTCGTTCTGCTACGACCCGGAGAACAACGGCTGCCGCGACGCCCGTGCGATCAGCTACATCCAGATCAACTGGACGTTCTAACCCCGAACGACCACCGATGACCGGGGACTGACGCGGTCCGTCGGCCCCGCAATGAGACGAGCGCCAGCGCCGGTACCCTCTGTTGGGCATCGGCGCTGGTCGTTGACTGGCGTGGAGACACTGCTGCTTCTCGCCCCCAGTGACGCTCAGATGCACCCAGCGCCTGGGATCGCGTTAGCGTGACTGAGGCGATCGCTGGTCGTCGGTCACTGGTCGCCGCACGCCGCACGGGGCCAAGGGGCTGGAGTTCCCGATCGTCGTGCTGGCCGGGCTCCACGTCGAGATCCCCCCTCGATCCAACGGCTGACGGAGGACGAAGCGGCCGAGGCCTGGCAGCGTCGCCGCCGGGTGGTCTACGTCGGCATGACCCGGGCGATGCACTCACTCGTCGTGCTGCTGCCGAAGGAGGCGTCGCCACTGACGGTCGGGCTTACCGTTCCCCTTGTTGCTGGGGATGGTTGAGCAGTGGATTCCGTTCCACTTCGGCAGCGAAGGACCGGGCAGACAACATGAACTGACCGAGGGCAGTGTCCGCGAATGGCTCCCCTCGGACGAAGTCCCAGCGGACCCCGGCGTCCTCGGCCTCCTCATAGAGGATGAAGGCGCCCCGCCGGTCACGGGTCAGCCGATCTAGGTCATGACCGAGGAGGACATCGCAGCCGCCGTCCTGGATCAGGTCCGGGACCCGGTTCAGGTTCGGGAGGTCACGGTAGGCGGCGCCTTCTTCGCCCGGGAAGGCCGCAACGACATCCAGCCCTTCGCCGAGGCGAACTCCCGGCAAGGGGCCTCCTGTGTTGCTAGAGAGGCGCCGTCTGACCCTTAGCGGTCGGTGGAGACTCGGGGGTAAATTATGGCTCGGGTGGTCAACACTCTTTACTCCGGATCGCTAAACGGAGGTTGCTTTTGGCATGAGCCGGAGATTCGGAGAGACTTTCGAGGGCTCGAAGACAGCCCGGATTTCCTCCACGCTCAGATGCAGCATCTGGGCGATCTCCTCGCGAGTCAGCTTCATCTCACGATGTACTTCGACCAACTCGAAGAGGAGATCGGGCTTCTCCCCGCTTGGCTGGAGTTCGGCTGGCTCCCGCCGGGCGAATCCCAGCTTCGCGAGTTGGGTCCACAGCGACTTCGCCCGGCTTTCGGAGATCGCCTTCACATCCCGGGCTCGGTAGATGAGCATCGCCATGGACACGCGCCAGTATCGCTTGAGATCGGGCAAGCGGTCGAGGGTCAGGTTCAAGAGGTCCGCACGGATTTCCCGCTCCGGGCACAGCAATTCCGCCGCGAATGCATCTGCCTGCAGCTCCATTTCAAAATCTGGGAGACCGTGCAACAGGAGATGACCGAGTTCGTGACAAAGACTGAATCGGAGCCGATCGGTCGGAGCTGTGAGATTAGCGAAGATGACCGGTGGGAGTCCCGGGACCCATCGCGCCATCGCGTCGATCTTGGGCGTCCCCATGTCCATCGGCACGACGACGATCCCAGCGTCCTCGAGCATCTCGACCACGTCCCGAATCGGACCCTTCGGGAGATTCCACATCCCTCGGACCAGTTGAGCGACATGCTGGGGCGTCTCGTAGTCCGCGAGAGGCATCGGCTCGAGTCGGAGCGGGATGTCGACTGCCTGAAGTAGTTGGGCGACGTTTCTAATCCGAATATCAATCTCCGCGTAGAGACGGTTGAGGACGCGCTGAGGTGCATCAGCGCGCTTCCGGTGGAAAATCTCGGCGACTCCGGCACCGATGCGGTGTCCAGACTGGCGGAAGAACGAAGGCGGGTACGACAGGAAGATCGAGGCGCTCTCCACGACCTCCTCAGTCAGTGGGAGCAGCCCTGACTCCATCTTGCTCAGCGTGCCTTGGGCGATACCCAGTGCCTTTGCGGTGTCGGTTTGATTGTGCCCACGGCTCTCTCGGGCCAGCGCCAACATCTCACCGTTCGCCGGAGGTGACGCGGTGAACTCTGGCGGGAGGAGGCTGCCGTTCAGGTTGGCGGTCTTCCCGTTCATGGGCCAGAAGCCCTCCTTCTAGTAATTCAAGAGGCGGCGCTCTCGGGGTCCGCTATCCGGTCTGCGATTCCCGGCGAACGACACGACGACGACGGCCAGTTTCATCAGTCGCATTATGCGAGGCCGCCCCGGTCTTCTCAGGCGCTGCGATCTCAGATGGAGCGTCAATGTACGAGGTGATCTCGAACTCAGCGAAATTGTCATCGGGACCCGGGAGAATCAACCAAAGCGAGTCAGTCTCGCCGAACCGGTTCTCGATGTACCCGGCGACCCAGTTCGGGTTGTCCAGGGCGAGCCCCGGGATCAGGGGGACCTGTCCGAGGAACCGCCGATCCTGCCGGGTGCGGGATGCCCGGGGTCGGCGAGCACGCGTCAGCTTCTTTAGGGAGTACGCGCGGTCGCCGATGATGAACAGCTTCCGCCCGCGCTGGGAGACGAATCGGATCCTGGGATCCTCCAACGTCAGTTCCATCGCGCGAGCGACGACGTGATGGTTCTTGAGATGGGCACGCGTCCCTGCCATATGTCCGGCCCGCGCCCGCGGACTGTAGAGGTCATCGTCCTTGTAGTCAGCACAACCGAGGTTGAGAATGCGGGCGAGAAGCTTCGCATCCTCCTCGATCAAATTCGCCTGGTCCGCCCCAAGCGGGGAGGCAACTGCATTGGTCGTCGGGGTCATAATTCCTCCGAGGGTAGCGGGCTGCCAACGAGGCGGGTACTGCTCAGTGTATCCGAGGCTCCAGCCAATATCAATAGAAATATTCCTAATTCTATTCCTGCCGTTGACGTGCCCGACGCTCCTGTTCCGTCTGGTTGATCCGCTCCCGGTTCAGGTCGCGGTACTCCACCATGTATGAGGCGACCTCCTCGGAAGTTCCCAGAGATCCCGGACTTCGGCGTCCTGTTCGGCGGCTTCATAGATCTTAACCATGCCGCCTGCGAGTGACGCCAGTTTCAAGACGTGACCACGGGGAAAACCGTCCGTCCGGGCAGTCTCGAAAGCGTCGATACTGCGGGCTGCACGACTCCGCGACGACGCGGGGACGTTTGGCTCGCCTGAGCGAAGACGCCTGAGGAAACCGATGAACGAGCAGCACGAACGATGGCCCGTCCTGAACCAGTACACTGGCCGGTCGCTCGAGCGCATCGCCATGCCGGGCGGAAGGGGCGACCGCCCCGACGCATGGGCTGCCGCGCTTCCGGACCTGCACGTTCCAGGCGGCCTATTCCTTCGCCCAGGTGCTGCTCTCGGACCCGGCGATGCCCATCTCGGCGCGGCTGGACGTCTTCAACCCGCTCGTCCCGGCGGACCCCGAGGCGAGCGGCCTGCCGGTCGCCTTCATCGACGTCACGCTCCGGAACGAAACGTCCGGCGAACTGGATGTCGCCGTGACGATGAATCTGGAGAACTTCGTCGGTTCGGACGGAGCGGGCGGCGCGCCTTTCCGGAACCGGAACGAGCCCCACGACGACGGGGGGATGGCCGGTCTACAGCTTGGGTCCGATGGGGTCGCGCCGACAGCCGAGGGCTGGGGAACGATCGCGCTCGCGATGCGGCCGGAGGGTTCGCTCAGCCGGCGGACGGGCTGGGCCCGGCGGAACTGGGGCGGCTCCCTGCTCGATTTCTGGGACGACCTCCTCGCCGACGGCCAGCTCGACGATCGGCCGAACACGATCGCATCCGGACCCAGTGTGGAGCAGCACGATTCAGGGCCGATCGACGCACCGGTGGCATCCGTTGCCGAGACCCGGCGGCTGGGGCCTGGCGAGTCCACCACGTTCCGGGTCGTCGTCGCGTGGCATTTCCCTAACCGCCGCGCCTGGGCCGTCTCGGGTAATGGCAACGTCAACGACTACGGCGACGCCATCATCGGCAACTTGTACACGACCCGTTTCCCCGATGCCTGGGCCGCCGCCCACCACGCCATGGAGCACCGGGCGCAGCTCGAGGCGGACACCCTTCGGTTCGTCTCGGCCCTCTGCGAGGCGGACTTGCCGGCCGTCGTCCGGGAAGCGGCGCTGAACAACCTGAGCACGCTCCGGACGCAGACCTGCTTCCGGACGCCGGATGGGCATCTCTTCGGCTGGGAGGGGTGCCACGACCGGACGGGCTCCTGTCTCGGCTCGTGTACGCACGTCTGGAACTACGAGCAGGCGACCGGCTACCTGTTCGGCTCGCTCGCCCGGTCGATGCGCGAAGTCGATCTGCTGCATGCCACCCGGGACGACGGGCACATGAGCTTCCGGGTGCTGCTCCCGCTGGAGACGCACGCCCAGGACTGGGGACTCGCCGCGGCCGACGGGCAGATGGGCTCGCTGATGCGGCTGTACCGCGAGTGGCAGCTCTCGGGTGACGACGCCTTCCTGCGCCGGCTCTGGCCGAAAGCACGGGCGGCGCTGGAGTTCTGCTGGGTGCCCGGCGGCTGGGACGCCGATCGCGATGGGGTGATGGAGGGGTGCCAGCACAACACGATGGACGTGGAGTACTACGGGCCGAACCCGCAGATGGGAATCTGGTACCTCGGCGCGCTCCGGGCCATGGAGGAGATGGCGGCGTATCTCGGTGAGACGGCGTTCGCGCGGGAATGCCGGGCGCTGTTCGAGCGGGGCCGTGACTGGGTCGACGCCAACCTCTTCAACGGCGAGTACTACGAGCATCAGGTCCGGCCACCGGTGAACGCAGCCGCAATCGCCCCAGGCCTGCGTCACGACCACATGGGCGCCCGGGACCTTACCAACCCGGAACTTCAGCTCGGGAGCGGCTGCCTGGTCGATCAACTCGTCGGCCAGTACATGGCCCACGTCCTCGGGCTGGGCGACCTGATCGACCGCGACCACGCCCGGACGACGCTTGGCTCGATCATGCGGCATAACTTCCGGTCCGACCTCTCCAGCCACTTCAACCACATGCGGAGCTACGCCCTCCAGGACGAGGCGGCGCTGCTGATGGCGACGTACCCACGCGGTGGTCGCCCCGAGCGACCGTTCCCGTACTTCAATGAGGTGATGACGGGCTTCGAGTACACCGTCGCCGCCCACTTGCTCTACGAGGACCAGGATGAGGACGGGCTGCGGGTCGTCTCGGCGATCCGGGACCGCTACGACGGAGAGCGTCGCAACCCGTTCGACGAGGCAGAGTGTGGCCACCACTACGCCCGCGCGATGGCGAGCTGGGCAATGGTCCTGGCGCTGACCGGGTTCCACTATTCCGGGGTGACCGGGACGCTCTCGTTCCGGCCCGTCGACACCGAGACCCGCTGGTTCTGGTCGTCTGGAGACGCCTGGGGCACCGTCCGCCAGACCCCCGGCGCTGGGCGGATCGCCGTCGAGCTGTCGGTCCTTGGCGGCGCACTGAGACTCGAACGCCTCTGCCTGTCGGGCTTCGGGGAGGTTGCGGTTGCGGGCGGCGTTAGGGGAGCCGGTGAGACTGCCAATCTGTCCGTCGCGCGAACCTGACGTCCGGCCCCTGATTCCCTACAGGACGAGGCGGCCGAGGTCCGGCAGCGTCGCCGCCGGATGGCCTTCGTTGAGAGGACCCGGGTGATGCAGTCACTGGTCGTGCTGCTGCGGAAGGAGGCGTCGCCGCTGACTTTGGGGCTCACCTGGAAGGCTTGGCTATTGACAATGTATGCCAGAATTAGCATGGCGAGGAGCCGAAGATGATTCCCCGGGAAGCTCGTCCGATCGCGTGGCTCGGTTCAACCCTGACCGACGTACGGAGCTACTCGGAGAGTGTCCGACAGCAGGTCGGTACGGCGCTCCGGGAAGCACAACAGGGCGGAAAGCATCAGCGCGCCAAGCCACTCAAGGGCTTCGGAAATGCCAGTGTGCTCGAGATCGTGGCGGATGACGCCGATGGCACCTACCGGGTTGTCTACACGGTGAAGTTTCGCGACCGACTCTTCGTGCTCCATGCCTTTACCAAGAAATCGACGCACGGCAGCGCGACACCGGACCACGAGATCGCCATTGTCCGCGCAAGGCTGACGCTGGCGGCAGAAATCGTTAGAACGACGAATGACACGGGAGGCCAGACATGAGTGACAAGGACCAGGTCACCCACGGAAGCGGGAACGTCTTTGCCGATCTTGGGTTGGAGAACGCGGACGACCTGCTGGTCAAGGCCGACCTCGCGATCGCCCTGACGACGATCATCCGGGAGCGAGGCTGGACGCAGCGTGAGGCAGCCGATGCACTAGGCGTCGACCAGCCGAAGATCTCGGCGCTGACACGAGGGGTAATCGGCGGATTCTCCGTCGAGCGCCTGCTCCGGCTCCTGAACCTGGCTGGGTATGATGCCGCTGTCCTTCTGCGCCCGACGATCACCGGCCCGTCGGTGGGGCGAACCCGTGTGACGATCGCCACGGAGTGAGCCGAACAACGACGTCCAACGGTGGGCATGTTGGGTCAGGATCGGGTGGCGTGACGCTCGGCGAGGAGCGAGACGATATAGGCGTTCGTGCTGACACCCTCCCGGTCGGCGGCCATCGCCAGTGAGGCGTGCATCGAGCGCGGCACCCGGAGGACGAAGCGTCCACTGTACTCCCGTGCGGCCCGCGGAACCGGGGTGTCGTCACCATCCTCCAGGGCCAGCGTGAGCCACTCCGTCAGGACATCCCGCGCAACCTGCCGGATATTCTCACCTTCCTCCACCTGCTCGAAGCAGCCCGGCAGGTCCGAGTAGCGCACAATAGAGCCGCCCTCGTCCGGGGGGACCACTTCGTACACATAGCCGAGGCCGAGATAGTGATCGAGTGTTCGCTCCACGGTGGCCCGCCTCACCGGGTGCGACCGTACCCTCGGCAGGAGAACGTATCGAGATCGATTCCACCACCATCGAACGGTTCGAGCAATTCGTAGAGGGACCTGATCTGTTGCTTACACCAAAAGAAGATGCTGCCAGGCTAATCAACAATTGGAAAGGCGAACCTCTGTTGATTGCGTTTTTCCTTTCCCTGCAACAACCAATGATGCTGCCTCACGGATACGAGATAGGCCAACCGCGACCTTCCGAGTCGATTCCTTGGGACGGTCCGCTCGGACGGACCAACTTTGTTGACATTACTGTCTTTCGGCGTTGGTATCAGGAGGAAGGCGAGTTTGATCGATATGATCAGGCATCTGACATCGCACAGTCACGCGCGAATGAGGGAGTACGTCTTCCTTCGATGGCACGTAAACCCAGTAAACCTCTAGGAGAAGGCATCCCGAAGCCATCCGCTTCTTACTTCGGAACTACCTTGGAGATCGTTACGCCGGTCCTACCTACCCAGGACCGCGACTTTAGCCATGCCGTATCTGTTGCCTTTGACCGGTGTCTCGAGGAACTGTCTGGTGTCATGACGGCATATCAAATGGCGACCGACGACGTGCGCTTTCGCCCGATTACAAGACGAACCTGTCCAGTTACCGTGCCGTTCCACTTTCGGATCCCGGAAACTGGATTGGGATTCGGAGTTGGGGAGTTTCTTGTACATGAGGGTAATACTGGGCTTCCGTTCGCACCAGAGGAGTTCGGTAACGAGCAGATTCGTCGATTCGAGATTTTCAGGAAACGTCAACAGCTGCGAGATCCTCTCCACTCCTACTCTCAGCGACGACGATCGGCTGGACAGTCCTTCCGCGTAGATGGAGATTGGTCCACAGCCATTGTTTCAACCTATACCGCTTGCGAAGTGCTTTGCAATACCCTCATTCTCTCATTGGCTTGGGAGGAAGGTCTATCACGGGAAACGACGCTAGCCTGGTTCGGCGGACAGGGTGGCTTCATGAGTAGAATTCGAGCCCGTCTAGTCAAACGTTTAGGCGGAGACTGGGATGAGAGTAATCCAAAGTCCGTCGCGTCACTGATTGTCGAGATCAGCAATCATCGCAATCGTATCGTCCATGTGGGAGAACTAGCTACCGAGGCAGAAGCAAAACGAGTTCTAATCTGTATGAATTTCATTGAAGACTATATCAAGCAACGTCTGGCCGTGAAGCGCAACCATTATCCACGAACCACCCTTTCATTGCTTGGTATCGAAGGACTCGAAAGGCGGAAGCTCTACAACGGAAAAATCCGTCGATGGTTCGACGCAACTGGGGCGGGAGAACCGGAATACACTGGATGGTTTCGTCGCTGGCTTGAACACCGAGAATCGGACAATTGATCGCCTATCCCACCGTCATCCCTGTCTCGCGCTCATCCACTGCCTCTGAATGAAGAATGGCTGGCTTTTCGAGATCGTCCCTCCGATGCGCTCGATTAGCGCCAGTGGCATGATTGGTCCTGCTGGTTTTCATGCTGAAGTAGTCGCCGCCGCTGAAAGCTAAATGGCCACAGACTCTCACTACTTGGCATGGACACCGCTACGAACGTGAAGGCTGACCAAGGACCGAATCGCATTTTTTGAGGAGACGGCATGACCACGACAACGCAACGGATAGCCATCGTGACGGGTGGTGGCAGCGGGATCGGGGCGGCGGTTGGGCAGGCGCTGGCCGGGGACGGCTGGACGGTGGTGCTGGCCGGGCGGCGGCGGGAGGCACTGGACGCGGTCGTCGCGGAAGGCAACGGGGCCAGGCTGCCGGGTGGGCTGGAGGCGATGCCGACGGATGTCACCGATGAAACCAGTGTCCGGGCGCTGTTCGACGGGACGATCGCGCGGCACGGGCGGGTGGATTTGCTGTTCAACAACGCGGGCATCGGCGCGCCGGCCATCGAGATCGACGAGCTCGACCTCGCGACCTGGAACCGGGTCGTGGCGGTGAACCTGACTGGCGCCTTCCTCTGCACGCGGGAGGCGTTCCGGGTGATGCGCCGGCAGCAGCCGCAGGGCGGCCGGATCATCAACAACGGCTCGATCTCCGCCCACGCGCCCCGGCCCCGCTCGATCGCCTATACCGCGACCAAGCACGCCATCACCGGGCTGACGAAATCGACGGCGCTGGATGGGCGGCCATTCGACATCGCCTGCGGGCAGATCGACATCGGCAACGCGGCCACGGACATGGGCCGGGGCGTCGCGAACGGCGCGGCTCAGCCCGACGGCAGCGTGCGCGAGGAACCGCTGATGGACGTCGCCGAGGTCGGCCGGGCGGTCCGCTACATGGCGAGCCTGCCGCTGGGCGCCAACGTCGCGACGATGACCGTCATGGCGACGAAGATGCCCTTCGTCGGGCGGGGGTAGGACGGGTTGACGGTGACGGCCCTATTTTCCCAGCTGTGTCGGGGGTTCTGGGGCTGGATGGGCTAACGCCTCGCCCCGCCCGGATGGCGATTGCAGCAAAACGTGCAGCAAAATCGTCCAGGATCGTCGCTGACGGGCTCATTTCGCCTCCGGGGGGTAGAACTCGCTGACGTGGGCCAGCGCGTCCCGGAGCGAGTCCAGCTCGACGTGCGCGTAGGTGTTCATCGTGGTGGCGATCTGGCTGTGACCGAGGATCTCCATGATCAGCCGCGGATGCACGCCCCGGGCGGTCAGGAACGACCCCGAGGTGTGCCGCAGGTCGTGGAACCGCCGGCGCTCCAAGCCGGCCGCAGCGAGCCGGGCATGGAAGCGCTTGGTGAGCGATGAGGTGTCAAGTGGCGTCCCAGTCGTGCTACAGAACACCAGATCAAGGTCCGTCGACCAGCGTCCACCGGCGCGGAGCCGTTCCTCGAGCTGCCGGGTTCGGTGGCGCCGCAGGACGTCGAGCACCTCGGGCGGAAGGGGCAGTTGGCGCTTGCTACGCTCCGTCTTCGGCTCGACAAGCAGCGGCCGCCGCGGCTTGTCGGTCGACCACTGGAGCTGTTGGCGCACCCGCAGCGTGCCCTTGCCGAGGTCGACATCACTCCAGCTGAGGCCGAGGATCTCGCCCTGGCGCAGGCCCAGCATGATCGCAACGACGTAGAGCGCCTCGTCGCGGTCGCCGGCGATGTGTTCGAGGAACCGGACGACCTCGGCGGGCGTGAGGGGCGTGGCCTGGTACGACTCCGCCTTGGGCGGGTCCGTGAGCGCGGCGACGTTGCGCGTGACCAAGTCCCACCGGACCGCCTGACTGAGCGCGAGGCGCAGGATCGACCGCATGTGGACGAGCGTGCTCCCCGCGAGACCCTCGGTTCGCTTCTGGGCGAGCATCGCCTGGATGTGCTGGGCCGTGAGCTTGTCGATCCGGTGCCGGCCCAGGGACGGGATCAGGTAGCGCCGGCACACGCCCTCATAGGTCTCGTAGGTCCGGGCCCGTCCGTCCGGCTTGATGACGTCCTCAAGCCAGCTGGTCAGGAACCGGGCGACGGTCGGGACATCGGTCACGATCGGGATCCCCTGCTGATCGCTGCTCAGCAGGCGAGTGACCTTCCGGTTCACCTCGGCTCGGGTCCGACCTGACACGTACTTCCGCCGCGTCTTGCCGTCAGGTCCGTAGCCGAGCGACACGGCGCCACGCCAGGACCCGTCCTTGGTCTGGTAGACGCTGCCCTCGTTGTGGCCCCGGTGTCGCTTGCCCGGCTCATCTGGCATCGCATAAGCCCCTAGTCGGAGAGTAAGGCGGAATGATCGTCACCATCGTCACACGGGCCGTTTTGGTTGACGTAGCGGGCTTTTTGGGTGTAGATGGCCATCGTCACACCATCGTCACGTGACGATCAATTCATCGTCACAGCGACGGCTCGTCTGACCCGAGCGACTCTAGATACCGATCCATGGCGTTCCGTAGCTGGTAATGATGGAAGAGCAGCTCGTCGATGGTCATCGCGTACTCCGGCCAGAATCCTGGGCGGTCCAGCATTGACTGATCGTCGAGTGGCTCTTCCCGTCCAAACTGGAGCATAACGGGGAGCATGCCGAGGAACGTCGCGAGAACGAGGCAACCCGAGCCGAACAGAAACATGGTGGCACCGCGGTTGTCTGTTGGATATGTCTCGGCGATCCCGTCCTCGTCGATCATCCCGCGAATGAGTTCAGGGGTAACGTGGTCGCCAATAGAGTGGTCGCCGAACGAGGAATACAGCGCTTCGATGCCCTGGTCGATCATGGCAAAGCGCTCATCATCACGACTGGACCGCGCTTTCACGATGTCGTCGTGCATGTCCCGAGCACTCGGCGACTTGTGTCGCCTGCCCTTCGCGTCCAAGCCGTCTCGCCACCACAGATCGGCCCTCTCGGGGAATGCCTGTAGATACCGGATGGCGATGATGGTCTCTGTCAGCAGCCGCAGCGAAGCGAACCCGGCTGGCAGGTAGTGGGACAGGATGGCATCCAGTGCCGCCTTCGATGCGCCGACCCCGAGGTTGAAGAGAAGTTTTTGGGTCCGCTGGGCTTGTCGGTACTCGGGCGAGACTGGGCGCGGCTCGTCTGCTGATACACCAGAATCCATGATGTTGAGCGCCTGCATCCAGCTCACGACCATCACGTCAAACTCGACGATCGACCGCTGCCGGAGCGCGAACTCTCGCCCCTCGAGCATGTTGTAAGCGACACCAGGATTGCGCCGCTTAGCCGCCTCGGAAACGTGCATAGCAATAACCCTTGGCTGGCCCGTGCCCTGAGCGAGAGGCTTGTGGTGGTTGCCCGTCGACTCTGGATCTCGCTCATCGCTCATGCTGGGCTCCTAGTTCGCTACACTGCCGATCGGTAGCCGGTTTCACTGCTGAGCCGGCACGACGTCTACTGGAGGTCTCTCATGCGCTGGCTCGCCAGAAACAGTCTGATCATCGCTCTGGTTCTTACGATCGTCGCCGCGGTCTCGTCGGTCGCGGCCTTCCAGCCGGCCGGGACGCCGGCCGCGGGAACGCCTATCTCAGGGACCCCGATTGCGACAGACGCGACCAACGATGCCTACTTCGCATCCCCCGCTGATCTGCTCGATCAGATCCCATCCGGTGAGCCATCCACTGTCAGCGTCATCGGAAATGGCTTGGTCTTCCAGAATCAGGTCTTCGTCGCCGTCCGTAACAACACGTCCGCGACCGTCGGCAGTGTGTCGATTGCGGTGTCCGCCCTGGACGCTTCAGGAGGGCTAATCGCCGTTGGATCGAGCGAACAGGTGGTTCCGGCAGTTATTCAACCGGGAGGGATTGGACAGTCGCTAATCGCCCTCCAGAGTCCCGCACCCGATGGCACTGCCGTACAGATCACCGTATCCGCCGGGCCGGTACCCAGCTACGTCTCGACAGCCCCCCTCACCATCACGCAGGCAACGAACACCGGGAGCGCGATCATTGGCTTCGCGATGAATGCGACCGGGTCGCCGAGCAGTTCTCCTCGTTTTGCAATCAGCTGCTGGGGAGCCGACGGGTCGCTGGTCAGCTACCCCGCGTATACGATCTTCGATGGCTACTCCGTTCCGCCAGGTGCAAATGCCGCCTTCACGGCCTCGACCGCGAGTTGTGATCGCTTCCTAGTGACGGCCGGATAGCCCCATCGCTTTGGTAGAATGCAAGCGTCTCCTAACCCGTCCTAGCGGGTGGGGGTCTCAAGCTCGCCGCCTGGTTCCATCAGGCGGCGAGTCGTTTTTCCTCTGGGCCCTCAACTAGCTCCGGACTCGCAAGCGCCAGAACGTCCTCTCGGCGAACGAGCTTCATCCTCATGTCGGCTTTGGATCGATAGACGGCAAGGGCGCCGTCCTTTACCCAGCGACTGATCTTGAACCGGCTGACGCCGATCAACTCCGCAGCCTCTCCCATCTGGAGAAACTCTCCCGGCCTCTCAGACAACTCAGTCCTCCCCCCAAACAACCCAATAACTAGCCGTAAGTGTATCAGATCGTGCGCGGTCCTGTTGATATATGTGCGCAACTGTACGAGAATAGGTGCAGCGGACTTGAGACCCCCGCCCGACATTGGACAGCCGGCTGGCCTAGGAACCGCCCGGCACGCAGGAGACATTTCGACCATGGTCACCACGACGCCCGTCATCCCCGGCCGCTCCGACACCGCCGCCCGTTGGGCCGCCGCACTCGATCGCGCCGTGACCCACGGCATCACCGTCCTGCAGGACCCGTCCACCGGCTCCTTCACCGCTCCCTCGACGGACGGCACCCGGCACTACGTCGTCAGCTGGTACGGCTGCTCTTGCGCCGCCGGCCAGGGTGGCGATCCGGTCTGCCTCCACCGCGCCGCCTTCCGCCAGCACTGCCGCGAGGAGGATCGCCAGGTCGCCCGGATGCTCAATGAGGCGATCGACCGGGAGCCAGCTTTCCCGGTCCTGCCGGCTCACCTCGCCGAGCTCTACGTCACCGTTGACGAAACCGGCGAGCCCGAGTCCTCGGACCTTCTCGCCGTCACGGAGCCCGACCACCGGATGTGCACCGACTGCCTCGACACCGGCTGGGCCCGGATGTACTTGGGCTCCAGTCTCAACGACTACACCGAGGTCCCCTGCGGCTGCATCCGCTCAGCGAGCGCCGCGGCCTAACGAGCACGGACAGCGCCCGGCAGACCATGCCGGGCGCTGTTGGCATCCCCTGGAGATTCCCCATGGACGATACCGACACCAGCACCGACACCACTATGCCGATGGTCATCGTCGCCGTCGCGTCGAACGCCCGGCTCGTCACCCTCGAGGTCGAGCTCAAGCGCGACGCCCAGGAGGCGTGGTTCACCGTCTCCTGCCCCTGTGGCTGCGAGCAGGGCGCCGTCATCGTCTCGCTCGACGGCGAGGCGCTGTGGCTCGCGACTGGCCTGATCGAAGCCGTCGAGCGGCTCAGCGGCCTCTCTCACCCACGGAGGACCGCATGACGCAGCACGTTCGCGGCTTCGTGTCCCTGACCTGGTCCGACCGGGGCCGTCCACTCACCCGTACGATCGAGATCGAGTTCGACCGGGGTGAATGCGTCCACACGCTTTCGATCACGACCTCGGCGCTCCCGCCGACCTATCCGGCCTATCCGCCGAGCACAGTCCGGAGCGGCGTCGCACCGCGCCTCCAGTCACTCCTGGGTGGGCGGCCCGCTACCGAACGCACGACCGGCCTCACGAACGAAGGAACCACGCCATGACGACTATCTTCGAAGTCATCGGCAACCCCGAGCACGAGGTTGTCCGAGACTGGCGGGAGCTGATCTCGCGGGTCGCCGACCATTGCATCGAGCTGGCCTATGCGGACCACGGCCCAGGCAAGGAGCGGCAGTGGCGGGGCCACTACACCCGCCGCGTCCTCGAGGGCGTGCTGGATACGTCAGCGGCCCCGATCCCCTGGCACGACGTCCAAGGGCTTGCGCAGTCGGCCCTGATCGAGTCGATCGAGCAGGCGGCGATCATCGGTGCGGCACTGGTGATGACCTGGCCCTCGTCGCCCGCTGGTCTCGAGGGGTGGCCGGAGGCGGCGATCGCGCTGGCCGGGTTGCGGGCAGACGACGGCGGGATCTCGATGGCGCCGATCGCTGGCGAGATCGACCGACGATTGCGTCGGTCGATCTAAGGTCATGCGTACACGACAAAGCGACCGGGCCGCTGGCGAGACCGCCAGCGGCCCGGTCTGTTCCTCAGCCGCCCTACCGATTGAAGCCGTTGTGATCGCTATAGCCCCGGTGCAGCGCGTCCATGACGGCCCGACCCACCGCGTCGGGATCGCCCGCGGCGCCCTGCGGCAGGACCACGGTGACATCGCCGTAGGTCCGATGGTCGTAGTAGCTGCTCGACCGCACGGCGGCAGAGCCGCTCAGGGTGGCCAGCGGACTCGCGCCGCCGCCGAACGACGAGGCGCCCGCCCCGGCCATGCTCCACGGCATGAGGAGAGGGCCTCGGTTGGCTGTGCGCTCCGCGGCGGCCAGGGCATCGGACACGCCGGCGACGGCCGCCGTGCTGGCCAGACCAGCCGCCCGCTGGATGCCCGCCGCAATGCCCTGGCTGATCGGGATACCGACCTTGTCCCGCGCCACCCGCGACGGCGACCGGATCGACGCTGCCGCCCGTGCCGCGCCGATGGCCGCCGAGACCGCCCCGGCGGCCGCGCTGGCAATGGCGCCCACCCAGGACTGGATGCCCCCGGCGATACCAGCACCGATGGCCGATCCGACGCCCTGGGCCGCGCCGCCCGCGCTGCCCTGCAAGCCGGCGATGATGCCGACGACCTGCCCGGCCATGCCCGCCACCGCCCCGATCGCGCCGCTGGACATGGCCCCGAACTGGCCGATGACCGTCCCGACCATCCTGGCGACGGCGCCGGTGACGCCACCGGCCATGCTGGACATGGCACCGGTGACGCTGCCCCGGACGTTGCTGGCGATGCTAGTCAGACCGTTGGACATCGCGCCGAACTGCGCGATCGCCGAGTTGACCAGGTCGCGCACATCGGCCACGGCACCGATCTTCATGGTGCTGATCGACGACCGGACCGAGGCCGACACGCTGGAGGCGATCGCGCTGAGCCCGGCGCTCATGGCGCCGAACTGGGCGATGGAGCTGTTGACTAGATCGGAGATGTCCGCCACCGCACCGATCTTCATGGTCGAGACCGCCGCCCGGACTCCGGCATCGACCCCGATGGCGATTGCGGGAAGGGCCGCTGCCCACGCGCCCATCAGCGCGATGGTGCTATTGACGAGATCAGCGATGTCCGCGACGACTCCGATCTTCATCGTCGAGATCGGGAGTCGGATCGCCAGATCAACGGCCGGGCCAATAACGGCCAGCGACATGGACCAACCCGTCAGGAGCGTCAGGGTCGTGATGACCATGTCGGTGATGTCGGTGACGACCCCGATTTTCATGGTGCTGATCGGCAACCGTACGGCGAGGTCGATGGCAGTCGCGGCAAGGGTGATCGAGGTGGACCAGCCTGTGAGCAGGATCAGGGTTGTCATTACCATGTCGGTGATATCGGTAACGACCCCGATCTTCATCGTGGAGATCGGAAGCCTGACAGCGAGGTCGATGCCAGTCGCGGCGATGCCGATGCTGGAAGCCCAGCCGGTCATCAGCGTTAGCGTCGTCATCACCATGTCGGTGATGTCCGTGACCACGCCGATCTTCATGGTCGAGACCGGCAGACGGACGGCCAGATCGATGCCGGTGGCGATGGCCGTCACAGAGGCGGCCCAGCCGGTCATGAGCGCCACGCTGGTCATGACCGTGGCCGTCACGTCGCCGACGACGCTAGTCCGCATGGCGCTGATTGCGGCGCGAACGCTCGCAGCGGAAGCCTGGACGCTGGCGACGAACGCGGCAATCTCGGCCAGGATGCCCGCGAGGCCAGCGGTCGCGCCCGACAGACCGCCCAGCGCCCCGCTCTTCCCGCCCCCACTCGGACTCAGCGAGCCGAAGTCCGGCATCTGCTGGCCAGCGAACTTGTTTCCTCCGCTGCTTCCACCGAGGTGTGACCGATTGTTCCAAGCGTCCTGCGCCCCCTGAGTCTGTTCCGGGGTCATCCCGCCCGCCGGTGGCACCCACCCAGCGATCGGGTCTTTCACGGCGGACGTTATCCCGGAGATGTCCGGCAGGATGCCGAGGATGGCGCCGAGAATCTCGTCCTTTGAGGGCCAGTTGAAGGACGGGATGTCCGGCCAGGGGATCGAGTCGACGATGTCGCTGACGCCAGGCCAGGAGAAGGTGGGGATGGCGGGCCAGGTGAGGTCCGGGACGAAGTCACCCCAGTCGATCGAGGTCACATAGTCGATGAGCCTGATGGCCCCGGAGATGAACGACGACCACGCGAGCTTGGCGATATATGTAGTGACATTGACCACGCCACTGATGAACGCCCCCCAGTCGAGCGATGAGATATAGGACGCGACATCGACGACGCCGGTGATGAGGGTCTTCCAGGACCAGGACGCGATGTAGTCCGCGACGTTCACCGCGCCGGAGATGAAGCCCGACCAGTCGAGCGAGGCAATGTAGTCCCCGACCGCAACTGCCCCGGAAACGAACGCTGACCAGGCAAGATCAGCGATGTAACTGGAGACGTTGACGACGCCGGAGATGAATGATCCCCAGTTCAACGAGGAGATGTAGCTCGCAATGGCTACCGAACCTGTGATGACGCTCGACCAGGCGAAGCCCACGATCTTCGTCGCGACATTGACAGAGCCGCTGATGAAGTTTCCCCAGTCCAACGAGGCAATGAAGTCGACCACATTGATGATGCCAGTGATGAACGCGGACCACGCCAGGGAGCTGATGTAGCTGGCGATACTGATGGTGCCCGAAATGAACCCCGACCAATCCAGAGAGGTAATGAAGTCCCCGACGGCCACAGAGCCCGAAATGACCGCGGACCACAGGAACGAGCCGATCTTCGTCGCAACGTCGACCGTGCCGGAAATGAATGCCCCCCAGTCGAGCGAGGCGATGTAGCCACCAACCGCGACAGCGCCCGTGATGAAGGCAGACCATGAGAGCTTGGCGATGTAGGTCGTCACATCGACCGCACCGCTGACAAAACCGCCCCAGTCGAGACTCGTGATGAAGTCCACAACGTTGACGATGCCGGTTACGAAGGCCGACCACGCCAGCGTCGAGACGTACTGCGCGATCGCGATGGTGCCGGAGATGAACCCGGTCCAGTCGAGCGACGTGATGAAATCGGCAATGGCGATGGCACCGGTGATGACCGTGTCCCAGGCAAAGGACGCGATCTTGGTCCCGACATCGACGGCGCCGGAGATAAAGGCGCCCCAGTCAAGTTCTGTAATGAAGTCCACGAGATTGACGACGCCCGAGATGAAGCCGTCCCACGCGAGCTTGGCGACGTAGCCGATCCAGTCGAGGACGGGGACGAACATCGACCAATCGATGTTCGAGATGGCATCCCACGCCAGTTGGAGTCCCTGCAGGATGTTGTCGCCGAGACCCTGTAATGCCGCGAGAACACCCGACGACAGGGCTGACCAGTCGATCGCACCGAGCCCATCCGTCAGCCAGTCCCAGAGGTTGGACGCCCCCGCCTTGAGCGCGGACCACGCCGCCTGAAACCCGCTGACCAGCGCCGATCCGACGACGCCCCACGGGATCGCTTGAAATGCGTCGACGACCAGCTGCCCGATCTCCTTCCAGAGGCCGAAGACGCTCTTGACGTAGTCCCAGACCCCCATCACGGCCTGCTTGAGCCCGGCGACGACCCCTTCCCAATCGCCGGAGAAGGCCGACGTGATGGCGTCCTTCAGCCCGTTGAAGACGTCCATAACGCCCTGGACCATGCCGCCAACAGCCTCGAAGACGCCGGAAAGGACTGGGAACGCCGACGATAGAGCCGTCACCGCCGCCTTGACGGGGTCCATGCCGAAGGCGGTCAGGTTATGGAACAGGTCCGTGACCTGGGAGACCTTGTCCTGGATCGAGGTGATGACATTCGCGAGGCCGGGGAAGGCGACCTTGAGGGCCTGCAATCCGGCCTGGACCGGGTTCATGCCAAAGGTGCGGAAGTTGTTGAAGAGGTTGATGAGCCGACCGAAGGGTGCCAGCACGCCGCTGACCGCATCCACGATCCCGCCGAAGACGTCCTTGATCTTGCTCCCCACCGACCGGACGGCATCGCCGAACCCGAGGAAGTTGGTCTTGTAGGCAACTCCGAGCAGGGCCAGCGCAGCAATGACCAAACCGATCGGTCCCAGCAGCGGGGTCAGCCAGGCCAGCATCCCGCCGGCCCCGAAGGCGCCCGCGACCGAGCCCACCGCGCTCAGCAGCGTGCCGAAGACGATGAGCAACGGGCCGACGGCAGCCGCGATGGCGCCGATCACGACGATGACGGTCTTGGCCCCACCGGACAGGCCGTTCAACGCGCCGAGGATGGAGCCGATCCCGC